>Ga0137452_1000595_pt1 | contig 10809 bp, 11 predicted proteins | sample EasRivERMGT513_2_FD_102312 | JGI IMG/M metagenome (GOLD analysis project Ga0137452, IMG submission 102312) | Soil microbial communities from meander-bound floodplain in the East River, Colorado, USA - East River MetaG ERMGT513_2 | ecosystem: Environmental > Terrestrial > Soil > Floodplain ...
GATCCCGGATCCCGGTTAGATCTGCCCCTTAGGCTGGCGCGGAGCGCGCTGCTGACGCTCCTTTGCCCGCGCCTGGGCCTGCGCTTCGAGCTGCTTCGCCTTCTCCTGCTGCTCCGCGGTGAGCACAGCGAAGATGTCGCTATGCAGCCGCGCCTGCTCGACCGCCATGTCCGCCTGCGCCGCGGCGAGATCCTGGGCGGCGGAACGCACCAGCGATTCGTTGGCCGGGATCGCCTGGATCGCGGCCCGTTGCGCTTCCATTGCCTGCTGCAGGCGCTGGACGAGCGGCTGCGTCTGTTGGCGGTGACGCTGCGTGATGTCGCGGACCTGCTGCTTCTGCGCATCGCTCAGATCGAGCTGACCGAGTGCGAAGCCGGCCGCGAAGCCGCGCCCGCCGGGTCCGCCTGGCCCACCGAATGGCGCAGCCCCGCGGCCGCCCGGCCCCTGCGCATAGAGACCGGCGGCGCCGCTGCCAACGAGCGCGACGAGTACCGCGCTCAACGTAAGTTTTCGAAAACGGGTCATTACTACCTCCACCATGTCAGACGATGCGTGTGAACCCGGGGTTGGTCCCCCGGAACCGCTGGCCCTGTGACAATCCTGTGGCGTCAGTTCATCTGAGCCGCCACGAAATCCTGCGCCGCAGCCCGCAAGGACCCCTCGTTTCCTGACACCACGGCCATGGCGACCAGACGCGCGGTCGCCGCGACGGGCTGCGACAAGTGATTGAAGTCCCGGCGTGGTCGGGGTGCGGAAAGAAGCGCACTGCCGACGATCAGAGCCACGAGGACGGTTGGCGTCGTTGCGAACTTCATGGCCACCTCACTCATACCGAAGCGCGTCGATTGGATTGAGCTGCGCCGCTTTGCGCGCCGGGTAGAACCCGAAGAAGACACCAATTGCGGCCGCGACGCCGAAGGACATCGCCACCGCCGAGGGGGTCACCACCGCGGACCACTGCAGGAGCTGTGTCACAGCCGCAGCGATGCCGAACCCGAGGCCGATACCGATGGCGCCGCCCGCCAGGCTCAAGACGATCGACTCCACGAGGAACTGCAGGAGCACGTCGATGTCGCGTGCCCCGACGGACAACCGCAGCCCGATCTCGCGTGTCCGCTCCGTGACCGACACCAGCATGATGTTCATGATGCCGATTCCCCCGACGATCAGCGATACCGCGGCAATACCGGCAAGCAGATAGGTCATCGTGTTCGTCGTGGACGTCAGCATGCTCGTCATCTCCTCGAGCGTCCGCACCATGAAGTCGTCATCCGAGCCCGGTTGAATCCGGTGACGCGTGCGCAGCACCGCGGATACTTCCTGCGTCATCGTGTCGAGCGGGACGCCGTCCTGCGCGGACACGGTGATGTTGTTGAGATGCTGCACGCCGAGCAGCTTCTTCTGCACCGTCGAATACGGAACGAGGACAGTGTCGTCCTGGTCCTGCCCCATTGCCGCCTGCCCTTTGCTGGTGAGCACGCCGACGACCTGGAACGGCTGATTCTTGATGCGGACGATCGCGCCCGTCGCGTCGGCTCTGGGCCCGAACAACTGGTCGCGCGTCACCGACCCGAGCACCACCACTTTCGCTCCGCGCCTCACGTCGTCGTCGGTGAAGAAGCTGCCGAACTGCATGGGCCATGAACGAATCGCAACAAGGTCGGCTCCGGCGCCTTGCACTTGGGTGTTCCAGTTGGACGATTCCGACACGATCTGCACGCGCGTGTTGATGCCGGGCGACAGATACCGGATGCCCGGCACCTCGCGCCGGATCGCGTCCGCGTCCTCGGCGGTCAGCGTCGTAACCGCGCCTTGTCCCTGCCGGACGGGGCCGAAGCCGCCAGAACCGGCCGAGACCATGACGATGTTGGAGCCGGCGCTACGGATCTGCTTCTGAATCGACGCGCTGGCGCCGTTACCGATCGCGACCATGACGATCACGGCGGCGACGCCGATGATCATGCCGAGCGCGGTAAGTGCGGTGCGCATCGCATTCCTGCGGAGCGCCTTGAGCGCAACGACGAGCGTCATCAACAAGGACATGGGCTGCTCCTCAGGCAATCCGCGCATCGAGCTCCGCATCCTGCTGGAGGCGGACGAGCTCGATGGCTGCACTTCGGCGGTTCGTCACCGCGTGATCGCTCTTCACTACTCCGTCGCGAAACGCGATGATGCGCGTCGCGTATTCGGCGATGTCGGGCTCGTGCGTCACCAGCACGATGCTGATGCCGCGCTCCGCGTTCAACCGCTGAAAGATGCCCATCACTTCGATGCTGGTTCGCGTATCGAGGTTGCCTGTCGGCTCGTCTGCAAGCAGCAGCGTCGGGGTGTTCACGAGGGCGCGCGCGATTGCGACGCGCTGCTGCTGTCCGCCGGACAACTGATTCGGGTGATGATCGAGCCGATCGGCGAGCCCCACCGCCCGAAGCGCCTCGGTGGCCCGCTCGCGGCGCGCGGCGCTTCCGATGTTGCCGGCATAGAGCAGGGGGAGCTCCACGTTTTCGAGCGCCGATGTGCGCGGCAGCAGGTTGAACCCCTGGAAGACGAACCCGATCTCGCTATTGCGCACGCGCGCAAGGCCGCGCTGATCGAGAGACGACACGTCCCGGCCGTTGAGTACGTAGCGCCCGCTCGTCGGCTGGTCGAGGCATCCGAGCAAGTGCATGAAGGTCGACTTGCCGGAACCGGACGGCCCGGTCAGCGCGACGAACTCGCCCACGGCGACATCGAGCGTGATGCCGCGGAGCGCAGGCACCTGCACTTCGCCGACGTCGTAGGTTTTTGTCAGCTCATGAACTGAGATCACGGGCGAGCCTGGCCCGCTCGCCGAGAGTTGCGGTGCGGACCCTTCCGCCTCGGCGGACCGCCGAAGCGCGGAGCGCGAAGGCTGGTCAGGTCCGCGGCTCGAGGTCGGACTCATCGCTGTGCTCCCGTCCCCCGAGCGCCGGTCGTGCCCGCGCCGCCCGCGCGCCGTCCGCCAAACGAAAGCAGTGGCGACGCGCTCGCCTGCGCGGTCGCGGTGCCCTGCTCCGCCATGCCCGTCACGAGCTGATCGCCTTCCTTCAGGTCACCCTCGACGACCGCCGTCATCGCGCCGTCGCTGACGCCCGTGCGAATCCGGACGGGCTCCAGCGCGCCGTTCCTGATCGCCCAGACACGCCCGCCCGATCGATCCGCGTTGCTCACGGCGCGCGGCGCGCCGCCCAACCCACTTGTGGCCGCTGCCCGGTCGGTCGGTGCCGAACCCTGAATCCCGGAACCCCCGGATCCCGGATCCCCGATCCCGGATCCCCCCGGCCGAAAGCGCAACGCCGAATTAGGAACCCTCAGCACGTTCTCGCTGCCGGCAATCTGAATCGTCACGTTCGCCGTCATCCCCGGCTTCAGCTTCATCTCCGGGTTCGGCACGTCGATCATCGTGGTGTAGCTGACGACGTTCTGCTCGGTCGTCGGGTTGAGACGTACCTGCGAGACGGTGCCCGTGAACGTGTCGGCTGGATACGCGTCGACGCGAAACGAGACCTTCTGCCCCGCGGCGATACGCCCGATGTCAGACTCATCGATGCTGGCGCTGACCTGCATCCGCGTCAGATCCTTCGCAAGCACGAACAGCGTTGGCGCCTGCATGCTTGCCGCAACCGTCTGCCCCACGTCCACGCTGCGCGAGATGACGACGCCGTCGATCGGCGCCTTGATGATCGTGTTATTCAGGTTGACCTGGACCTGGTTGAGCGCGGCTCGCGCCTGCGTGATCTGCGCCTGCGCCGACTTGAGCGAGGCTTCCGCCTGCATCGCGCTCGACTGCGCGGTCTCGACATCGTTGCGCGAGATGAGCTTCTGGTCGAACAGCTCCTGCGCACGACGCGATTTCGACTCCGTGTCCTGCACCTCGACCTTGGCGCGGTCCGCGTCTGCCTGGAGCCGCGTCATCGTCGCACGCGCCTGCTCTACCTGCGTCTGGAAGAGAGACGGCTCGAGTTCGGCGATAACCTGCCCTTTGCGCACTTCGGAGTTGAAGTCGGCATACAGCGCCTTGATCGTGCCCGACACCTGCGTGCCGACCTGGACGGTCGTCACCGGCTGGAGCGTCCCGGTCGCGTTGACCTTCTCGACGACGTCACCCCTGGTCACGGCGGCAGTGATGGGCGCGGCTTCCTTGCTCGTGCTGCGCGCTCGTGAGTAGGCAACACTGCCAACCCCGACGGCGGCGACGACGGCGATGATCCGAATCAGGCGTTTGTTCATCTGGCTCGGCCTCTTTTCTTCCTCCATTCGATGCGATCGAGGTGGCTCGCCGATGACGAGGCCGTGACAATTCGGTGGCTGGCACGTGCCACGGTTTCTTCACAGATGCGTCAACGGCAAATCACTCAGCTGGGATGGAATCAGGGAATGTCAGCAGAGCCAGCGATCTACACTGGCGGACCTGAAGGTCCGCCGCTACGGGCGGCCGACGCACCGATGGAAGCCGCGACCACTCCTAGACCCGTCGTCCTCGTCGTCGAAGACGAGCAGAACATCCGCGATCTCGTTTGCCTCCACCTCGGCCTGGAGAGCTACGAGTGCGTTCCATGCGGCGACGGAGAAACCGCCTTGAAGCTCACGCGCACGCGCCGCTTCGACCTGGTGATCCTCGACCTGATGCTGCCCGGGCTTGATGGGGTCACGGTGTGCCGCGCCATTCGACGCGAATCAGAGAACCCGGACGTCCCGGTGCTGATGCTCACGGCCCGTCGCGAAGAATCCGACAAGGTGGTCGGCCTCGAGAGCGGAGCGGACGACTATCTCACCAAGCCGTTCGGCGTACGTGAGCTCATCGCGCGGGTCCGCGCGCTGCTGCGTCGCGGCCCCCGGCCAATCGTGGGCTCAGCACGGGAAACGGCGCGGCCGATCACCTACAAGCACATCGAGATGGATCCGGCGCGGCGGCGGGTGCGTGTCGGCAACAACGATGTGGAGCTGACCTCGAACGAGTTTCAGCTTCTGTACGTGCTGCTCTCCAACCCCGGCATCGTCTTCACCCGGGAAGCGCTCCTCGCCCGCGTATGGAAGGACCAGACCTTCGTGACCGTGCGAAGCGTCGACACGCTCATCAAGCGCCTGCGGAAAAAGATTGAAAGGAGCCCGTCGGATCCGGCCGTCATCCTCACCGTGTGGGGCGCCGGCTACAAGGCCGCGGATGTATAGCGGGACGAGTCCGTGGTATCGCAGCCTGTACTGGCGCATCGCCGTCGGCCTGGTGTCATTCCTTGCGCTGATGCTCGTGGCGCAGGGCGCGCTCTTCATCTGGACGAGCGACCGCATCGCGGGCTCGATGCCTGCGACCTCGCCGAGACGACTTGCCGTGCTTGTCGCATCGGACCTGAGCGCGGCGCTCAACACCGATCCCACGATCAGTATCGATGACTACGTAAAGGATCAGTACTCGAACGTTTTTCAGCCGTTCATCGTGCTCATGCGCGACGGTCGTGAGGTTGCCAACCATCCCGCTGGTATTCCCGACGGTGTACGGAGGGCGCTGCGCCTCGAAATGTCGCGCGGTGAGCTCCCCGCCCGCGGCCGCGTGTTCGTCCCGCGTCGTCGATCGCCCGACGATCGGCCGGGAGGACCGCCACCGTTCCGCCTCGGTGAGTTCGCGGCGGTCTTTGTCGACGGTGCTCCGGTCGGGACGGTGGCGGTGCTGCTCGGCCGGCCGCCCATGGGCATGGTGGTGCGTGAGCTCGCGCCGACGATGGCGCTGGTGGGCGGATCGGTGCTGGTGGTTGGTTCAGGCCTGATCGCGTTGTTTGTGTTCGGCCCGGCGCGCCGCCGGATGAAGCAGCTGCAGGAGGCGACTATCCGCTTCGGCGCGGGCGATATGAGCGCGCGCGCTCCCGACCGCGGTGGCGACGAAGTTGCGGCGCTGGCGCGATCGTTCAACCAGATGGGCGACGAGCTTGCCAGCCGCGCGCGAGCGCTCGAAGCCTCGGATAAGGCGCGGCGACAGCTCCTGGCGGACGTGTCGCACGAATTGATGACGCCGCTCACGGCAATGCGCGGCTACGTCGAAACACTGTCGATGCCAGAGCTGAATCTCGACCAGGCCACGCGCGACCGCTACCTTCGCATTATTGACGAGGAGACACATCGCCTGGAGCGAATCGTCGGCGATCTGCTCGACCTGGCCCGGCTCGAAGGCGGAGGGACGGCCATGCGCCACGAGTACGTGCCCGTACGCGCGCTGTTCGAACGCGTGCACTCGCGGCACGAGCGTGAGATGACGACGCGATCCATCAGGTTCGTCGGCGAGATCGCGCCGGACGCAGAAACAGTCTACGGCGATCCGGATCGTTTGGAGCAGGCGCTGCAGAACCTTGCCGCCAATGCGCTGCGCCACACGCCGGACGGCGGCGAGATCGCGCTCTCAGCTGATCGAGTCGGTGATACGCTGCGACTGCGGGTGCGCGACAGCGGTACCGGTATCCACGCCAGCCATCTTCCGCTCATCTTCGATCGCTTCTACAAGGCGGACGCCTCGCGCAAGGCTGCCGGCGGAAGCGGGCTCGGCCTGTCGATCGTGAAGGCGATCGTCGAGCGCCACGGCGGGTCGATCTCCGCGCACAACGACAACGGCGCGGTGTTCGAGATCCTGCTACCGCCTCCCCCTGGCCCGGACATGAATACCCAGCCTCCGTCATTGATACGGGACGAAGGGCTGTCATCGGCGGACGACACGAACGATGACGTGTGATTCAATTCGTCCGTTTTTTTTGCGGGTCGCAAACGGCACAGCCATTGCCTCCCGCCCGACAGTCTGCCATCCGCCTACGCCCAACGGGCTACGGCGAGACAAATCCGCCTTCGCCCTGTGGGCTTCGGCGGACAAATGGAGGGGGTCTCCCGTGAAGGTCACTGTCGCGCCGCTCGCCATCGTCCTGGCGACCGGTATTCTGGGGGGCGGTCACGCTGACGCCCAGGTTCGCGCCCGTGGAGCTGTGCGCGTCGGGGCGCCGCGTGCTCGCGCAGTCGTTGTCGTCGGTGGGTACCGGCGTCCTTTCTACGATCCGTTCTACTTCAATACGTTCTACCGCCCCTACTACTACCGGCCGTTCTACTGGTACCCCCAGGTTGCGTACGGCCAGGGCTTCTATAACGGCGACGGTTCGCTGCGGCTGCAGGTCTCACCTCGCGAGACCGAGGTCTACATCGACAACTACTACGCGGGAACCGTCGACGACTTCGATGGCTTCTTCCAGCGACTGCACATCGAGCCGGGCTCGCATGACATCGCGCTGTACCTCGACGGGTACAAGACGGTTCGGCAGCGAATCTACCTGCAGCCGACAGGCACGTTCAGGCTGCGTTACATGATGCAGCCGCTTGGCGCTGGCGAAGTCGCCGAGCCGCGACCTGCTGAGCCTCCGCCTCCGCAACCGCAGGCGGGACGCCAGGGTCCTGCGCAGGCAGGACCGAACCGCTATCCTCCTCCTCCGCAGCGAGGCGGTCCACCTCCAGGGCAGGACGGCCGACCGCAGGGCCCGCCACCGCAGGGTGATCGATCCGATGCGGGCACTCTCTCCATTCGCGTGCAACCGGCGAATGCCGACGTGATCATCGACGGGGAACGCTGGCAAGGACCGTCGGGGGACGAGCGGCTCCTCGTGCAGGTCCCGCCCGGACTGCATCACGTGGAAGTGAGGCGCGACGGCTATCGCACCTACGAGTCCGATATCGAAGTACGGCCCGGAGACACGTCAACGGTCAACGTCAGCCTCTCGCGTCAATAACGGGAGACCTTCATGCGCAACACGATCGTGTTCATCGTCGCAATGCTGGCCGCCTCAGCGGCGTACGGGCAGACCACACCCGCGCCCACGAACGGACCATTGGTGCTCGAACGGATTCACGACGGCTGGGTGCTGGCCCCCGACTTCAAGGTCACCGACTTCGACAACCGCACAGGCGAGCTCGCGGGCGCCTACGGCGGACGCCTGATTGACGGGACGCTGCTCATCGGCGGCGCCGGCTACTGGCTTACCAACGAAGGGCGCGACTTCAAGCTCACCTACGGCGGGCTCGTGGTCGGATGGCAGTCGCCGGAGTTCGGCCGTATCCGCTTTGGCGGCCGCGGCCTCGTCGGCGCCGGAACCGCGACGCTCGGGTTCGACGTCAACACGCTGCGCGGTGACGTCCGGTTCGGCGTCACCGATCCTCGAACAACGGGATCGACGCCGGGGCATGCGCCAATCGTCCTGCAGCAGCCGCAGACTGTGCGCGCGCGGTTCGTTGGACGCGACGACTTCTTCGTCGTCGAGCCACAGGCAAACATCTCGGCGCGGATCACCAGGGTGATCGGCGTGAGCTGCGGCATTGGCTACCGCGCGACAGCCGAAGCCGACGTCCTGCATGATCGCCTCAACGGTCCGACTGCTAACCTCGCGATCCAATTCGGCTGGTAGGTCGCCCGCCGCCAACACCAACCTCCAACCTCCAATTCCCAAGGAGAGGGCCGGCTAAAGCCGGCCCTACAGACCTTCCATGTCGCCTTGGGCGTTGGAAGTTGGGAATTGGGAGTTATCGAAGTTATTCTCCAGGGATGCGGGATGCCTTGATCGTGTCTGCCGTCCGTACCCCGGTGGGACGCGCGGGCGGTGCGCTTGCCGAAGTCCGCGCTGACGATTTGGCGGCCATTGCGGTGCGCGCGGCGGTCGATCGGCCATCGTTTGATCCCGCCCGCCTTGACGACGTGATCCTCGGCTGCACGAACCAGGCAGGCGAGGACAATCGCAACGTTGCGCGGATGGCGGCGTTGCTTGCCGGATTCCCCATCGGGGTACCCGGACAAACCGTGAACCGGCTCTGCGGCTCCGGCCTCCAGGCGGTCGCGAGCGCTGCGCAGGCGATCAAGGCTGGCGAAGGCGACGCGTTCGTCGCGGGCGGCGTGGAAAGCATGACGCGCGCGCCCTACGTGATGCTCAAGTCGGGCGAGCCGTGGAATCGGCAACCACCCCCCGTGGCGGATTCAACCGTCGGCTGGCGCTTCGTGAATCCGCGGATGAACACCAACTGGACCATCCCGCTGGGGATGACGGCGGAAAAAGTAGCAAAACAGTACGGGATTACGCGCCAGGAGCAAGACGCGTTCGCCCTCGAAAGCCAGCGCCGCGCGGTCTGTGCCATGCGCGAAGGCGTCTTCAGGGACGAGATCGTTCCCGTCGAGATCCCGAGCAGGAAGGGGTCGCCGGTCATCGTCTCCGAGGATGAGCATCCGCGCCCTGAAGCGTCAGCCGACAAGCTTGCGGCGTTGAAGCCGGCGTTTGCCGCCGACGGCAGTGTAACCGCGGGCAACTCGAGCGGCATCAACGACGGCTCGTCGGCGCTGCTGCTCGTAGGTGGCGACGCAGCGCTTGGACTGACACCACTCGCGCGCGTGGTGATGTCGGCGGTCGCCGGCGTCGATCCGTCGGTGATGGGTATCGGGCCGGTGCCGGCAACACGAAAGGCGCTGAAGCGCGCCGGGCTCAGCGTCGATCAGATTGATGTCTGGGAGTTGAACGAGGCGTTTGCGTCGCAGTCCATCGCGTGCATCCGCGATTTGCAGCTCGACCCCGCGAAGGTCAACGTCTACGGCGGAGCGATCGCGCTCGGCCACGCGCTTGGATCGTCCGGCTCACGCATGCTCGCCACGCTCGTGCACGCGCTCCATCGCCGCAAAGCCAGGTACGGCGTGGCGACGATGTGTATTGGCGTGGGCCAGGGAATCGCGGTGATCGTCGAGCGCTCGTAGGTTCACCCGCGAACCTGGAGACGCGCTTCAGGGGTGTTCGGTTGCCGGCTTCTGGTTCGCGGCCTCTGCCGGCGCGGAAGCTGATACAGCGTCGGTTGCGGGGCGCGCCGAAAAAAAGCGATAGAGCAGCCAGATATCAAGGAGCGCGACGGCGGCAAACAGCAGGTACGCCGCGTTGCTCTCGACCAGATGCAGCTGGCGCAGCACGCCGGACAGACCGAAGCCGACAATCCATGCATCGAAGCTCATACAGATCCGGCGGAACGTTTCGGGCCGGATGTGGCGGATCAACTTCGCGCCAATGGGGACGCCAATAGCCAGGCTCGGCAGAATCACGGGAATCAGGCCCATGCTGCTGACCGAGTACAGGCCGGCGTACGCGTAGGCGACGGCCGTCATACTCGATTCAGCCAGGCGAATGATCCCGAGCGCCGCACGGAATTCCTGCTTGGCAAGCCCCTGATTGCTTAACGCCACCGCCAGCGGCGGACCGGAAATGGTTGTCACCGAGTACAGCACGCCGAGCGCGCCGCCGAACGCGAGACCGGCAGAGCGTTCCGATCGGATCGGTCTGCGGAAGCCTGCCGCCTGCAGCAAAATCAACGGAAGCAACGTCACGTACGTGATGAATTTCAGCCAGTCCGAGTTGACCTGCGACACGAGCATCGTGCCAACGATGACCCCTGGAAGCAGCGCAACGACGATCGGGAGTGTGCGGCGCCAGACGTGCTGAATGGAACCGCGATTCACCCACAACACGTACGCGTTGAGCACCACCTCGATCGGCACCAGTGCCGGGTTCAGCACGCGGTTCGTGAGGAAGAACAGCGCGACGGGAACGGTGATGGACGAGAAGCCATACCCGAGTGCGCCGTTGACTGTCGCGGCGACCAGCGTAATGGCGGCAAGCGCGATCGTGGTTGGCTCCATGCGTCAGCGAACGAGCCCCGGCCCGCGGACCTCATCCTTCATAGGGTCTTCAACATACGTCCGGCTGAAGCTGCCTCCTGTGAGCATGAATCTGGTATCTTCCCGTACTCCAA
>Ga0137452_1000599_pt1 | contig 10794 bp, 10 predicted proteins | sample EasRivERMGT513_2_FD_102312 | JGI IMG/M metagenome (GOLD analysis project Ga0137452, IMG submission 102312) | Soil microbial communities from meander-bound floodplain in the East River, Colorado, USA - East River MetaG ERMGT513_2 | ecosystem: Environmental > Terrestrial > Soil > Floodplain ...
GCACGTCTTCAGGAATCAGCGACGCCAGCCGATCGTTGCCGTCCTTTTCGAGTTGACGACGCACGTCTGGCAGATTGAAGACACGATCGACCACGTCGGCTTCGCCGGATGGCCACTCGACCGCGTGCAGAATCGTGATCCGGGCGTCGGATTCCCTGGCAAGCGAGAACGCAAATCGCAAAGCCGCCAGGGACGATTCCGAGAAATCAACCGGACAAAGGAGCCGCTTGAATGGAACCACCGAGGTCGCGATCGCAGGCGGCGGCACCGTGACGACAGGACAGCCGGCCTTCCGAAGAACTTTCTCGGCGACCGATCCCAGCGCGAAACGATCGAAGCCGCTCCGACCGTGAGTGCCCATCACGATGAGGTCGGCCGGGAGCGATGCCGCATGGCTCAGGATTCTGGGAACGGGGTTGCCCTCATCGACCGAAATCTCGACGTCGCCCGGAGCGTTCGCGGCGTCCAACCAATTTCGCAGGCGCTCGCGCATGCCCCCGACGTCAGTGAGTGCAGGTTCGCGGGATGCCTCGACGAACAGCACAGGCGGGTCCAGCACGAGCAGCGGGTGGATCACGTGCAGGACCGTGACCCGCGCGTCGTACCATTTCGCGACGGCCAGTGCGTGTTCGAGGGCATGCCGCGAAGTGTCGGAAAAGTCGACCGGGCAGAGCACGCGTCGGATCTCAATCATGGCGGCGCCTTCCATGTCGAGGTCGTGCAACTAACGTGCTAGAGGTTCTGCCCTGAAATACTCCGATCTCGAAACGTCCAGGTGTGTCGCAACCCCTGCGCATGCTCGATGCCTTCCGGATTTCCGTCGCCCCACCGAAATCCGGAAAGGTGTGACGCACGGAATGTTTCACCTTTGGTGCTGAAAATCCCGCGAGGCCCTGCTCCCGCAACCCGCATTTCCAGGGTGTTGTGCGACTGCCCATCTCATTAACGCATCGGAGTCCCCGCTACGGACAGTGGGCAGATCTCTTGCTATCTCCCTCGTTAACGTATGAATCCGACCATCGCGACGGGCGAGCACTTGATTGAAGAGATGCGCCTGGCGCGCAAGATTCGGCAATTAACGGGTGGCGTCGGAGGGTTTATCCAGCTCTTGAAGGCGGCGGCCGATCCGGACAGCCCCGCTATCTCGGGCGCCGAGATCCGCAGGCTTCAGTCGCTTTCGGATCGGGCCATCGAGATCATCGAGGCACGGATCGAGACGGGGCAGGACAAGGACACCGTCCAGCGTGAACTCGCAGCCGCCGTCTACGAGATCCGACAGAATCTAGAGCTCGTGGATCGCTGGCGCCGCCCGATCGGTTGATCTGCGCATTTGCGCCCCACCGGAATTCCGGCACTCGTGCCACGTCATTCGCTGAATCCGCAGCCTTGTGCCGAGCAAGGAATATGCAAGGCATGCTGGACAGGGGGTCCTCTTATGAAGGCCTTTCGCTCGTTCCAGCTGGCGGCGCTCATCATTCTCGCAACCGGTTCTGCGGCCGCCGCCCAGACCGTACCAACCCACGCGTGGAGCCACGGCACCACGATCAACCTCTTTTCCGGCGTCGGCGTCGCATCGTCGAACGCCGGCGTCACGTTTGGTGGTGCTGCCGGCTGGGAAGTCACCAGAACCTTCGGCATCGAAGGGCTTGCCGAGTGGCTGGACCGCCCCAGGGGTGAAGAGGGCTTCGATGTCTCCCTGAGCGGCCTTGTCAATCTGACGAGCGCTCGCCCGGTCGTGCCGTTCCTGAAAGCAGGAGTCGGCTTCTATCGAGCTACATTCGACGGAAGCGCCACAGACGTGCCTGAGTTCTATCAGCACCGCATCAACGACGGCCAGACCGACGCCGGACTGAGGCAGACATTCACGAATCCGTCATTCGTCGTGGGCGGCGGCCTGAGTGTGTTCGTGTCGCGACACTGGGCGATCCGGCCTGACGTCACCGTGACGATCGTCCGGGATCACTCGGCAAGTTACATCGTGACCGGCGTCACGGTGCACGCTGCCTATCACTTCGAAGATCACCCGGTGACACCGTCGAGGCTCGGGAAATGAATGAGAGCGCGCGCGGGCACGACCCTTAGGAGGACCCATGATTTCGGCCAAAGTCATCGAGCTGATTGAAATCGACGCTGGTCGTCTGGCAAGAGACGCAGCTCAGGATCTCGCCACCAACGAGCGGACGCCGGGATTTGCGAAGGTCCCTCGGGAGGAGCTCGAGAAGCGCGTCTTCCAGCTGTTCCATCACCTCGGCAACTGGATTGGCGATCCGAAGTCCGAAAGGGTGGAGGCCGAATTCTTCGACTGGGGACGCCGCCGGTTCGATCAGGGGATTCCGCTCAGCGAAATCGTCTACGCGATCATCATCCTCAAGCAGCATCTGCGAAGATACATTCGCGACAACGGTCTCGTCGATGCCGCGTTTCCACGCATCGAGGGCGACTACGTGCTCCCGATGCACCTGCACAGCCTGCAGGATCTCAACGTTCGGGTCGGGGAGTTCTTCGACGAGGCGCTGTACTACCTGGCGCGCGGCTATGAAGCCGCGGCCAGACGCGTTGCGGCGAAGCCGACGCTGACACGATGAAGAATGTCAGCGCAACGACGCTGGCTGCGGACCTGCCGTTAATCGGAGGGCGAAAGCGAGGGACCATGCAGACGGTTGAGATTCCCCGTGAAGGCTGGGTTCAGAGGCTCAACGAGTTTACGAGCATCCACGCGGGCTGGCTCGTGTCGCTCGACGTTCTGGGCCCGGACCTTGGCGCCCAACACGAAATCAATAATCTGCCGCTCCTGGGTGTATACGTCGACCGCACCGATCACGACAGGACGATCGAGGTCTCTGTCGGCCGATTATCCGGCGAGCACTTGACCCACATGATTGCGGCAGCGACGCGCATCTACATCGAAAGGACCGACGATGGAGCTGACGCTGCGCTGCAGGTGGAGTCGGCGGACGGCACGAAGACGATCCTGCGCTTTCGCGCGACCGCTCTGCCTGAAACGGTCGATGGAATCGCCGCGCCACGTTAACGAGGCCTCGCGGCGGCGCCCGGTCGAAGATAGTGCGCGAACCAGTCACCTGCGAGTTCGGCGACACGTTCCAGCGTGCCGGGTTCCTCGAACAGATGGGTTGCGCCGGGCACGACCTCGAGCTTGACCAGTCCCCGCATCTGCTTCATCGCATCTCTGTTCATCTGGATGACAGGCGTGTCGAAGCCACCGACGATCAACAGCGTCGGCGTCGTGACCTTCGAAAGCGCCGCACCCGCCAGATCGGGCCGGCCGCCGCGGGACACGACCGCCGCGATCTCGCGGGGCCGGTCGGCTGCCGCAATCAACGCTGCACCGCCGCCGGTGCTGGCGCCAAAGAGACCAACGAGAAGCTGCGCCACAGCAGCGAAGGTGTCGCGGCCGGGAGCCTGCACAGGAAGGGGCAGGCGATCGATATCCGTCTTGCGGATGTGCCGTTGGCCAAGCTGCGACGCGCGGCATTGGACGCACGCCGAGGCGGCGTCGGCTACTATCCCGCGTCTGACTTCGTCCACGTGGACACCGGGCGCGTGCGGATGTGGTGATCCCGGTGGCAGCCCTCATCCTGCACTCTCACCGAGCGGCCTGAGCATCGCCAGCGCCCGGTCGAGCCTGGCGTCGTGGCGATAGATGTCCTCGGCGAAGCGAATGGTGCCATCCTCCGGCATGACGGCGGCCGTCGTGTAGAACAGGATCACCTGAATGGCGTGCGGCAGCTTGATATGAATCGGCTGCGTGCCCATCGTCGCCGCCAGAATGCGGTCACCTGTCCACTCCGGCCGATCTTTAAGCACCCATTCGGCCAGCGCAACCGGATCGGCCACGCGCACGCACCCGTGGCTGAAGTCCCGCCGGCTCCTGGCAAACAACGCCTGCGCCGGAGTGCCATGCATGTAGACGTCTTCCCGATTGGGAAACTCGAACTTGATCAAACCGAGGGCGTTTTTCGATCCCGGTCGCTGGCGCACGCGCAACACACCTTGCTTTAGCCCGGCAAGGGTCTCGGGCGTGAGGTCAAGACGCGCGGCGTTGTCTCCCGCGCCGCGCACGATCTCCATGTCCTCCCGGTCAAGGTAATCTGGATCCCGTTCAATCTTCGGCAGCACTTCGTGCCGCAGAATGGATCGCGGCACGTTCCAGTACGGTCGGAAAATCACCTCGCCCATCTCCGCCATGAACACCGGCGTCTGCGTGCTCAACGCACGGCCGACGATCACGTCCATGCCGAAGAGGGGCATCCCATCGGGCGGAATCACGTCCCACGCCCACAGGCGGAACATCGGGATGTTCAGCGCGATCAAGCGCTGGTCGCCGAGATGCGGCAGCCAGCGGAGCCGCTCGAGCGCGAGTTCGATCTGTCTCACGCGCCATCCGGGCGGCACACCCAGGGCGGCCATCGTGTTCTTGCCAAGAACGCCATCGGGGTCGAGGCCGTGGCGGATCTGGAACCGCTTGACGCCGTCGACAAGGGCGCCTTCGTAGCGAGCGGATCCTTGCGCCGGCGCGTCTGCCGGCGCATCGCCAAGCGCCGTCAGCACATGCTGCAAGGCGTCGACGTCGCGATAGACATCTCCGGGGTGAACCGCACGCGCGATCGCCGGCGGCACGACAAGGCTCGGATCGACCGCGAGCGATCGGTAGTGCGGCAACATGGCTCGGAGGAGACGGTACTGCGCGACTGGCGGCCGCAGATCGGCTGCGAGGTTCGCCACGCGCTCGTCGGCCATCGCGGTGCGGAGCATCGCCGCGAAGTCGTGTTGATCGCGTGGCACGTCCAGCCGAAAGCCGATCGTTCGTGGGTCGATACGCCCCAAGTGCACATGCCGCAGATACCGGAGCATCCCGGCACTGACCGCCACGTCGACGCGGGCCAGATCCTGGGATGTTCGCGCGGTGCCTTCCACCAGAGGAGTCAAACGAGTGAGGAGTTCCTGGTAGTAGTCTGCTGAATCAAGCCCTTCATCTGCCGCCCGGCTCAACACCATCAACGCGTCACGCATGTTGCCGGTCAATCGACCGCCGGCATCCATCCATAACGGAGCGTTGTCTGGCTGATACAGTTCCTGCAACTCCGATCGCTCTGCTTGTGACAACGCGCCGAGTGCGGCATCACGGCCATCGATCAGCGCAATGATGACCCCGCGGAGATCAATTGAAGAATCTCGAGCGGCCGCCGGCGGAACCGACCGGACAGTTGGATCCGAGCACCCTGACAGCGCGAGCGACAGGAGAGCTATCGCGAGCGGACGTCCTGGTAGGCAAGCCATCCACCGATCCCCCTACACCACACGCCTCCCTACAAACCCGAGGGGAACGTCTCGGCCACTTCGCCCGCCTCCCAGAGCGCACTCCGCTCGAGCGGCTCGACGGCTCGCGTCTCGTCGAAATGGAGGGCGAAGTCGAACTGTTCGGATAGCCGTGCGTGGAAGTAATGGCTCGCGCGCTCGGTTTCGGGCAAGTACAACACGCCAATCGCCCGTTCCAGGCGGGGCGGCGCCAGTGCGGACGACAGCTCGAGATCGGTCCGCAGCGGCGCCAGGAATCGCGGAATCTGGACCTCATGAAACAGCCGTTCGTAGCTCCCGGCCAGCGCAGGCCTGACGTGCTTCCGGTGCGCGTGTCCATCCCATTCCGACGCGGCGGTGACGGTTCCGGTGTACGTCGTGAATCCGACGAGCACCGCCGATGACCCGTAGTGTTCGCGGACGAGCTGTCCGACATTCAGCTCGCCGCGCTCGCTCATCTCTGTGGCACGCGCGTCACCCAAATGCGAATTGTGAGCCCACACGACGATGCGCGGCTCCGGCCGCGTTCGACCGAGATAGCGCCGGAGTTCCTCGAGGGTGTCGACCATGTGCCGGTCCCGCAGGTTCCACGATTCGTCCCGGCCCCGGAACATCGTCCGGTAGTACTCCTCAGCACTCTTCACCAGCCGTGCGTTCTGCTCGGCGTAGAAGTAGTCGTCCGCTGCCACTCGTCCATCTCGGCTCGCGTACTCGGCGCGCTGACGATGGAGCTCGACGAGTTGGGTGAGGACTTCCCGTTCGCACGATGGATGGAGACCGAAGCTGGCCGCATAGCCGTACTGCTGCATTTCTTCGCCGAACTGATCAAAGCAGCCGTAGCGGCGGCGGGCACGGCGTGCCGCATCGGGGTCCACTTTGTCGAGGTACCGCAGCACGGCTTCCATCGACGCGCGCAGGCTGTACAAGTCGAGCCCGTAGAAACCCGCTCGATTGTCCGCCGCTTGCTTTTCGTTATGACTGCGGAGCCAGCCGATGAAGTCGAGGACGTCGGCGTTGCGCCACATCCACGTCGGAAAGCGGCCAAAGTCCGCGAGCGCCTGCACGGCATCCTCGTCGGCGCTGGCGGCGCGGACAAAGCGATTGATGCGGTACGTGTCGGACCAATCGGCTTCAACCGCGACGGCGGTGAACCCCTTCTCAGTGATCAGCCGCCGCGTAATGAATGCCCGCTCCCGGTAGAACTCGTGTGTGCCGTGCGTCGCCTCGCCCAACAAAACGACCCGCGCATCACCGACGCCATCGATCAAGGCGTCGTACTGGCGCGGGTCGCCTTTGAGTGGAATCGCGCGCTCCCGCACAAGGCTCGCGACGTCGGTCTTTTGTGATGCCCGCTGTGAGCTCACCGGTGTCGACCGAGCGCCGTCCGCGAGCAGGTGTGTCACTTCTTCATCGGTCGTCTGCGAAAACTCCTCGTACCAGAGCCCTACGGCATTGAAGGGCTCGGGCATAGCGACACAGACGACCTCATCGGTCACCCGGCGTAGACGATCGCATGTGTCTCGTGCGCCGACTGGCGCCGCGACCACGATGCGGGCTGGATGCTGTTGCTTGAGCGCCAGGATCGCGGCCTCCATCGTCGACCCGGTCGCCAACCCATCGTCGACGAGCACGATCGTGCGATCGCGAACTGGCGCACGGCGTCGCGCGCCGCGGTAGAGCGTGTCGCGACGTTCCAGCTCAATCCGTTCGCGCACCGCGACCTGTTCGATGAGCGCCCGCGGAATCCCCAAATCGCGAATCAGATCACGACTGAGGACCTCAATCCCTCCCTCGGCGATGGCGCCCATCGCCAACTCCGGATGCCCTGGAACGCCGAGCTTGCGAACGAGGAACGCGTCGAGCGGCGCCTTCAGGCGCGCCGCCACTTCGTGCGCCACGGGGATGCCGCCTCGGGGCAGCCCGAGCACGACGACATCCGACCGTCCGGCGTACGCGGCCAGCTTCTCAGCGAGCTGGCGGCCGGCGTCGCAACGATTGTGAAAGCGCATCACGGACGCTCCCTTCTACTCCCGATACGAGAGCCGGTATTCGGCTACGCAATCGAGCGGCGGCTCCGCAAACTTGCCGACGAGCGGATTCACCATCTTCACGAAATCGTTCCAACGCATGGCAATGGCATCGCGATGCGTCCCGGCGTTGAACACGATCTCCGGTTCTAGTGCAAGCACCGCGTCGACATACACCGTCTGCCCGTACAGCGGACCCAACGGCGGCATCGCGCCGAGCTCGCAGTCAGGGAACAGGCGCCTCATCTCCTCTTCATCAGCGAGGCGGATCGCGTGCCCCCCCGCGAGATCCAGCAGCCGATCGAGATTCACAAAGGATGGTGCGGGAACAACGGCCTCGACCGGTTCGCCGTCGATGAAGCAGACGACCACCTTGGCCCAGTCGCGTCCGGGGACGTGCGCGGCCTCGGCTTCTTCCTGGGCGGTAAACGCTGGCCGATGCGGCAGGTTGGTGTACGGGACGTGCGCTTCGCGCAAGAACTCGTGAATAGCGGCTATGCCGGACATACGTTGCTCCCTCCAATCACGCCTTCACTGACGCAATCGCGATACCACGTTCAACACCCGTCACGCCTCCGCCATCGACCAGCGGATCGATGACTCGTCATCGACAATCAGAACGTGCAGCTTGGGGACTTTCCGTCGCGCGTGGGGAAACTTCCACACCCTGGACCTTGTTCGCTACGGCGCTCAGACACCCTTTTGGTCAAATTTCGAGCAAACGGCGCCAGCCTCTGCTTTCCACTTCAAGACTGGGACCGCCGACGTGGGTATCCATCATGGCGAGCACGAGCCCTCCGCGGTGGCGATGGCCGTGCACGAAGGCGATTCCTTCTGATCACTTTCGATCCGGAGGCCGCTCAGGTCGCCGGCGTGCATCTGACTCCGGGGCCTGCTTCCGTGGCCATTCTGGTCCTGTCGGTGGTGGCAGCCGGTCTCCTGAGTCGGCAGCCCAAGTGAACCCTGGCTACTTCAAGCGTCGGACATCGCGAGAACGCCGCCCACGTTCTCGCTGTCGTCCGACTGCTGGACTCACCGGTCGCTCGAATCTGACATGGGCGGGTTGATCACCGGGGCCGGAGGAGTCAAGGAGACGGTTCTTCCGGCCCGCACCAACTGATGGCAGTTGACGCAGCTCGAGATGAGCCCGGTGTATGCGGCTGACGCATGCTTGACGTCGCGGGCGCGAGTCGCCTCGCGAAGCTGCTGAAGGGCGTCGATGAATGCATTCGCCTGAGCGATGTAGTTGCTGTCGGGGCGGTCCTGCCAGGAAGACACTTCAGTGTAGGTGAGCCGTCCAAGACGCTCCGCGTAGCGATCGATGCCCACGAAATCGCCGAGCACGACCGGCTTGAGGAGCCGCTCCGCGTTCTGGGCCTTCTCCTGCATCACGGCGGTCAGAGGCGGCATCTGCGCGCTCGAGGGAACCTCGATCGCCGCGACCGTGGCAGCCAACGCAGTCATCGTGATGAGTCTGAACATGTCCCCCCCGCTGTATTTCCGGCAGCGAGCCGATGGCTTGTCGCCTCGCGTCAATTGGTCGCAATCGACATGCCGCAATCGACCAGCAAGACCATCGAAGTTCGGCCGGATTCAGGCAAGTGAGGGTCTGCGGTAAACGTGGCGTGCCGGAATTTTCCCCGAAGTGTGGAAACTTCCGCGAACGCCGAGGTGCGGCTTTCACCGAATCACGGTCAGAGGGTCGATCGTAGAAACGGGTCAGGACCTGGCCGAAGCGCTTCCTTCGTCGATCCCTATGACTGCTGGCGCCGCCGTCAACAAATGTTCGTCTTCAACCAGATCGTAGCGGGCTCTGATGGCTTCGACCATTTCTGACTGCGTCTCAGGGCGTACAGCTGCGCGGTGTCGGTCCTCCAGAACACGCAACTCTCGTGCCAGTGCGTGGTCTGGAGAAATCGGCTCGTTTCATGGCGCGATCGACGGCTCGCACCCGAGGTGTGGCTTTTGTGCGAACAAGATCTCGGCGCCACGCCGCGCACGAAATACTTTTTCGTCGACCTGCCCGCTACTGCGTCGGTGAAGCAGTTGGTCCGACTGTCGCATCAGCGCTGGGCCATCGAGCAGCAATATCAAGAGCTCAAGACCGAACTCGGCCTCGACCATTTCGAGGGCCGGTCGTATCCGGGTTGGCAACATCATGTGGTGCTCACCGCCGTCGCGTACGCCTTCCTACAACGGGAGCGACTGCGACCCGGCACGGACCAGGCGCTGACGTTCCCAGGCATTCGAGCCATCGTCCAGGAGATCTTCACGGCGCTACTGTTTGCTCAACAACCGGACTATTTCAAACGCATCCAAGAACTGCAGCAAATCAACTTACGGATCTAACAAAGTCGTACTAGCGGGAAACAACACGAAACGACGCGGCCATCTGGACGAGTTGCTGGAGCTGTGGTGGGGACACAACTGACTATCTGTTGAGGAAGCTCTTGTAGTTGTCCCGCGTGACCAGCTCGAAGGGAATCCAGACGAACCGGTCCATCCGTTCGCCTCGCGCGAGCGCCACCGCGGCGTCCACCGCGGCTTTCGCCTGGCCGCGGGCGTCTTGAAAGACCGTCACCGTTAACGTGCCCTTCACGAGCTCTGCGAGCGCATCAGGTGTGGCGTCCACTCCCCCGACGAGGATCTTGCCGTCGGGTACGCCCGCTTGCCGAATCGCCATGATGGCGCCGATCGCCATTTCGTCGTTGTTGGCGGCGACCGCATCGATCGTTGTCCCGGCGGTCAGCCAGTTGTTCATGAGATCGAGGCCGCGCTCGCGCTGAAAGTTGCCGACCTGTTTCTCGACGATGGTCATGCCGGGATATTTCGCCACGACCTGCTCGACCGCCTTGGTACGGAGCTGGGCTCCGTTCGACGACAGTTCACCGACCATGATCGCGACGTTCCCTTTGTAGTTCATCAAGCGCGCGAGCTCTTCCATCTCGAGCGTCCCCGCCTGCAGTTCTTCGGAACCGACGAACACGACCCCGTCTGGCAGCGTCTCTTCGGCCGGACGGCGGTTCACATACACGATTGGCACGCCGGCTCCTCGAGCGATCTTCGTCATGCTGGGCGTGGCCGACGTGTCGGTCGCGTTCACGATGATCGCGGCCGCCTCCTGAGCGACAAAGTTTTCGATCTGGCTCAACTGCTTGCCGATGTCGCCCTGCGCGTCGGTGAACTGCAGCGCGACCCCGGGAAGCGTCTTCGCGTAATCCGCCATCGCGGTGCGAATCATGGTGAGGAAGTTGTCGTCGAAATGCGCCATCGATACACCAACCACCTGCTGGTCGGTTGATGTGGATTTCCCGCAGCTCGCCGTCGCGATCACCATCAACAGAGCGGAAAGCACGCCAGTAAACAAAAAGACCCGCCGCGCCACATTGACTCCTTCAGTCACCGCAGCGACACGAGCCCGGTCCACCACAGAGGCTTGCGACCAACGGAC
>Ga0137452_1000601_pt1 | contig 10759 bp, 13 predicted proteins | sample EasRivERMGT513_2_FD_102312 | JGI IMG/M metagenome (GOLD analysis project Ga0137452, IMG submission 102312) | Soil microbial communities from meander-bound floodplain in the East River, Colorado, USA - East River MetaG ERMGT513_2 | ecosystem: Environmental > Terrestrial > Soil > Floodplain ...
CGCTCGGCTCTGCGCTCGCGCAGGGCTTCGCCGACGGCGAGGAGGAAATCGTCGGCCGTTTTGTAGTGCTGGTTGACGTGGTAGCGCACGACCTGGCCCGGCGAGACTGCCGGCATGAAGACGTCGACAACACTCTTTCCCGCAAGCGCCGCCTTGAGGTTCTCGATGTCGGTCTTCAGCGCCGTCTGGCCGATATAGCGCACCGGCCCGGTGCAGAGCATCGGCGGCGGCCGCGAGCCGGAATGCCCGTGGGCGTAGAACTCCGGGAACGAGCGCTTCTCGCGCGTGTCGATCTGCGGCGGGTTGTCCTTGCGCGCCTCCATGCCGGAGAGGCGCTCGTGGATGTAGGTGATGAAGCCGGGCTTCGACTGCTCGCCGTCATCGACGACGTCGAGGCCGACATCGACCTGGCGGCGCACGATCTCATTCACGGATTGGCGGACGGCGTCGAAATAGGCGGCCGAATGCGTGTCGCCGTCGGCCATCAGGTGCGAGAGCGCGTCGGGCCGGGGCAGGGACCCGACATGGGTCGTGACGATGCGCTTGTGGCGTTCCTGGTCGAGGGTTGCTTGGGACATTGGGGGTTCCTCCGTTGGCGCGATGTTCGCCGCTGGGCTCGCCAAGCGCAAGGAATGTCGGGCGGTTGCAGTCGGGGCACGAAATGTGAAGCGCGATTGACAATTCGCAACAAGTGATCCCGTGCCCGTTGGTAGCGAATTAATGCGTCCATGCGAGGATCCTTGAATGCGCGTGAAAGTTCGTGCCATCGGAGCCGGAAGCCGCCCCAACGATGTCGTCGTCGAGTTCACGACGGCGGTGGGACCGCAACGGATGGTCGTCGACCACTTGGCGGTCGAGTCAGGCTCGCTTTCGGTCGGCTATCCCTTAAGGCGCAACGATGGGTTTGTGCTCGTGGCTTTGCCGCGGGTGACCGACAACGGCTCGTTCCGCGCATGGGTTCCCGCGGCCGACGTGGTGTAATTCCGCGGATAGCGGCACCATGAAGCGAGCTGCGAAAAGCGAGCGTGCGAGCTTGTCGTCTCGAAAGCCAACATATTGAGCCGCAGCGCCGCTTGAAGCGTCGACGCCGCGGTCTGCGCCTTCATTGCGTGAGGAAGGAAGAACGGGTTTCCTGTAGCGCGATGAGTCGCGAAGGTGAAGGAGTGTGGCCGTGCTTGACCCGAACGATGTGAAACTGGTTTCGCAGCTCGCCAATGGGCACATTGGTGCAATCGCGATCCTCGCTCGATGTCTGCAAGACAATGGGTCGATTCATCCCGGCCAATATGAAGCGGCGTTGCAGGCCACAATCAGTGGGGCCGGCGCGGAGAGCGAGAGGCCCGACTATTTCGTTCTGAAAAGCGTGCTGAAGCTCTTGGGCGACACTCCGCTGGGGCAGCCGATACGGCCCACGCTCCAGGTCATAGATGGCGGGCGTACGGACTAAGTCCCGGCAACATTGGCGATTTTAGGGCCTTCATCGCGTGGCGTCGAAAGAACGGGTTTCCTGCAGCGCCTAGGAGGCGTCACAGGCCCGCGCGTCGCGTTTCTTCTGATCCGGTCTCGGCTTAGACTGCTCGCCCTTCTTAACAGGCGCGTGTGGTTTGGGCGGCGTTTTTAGCATCCGCTTTAGGACTTCATCGCGCTTCGACAGTTTTGATTGAGCCATGATCGGTCCTGAAAAACTAGAAAGGTTGAATGTCCACCCAGACACTCTAAAGCGATTTGACGATCTCATTGCAAGCAAGGGGCCCAAGGCTGGAAGATTTCACATCCCGGTAACGGCGCAGGCGATGCTGCTTATCGGCTACGTAATCGTTCAGTGGGGCAACCTTCAGCACACCATCGATTTTGAAATTGTCAGGCTGCCACCGGACCCAGCCGGCAAGCCCATAAGGCACGAAACGAAATACAAAGTTGGCCACCTTCGCGCCGTTGCGCCCCGTTACCTCGCGGATGCGCGCCCCAATGCCCTGCAACTGTATCTCCGTAATCTGGACCAAATTGAGCGGCACAAAGGGATTAGGGACGCGCTCGCCCACGGCTCCTACAGCGTGGTGGACAACGAAGGCTTTCCCGGCGCTGTTGTCCAATACAAGGCCCACAAAATTCGGTTGCCTTATCAGACCATGCAAAAGGTCGGCGACGAAATCGGCCAATCCACTGCGTTCTTATTCAATTTTTGGGACTGGGTTCACGCGGAGCAGGGTCGGGCAGTAACCGAATCATTGCTTCGAAGATTACTCGAACGTGCTCGGGAACATAGGGACCCTGAAACTCCAGATACGCCTTAACCCCGGCATCTAGCATCTCTAGCGTAATTTCTATTTTTGTCTTTTCAGCCACGGGAGCGCCCCATGACCATACAAGGCAACCCAGACGACCCGCCCGAAAAGATATTGGAGGCGGTGTATGCGGCTGCGATTGCCGGGTTCAACCAAAAATACCCCGGTTTCGTAGCGCACCCATTCGGGGCGCTCTTGGTACGCCTAAGCCGAGACGCAGAAAAAACCGCCAGAACCATTCGGCGGCTCACATGGGTGATCGCCGGACTTACGTTCGTACTGGTAGCGCTGACGGTGGTCTTGGTTTGGCTGACCGTCGAGCTTATCGAACAAGAGAACGAGACCCCGCCAGCTACAGGGCAGGCTTTGCTAGTTGTGAAAGCGCCCACGGCGCGTTCCTAGGTTCTGGCACCCCCTCGGGAAATAATTGGCGACAACATACTTTGAGGGGTGCCTCTGACGGCCTGTCTGCGGCCTGTCTGGAGTCATTCTAAATCAGGTATTGGCGATATTATACTTGCCGTTCCCAGGTACAAGCCTATGATTTCGGGAGGCGCTGAATGACTGCGCTGTCCTACTGGGAGGCGCTTCGGCATCTGTCCGAACCGTTTGAACTCATGAAATTCACGCTGATCTATGACGGCGACTTGCCGTCGTCTGGCAATAAGTCCAAGCCGCTGGAAGCCAGCAAAATCCGCAATGAGTTTCATGACCAGCTTGCCGACCTCTGGGACAGGCACATTGTACTACGGCAATTACGGCATGAAGCGCGGGTCTCCAATCAGCCTGGTGTGTTCCGTAGGCCGGCTTCGAAAGCGATCCTGCCAGCGTATGACGGCCCGCCGCCGCCCCTAGGACAATCAACCATGCTGGTTGATCTGTGTGCCCCCATTTCCATTCCCGACGTGGGTGGGTTTGTGCCGCTGGTTCGGCACTCGCTCTACCTTGCTTGCGCCGTCGATGTCCTGTTTTTGCGGCATGAGGAACCGTTCTCGCTAATGAAGAATGGGGGCGACCTAGATGGACGATTGGCAACGCTTTTCGACGCTCTAAGAATGCCCGATCCAAAACATTCTTATGTGGGCCACACCCCCACAGCCGATCCGCTGTACGTCGTCCTAGAAGATGACGCGCTGATTTCGGACTTTTCAGTCAGGGGTGGACGGCTGCTCGGCAATCGGGTCAAGAAGCCTCATGCCGTCCGCCTAACCATAGACGTGACCATCAAAGCGCTTCGGGTCAGCGACGTGAATCAGTGTCTGACTGGCGCGTAGATTTCGAGCGGACGACCTTCTTAAACGCCCGTTCGAACACCCCCGGGTCATTTTCGGTGCCAATCTCGCGCGCGGTCTCCCGGATGCGCTTCGCGCGCTCGGCGTCGGTCAGAACGGTTTTCTTCTTAGGCATGGCGAATCATAGCACACGCCTCTTTGGCCGTATGCGCTTCTTCGGTACCACTGGAAACCCATTCTTCCTGCGCCAATGGATGAAGGCGCGTATTTGCTGCGCCAGATGCTTAGGCTCGCACAGTCGTTCGATAGGTGAGCCGCTTTCCAGCGGTGCCAGCCAGAGCCACGTCAACGCGACCTTCATCGCTCACGCCCAACGAAGCACGGTTTGAGTAGCGGAAATCAAACTCTGCCAGATAGCGATTTAGGTGCTGTTCGCCGCAATGCTGGTAGGTGCCGGTCATGCCGCGACGGAAGATCGAGAACACGCCTTCGACCGTGTTCGTATGTATCTTCCCGGTCTTGGTGTAGCGCACGTACTCGCCTTTGGAGTGATCGACGCTTTCATGCTGCTTGGCAGGCATGAAGCGATAGACGTTTGAGCCGTCCGTGTAGACCTTGGTCGTCGCGAAGTGGATGTTGTCGTCCATGATCGGGCGAATTTCGTAGCGGGTAGGCTCGTCAATCGTGAACGAGCGCACAGCGCCGCCACGCTCGACCAACGCCAGGATTGCGCGCTTGTGCGCGTAGCCGCCTGAGCCCGGATGCTTGCGCTTGCCGACCTTGTTTCCGATGAACATTTCATCGGCTTCAACCGTCTTACCTTCGCCACCAATCGGCGGGGTGCTGTCGCTAGGAGCCATCGCCTCGCGGATGCGGTGGGCCATGAACCAAGCGGACTTGAGCGTGATGCCCATGGTCCGGTGAAGCTGGTTTGCGCTGATTCCTTTCTTGCTGGAGCAGATCAGGTGGATCGCAACCAGCCAGTCGCGCATGGCGATATGGCTGGCCTCAAAGATGGTCCCGATCTTGACGGTAAAGGGCTTCCGGCAGGCGTAGCACTTGTAGAGGCCAGGGCGGTTGCTCTTGCCCTTGAGTGGGGCGGAACGCTCCAGGACGCCACAGTGCGGGCATACGCGGCCATCGGGCCAAATCCGCGCCTCGACGAAGGCATAGGCGGCGGCTTCATCGTTGAAATGGGCGGCTGAAAAGATGGACTTGGACATAGCTAACTCCCTCAAGCCAAAACACTATCAGGAGTGTGTGGGGATGGCAAGTATAATATCGCCCAGGTATTGGCGATTATATACATGACAAACGCCAATTATGATAAGATGCCTGGACAGGCCGTTACTCTCCCGACCCCTCGGGAGCCGGAGGTTTTTCAGGCTGTGGTGGCTGAGTTGCTTGAGAGCTTCTCAGACGCTTTTCCGCTAGACGGCATAAGGCTTCATGAATCGCAGGCACGTTTGATAGCTGCTGGTATATGTCGTCGTTTGTTTCCCGCTTCGGATCAACAAGCTGCGTGAGCTTCTGGACGCAAACGCGGGCCTCCATCAGTGTCCGCCAGATTTCAATGAAGTCCGGCGCTTTGTAGACGAATATTCGGCTCGGGTCGAAACTTAGCCCTTTGAGCGGTATTGGCGGGACAGCCTTTGCCTCTAAACGGATGGCCGCAATGGTCATCTGAAAATCCATTTGGTCGTTTGTATCAAGCAGAAGTAGAGCGTCCGGGAAATGCATCTGATCCATGCCCCACAGGCCGTGTGCGATCTTGTTGCGTTGTCCGATGGCAGAGCTTGCGATCCGGTGGACGATAGTGAACATGTCCAAATCGCGTGGTTTTAGGATCGCCGCCGCCACCCCTATGCGGGCGTCCGATTGCGCTGCATTGCTTGTAAGGCGCGCGTACATCGCCATTGCTGCTGGAGCGTGAGAGCCGAGCATCGTGACTAAGACCTCGGTCAGTGAGCTTTCTAACCAAGCGCACGCTTCAATGATCCGGGCGATCCAGATTGCCAGTTCTGGCCGTTCCTCGAAGCACACGGGACCGGACAAAAACGCAAAGCCTTTTTGCCGGCCCTGTTTGAGGTAATGTGCGGTGTTGCTCAAAGGTTGTGGCATGGCGAAGCCCCCAAAGTCTCAGGTCAAGGAAGATGACGTGTTGCGGCGAATGCTGAACACGCCGCCGAAGCCACACAATCCGCCGAAGAAGGTAAAGCCTACACCTCAGCGCCCGTCGGCTCCCAAGGCTCCGAAGGCTTCCTCGTGAAGTAGATTGACACTGTGGCGTTGCAAGTCGTGCAGGCCCAGATCGAGTGATGACCGCGCCCGCCGCCCGGGTGTGTGTTTTGGGTTTTGAAAGCCAGGAACCCCTTATGTCCCTTGTTGAAGCAATTGGTGCAAAGCCAATGCGTTGGTTCGCCCGCGCGTTCCGATTCCTTCAGCATGTAAGCGAAAGCACCAGTATCAATAGCCTTAAGCTCGTAGCGTTGCTTCTCAGCATCCCATGTTTTCATGCGAGCCATTTGTTCTTCAAGCTCACGTATGCGCTGCAAAAGCGTCGCCTGTTCTTGTTGGGCCGCGAATGCGCTGCCCTGGGCGGCCAGGATCGTTTCCATCAAATCGATGGTGGCCAGCTTAATTTGGGCGTCAGCGCTCAGGCCCCTGAGAGCCTTCGCCATATCATACGCCGTTTTGAGACCGCTAAGAGCCGAGCCGAGTTCAGTAACGCTAACCATCTAGCCCCCCACTTGGATCGTATTGCGTCTTGCGTCGCAGGCGCTTCCTGGGAGCGACAGGATAGCCGTTCTTACGACGCCAAGCGATGAACGCCCTAATTTGCTGGGCTAAATGCTTCGGCTTGCACAGTCCGCCGATACGTGAGGCGCTTTCCTTCGGCGGCCTTGAGGGCGATATCCGCGCGGGCGTCATCATCGACCCCGAGCGAAGCGCGGTTTGAGTATCTGAAATCGAATTCCGCCAAATAACGGCTCAAGTGCTGTTCGCCACAATGCTGGTAGGTGCCGGTCATGCCACGGCGGAAAATCGAGAAAACGCCCTCGACCGTGTTGGTGTGGACCTTGCCGGTCTTGGTGTAGCGGACATACTCGCCCTTGGAGTGATCGACGCTCTCGTGCTGCTTGACGGGCATGAAGCGGTAGACGTTTGAGCCGTCCGTGTAGACCTTGGTCGTCGCGAAGTGGATGTTGTCGTCCATGATCGGGCGAATTTCGTAGCGGGTAGGCTCGTCAATCGCGAACGAGCGAACCGCGCCCTTGCGCTCGACCAGCGAAAGGATTGCGCGCTTGTGCGCGTATCCGCCTGAACCCGGATGCTTGCGCTTGCCGACCTTGTTCCCGATGAACATTTCATCGGCTTCAACCGTCTTACCTTCGCCGCCGATCGGAGGGGCTTTGTCGCTGGGTGCCATGGCTTCGCGAAGGCGATGCGCCATGAACCAAGCCGTCTTGTAGGTCACGCCAAGGGTGCGGTGCATTTGATGCGCCGACATGCCTTTCTTGGAGGAGCAGAGCAGGTGATTCGCATAGAGCCACGTATGCAGAGGGATTTTAGAACGCTCGAACACGGTCCCGACCGTGACGGTGTACTGCTTGCGGCAGGCGTTGCAGAAGATCAGGCCCAAGCGTCCACCTTGGATACGGGACGCCTTGTCCAGCACGCCACAGTGCGGGCAGACAGGACCATCCGGCCAGCGGATACCCTCAAGGTGCGCTCTGGCGGCCTCTTCGTTCGTGAAACGGGCGGGAAGGTTCTTAGGCATTTGGGCTATCTCCTTGAGCCCAAAGCCTATTCCTTACCGTTGCATGTGTCAAGTATATAATAGCCCAGGTATTTCCCATAATATCGCTTATACGAAATTAGCGGGTGGAAAGCTGGGGGCGGTTTGCAGCCCTCCCGGGGCCAAGATTGGACGGAAGCGCGCCCTCGCCTAACTTCGCCGGATGACCGAGAAACCGGACAAGCCCGCCGGCGACATCCAAGAGCTGCTCGCCATCATGCGGCGGCTTCGCGATCCCAAAGGCGGCTGCCCGTGGGACCTCGAGCAGGATTTCTCGACCATCGCGCCATACACGATCGAGGAAGCCTATGAGGTCGCGTCCGCCATCGAGGCCAAGGACTACGCGGCCTTGAAGGATGAGCTCGGCGATCTGCTGCTACAGGTCGTGTTCCACGCCCAGATGGCGAAGGAAGCTAAGATGTTCGCGTTCGAGGACATCGTGCGCGCGATTTGCGACAAGATGATCAGGCGCCATCCGCATGTGTTCGCCGCAGGCCGCGCCACGACGCCCGAAGCCGTCACGGCAACCTGGGATGAGATCAAGCGCCGCGAGCGCGAAGGCAAATCCGCCGCCACGGCGGGTCTGCTTGACGACGTGCCGCGCGCCCTGCCCGCGCTGATGCGCGCGATCAAGCTGCAGAACCGCGCCGCCGAAGTCGGCTTCGATTGGCCGAGCGCGGTCCATGTCACCGACAAGATCGCAGAGGAGACGCGCGAGTTGGCCGAAGCATCCGCTTCAGGACAGGATGCCAAGGTCGCGGAGGAATACGGCGATCTCCTGTTCGCAATGGCGAATCTCGCGCGGCATCTGAAGGTCGACCCCGAGGATGCGCTGCGTGCAGCCAATGCCAAATTCGTCCGCCGGTTCAAGGCGATCGAATCGGGTCTTGCGGCCCAAGATCGGAGGCCAGAGGACGCCTCGCTCGAGGAAATGGAAGCGCTCTGGCAGAAGGCGAAAGAGCAAGAGCAGTAGCATCTTGCGGAGCTGTTATCGCGACATTATCGAATGCCTAGCGCCGAGGCAAAAAAGTAACCCCCAGAAGAGCCAAGTAGGAGCCCGGCCCGCTAAGAACCGACTTTTTCACAGCATCGACCCCAAGCAGTCATTACCCAGGAAAGCCCCTTATCGGCTTCCCACCGGGAATGGTACCTTGCCTGGCCAGATTCCGGGCGGGCATGGGCAACTTCTTCGCAGAACTGAAACGGCGGCACGTGTATCGCGTGGGCGCGGCCTATGCGGTCGTCGCCTGGGTGTTGCTGCAGCTCTTCAACAACGTCGCGCCGATTTTGGAAGCGCCGCCGTGGGTTGCGCGAGTTTTGCTGCTCATTTTGGTGTTGGGATTTCCGATCGCGCTCTTACTCGCGTGGACATTCGAAGCGACGCTTGCAGGTATCAAGCGCGAGACACCGGCAGTCGCCGGCGCGTCCCCATCGCTTCGCCACGCGCGGATCGATTGGGTTCTTGCCGGCGCGCTGATCGTCGTGATTGCGCTGGTGTCGTACCAGCAGCTTGCGCCATTGCCCGGCGCGAGCGTGATGCAGCAGCAAGCGAGCGTTGCGAACGGCCCCACCGGCACGGGTGGCATTTCCGTTGCAGTGCTTCCGTTCGTCAATCTGTCCGACGATCGGGCGCAGGAATTTTTCTCCGACGGCATGACCGAAGAGATCACATCGGCGCTGGCCAAAATCCCAAACTTGAAAGTCGTCGCCCGCACCTCGGCGTTCGAGTTCAAGGGCCAAAACCGCAACATTCAAGCAATAGGCCAAGCGCTGCACGCGACCCACGTCATCGAGGGCTCGGTGCGGAAGGAGGGGGACCGAGTACGCATCACGGCGCAGCTCATCCGCGCCGACAATGGGACGCATCTCTGGACCGAGAGCTACAACCGGCAACTCACCGGTGTGTTTGCAACCCAGGAGGACATCGCACAGGCCATCGCCATCGCGCTTAAGGTCCCGTTGGGCCTGCAGCAGGGCGACACTCTGGTGCGCAATCGCGCCACCAATCTGGAATCGTATGACGATTATCTCCGTGCGAGAGGCCTCTATCGCGCGCGGAACATCGCCGAAGCCATCAAATTGCTGGAGCCCGCCCTCTCCCGCGATCCGAATTTTGCGCCCGCCTGGGCGCTGCTCGCTCGCGCCTACAATCTGCTGCCCAATTACTCGACGGTGCTGCGTATAGACTCGGTCGAACAGGCGCGCCGTTCCATTCAGTCTTCGCAGACCAAGGCGGAAATGGCAGCGCGCGAGGCGATCCGCTTAGATGCGCGCGGCGTCGACGGCTATTCGGCGCTGGCCGATATGAGAACGCTGCGCGGAAATTGGCAGGAGGCCGAAGATTTGTACCGCCAGGCGCTAAGCATCGATCCCACCGATCCAGACACGCTTGCGCGTTACATTGTCTATCTCATTGACGTAGGTCGTCTCAAGGAGAGCCTGGTGGTGGCCCAACGGCTTCACATTCTGGAGCCGTTCGTTCCCATATATACACAGAACGTCGGCATTGCCATGCAACTCAATGGGCAGCACGAAGCCAGCATTCCTGTGCTGGAGTCAATTCCCCCCGAAACGTCTCCCCAGCGCGTCGCGGCACTCGCCCGCGCCTATGCGACCGGCGGCCGCTACGCGGAAGCCGCTGATGCAATCCTGACCGTCACCGCAAACCGAGTGACCCGCCCCTCCGTCGAGGAGGCCGCGCGACTCATGCGCACTGCGCCCGCACAAACAAGCTCACCCCAGACGCTTCCTGTGCTGGAGGGCGAGTTGGGCGTCGTTTATCCCTTTGTCGGCGCGCTGGATCGCGTGATGGAGTTTCCTGAGCGTGCGGCCGAGATAAATTTCATGGGACAAGTGGCGATTTCGCCGCTTTGGTTCCCGGCCCACGCGCCGCTGCGGAAGACCGAACGGTTCAAGACGTTGGTGCGTAAAATGGGGCTGGTCGACCACTGGCGCGCGCGCGGTTGGCCCGATCTCTGCCGCCCGATGGGCGCAGATGATTTCGTCTGCGATTAAACTGGCGCAATTCGCTCAGTGGTGGATGTGTCTCACTTCGGGGCCAAGCGAGTCGTGGGTATCGGCGTTCTCGCGATCAGATCCTTCGCCCGCGCGGAATTCACGCGGCTCTGATTGAGGAGCCTGGTGACGTCCGCTGACAAGCGACCTGCCCGCACGACGGCCTCCCCCGCGGGGGTGCCGGCCTTGGCCGTTTGCTGCAGCGCTGTCTCGAGCTCACTCACGCGCATGCTGAGCGATGTCACCGCGCTCGCAAGATCGATATTTGCGGTATTCGCGGTGTCGGTCGCTTCCTTGAGCTGGGTGATGGACTGTCCGATGGTTGCGCTGACGCCCTCGTCGTTGACGGTGAACTGAACGCCGGAAATTCCGGCCAAGACTGCGCCGAGGCTCAGAACGAAGAGATGCTTCCAGGTCGCGGACTGGAG
>Ga0137452_1000602_pt1 | contig 10754 bp, 5 predicted proteins | sample EasRivERMGT513_2_FD_102312 | JGI IMG/M metagenome (GOLD analysis project Ga0137452, IMG submission 102312) | Soil microbial communities from meander-bound floodplain in the East River, Colorado, USA - East River MetaG ERMGT513_2 | ecosystem: Environmental > Terrestrial > Soil > Floodplain ...
AGCGGCCACTCCGGGTCGTAGAGGTTGAACTCCGGATTGACATGGCACAGATCCATGCTCGCCTCGAAATAGGCGTCCAGAGTCCCGATGTCGCGCCAGTACTTGGCTGCCTTCTTGTTCTCGTCGTAGAAGCGGTACGAGTACACAGGCGCCGAATGGATCAACGACGGGATGATGTTCCTGCCGAAGTCGTGCTGGCTGTCGGGGCGTGCCGCATCTTCCTCGAGCGCCCGTTCGAGCACCTCGGCCCGGAAGATGTAGATTCCCATCGACGCCAGGGCCGTGTCGGGCGATCCGGGCACCGGCGTGGGCTCTTGCGGCTTCTCCTGGAAGCCGGTCACACGATCGGATTCGTCGATGCTGACTATTCCGTAGCGCTGGGCGTCGGCCACCGGCACCTCGATCGAGGCGAGGGTGGCGTCCGCGTTCTTCTCCTGATGGAATCGCAGCATCTTCGCGTAGTCCATCTTGTACACGTGATCGCCGGACAAGACGACGATGTGGCTCGCCGACTCGCGGGCAATCGAATACAGGTTCTGGTAGACCGCGTCCGCCGTGCCGAGATACCAATGCTCGCCAACGCGTTTCTGCGGCGGAAGGATCTCGATGAACTCGCCGAGTTCCTCCGACACGACGCTCCATCCTGTCCGGATGTGCCGGTTGAGCGACAGTGATTTGTACTGCGTCGCGATGTAGATGTGCCGGAACCCTGAGTTGATGCAGTTGCTGAGCGTGAAGTCGATGATCCGGTACGGACCCCCGAAGTAGACGGCCGGTTTCGCGCGATCTTTGGTCAGCGGATACAGGCGCTCACCGACTCCACCGGCGAGCAGGATGACCAGGATATCGTCCAGTTCCATGGGTATGGCCCCAGGCCGGCAGCGCGCCCAGGCGCCCAGCGGATCCCGTGAGGGGCAACGATGATAGCACGGTGAATCGCGCTGCAGAGCTCGCGCGGCGCTCGAGTTTCCGTCAATAATCGCGTGTCGTGCGGGCTTGTTCAGAGGTTTGACTTGCCTCTGGACGACGCCTATGATCAACGGACTCGAGGGCTCCTCTCATCCCTGACAGGGCCTCGAAACACGCTATCGAAAACGGCCACCGCAGCCCGACTCTGAGCGTCACGGCTGTTGTATTGTCTCCGTCACTTTCGGGAGAGAGAGGCATGAAGAAGATGAGAGGGATGGTTGCTCTCTGCGTCGCGCTGAGCGTGACTGCTGGTTCGTCGGCGCTGCTCGCGCAGAAGGCCGACAACAAGCAGGAAGTAAAGCGCAGTAAGGCTGAACAGCTCGACATCGAGGTCCTGCTCAAGGCGGTCGACACGGTCTCAGCGGGTCAGGCCGCGCCGACCACGATGGTGACGTGGGAATCGAACCATTTCATCCGCTCGCAGGACGGCACGACCTACGTTCCCTTCACCGTGCAACTGGATCGCTCGAAATTGACGTCGCCGACCGTCGCGCTGTACGTCCGCGTCGACACCAAGGGCGCCGCACCCGCACCGCCGAGCAAGGACAACAAGGACAACAAGGACAAGGCTGGCGCCATCCACCCGTGGGAAAACGTCTATTTCGCGACGGTCAGTCCTGAGGGGAAAGTCTCGCGCGCCTTCCAGGTGAAGGGTGGCACCGACTACGACGTGTATGTGGCGGTGAAGGACAAGGGCACGGTTGAAAAAGCCGATAAGAACTTCAACCCCACGGTCGCGGTCGCGAAGAAGGAACTGAGCATCCCCGACTACAACAAGCCGGAACTGACAACCAGCAGCGTCATCCTGGCGACGGCAATTCAGCCGCTGCCGGCGGGCGCCTCGGCGCAGGAAGATCCGTATGTGTTTGGTCCCATGCAGATCGTGCTGTCCCGCGATGGAAAGTACAAGAAGGCCGATACTCTCGAGGTGATCTACTGGATTTACGGGATTACCGGTGATTCGGCCGGCAAGCCGGACGTGCAGATCGAAAACAGCTTCAATCAGAAGACTGCGGATGGAGAGAAGTTCTTCAACAAGACGCAGCCGCAGGCATTGAACGCACAGTCGCTGCCGGCGGACTTTACGGCTAACAGTGGTCCGATTCCGGGCACGCTGCAGGTGCCTCTTCTCAGCTTTCCGCCGGGAGACTACCGGCTGGAGATCAAGATCACCGACAAGCCGTCGGGTAAGACCGTAACGCAGAACGTCAATTTCTCCGTTGCGGCGTCGTAAGGCGTAAGATGTGGGGACCCCCGATGACCCGCCTTTTCACCAGACGCCCGGCGGTGGTGATGGTGTTCATGGCGGGCATCGTGTGCCCCGCGGTCGTTTTCGCGCAGTTCGCGCCGGCGTTCACTCCCAAGTCCCAGACAGTCCAGATCGCCTCGATTTCACAGGCGGAGCTGCGCGGAACCGTGGTCGACGAGCAAGGCCAGCCGCTCGGGGGTGTCGTGGTGTCTGCGCTGGGCGGCACCTCCGCCTTTGCCGTGTCCGACCGAGACGGACGCTTCACACTGCGCGATCTGCCGGCAGGTCCCTACCTTGTTCGCGCGCACCTTCAGGGCTACGTGCCGGCGCGGGCGAAGATCATTCAGGTCACGACGGCGGCGCGCGACATTTCGATCGCTCTGACGCGCGTTCAAGGTCCATCCGACCAGCCGCAGATCCTTCAGGCGGGCCTCGGCGGCGTGGGCGGCCAGGAGCCGTCATCCGCGGACGCCGACAGCGAGGATCACGGAGAAATCGCGTGGCGCCTGCGACATCTGAAGCGGAGCGTCCTGAAGGACTTGGACGGCGGCATCGCCAGCCCCGGCAGTGATGGGTCCTTCATGGACGATTCGCTGGCTGCGCTCGCGCGGGCGGTCGGCGGACCTGTGCGATTTGCCTCCTTTATCGCGGAACTGCCGCTCGATGGGCAGATCAACCTGTTCACGAGAACGTCGTTCGATCGGCCGCAGCAGCTCTTCTCGACGCAGGGCGGAATGCCGGGGAGCGTGGCCTTTGTCTCGCTCACCGCGCCGACCACGACGGGTCAGTGGAATGTGCGCGGCGGCACCACGCAGGGCGATTTGTCCTCCTGGATCGTCGCTGGTTCGTACGCGCGGCGATCGGCAGGGTCTTCGCACAAGTACCGTGCCGGGATGTCGTATGCGATGCAGCGCTACCTGGGCGGAAACGCCGACGCGCTCGCTGCAATGGCCGACGGACACCGCAATGCCGGTGAGATCTACGCGTTTGATGACTGGACGATTGCTGACCGTCTCAACGTGACCTACGGTGCGCGCTACGCCCGTTATGACTACCTTGCGAATGTAAACCTTCTAAGTCCAAAGGCAAGCGTCACGGTGACACCCCTTCCCGACGCGTCGTTCCGCGTGCGCGGCACCGTTTCGCATCGCGAGCTCGCACCGGGCGCCGAAGAATTCCTTCCGCCCTCAACCGGCATATGGTTGCCACCAGGACGCACGTTCTCGCCGGCATCGCGACGATTCGGATTCAGGCCGGAACGGATCGATCACCTGGAGGTCGCTGCCGAGCAACCCCTGGCCAACGACGTGATCGTCGGGATTCGCGCGTTCCGTCAACAGGTCGGCGATCAGATCGCGACGCTCTTCGGCGTATCGTTGCCCAACACCACCGGCTCGAGCGTTGGGCACTATTACGTTGGCCATACCGGCGACGTGGACGTGCGCGGATGGGGCGTGAGTCTGAGTCGCATCGTTTCGGACGGGATGCGAGCATCGGTCGATTACACGCAGGCTGATGCAGACTGGCTCCGGTCGTCGGGAGGCTCGGCCCGTGTCGCCCTCGTGATGCCCTCGGTGATGCGCCGGCAGTTCGAACAGCTGCGCGATCTCACAACGTCCGTCGAGAGCGAGTTGCCTCGCGTGGACACGCGGGTCTTCGTGATCTACAAGATCAACTCGGGGTTCGCGGGATCCGACGCAACCACGTTGCGGCCGAAACTGGGCGCCCGTTTCGACGTTCAGGTCAGTCAGGCGCTGCCCTTCCTCAACTTCACCAGCGGCCAGTGGGAGATGATTGTGGCGGTACGGAATCTCTTCCACGAAGACCTCCTCGACACGTCCGTGTATGACGAACTTCAGGTCGCCAGGCCTCCCAAGCACATCGTCGGCGGCGTCACCGTTCGCTTCTAGCGCGCATTTTTGAGCGGTTTTGAGGTCCATCCGATTGGATGATGGTTCCCGCGCATTGGATCGACACGGGTTCTGATATTCTTGAACTTCGTTAAACGACTAATTTTCAGTGAGTTACGACCAGGGCCTCCCCACTGCTCGTGGTATATCGTTTGCTCCCCAGAGACGCACCGCCCGGCGTGTCTCCGGGCGGGCATTGACAAAGATGAGAGACGGTAAACGAGGCTCGGACGCGACACGTGCCTGGGCGCATTGGGGAGGACCCGTCCTTCCGCTTCTCGTCGTCTCCGGATTGCTCTGCCTCGGGATCGCGAACATCTCAGCTCGCGCGACGTGGCATGCGGTTGAAGACGGCGTGCTTTGGACGACACAGCCCGACGGAGTCGTGGCGGCCGACATCGGCGCCGGGACGGCGGCTGCCTCGGTTGGTATCAAGCGCGGCGACCTGCTCCTGGCCATTGACGACCGTCCAGTCCAGCAGATGTCCGACGTGGTGCGGATGCTTCAGACGGCAGATGCCGGCCAGACTGTTCGCTACACGATCCTCAGGCTCGGTACGCGCGAGGTCGTGGATCTACGAATCGCCCCCATCCCGAGCGGCCCCCGCGCGCTTTACTTCCTGCTTGCCGCCGTCGGCATCTTTACGCTGTTGGTCGGCGGCGCCGTCCGGTTGCGCCGGCCGCGCGATCCCGCGACACTGCATTTCTTCTGGCTGTCGGTGGCCTTCTTTGGCGTCTTCACCTTCTCGTTCAGCGGCCGGCTCGATCGACTCGATTGGGTGTTCTACTGGGCCGATGCGGTGTCGATGCTCGTGTTGCCGCCACTCTTTCTGCACTTCACGCTGGTCTTTCCCGAGCGGGCGCGGCGGTGGACGGCAGGCCCGATTGGCCGCGCGGTCGTCCCGCTCGCCTATGTTCCGGCGGTCGTACTGGGCATTGCCCACGTCATGGCCCTCACGCGTTTTTCCGCCGATCCCGCACGCTTCATGCGCGTGCTCGAAACGCTCGACCGGCTCGAGTTCCTCTATCTTGCGGGGTGCTTAATCGCAGGCCTGTCGGCGCTCACGCGCGCACTGCGCGAGGTGCGATCGATTACGGGCCGCCGGCAGCTTCGCTGGATCGCATGGGGTACGGCGCTCGGGGCCGGACCGTTCGCGCTCGGTTACGCGCTTCCCTTCGCGATTGGCGTGGACGGATCGCTGCCGATGCAGCTTTCAGCCATCCCACTTGGTCTGATTCCGCTCGCGTATGCCTCAGCCATCGTGCGGTACCGGCTGATGGACATCGAAGTGATCGTGAAGCGCGCGCTGGTCTATGCCGCGGCGCTCGGCGCCATCGTCGCGATCTACGCGGCGATGCTGCAGGGGGTCCAGCGTGTCTGGTTGAACGACGACAACAAACACAACTGGATCATCGCATTTCTGGCAACGCTGGTAGCGCTGCTGCTGGCGCCGCCTGTGAAGAACGCCGTGCAGAATGCGCTCGATCGCGCGTTCTACCGCGATCGGTACGACTACCGGCGCGCGCTCGTGGGCTTCGCGCGCGACCTCAACAGCGATCTCGATCTCCACAGGTTGTCCGAGCGACTCGTGTCGCGCGTCGTCGAAACGCTGCTCGTCGAACGGATGGCCCTGATGCTCGCGGATGAGGCAGCGCCATATTACGGGTCCGTTCGCGCGTCGGGTTTCGGCGACAGTCATCCGCCGGCGCTGCCGAAACATTCGGGCATAGGGAGGCGCCTCGAGGCGGGCCACACCGTGGCGCTCGACGACCCCATCGCGGCGACGCGGTTTTCGGTGGAAGAGATCGAGTTCTGGCGCGATTCGGGTCTCTACTACTTCGTCCCGTGCGTGGCCAAGGAGGGCGCGATCGCGGTGCTCGTTCTGGGCCGCAAGGACACGGGCGAGCCGCTGAACAGCGAGGACATGAGCCTGCTGGGCGCGGTCGCCGGACAGATTGCGACGGCGCTCGAAAACGCGCGCCTGTACCGCCAGCTGCACGTGAAGGCGCTGGAGCTGGATCGCGTGCGCGCCTTCAACGAAAACATTCTCGAGTCGCTCGACGACGGCCTGCTGGTCCTGGATCTCGACGATCGCATCGTGCGCTGGAACCCGGCGCTCGAAGCGTTGTATGGCGTGTCAAAGGGCGAAGCGACGGGCCGGCGCCTGGACGATCTGTTCGACGGTCATTTCGTCGAAGCGTTCCGCGCCGCGCGCCGCGACACGCCGGCGGGAGCGACGCTCTCGCGGCTCCAGCTCGAACGCCGCGGCGGCGGCGAAGAGCCGCTGACGGTGAATGCGGCCGTCGTGCCCCTGCGGGCGGCGGATGAAAGCGGCATCACCACAGCCGGCACGATTGTGATCATTGAAGACGTCACGCGCCGCGTGCAGCTCGAAGAGCAGCTCCAGATTTCGGAAAAGATGGCGTCGATTGGGTTGCTGGCTGCCGGAGTGGCGCACGAGGTGAACACGCCGCTCACCGGGATCTCCAGCTTCACGCAAATGCTGCTCGACGGCGCCGACCCACAGGATCCACGGACCCGCGTGCTCGAGAAGATCGAGCGACAGACGTTTCGAGCGGCCAAGATCGTCAATGGTCTCCTGAATCTCTCGCGGCCCGGCGCCGCAATGAGCAACGACCTCGCCGCAGTCGACGTCAACACCGTTATTTCGGACGTGTTGTCTCTGCTCGAGCACCAGTTCCATCTGCACCGCGTCACGGTTCGCCGCGAGTTGAGCGAACAACCGATTAACGTGCTCGGCGTCGAGCAGAAGCTTCAACAGGTGTTTCTCAACCTGTTTCTCAACGCGAAGGACGCGATGCCCAAGGGCGGCTGGTTGTCGATCGCGTCGCGGCTGGAGACTGGGCAGGCGGTTGTCGAGATCTCCGACACGGGCTCGGGCATTCCCAGCGAGCACCTCGCGCGGATCTACGATCCCTTCTTCACCACGAAGGCCATCGGGCACGGCACCGGGCTCGGCCTCTCGATCACGTACGGCATCGTCCGCGAGCACGAAGGCTCGATCGACTGCGAGAGCAGCATCGGGCAGGGCACGCGGTTCACGCTGCGGTTTCCGCCCGCGGAGGCCGAACAGCTGGCGCGCGCGGCTCAGTGACATCCGGAAATCACCGAATGCCCCGCCACGGATCCATCCTCGTCATCGACGACGAAGACATCATGCGGGAGATCCTCGAAACACTGTTGTCGCGCGAGGGATACACCGTCCGCCTGGCGTCGAGCGGCGCCGAAGGCCTCGAGCTGGCGAAATCGCTCCCGTTCGACGCCGTGATCGTCGACGTGATGATGCCTGGCATGGACGGCATGGCCGTCCTCGACGAGCTGAAGAAGATTGACGACGATTTGCCGGTGCTGATGATCACGGCGTTCGCCTCGGTCGAGAACGCGATCGCGGCGATGAAGCGCGGCGCATTCGACTACATCACCAAGCCGTTCAAGAACGACGAGGTCCTCGTCGTTGTGCGCAATGCGATGGAGCGACGGCAGCTGATCGCGGAGAACACCGCGCTGCGGCAGAACCTCCAGGCGCAGGCGCACAACTTCGCGGGCATTATCGGGCGCAGCCCGAAGATGAAGCAGGTGTTCGACCTGATCATCCAGGCGGCGCCGAGTCGATCCACCATCCTGATCACCGGCGAAAGCGGGACCGGCAAGGAGTTGGTCGCGCGCGCGATCCACACGCACTCATCGCGGCCGGATCGCGCGTTCGTCACGGTGAACTCCGGCAACCTGCCGCCGGAGCTGCTCGAGTCCACGCTGTTCGGCCATGTCAAGGGCGCGTTCACCGGCGCGGTATACCCGAAGAAGGGTCTCTGCGACATGGCGGACAAGGGAACGATCTTCTTCGACGAGATCGGTAACATCCCGCTCGAGACCCAGGCCAAGCTGCTGCGCGTGATCCAGGAACGTGAGTTCATGCGCCTGGGGGGGATGGAGACGATCAAGGTGGACGTGCGGATCATCGCTGCCACCAACTGCGACCTGAAGCAGATGATGGATGCGGACCGGTTCAGGGAGGACCTCTACTACCGGCTGCACGTCATCAACATCTATCTTCCGCCCCTGCGGCAGCGGAAGGACGACATCCCCGTTCTCGCGCAGCACTTCCTCGTCAAGTACGGCAAAGACAACAACAAGACGGACCTCGAGCTCACCGCAGACGCGCTCGATTTGATGATGGAATACCACTGGCCCGGGAACGTGCGCGAGCTCGAGAACGTCATGGAGCGCGCGGTGGTGCTCGCGACCGGGCCGCGCATCGGAACCGAGCTGATCCCGGAACATGTCCGCACGGCGCCCGCGTTTCAAATCCCGAAATTCGTCGTGCCGCCGGAAGGCATCTCGTTCAAGGACGTCATCACGAACGTGGAGAAGCGGCTGATCGAATCGACGTTAGAGGCGGCGGGTGGCGTACAGAAGCGGGCTGCCGAGCTGCTTGGCATCAAGCCCACCACGCTCAACGAGATGATCAAGCGGTACGAAATCGGGATCCGCCGCGGCAGGAAGGGCGCGGGCAATGACGACGCCGACGAGGGCGGCTCCTCGAAGTCGCGTCAGACGTCGTCGCCGACTCAGTTCACACGCGAATAATCACGCCCGGTTTCTGACGGCCATGACGAGCCGCTCGAAGCGGCCGAGGACCGCATCCCACCGATAGTGCTGCCGCACATACTGACGCCCGCTCTCGCCGAGCTGCTCGCGCAGCTTTGACCCGGTCATGAGGATGCGCAGCCCCTCGACGAACTCATCGCGGTTGGCATAGTAGAGCCCGCCGTTCGCGCGCCGGCAGTGCTCGACGGCCGCATCGTTGCGCGCACTCGCCAGCACGGGTGTGCCCACGGCAAAACTCTCGAGGACCGACTGCGCGAGGGGATCGTCGAATCCTGGCACGAGCGTGACGTCGGCAGCCTCGTACGCGACCATCCGCTCCCGATCGGGCAGGACGCCTGCCTGCCGCAGGTACGGTTCGTCAGGCACTCGCATCATCTTGACGCCCATCAGAACGAGCGACGTGTCGCCGTCGGCCGCAGCATAGCTGTCGAAGTAATCGAGCATCTCCTCACAGCCGTTGTCCGGTTCGACGCGACCACCGTAGAGCGCGATCGGCCCATACAGACGATGCCGGCGCCGGAACGGGACGCCTCGATCCGCACGCTCGTCCTCAGGTGAGGGAGATACGTCCGAGTCGGTTGCCCTATCGTCATCGACCGCATCGTCGGCCGGATCCTGCTGGTGTCGTGGATACACCTGGCGTTGAGCCGGCTCAACGCCGATTCCCACCAGTTCCTCCTGTCCGGTGCCGACCCGAAGAAACGATCGGAGCAGACGGCGTTCAGAACCGGACAACAAGCCGATCGTCCGCGCCGAGGACACGACATCAGGCCACAGGCCGAATCGGAGAATGGGGCTGAGGCGCAGGCACGGAAACAGGATGCTTCGCTCGGGGGCGACCGCGAGGCCCTGGACGGTGGTCGCGTGGAACAGCGAGAAGAAGACCAGCGCGTCGTACGAGCGGTGCTGCCGCTTTAGGTGTTCAATCAACCCCGGCGCTGACGGGCCGAGCCGCCGTACCCAGTCCATCTCCTCATCGCGCGATCGCGGTGCACCGAGGATCCTGTCAGTGAACTCCTTGAACGTGTGCGGGTCGTGGAGTTGGTTGACGGAAAAGCGCCGGACCAGGACGCCGCGCACGCGATCGGTGCCCTCGCCGTACTCGTTCTTCCAGGTGCGGGGGTCGCGCGCTGCCGTCGTCACGACTTCCACGTCGTGCCGTTCTTTGAGCTGTTCCGCGAGCAGACGGCATGCGTGCTCGGCGCCGGTCGTGATTTCGCCTCCGTAACGCGGTGTGATGAAGGCGAGCTTCATGCGATAGCTCCGCGCGATGCCGGTGTGTCGATCACCGGGCCGGACGGCAGCCGATCCACGATCTCGGCCGCCGGACGCATCGTGCGCTGCCGCCGGGACAGCCATCCCGGAAGGCCCTCCATGCGATGCGTAGGCGGATTGGACGACAGTTCCGCAAACATGTCGAGATACTTCCGTTCGATGACAGGCCAGCTGTAATTTCGCTCGAAAAATTCGCGGCCGTTTCGCCCAAGCGTTTCGGCAAGGCTGGGGTCCTCCAGGAGCCGATCGAGCACGCCGGCAAACTCCGAGTCGTTCGTGTAATAGAGGCCGCTGTTGCTGCGGAGGCACTGGCCGAGCAGTACGTCGCATCGCGCGTTGGCGATGACCGGCGTCCCGAGCGCCCAGGCCTCGAGCGCCACCATCGAAAGACTTTCATAGTACGACGGCATGATGAGCGCCGCCGCCCCCGCGATCGCGTCGAACTTGTCCTGGTCATCCACGAAGCCGAGGTGCCTGATGCGCGGATGAGAGGGAATGTCGAGCACCGCCGTCCCGATCAGGATCAGTGACGGCGGGTGCGGGTGTCCGTCGACGTACCGAATGAAGAAGTCGAACAACTCCATGCAGCCTTTGTTGACGTCGATGCGGCCGACGTAGATCACGTAGGGTCCATCGAGACCAAACTTCTTCCGTACGCGCGCCGGTTCGACGACCTGAGGAATCTCGGACCCGACACCCACAATCACGCCCGGGACCTGCTC
>Ga0137452_1000604_pt1 | contig 10730 bp, 9 predicted proteins | sample EasRivERMGT513_2_FD_102312 | JGI IMG/M metagenome (GOLD analysis project Ga0137452, IMG submission 102312) | Soil microbial communities from meander-bound floodplain in the East River, Colorado, USA - East River MetaG ERMGT513_2 | ecosystem: Environmental > Terrestrial > Soil > Floodplain ...
CCGAGGTCGACGTCGATCTGCGCGACGCGACGCGGCGCAATCACACCGCCACGCACCTGCTTCATGCGGCGCTGCGCGAGGTCCTCGGGGGACACGTCAAGCAGGCGGGCTCGCTCGTCGCCCCCGATCGTTTCCGCTTTGACTTTGTGCACTTCAGCGCGGTTACCCGTGAGCAGCTTCTCGAGATCGAGCGGATCGTCAACGAGCAGGTGTTGACGAACACACCGGTGCAGACCGACGTCAAGGCCACACAGGAAGCAATCGCGGCGGGCGCCATGGCGCTCTTCGGCGAGAAGTACGGTGATAAAGTGCGCGTCGTGTCGGTACCGGGGTTCAGCGTGGAGCTGTGCGGCGGCACCCACGTGCGCGCGACGGGCGACATCGGCCTGTTCGCGATCGTGTCGGAGAGCGGCGTCGCCGCGGGCACCCGCCGTATCGAGGCGATCACGGGACTCGAGTCGGTGAAGGCCTTTCAGGCACAGCGCGAGCTGGCGTCATCGCTCGCGGAATCTCTGAACACGAGGCCGGAGGAAGTCGCCGCGAAAGTGCAGGCGCTCCAGGAGGAGACAAGACGCCTTGCCCGCGAGCTCCAAACCGCCAGGATGAAGGCGGCGCTGGGCGGGGGCGGCGCTGGGCAGCCGGACGAGGCCGTTGATGTCGCAGGCGTGAAGCTTGTCGCCCGCGAAGTCAGCGGTCTCGACAAGGACGGCCTTCGTGCGCTCGTCGATCAGCACCGCGCCCGGATCAAGAGCGGCGTCGTGGTGCTGGCGGCGCCAGGCGACGACAAGGTCACCATCGTGGTGGGCGTAACGCCGGATCTCATCAAGAAAGTGCCGGCGGGCCAGGTGGTGAAGCAGCTCGCCGCGATCGTGGGCGGCGGGGGTGGAGGGCGTCCCGATTTCGCGGAAGCCGGTGGCAAGGACCCGTCGAAGATCGGTGAGATGCTCGCCGCCACGCGTGGCATCCTCGAGAAGATGATCACGGGCGGGGCGTAACGACCCCTACGACGCGAGAATCGCCTCCGCGCGCTTCGCGTCGTCGGCCCTCACGAGCAAGTCGACACCCCTCATCTGCATATCCGGCCGAAGACCGCCGGCATCGTCCGCGCGAACCAGGCACTCAATCCCAGCGGCTTCAAGCGCACTTTTCGCCATATCGGACTCGAATCTGTTCAGAAATGTACGCACGCGGACAAGAGTGTGATCGCCGGGGTGGCACGCCATCACAGCATCATGAACCAGTTTCGTCGCTAACGCTGCACCCTTGCCCCACCGATATCTTGATCGCCTGCTGCCCCGCACTCTCGTCCTCGCGCTCGCCGCTGCTCTGCTGACGCCGCTATCGGCGCATGCGCAGATCTACGCGTGGCGCGACGTAAACGGAACGCTGGTCCTGTCGGATCGGAAGCTTAGTAGCGGCGCGTTGACATACGCCGTGCCCGATGCGCCAACCATCCGCGCAACGACGCCGCTTGCGGGGGCGAAGTACCGCGACAAATTCGAACCGCTCGTCCAGGAGCATGCGCTGCGCCACGCACTGCGCCCCGAACTCGTGCGGGCTGTCATCCAGGTGGAATCGGGATTCAACCCGCTGGCGCGCTCACCGCGCGGCGCAATGGGCCTGATGCAGCTAATGCCCACAACCGCCGCCGAGCTCGGCGTACGCGATGCCTACGACCCGGCAGAGAACATCCGCGGCGGGTGCGCCTACCTGCGCAAGCTGTTGGATCGCTATGACGGCAACGAGGAGCTCGCGCTGGCCGCGTACAACGCCGGCGCCGAGGCGGTCGATCGCCACGGAAAGACCGTTCCGCCGTACCGGGAAACGCGCGACTACGTGAAGAGAGTCGCGGCTCGCGGCGGCGACGTCCGCCAGGTGGCGCTCACCAGGAACGCTGTGTACAAGACCTTTGAGATCGTCGACGGTCGGGCCATCCCGCATTACTCGTCGCAAAGGCCCCCCACCGGCACGTTCGAAATCATCGTAAAGTAAGGCATGAGACGCACGCTGGTGATGGTAACCATGGCCGCCATGGTTGTCGCTGCGCCGGCGTTCTCGCAAAGCCTTGCCTTGACCGAAATGGTCAAGGCCGAGCAGATGTTCGCGGCGCGCGCGCTCGTCGTCGGCTGGAAGCAGGCGTTCCTCGAATATTTCGCCGACACGGCCGTCGGATTCGACGGCGACCAGGCCGCGCCGGCCAAGAGCCTTTTTCGCAAACAGCCGGACCCTCCGAAGGACCAGCGCATCCTATGGGAACCTCGGTACGGAGATATTGCCGCGAGCGGTGACCTTGGGTATCTGACGGGACCCGTGCGCACGATCAGCCCGGCGCGGAACAACGGTCAGCCGAGCCATTCGGTCTATGCCTCCGTCTGGAAGCGGCAGCCGGACGGGGCCTTCAGGGTTGTGATGGACATGGGTGTGCCGACACCTGGTCCCGTGCCGTTCGCGGACGGCTTCACGCGAGCACCACGTCCCGACGTCTACACCGGCAATGCCTCGACAGTAGCCGCCACCAAGTCGTTGCGCGATACCGACGCGGCGCTGACGAACGCAGCACGGGCGGGTCAGGCCGACGCCTATCGCGGCCACCTGGCCGAAGGCGCGCGGCTGCACCGGCCGGACGTGCTTCCCCTGGTCGGCCAGGACGCGATCGTCGCCTGGCTGACGGGTCAGGGGGCCTACGCGTGGGGCGAATCAAGGTTCGCCGAAACAGCCCGCTCGGGCGACCTTGGATACACCTACGGCAGCTACGCGATGAAGGCCGGCCCTGCCCAGCACGGCTTCTACGTCCGCGTCTGGACCCGTGGCCGCAACGGGGTCTGGCGAGTCGCCCTCGACGTCCTCCAGCCTCAATAGCGGCAGGCTCCCACGACAATACCGGGTCCAAAAGGGCCCGGCCTACGCGACGCGTCCTTTTGGACCCGCCACGGCGTGCCCGGACCAGCCGTCGTATAATTACGTTTTCTCAAAGTAGCGAGGATCAGTGGCAAAGCGTACGAAGTCGGCCCTCAAGGCAAATCGTCAGAACGTCAAGCGCCGGGATCACAACCGGCAGATGCGCTCGAAGCTCCGCAGCGCGCTCAAGTCGATCCGCGTCTCGCTCGACGCGAAGGACCTGATCGCGGCGAAAGCGGCGCTCAGCCAGACGGTGTCCATCGTCGACAAGATGGCCACCAAGGGCATCATCCACCGCAATACCGCGGGGCGCTACAAGTCGCGGCTCGCCTTGCGGCTGACGAAGACCGCCCCCTAAACGTCCTGCAGCGTCTGCTCACGCGCTCAGGGGTCCTGCCGCTCCTGCGCAACCAGTGGCGCGAGGAAAACGCACAGGTCAACGCCAGGCTCGAGAGCTTGACCGCGATGTGCGGATGCTCCGAGAAACCCTGGCGCTCAACGTCACTCAACGGGAAAAGGGAACGAACAATCCCAGGCTTTTCGATCCGGAACGTTGGCGCTCACGTTCAACAGGCGTTGGCCAGTGATCCGCTAGCGACGGCCGTACGCAGCAGCGGGGGTACCTGGGGCGCCGAAGCCTCGTGGCGAAGGCGACAAGTGGCCTTTGGGCTCACACAGCTCCACGACGAGACGCTCGAGGAGGACCTTCGGATCGCCTGCGGAAGACTTGAGCGCCAGGTCGGTCCGGAAGACAGCTTCAATCGCAGCTCTCAGCCGCGCGGGCGGCATCTTCTCCGCCGCCCACCGCAACTGGCCCATGAGGAAGAACGGCGCGGCACCCCCCTCGAGCGCAGCCGCGAGCTCATCCAGTGCCTCGGCCGCATCGTTGCGCTCGATGGCGTTGGCGATCCCGAAGTTCGTCGCCTCGGCGGTCACCTGCACAATCTGCCGCACGTCGTCCGCAGTGATTTTCGCCTGGCCCATCGCATACAGGGCAACGCGTTCGATGCCTGAGCGCAGCCGGACGACGTCGATGCCGGCGCGTTCCACGAGGGCCGCGATGGCTGATGCGTCGAGCGGCACCTTGTCGCGCTCGGCACGCGCCTTCACCCACCGGTGCGCGCCGGCAGCGTCGACGATCGTGCCGCAGTCCACGACCTGGGCCTCCTTCAGCAGTAACTTGACGAGACGGCGGCGCTGGTCGAGCGGACCGCACACGAGAACGACGGTGGCGTGGTCCGGCGCATTCCTGAAGAATGTCTCCAGCCGCTCCTGCTCCGCGTCGGCCGCCTTCCCTTCGCGCTTCGGGATCAGAAGCCGCTCGGCGTCGTGCACGATCACGATGCGGCGCGGCGCCACCATCGGCAGCGTCGCCGAGGCGTCGAACAGGTCGTCCGCCTTAATCTCGCCTCCGAAGAGACGATCGACGTTGAAGGCACGGAGGCCCTCGTCCACCATTTCAGTGAACTCGTTCGCGACGGCGGACTTCTCCGTGTCGTCGGCGCCGACGAGCAGATAGAGCGGCGCGGTCTCGCCGGCGGCGATTTGTTTCCGAAGCGCTGCGGGAGAGAGAGGCGGCACGCTCAGAAGGCTTCGAGGATGGCAGTCACGACGGTCCGGGCGACGTCATTGGCAATGCGATCGAACGAGCCACGCTGCTGGTCGACGAACGACGCGCCATCAACCGTGCCGGTCCCCACGTTGAGCTCGTACTCACCGGTGAACGACAGCGCGTCATTGGCCCACAGCGACCGGCCTACTCGCGCATCTGTGAAATCGACCTTCATCGTCAAGACGAACTGATAGCGAGATGCGAGCTGCGCGTTGGTGAAGCCGACGGGGGACAGCGTGATCGTCGTGATTTCGGCGCTGAGCACCGCGTCGGCGTCCGTCGTTTCGGGTATGACCCGATACTTGCCGCGGCCGATGAACTCGTTGCGGATCTTCTCCGTCAGGACCTGTTCGACCTCGAAGAAGGTCGTGCGGTTCACGAGTGGCGGAATCCCGACGACGCGGATGTCTGTCGGAAGAAACGCCCCCCGGCCGGCCAGCGCATACCCGCAGCCCGACGAAGTTGCCGCAAAAAGCAACGCCAGCCCGAACAGAACCTTCTGAACCCTCTGCACCTGCTGAACCTCTGCACCTTCTAAATCTATTGAACGACGAGCGACACAAGGCGCCCCTTCGCGACGACGACTTTCTTCACCGTCTTCCCGGTCGTATGCACGAGGACCGCGGGGTCCGACAGCGCCATCCGGCCCAGGTCCTGCTCCGAGGTTTCGGCCGGAACAGTCAGCCGGCTTCTCACCTTCCCGTTGACCTGCACAGGGATGACGATTTCCTCTGCCTTGGCGACGTCGGCGCTGAATTCGGGCCATCGCGCGGCTATGAGACCGTCGCGGTGTCCCAGCATCTCCCACAGCTCCTCGGCTATGTGCGGCGCGAACGGCGACAACATCCGGACCAGTGCTTCGATCGCCTCGCTGACAACCGCCAGCGTTTCCGGACGCTCGGCGGGTTCGCCGAGCGCATACAGGTCGTTGACGAGCTCCATCATCGCGGAGATCGCGGTATTGAGCTGCTGTCGCTGCTCGATGTCGCCGGTCACGCGGCGGATTGTGTCATGCGTCTTTCTTCGGATGGCCCGCTCGGACGGGTTGAGCGCGCCAGCCGTGATTCGGGATTCGGGATTCGGGATTCGCGAGATCGCGTCGCGCCATTGATCCACGAGCCGCCACACGCGCGTCAGGAACTTGAAGCTTCCCAGGAGGCTGGAATCGGACCACTCGACTTCCTTCTCCGGCGGCGCGACGAACATCACATAAAGACGCAGCGCATCAGCGCCGAACTTCTGGAGCATCGTGTCGGGATCGACGACGTTGCCTTTCGATTTCGACATCACCGCGCCGTCTTTGAGCACCATGCCCTGCGTGAGCAGCTGCGTGAACGGCTCGCTGTGCTCGACCAGGCCGAGATCGCGGAAGACGCGCGCGAAGAAGCGCGAGTAGATCAGGTGCAGGATGGCGTGCTCGATGCCGCCGCTGTAGAAGTCGACCGGTAGCCAGTACTTCACCTTTGCGGGATCGAAGGGCTGCTTGTCGTTCCGCGGATCGGCAAAACGGTAGAAATACCAGGACGAGTCGACGAACGTGTCCATGGTGTCGGTCTCGCGGCGCGCGGGCCCACCGCATTTTGGACACGTCACGTTGACGAACTCGGGGACCTGCGCGAGCGGTGAGTCTCCGCGGCCGGTGAATTGCGCGATCCTCGGCAGTTCCACCGGTAGCTGATCGTCGGGCACCGGCACAATGCCGTCCGTCTCGCAATAGATCATCGGGATCGGGGTGCCCCAGTACCGCTGACGGGAGATGCCCCAGTCCTTCAAACGGTACTGCACCGTGCTCTCGCCGATGCCGCGTTGTTTCGCCGCGGCAATCATGCGCTTCTGGGCCTCCTCCGATGTGAGCGCGCTGAACTCGCCCGACTCGACCGTGCGTCCGTATGCGGCCACCGCCTCAGGCATCGTGTCGGCGTCGGGGGTTGCTTCGCCTTCCGGCACAATGACGACCTTGATGGGCAGATTGAACTTGCGGGCAAACTCGAAGTCGCGCTGATCGTGCGCAGGCACCGCCATGACAGCGCCCGTGCCGTAGTCGCCCAGTACGAAATTCGCGACCCAGATTGGCACTGGTTTCTGCGTGAACGGGTTGATCGCACGGAACTCAGTATCGAAGCCCTGCTTCTCGATCTCGCCGCTCATGCGCGCCGCGCGATCCTGCGTTCGGAACCTCTGCACATGCTTGCGGAATGCGGCGGAATCAGCCGTCCTCTCGGCGAGCTCCATGACCAGTGGATGCTCGGGACCGAGCAGCACGAAGGTAGCGCCGTAAATCGTGTCAATACGGGTCGTAAACACCTCGATCTGCGTCGAGCCGCCTTCGCCAAGCTTCGGCGAGCCGGGGCCTTCTTCCAGCGGGAACTTGACGCGCGCGCCTTCGGACCGCCCAATCCAGTTCTGCTGCATCGTCAGAACTTTGTCGGGCCACATGTTCAGCTCAACGGTCGCATCGAGCAGTTCATCGGCGTACGCCGTGATGCGGAAAAACCACTGCTCCAGGTCACGCGTTTCGACCGGCGTGCCGCAGCGCCAGCAGCCGCCATCAACCACCTGCTCATTGGCGAGGACCGTCTGGTCCTTCGGGCACCAGTTGACCGACGAGCGCCGCCGGTAAGCCAGGTCGCGCTCGAACATGCGGACGAACAGCCACTGGTTCCACTTGTAGTACTCCGGGTCGCAAGTGGCGAACTCGCGCTCCCATGCGTAGCTGATGCCGAGGCGCTGGAGCTGCCCCTTCATGTGCGCGATGTTGGCGCGCGTCGATTCCTCGGGATGGATGCCGCTATTGATCGCGGCGTTCTCCGCCGGAAGGCCGAATGCGTCCCAGCCAAACGGATGCAGCACGTTGTAGCCGCGCATCCGCTTCGTGCGCGCCATCACGTCGCCGATGATGTAGTTGCGGACGTGGCCTACATGGGCGTGCCCAGACGGATACGCGAACATCTCGAGGCAGTAGTACTTCGGCTTCGACGGATCCTCGACGACTTCAAAGGCCCGGGACGACGCCCAGCGCTCCTGCCACTTCTTGTCGAGTTCCTGGGGACGGTAGTCAGCCATTCAGAATAAGGAGCCGGGATCGGGGATCGGGGATCCGGGATCCGGAGTCAAGAGACCTGACTTGATTATATCGTCCACGCCTTGCGGAGATGTGGAAGCACCGCGTCGATCGTCGCGCGGCCGCGCGGCGCGGGACCCCCAGGCGGCGCGCATTGTTCGAGCGTCGTCTCTCCGGCGAGCACGGCGGTCACGACGCGGAGCGACGCCGCAAGGCCGGCGAGATCGTATCCACCCTCCGTGACGGCCACGATGCGGCCGCCGCAGCACTCGTCGGCGACATCCGCGAGCTGCGCGGTCAGCCGCGCGAATCCGTCCGCCGTCGCGCGCATCCCGCCCAACGGGTCGTCAACAAACGCATCGAAGCCAGCCGAAACAAGAATCAGCTCGGGACGGAACTGCCGAAGCGCTGGCAGTGCGATGCTCGAATAGACGAGGTCGTAGTCCGCATCGGTCGCGCCCGCTTCGAGCGGAAGGTTGATCGTGAAACCGATCCCCCTGCCGGTCCCGGTATCACTCGCCGCGCCGGTGCCAGGGTAGTAGGGGTATTGATGCGACGAGACGAACAGGACCGACGGATCGTCATAGAACGCCCCCTGGGTTCCGTTGCCGTGATGGACGTCGAAGTCGACGACGGCGACGCGCTGGAGGCCACTGGCGCGCGCGTGTGCCGCGGCGATCGCGATGTTGTTGAACAGGCAGAAACCCATCGCCCGGTTCCGCTCGGCGTGATGTCCTGGCGGCCGAACCATCGCAAGGGCGCGCCGGCCCCTGCCTCCCAGGACGTCATCCACAGACGCGAGCGCTGCGCCGGCCGCGAGCAGGGCGACCTCATAGGAATCGGGCGACGTGAACGTATCGAGGTCGAGCGCGGTCGCCCGCCCTGCCGTCTCCCCGATCAGCGCGATGTACTCGCGCTCGTGGACACGCGCGAGCTCCTCTTCCGTTGCCAGTCGCGGCTCCCGCACGTCCCCGCCGCGCCGGCGGAACTCTGAGGCAACGACCTGCATGACCTCCGCGCGCTCGAGGCGCTCGGGATGCCCGGGCGGCGTGAGGTGATCGGCGAAACGATCGGACGTAAAAATCGTGAGACTCACGACGTCATTATCATTGTGTCGTAGGGGCCGGCTTCAGCCGGCCCAGCATCGCCAGGGCGCGACTCTCGAGTCCAGCCAGGCGCCGCTCTAGCTCCTGCCTCGCCGGCTCGAGCTGTTCCTCGGGCGCGCCCTTCGGCACGTCGAGCGGCTCACCAACCGCCAGCGCTACGGTGCTGAACGGCTTGGGGATCTGCGTCCTGTCCCAGCTCCTCGTCGTCCAGTAAGACGAGGCCTCGAGGTGAAACGGCAGCACTGGATTCCCGGTCGCCCGCGCGAGCCAGATCGCCCCCGGCTGCGCGACGCGCGCCGGCCCGCGAGGGCCATCGAGGGTGAACCCGGCTGGCCTCCCCTGGTCCATGTCTCGCACGAGCTGCAGGATCGCCTTCCGACCGCCGCGCGTTGTCGATCCGCGCGCCGTCCCGTAGCCGAAGCGCTCGATGATCCGCGCGATCCATTCGCCATCGAAGTTTGCGCTGGTGATGACAACGATGCCGCGACGGCGGAAGTAGTAGGTGGCCGGAAGGATACGGCCGTGCCAAAAGGCCATGACCGGCTGACGGCCGGACGCGAGGATCGCGTCGAGGTGATGCAGTCCCTCGACGCGCCAACGCAGCGTGTGGCCAAGCGCGTTGATCAATGGATAGCCGAGGCCCGCGATAATGGCGAGTTCGGTGCGCTTGCGCCACGACGCGCGCCACTCGCTCACGCGCAAATCCCAAAACCCAAACCCCAAAACCCAAACCCCAATTCCAGTGGCCTTTGGATTTGGGATTTGGGATATGAGATTTGGGTTTTGTCGCTACATTCCATTGTATTGGGGACCCCCACCACCCTCCGGCGGCACCCAGGTGATTACCTGGTAAGGATCCATGATGTCGCACGTCTTGCAGTGCACGCAGTTCGACGCATTGATCTGCAGACGCGGCGTGCCGTCGGGGTCCTGGATGATCTCGTAGACGTTTGCCGGGCAGAATCGCACGCATGGGTGACCGTATTCCGGCCCGCAAATCGAGCTGCAGACGTCCGTGTGCACGAGAAGGTGCGGCGGCTGATCCTCGTCGTGCGACGTGCCCGAATAGTGCACGTTGGTTAGCTTGTCGAACGTCAGGCGGCGATCGATGGTCGTGGCGTTACTTGCGGCCGTTGGCGCGAACTGCGTGGAGCCGTAGTACCACGCGAGCGTCTTCATCCGCTCGTGACCCGGATGGCCGTGCAGGTCCTCCGGCAGCCAGCCCTTGGTCACGACGAACAGTCCGGCGAATGCAAGTCCCGGGAGGAGCCCATAGCCAAACGCCTGATGGACGTTGCGAACCGGATAGAGCTCCGCTTTTACGGAACTGTTGTCGATGCGATCCTGATAAGTCTTCATCGTCGCGAGGGACGTGTCGCCCTTGCGCACCGCCTCGAACGCGGTTTCGGCCGCCAGCATGCCGGTGCGCATCGCCAGGTGAATCCCCTTGAGGCGCATCGAATTCATGTAGCCGCCGGCGTCACCGGCGATCAGCCCGCCGTCCATGAAGACCTGCGGAATCGTGTTCCATCCCCCTTCCGGCAACGCCTTGGCGCCGTACCGAATCATGTGACCGCCCTCGAGCAGCTTCGATACGAACGGATGCTGCTTGAAGCGATTGAACGCCATGTGCGGATCGAACAGGGGATCCTTGTAGTCGAGCCCGACCACGAAGCCGAGCGACACCTGGCCGTCAGGCATGGCGTAGATGAAGCCTCCGCCAAACTCTTCGTGCCGCAGGGGGTAACCCAGCGTGTGAATGACGGTGCCCGACTCGAGGCGATTGCTCGGGATCTCCCAGAGCTCCTTGAGGCCGAGCGCGAACTGCGGCGGCTCCGCGTGGTGGCCGAGCGGCAGTCGGCGCATCAGCTCCTTGGTCAGGTTGCCGCGCACGCCGTCGCAGAAAATCGTCACCTTCGCCAGGATGTCAACGCCCGGCTCGAAGGTCGCCTTCTGCTCTCCGTGCTTCCCGATGCCGCGATCGCCGGTGCGCACGCCAACGACGCGCGCGCCATCCATGAGAATGTCCTGTCCGGAGAAGCCGGTGAAGAAG
>Ga0137452_1000607_pt1 | contig 10716 bp, 8 predicted proteins | sample EasRivERMGT513_2_FD_102312 | JGI IMG/M metagenome (GOLD analysis project Ga0137452, IMG submission 102312) | Soil microbial communities from meander-bound floodplain in the East River, Colorado, USA - East River MetaG ERMGT513_2 | ecosystem: Environmental > Terrestrial > Soil > Floodplain ...
CTCGCTCGCCTTCATCTTCGGCGTGCTGCCGCTCGCCGTGTCGAGCGGCGCCGGCGCGGGGGCGCGCCATTCGGTCGGCACCGGCGTGATGGGCGGCATGCTGGCGGCGACCTTCCTCGCCATCTTCTTCGTGCCGCTGTTCTTCAAGCTGTTCACCGATCGGCACCTCACGGAAAAGCGCAGCACCGACGCGATCAAGGACGAGGCGGCGCAGGCACGCGTGCTCTCGCACAGGCCGGTGCAGGCGCCGCACCACGCGCCGCGCGAGAGCGATGCGGATGACTAGGCGCGCTGTGCCGAACTGGCTGATCCTGTTGTCGATCGCGCTGTTCGCCACGCCCGCCGCGGCGGCGGACTGGGTGCTGTCGACCATCGAGCCGCACATCAAGGCCGGCCAGCGCTTCGAGTTCGAACTGCTGAGCGTCGCGGCCGAGCCGCTGCCGGATGTGGTCGGTCTGCGCGTGCGTGGCGACCGCACGCAGGCCGTCATCGCGGCCGAGGCGAGCGCGCCGGCCATAGGGGCGCGTCGCCGCTACTCGGCGCAAGCCCCGGAGGCGGCGCTGGGCGCGCTGCAGCTCGAGCTAGTGGACCGCTCGTCCAACGTGCTGGTGCTGATCGTGGTGGCGGGGACGGATTCGCTGCAGCAGCTGACGGTGGGCCAGAGTGAGGCGATGGAGCCGCCGCTGTCGGAGAACGAGTCGATCTACTTCATCGTCGGCTCGCACGGCGACACCACGGCGCGCTTCCAGCTGTCGTTCAAGTACCGGCTGTTCGACCACGACCTGGGCTGGGGGCGCGAGCAGCCCTGGCTGACCGGTTTCTACTTGGCTTACACGCAGAACTCGATCTGGAACCTGTCCGAGACCTCCATGCCGTTTGTCGACACCAGCTACCGGCCGTCCTTCTTCTGGCAATGGCGCCGCACCGACGACAAGACCTGGATCGACGGCCTGCGCCTGGGCTTCGAGCACGAATCCAACGGCAAGGAAGGGATCGACTCGCGCTCCATCAACACGCTTTTCCTGCGGCCGGAATGGCGCTTCCAATTCGCCAACGGCAAGACTTTCGAATTCGCGCCGAAGATCTACGGCTATCTCGACAAGGCGGACAACCCCGACATCCAGGAGTACCGCGGCTACGTGGATTGGCGCGTGCGCTACGGCGACCGCGAGCGCATCCTCGGCGCCATGGCGCGCATCGGCACCTCGGGCAAGGGCAGCCTGACGCTGGACTGGTTCGAGCGTACGCGCGTGCTCGGCGTCGGCCCAGTGTCGGGCTATTTCTACGTCCAGTACTTCGCCGGCTACGGCGAGAGCCTGCTCGACTACAACGTCCGCGGCCAGGCGCAGCTGCGCATCGGATTCGCCATCGTGCCCTGAAGCGGATCGCTAGACGGCCGGCTGCCCGCTCGCCTGCAGCCAGTGCGCGCAGGCAAGGGCACGCGCGTCGTCGCCCACGCGGCCGATCACCTGCACGCCGAGGGGCAATCCGTTCGGGCCGGTGGCGTAGGGCACGGTGACCGCGGGCACGTGCAGCATCGTCCAGATGCGATTGAACACCGGGTTGCCGGTCGCCTCCAGCCCCTTGGGCGCCTCACCCGGCGCCGAGGGCACGATGAGCGCGTCGTAATCGGCGAACACGTCGGCGAGCTGGCGACGGCAATCGCGCGCCAGCGTCTTCGCCGCGTCGTAGCGTTCCGGCGGGATCTTCCAGCCTGCGGCGAGCTGGCCGCGCAGCGGCTCGCGGATGCGCGCGGCATGCCGGTGATACTCGTCGGCGAGGTTGCGCGCCATCTCGTACTCCCAGACGGTATTCTGCGCAGCCTCCAGTCCCGCGAACGACGCGGGCAGCTCGAGCTTGCCAACGTAGGCGCCCGCGCGCACCAGGCGGCCCGGCAGATCGTCGAACAGCGCCACAGTCTCCGGCTGCGCCGCAGGCCACTGCGGTGTGCGGCACACCGCGAGGCGGGGTGCCTGCACTGTGTGGCCGATTGGCAGTCCCGCGCGGCCGGTGAGCGCAAAGATCAGGAGCGCCGCGTCTTCGGCGTTACAGGCGAACAGGCCCACCGTGTCGAGCGAGTCGGCGAGGAGCTTCACGCCGTTGCGCGGCAGGGTGCCGAAACTCGGCTTGTAGCCGACCACGCCGCAGAACGCCGCCGGCCGGATCACCGAGCCGGAGGTTTGCGTGCCGAAGGCGAGCGGCAGCATGCAGTCCGCGACTGCGGCCGCGGAGCCCGAGGACGAGCCGCCCGGCGTGTGGGCCGGGTTGCGCGGGTTGGCGGTCGGACCGGGCGGGAAGGTGGCGAACTCCGTGCTCACGGTCTTGCCCAGGATCAGCGCGCCGAGCGAGCGCGCGAGGGCCACGCAACCGGCGTCGGCCGCCGGGCGGTGGCCGCGATAGATCGGCGAGCCGTACTCAGTGGGCGCGTCGTAGGTGTCGATGACGTCCTTCACGCCGAGCGGCAGGCCGTGCAGCGGGCCGCGCACCGCGCCGCGGTCCAGTGCGCGCGCCTGCGCCAGCACCTGCTCGGGATCGAGATGCGCGAAGGCGTGCACCACCGGCTCGCGCTCCGCGATGTGCGCGAGGCAGGCGCGCGCCATCGCCTCCGCGCTGAGCTCCCGGCAGCTCAGCTTGGCGACCGCTTGCGCCGCGGTCAGGTCGTTGGGCGCCAACGCAGCGGCTCAGCCGCCTTCGACGCGCGGCGGCCGCCAGGAATACGGCAGCGGCCCGGGCGAGCGCAGCACGCGGATCATGCGCAGCGCCGCCTCGCGCCCGCGGTAGTAGCCGGGCACGACGATGGTTTCGTCGAAGCCCATCGCGCGGTAGAAGCGTTGCGCCGCCTCGTTGCCGGTGCGCAGCTCGAGGTGCAGGCTGGCGATGCCGGCGGTACGCGCGGACTCGAGCAGCCAGTCGAGCAGCCGCCGGCCGATGCCCAGGCGCCGGTGCGCCGGACGCACCGCGAGCAGCACCAGGTGCGCGCGCTCCTCGCCGAACTCCATGAAAGCGAAGCCGGCGATGCGGCCGCCGTCGCAGGCCACCGGCGCCAGCGTGTCGGGGTCGCGCATCGCGCGCAGCACGCGCGCGGCGTCGTACTTCCAGCCCAACCCGGACTCCACCAGGTCGCGCGACATCAGTGCGATCGCGTGGGCGTCGCGCGGTTGCGCGAGCCTGACGGTGATGGCGTGCGCGGTCATGCAGGAAGTCTAATCCCGCCGCGCCCTGCTTGTCAGCCGCCGAACCGCTCGCGGATGCGCGCGGCGCGCGCCAGGCCGTCGGCGGCCTCCAGCACCTTGCGCCGCAGGTCCTCGTCGAGCGGGTCCTGCAGGAAGCGCTGCACGTCCGCGAGCGCCTGCGCGTCCGCCTGGGCGCCGAGGAATGAGTCCAGCCAGCGCTCGACGAAGAAGATCTTGCGTGCGCGCTTCAGGCGCGGCAGCTGCGCCAGCGCGCGCGGCAGCAGCGCGCGCGTCTGCGCCGCCTGCTCCGGCGCGTTGAACGGCCCGAGCGCTTCCTCGATCCAGCTTTCGGGCAGCTGCGCGTCGCCCACGAAACGCTCGAACATGGCGCGCTTTGCTTCCGCGGCGGGCTGGGCGGCAGTGGCGGCGAAGGCGTAACGGCGCGCGTCGTCGCCGCGTTCGGCGTCCGCGAGCGCGGCGAGCAGGCCCGCGCCGGCGGGTTGGCCCCGCTGCACGAGCCGCGCCACCACGCGGAAGCGGTCGCGCGCGCCAAGCTCCACCTGTGGCAGTTGCAGTTCCCCCTCGAGCAACCGCTGCAGGTCGGCGAGCGCGCCCGGGGTCCAGGCGAGCGCGGCATAGGCGCGAAACAGCAGGACGCGGCGGCTGGGCGGCCCCTCGCCCAGCATCGCGTCCGACAGCGTGCGCTCGAGCCGCGGCGCGACCGCGTCGCGCTGCGCATCGGTGAGGTACCTGCGGAAGGCCGTTTCCGCGCGCGCCAGCAGCCCGGCGAGGATCACGTCGTCCTGCTCTTCGGCGATGAGCGGCAGCGCCCAGTCGATGAACGCCGCCGGCGCCAGCTCTGCGTCGCGCACGCTTTCCCATAGCGCCTCGACGAGCTGGGCGCGCAGCAGGCCATCGGGCAGCGCCAGCGGCTCGGCGAGCAGCGCGCGCCGGCTCGCGTCGTCGAGCAGGAAGCGGCCGTAGCCGAAATCGCCGGCGTTGGCGTACAGCCAGCGCGCGGCGGGGTGCGCCGCCGGGCCGACCACCCGCACGCTACTCTGCTCGAGCCGGGTCTCCGAGGTCCGGACCTGGCCGTCTTCGCCGGCCGCCGCGACCACCAGCTTCTGCGGCCACACGCGGTTACCGCCCAGCGCGTCCTCCTGCGCGAGGCGCAGCCTGCCTTGCTGCCAGCGCAGCGTGACGTTGGGAAGCCCGGGCTGCTTCACCCAGGCTTCCGCCCAGGCCCGCAGGTCACGTTGTGAGGCGCGCTCGAAAGCGCGCACCAGGTCGCTCCAGTCGGCCGCGCCGTAGGCGTGCCGCTTGAGGAAGTCGCGCACGGCGCGGCGGAACGCCGCCGCGCCGAGATAGAACTCGGCCTGGCGCAGCACTGCCGGGCCCTTCGAATAGACGATCGAGCCATAGGCTGACTTCGCCGCCGACAGATTGGCGAGCGGCTGCCTGAGGGGCGTGGTGCCCTGCGTCACGTCGGTGCGGTAGGCGCCCGTCTTGAGGGTGTGGAACGCGCTCCAGGGCTGCAGGTCGGGCACGATTTCCGCGGCGGCCTTCGCCGCCATGAAGTTGGCGAAGCCCTCCTTCAGCCAGAGGTCGTCGAACCAGCGCATGGTGACCAGGTTGCCGAACCATTGGTGCGAGGCCTCGTGGAAGACGAGCTGCGCGCGGCGCAGCAGGTCCGGGTTGCTCGGCGCGTAGGGGAACAGCACCGCGGATTCATTCAGGAAGGTGGCGCCCGCGTGCTCCATGCCGCCGTAGGCGAGCTCGGGGATCAGCACCAGGTCGTACTTGGCGAAGGGATAGCGCTGCGCGAACGCCTTCTCGAAGTAGCGCAGCGCCGAGCGGTTCAGGCGCAGCACCTCCGGCGCGTGCTCCCGCGCGCGCTCGAGCTGCGAGCGGCGCACGAACAGGCGCACCGGTTCGCCCGCGAGCGCGATCGTTTCGAACGGCCCGGCGGCGAAGGCGAAGAGATAGGTGGAAATCGGCTCGGTCTCGGCAAAGCGCGCGCCGCCGGGGGACTCCTCCAGGGCGGGGGCGTTGGATACCGCGCGCCACGCCGGCGGCATGCCGAGCTGGAGTGAGAAACGCGCCTTCAGGTCGGGCTGATCGATGCAGGGGAACACGCTGCTCGCGTCTGCCGGGACGAACAGCGAATACACGTAGCTCGATCCGTCTTCGCGGTCGCGATAGCGGGTGAGTGCGGCACCCGCCACGGCGACCCTCGCGCTGAACTCGAGCTGCACCCGGTTCTCGCCCGCTTTCAGCGCCGCGCGCGGGATGACGAGGTGCTCCTTTTCCTGGCGCGCCTGCGCGGGCTTGCCGTTCACGAGCAGCGCGCGCACCGGCGCGCCGCGCCAATCGAGCACCAGGTCGGTCCGCCGCGCCATGGCGAGCCGCAGCTCGAGCTTGCCGGCGACGGTCTCCTTGCGCTCCTCGAGCCGCAGTTCGAGCGCATAGCGCAGGTCGCGGTAGTGTCGGGCGCGCCAGGCGGCAAGCTCCTGGGAGACACCGGGCTCGAGCCGAGGAATGCTCTGGGCGGCAGCATGCGGCATGCTGGCGGCGAGCAGAGCGAGAAGCGCGGCGCGAGCTCGCATGCGGCCCAGTATAGAGACCGCTACCGGTCGAAACGCGCGTACAGGATCGGCGCCAGCGCAAGGAGCACGATGAGCAGCGCCGCGGATTTCGGCGCGAGCTGGGTCAGGACCGCGATCGGCAGGAATACGAAGAGGGCCGCCAGCACCCAGGGCACGCGCGGCAGGCGCCCGAGGTCCGCGCCCAGCTTGCGTTCGGTCCAGGCGGCGAACCTGCCCGGCGCGGGCCCGGTGCGGTGACCGAGCGACCTGGCGAGCGCGCGTTCCTCGAGCCAGGCGAAGAACACGTAGAGCTGGACGAACAGGCTCCCAGCCAGCAGCACCGGCGCGAGCAGCAGCCCGGCGAGAGCGGCGAGCGGCCGCGGCCCGATGAACAGCAGGACTGCGGCCATGGCGCAGGCGAAGCCGGTGAGCAGGATGAGCGCCAGGGCCGGTACCACCAGTCGCAGCCGGCTGTGCACGTAGCCGCGGAAGCCCTCTGCCTCCCGGTACCGTTGCGCAAGGGCGAGGGCGTCGTTCAGGGTGCCGAGCAGGTGCTGCGCGACGCGCTCCTGCGCGGAGTCTTCCGGGTGACGGGTCGCCATGGCGCGGACTCCAGTCTGCGAGAGATGCCAAGCATACGAAACTGCGGCCGGAAATGCCGGGTAAAAGTGCGCAGTCGCGGCGGCCTCCCTTAGACTGCGGCCCATGAAGCCCAACCTCATGGTGATCCTGATCGACGACCTGCGCTTCGACGAGTACGGGGCCGGCGGTCATCCGTACATGAGGACGCCGCACATCGACCGCATCGCGCTCGAAGGCGCGCTGTTCGAGCGCGCTTTCCACACCACGCCGATCTGCTCGCCCAACCGGGCCTCCATTGTCACCGGCCAGTATGCCAGCCGGCACGGCATCATCGACAACGTGGCGCGCGACGCGATGAGCCACCGGCTGCCCAACTACCACCTGGATTTGCAGCGTCTCGGCTACGAGACCGCGCACGTCGGCAAGTGGCACATGGGCAACGACGGCATGCCGCGGCCCGGCTACCACCACTGGGTGAGCTTCGACGGCCACGGCAGCCTGAACGACCCGCGGCTCAACGTGAACGGCGCCTACCAGCAGCGCGCCGGCTACATGACCGACCTGCTGAACCAGGAGGCGCTGGCGTTCGTCGGGCGCCGGCGCGCGCAGCCGTTCGCGCTGTTCTTCGCGCACAAGGCGGTGCACCCGGACGCGCACCAGGCAGCCGACGGCACGCTCGACATGACCCGCTTCGGCGGCTACATCCCCGCCGAGCGCCACCGCCACCTGTACCGCGACGGGGTGTTCCCGAAGAAGCCCAACATGCTCCCGCCGCGCGTGCTGGTGAAGCAGAAGCCGGCCTGGGCGGAGGCCTTCGCCATGCGCGGCACTGAGCGCTCGCGCAAGCTGCTGGACGCGATCCAGGCCGGCACGCAGGAGGAGATCCGCCAGCGCGCGCGCATGATGGCGTCGGTTGACGAGGGGGTGGGCATGCTGCTCGAGGAGCTCGCGCGGCAGAAGAAGCTCGATGACACCCTGATCCTGTTTCTCGGCGACAACGGCTATTTCTTCGGCGAGCACGGCTTGGGACCCGAGCGGCGCTTCGCCTACGAGGAAGGCATCCGCGCGCCCTTTGCGCTGCGCTACCCGCGCAAGGCGAAGGCCGGCGCGCGCATCCGCGACCTCGTCATCTGCCAGGACATCGCGCCCACCCTGATCGAGCTGGCGGGCGGCAGGCCGGGCCCGCAGGTGCAGGGGCGCTCGCTCCTGCCGCTGCTCGCCGGACGCCGCCGCGGCTGGAGGAAGTCGTTCCTCATCGAGTACTGGGCCGAACAGGCCATGCCGTGGCTGGTCGGCATGACCTACAAGGCGGTGCGCACGCCCCGTCACAAGCTGATCCGCTGGGTGAACCGGGGGCTCGATGGGGAGCTCGACGAGCTCTACGACCTGGAGCGCGACCCGTTCGAGGTGAAGAACCTCGCGCACAGCGCCCGCTACGCGCGCGTTAAGGCATCATTGCGGCGCGAGATGCGACGCTTGGTGGCGGACGCTGCCGGCATCTAGCGAGGGAGGCAGAATTGGACTCGATCGACCGACCCACCATCCAGCGTTCGGCTACCGACCTCATCGTCGAGTTGAAGCTGCAATCGCCGCAGGCCGCGGCGGAAAGGCTCGCCCACTACGGCGGCGCCGAAGTCGCCGCGGTGCTGACCCGGGTGAGCGCCGGATTCGCGCAGGAGATCCTCGCTTCGCTGCCGGAGGACACGCGCGAGCGCGCGCTCGCCGCTGCGCCGGGCGAATACGCGCGCCAATGGCAGCGCAATGCGTTGTACGCCGAGGGCGCGATCGGCCGCATGATGGAGCCGGTGTACGCGGAGTTCCCGCCGCAGGCCACGGTGGGCCAGGCGATCGACGCGCTGCGCGAGCTGGTGAAGCAGGCCTTCATTACCTACATATATGTGGTGGACGACGACGAGCGCCTGCTTGGCATCGTCACCATGCGCGACCTGCTGTTCAACGACAACTCCAGGTTGCTGCGCGACGTGATGCTGACGGAGGTGTTCTCGCTGCATGCGCCGACGCTGCTCGAGGACGCGATGAAGCAGGTGCTCGACCGCCATTACCCGGTCTATCCGGTCGTGGATGCCGAGAACCGCCTGCGGGGCCTGGTGCGCGGCCAGAGCATGTTCGAGGCGCGCGCGTTCGATCTCGCGGCGCAGCCCGGCAGCATGGTCGGCGTCGAGAAGGAGGAGCGCCTCGCCACGCCCTGGCAGAGGAGCCTGTTCATGCGCCACCCGTGGCTGCAGTTGAACCTGCTCACGGCCTTCCTCGCCGCGGCGGTGGTGGGCCTGTTCCAGGACACCATCGACCGGTTGGTGATCCTCGCCTTGTTCCTGCCGGTGCTCGCCGGGCAATCGGGCAACACCGGCTGCCAGGCGCTCGCCGTGACGCTGCGCGGCATGACCATCGGCGAGTTGAAGCCCGGCACGGAGAGGGCGCTGGTCTACAAGGAAGCGGGCCTCGGCCTTCTGAACGGCGCGGGCGTCGGCGTGTGCGCCGCCATCGGCATGTACATCACGGCGGCGAGCCAGCATTCGCCGCACGCACTGCTGCTCGCGTTCGTGGTGTTCCTGGCGATGATCGGGTCGTGCGTCGCGAGCGGGCTCTCGGGCGCCCTGGTGCCGCTCACCCTCAAGCGCCTGGGCTTCGACCCGGCCACCGCCTCGAGCATTTTCCTCACCACCGCCACCGACGTGGTGAGCATGGGAATGCTTCTCGGATTGGCGACATTGCTGGTGAGGTGAGCAAAATCGGGGTCAGAGCCCGATTTCGTTTGGCAGTTGAAATCGGGCTCTGACCCCGATTTTTGGACTAACATGTGACGAGCGGCCCGGCCACGGGAGGTCGACATGCAAGTCAAGGAGATCCTGCGCGTCAAAGGCAACCGCTTGCTCACCATCGAGCCTGCGGGCCGTGCGGTGGATGCGGTCCGCACCATGTCGGAGCAGAACCTCGGCTCTCTGGTCGTCCTAGACCAGGGGCGCATGGTGGGGATGCTCACCTTCCGCGAGATCCTGCAATCCCTGGCGCAGCGCAGCGCCGCGATCGGCGACGTGCGCGTCGGCGACATCATGGTGCGCGACCCGGTGGCCGCCACGCCGGACATGGAAGTGAACGACCTGCGCCGCACCATGCTCGAGTCGGGCGCGCGCTACCTGCCGGTCATGCAGGACGGCAAGCTGATCGGCGTGATCTCGTTCCGCGACGTGGCGAAGGCGGTGCTCGAAGAGCAGGACTTCGAGAACAAGATGCTCAAGGGGTACATCAAGAATTGGCCCGCGTAGGAAGTTCCTCGTAGCCGGCGGCGCGGCCCTCGCCGCGGCCGGCTTCGCGGCCTGGCGCCTTTGGCCCGAGCAGGGGATATGGAACCCCTGTCTCGCGCGTCTGCCGCGCCGCCTCGCCGAGCACGACCTGGTCAAGGCTGCCTGGGACGGGATCGACCCCGCCCAGGTGTGGGACGCGCACGCGCACCTGGTAGGTACCGGCGATTCGGGTAGCGGGGTGGCGGTCAACCCGCGCATGAACAGCCTGCTCAACCCGGCCGAGTTTGCGCGACGCCTCTTCTTCCTCAATGCGGGATGCGCGCACGATGCGCCGGGCAGCGTCGACCGGGCGTACGTCGAGCGCATGCACAACCTGATGGATGGCCTGCGGCCGGGCGCGAAACTCCTGCTGTTCGCTTTCGACCGGACCCACGGCGAGGGCGGCGAAGTGCTGTGGGAGCGCACGGGCTTCTACGTGCCGGATGCCTACGCGCGCGACACCGCGCGCGCGTACCCGCAGGTTTTTGAATGGGTCGCCTCGGTGCATCCGTATCGCGCCGACTGCGCGGAGGCGCTGGAGCGCGCCAGGCGCGAGGGTGCGCGCGGCGTGAAGTGGCTGCCCGCGGCGATGGGCATCGACCCCGGCTCGCCGCTCTGCGACCGCTTCTATGCCGCGCTGGCGCGGCTCAGGCTCCCGCTCATCTCGCACGCGGGCCTGGAGCGCGCGGTGATGGGAACCGACGTCCAGGACTACGGCAACCCGCTGCGCCTGCGGCGCGCTCTCGACGTCGGCGTGCGCGTGGTGGTGGCGCACTGCGCCTCGATGGGCCAGGACCGCGATCTCGACCGGGGCGCCGACGGCCCGGTCGTGGACAGCTTCGAGCTGTTCGCGCGGCTGATGGACGAGCCGCGCTACGCGAAGCTCCTGCATGGCGACATTTCCGCGGTGACGCAGGTGAACCGCGCCGGCGGCACGCTCGCCCGCCTGCTCGAGCGCGACGACTGGCACCCGCGGCTGCTCAACGGCTCGGACTACCCGCTGCCCGGCCTGATGCCGATCTTTTCGGTGGAGTTCATCGTCTCGCTCGGCCTGCTCGATCCGGCCGCGGGCCC
>Ga0137452_1000608_pt1 | contig 10715 bp, 8 predicted proteins | sample EasRivERMGT513_2_FD_102312 | JGI IMG/M metagenome (GOLD analysis project Ga0137452, IMG submission 102312) | Soil microbial communities from meander-bound floodplain in the East River, Colorado, USA - East River MetaG ERMGT513_2 | ecosystem: Environmental > Terrestrial > Soil > Floodplain ...
AGCCAGTACCTGTAGACGCCCTCGATGCCCGCGCGTCCGCGAACGCGCCCGGCCGCCTGACTTTCGAAGGTGCCGTCCTCGGTGTGGTCCGCCGCGAGCGCCGCCGCGTTCCGGCTCGCGAACGCCTGCTGATGCCGGTCGATCAGGCCGAGAATCTCCTGGCGTGTCATGGGGCGATCTCCCGGCGGACCACAGTTCGGTCCGCCCTACGTACTATCGCGTCGCGCTTCTCGCCTCGGCCAGTTCCGGCCGGCCCGGCGCGTCTGCCCGCTCGCACAGCTTCAGCAGTTGAGCGTAGTACGTCCGCGCGGCGGTTGAATTACCTGCAAGCGACGCAGCCCTGGCCGCGCCGTACACCGCGCGAAATCGGTTCGGTTCCTTCTTCATGACGGCCTGGTACTCGATGAGCGCAGGACCAGGCTGTTTCATCTCGAGCAGCATGTCCGCGAGAAGTTCGCGGGCCGGCGCGATCGGCCCTGGCGTGACTGCCGCTTTATCTGTCGCATCCTCGCGCTGTGCCGTCGAGCGCATCAACGTCAGCGCCTGATCGGACTTGCCTTCGGCGAGCGCCAGAAACGCCGCGGCGCCGTCGCGCTGAATCGCGACCTGCTCGGCCCAGTACGCTTCGTTCGCCTGCGCGAGACGACGGCTGATGTCGTCGAGGGATGCGATCGAGACGCGTGCGTCGGCGAGCGCAGCGGTATGCGCGGCGCCGAGGGCGCGCGCAAAGTACGTCACGGCCTCTGTGTACGGAAACTGGCTCGTGGTCGGCGTCAGCGCTGCGGCGGCTTTCCAGTCGCGATGCTCGAGCGCCCAGCGCGACGGAATGGCCGACAACGCGTACACACCGGCGGAGCCCGGCGCCGCACCCTGCACCAGATTCGGATCGAACACCGCGGCGATCTCCGGGAGCGTTTTCATCAGCGCCTGCACGGCCTTGTCCTGGCCCGTCTGCAAGTACGCGTACGTCATGTAGTCCATGGCGTGCAGCTGTTCGCCGCGCGCGCCGGTCTTCTTCGCCGCGTCGGCGGAGGCGATGTTCGTCTCGATGGATTCCTGCCAGGCGCCGACGCGCGTGAACGTGTGCGACGGCATGTGGAGCGCGTGCGGCGCCGACGGCGCGATCTTCGCGTAGCGCTGCGCCGCCGCCACGGCCTTGTCCGCGAGCGCAGGCGTGTCGTAGCTGTGAATGATGTAGTGCGTGATGCCGGGATGATTCGGCTGCCCGGGATAGAGCCCCTCGAGAATCGCGCCGGCCTTCAGTTGATTCGCGTAGGTCTTGTCGGTGGGCAGCGCCGAGGCGGTGAGCGACAGTGCCCAGAAGATCGACGCCTCACGATCGTCCGGATACTTTGCCGCCAGCGCTCGCATCGCCTGCTCGTACGCCAGGACACGCTGGCGCTGATCGAGCTTGTCGGCATTGACGTAGAGCGTGGACACGGCCGCGATGTATGCGCGCTCGCGTTCGGTCTTCGCGCCGACCTGCTCGGCTTGCCGGACGGCCGCAAGGCCCTGCTGAATCTGCCCCGGCGTCCGGATCGTCATCGCGAACGGGTTCGTCCACTTCGAGATCGCGATTCCCCAGTGCGCCATGGCACAGGTCGGATCGGTCCTGGATGCCGCCGTGAATCCCTCGATGGCGGATCCAAACTCGAACGAGTGCAGCAGTGCCATCGCGCGATCGAATTGCTGCTGCGCGGGTGCGCTGCACGACGTCTGGAAATGCACCGTGCCGAGGGTCTCCCCGGCCGGATGCTGATGCTCTTGCTCCATGGCGAGCGGCGTCGCCGCCACGAGCGTCGTGGACAAACCAATGGTGACGAGCAAACGAGCGGCGGGCATGAAGACCTCCAGTCGCCTTCATTATAGGTACCGACCCGCCCGGCGTGCGCGTCCCCGATCGAATCCGCTACTTGCCCTTCAGCAGCGCAAGCGCCTGATCCACCGCCTGCTTCAGCGCCACAAGATCGCTCAGCTCGAACGACGTCGTCACCGGCTCCGTGAAGCCGGTCGACAAGTACGCCCTCTGCACGCGGCCCGACGGATGACCGGTCTGATAGATCGTGAGCCGCAGGCCGCCGGCGGTGGCGAATGACAAGTCCCCGGCCCGTCGCTCGTCGCGGCCCGTCCACCTGGCGGCCAGGTCGGACATCGTCGCGATGGCGCGCGAGAACTTCTCGATCTCGTCGAGATCCAGATAGGCCGCGTTCTCGAGCTGCCGTGCCCGGTCGTCGTCGCGCACCTGAACCCGCAGGCCCAGCATGCGCGCACTCGATTCCACGGCGCTGACGACCACGGCGTCGATCCTCACGGGCGGGCCGAAGCGCATCTCGATCCGGTAGTAGTCAGTGGAAAGGAACGTACCGGGCGACGCGAGCAGCCCCTCGATTCTGGTTCGGATCTCCGGCTCCGACACGTACGGCGCGACGCGCTGCGGTCGGGATGGCCAGATGGAGGCCGGGTCTTTAGACCCGGCAACTTGCTGAGCCGAGGCGTTGGAACTGATGACAGCGAGAACTAACGGAAGTGCAGTGAACGTGAAAGCACGAAACAAGCCGCGCATATGCGGTCTCCTCGTGCAGCCACTGGCATGGCGATGGGTCAATTGTAGCGCGAGACATTCGTCAGCAATCCACGTGCAAACAAATACAGCACCACGGCCGCCAGCACGTGCCAGAACACGTGCGTCCCGAGCGGAAACGAGGCGCAGACGGCGTTGTCGAGCGTCCTGAGGAAGACGGCGAGCACGAATACCACCGCGCCCAGGAGCAGACTCCACCGGCTTCGGCGATTCGCGCGGACGTGGCTGATGCCAAGCACCAGCGTCAGGATGAGCGCAGGAAGATACGGCAGCGAGTTGTTCACCGCTCCCGTCATCAACCGGATGCTGACGCTCGAGGCGATGAGCCCGGCAATGAGGATGAGCGCGGCGCCACGACCGATGCGCATGACGTGCCGGCCGTACGACCAGAGAAACGCGATTTGAAAGAAGACGATGGGCGCTTCGTCGAGCACGCGCGCCCACCCGGTGGCAAGCACATGGAAGAGCGCGCTGCCAGCCGCGATGACGGTCGTGATGCCGGCAAACAGCCGAACCAGTGACGCCGGCGCGGAGCCGTCACGCCCCAGCCGCCAGATCGCCCACGCCGCACAGAGAAACGCGACGTTGCTCGTGACGTTCGCCGGCTCGGCCCAGAGTCCGGGACCGATGCGTTCGCAGTACAGATCGATCACCGCAGAAGTGTAGGAGGGAAACTGAATTTAGAGATTGGGGATTTCGTGATTTAGAGATTGAAGGCCTTCAATCCCCAATCTCCAAATCCGAAATCTCCAAATTCGGTTGCTTAGTGGTGCAGGTCGTGGACGTACTGTGAGCGCGCCTCGATCTCCGCGAGCTTCGACGAGACCGCAATGGACGCGTCTTTCAGCAACTCGATGCGTTCCGCGTCGGGCAGATCATCGAGCGTCTCCGGGTCGAAGCCGCGGCCCTGCACGTAGGTTTCCATCAGCGCGCGTTCGAGGGCGGCCAGTGGTGTCTGCAAGGTGCGGCTGGCGTGTCGATCCGTGTTCATGTCGCGCCTCTCTTCCAATGATTGGGCCGAAAGGGAAACGGGGCAAGCGCTCACACGGTCCGAATCGCCCTCACCCTTCGCGGGAAGTCCTTGTCGTCGCCGTGCACGCGGCCGAGGTCTGCAAAGTCCACGTGGGCCGCCATGTCGGCCGTGTTTTGCGACGACGCCCAGTAGGTGAAGTTGTCGGCCGTGCCCTGGGTGCCGAACTCGACTGAGCCGGTCGCTTTGAGGTTCCGATACAGCAAGGAGAGTTCATCGCGCGACGGAAGGAACCAGCCGCCCACGCCGTTGAGCGTGAAGCTGGCACATAACGCTGCGGCACCGCCGGACTCGGCGCAGGCGGCGAGCATGTCCGCGGTGTTCTGCTTGCCGGTGCCGATCGCCGTGCCGCGAGCGCCCGTAATCATCCGGCGGAAGCAGCCCCACTTCGCACCGGCGCTCTGATCGAACGGCGCCGCCTCGAGGTATCGCCAACCATCGCGCGCGTAGTTCGGGTTCACATAGAAGATGAAACCGCCGGCCGGCCCGACGTCACCAATCGCGTAGTCCTCGGTCGAGAACCACACGCTCATCTCACCCGCGCCGCGATTCGCCCAGAGGTAGTACGGAATGAGCGTGACCTTGCGGCGCGGCGCCGCCGGGTTGGTCAGACTTCCGGCATCGGTGTGGATGACGGTCGTGCCGGTAAGCGTTTCCTGTCCTGCCGATGGAGTGAAGGCGCTTTTCGCATCGACGATGAGGTCCGATACTTTGCCGCCCTGGACTTCAGGCCCCTCCGCGCAATAGACCATCGGCCCCCGCTCGATCGCGACGCGCGCGCGAGTGTCTTTGACGCGTCGATCGGCCACGACGCGTTTCGTGTCCATCGGAAACTCCAGACGCACCACGTCGCCGGACTTCCAGATGCGATCGATGGCGACGTAGCCCAGGCGGTCGGCGGTCAACACGACAGCTTTCCCGTTCACCGTAACGGTCACCGGCCGGGATGCAGCAGCGGCGTATGAATAGAGGCCGCCCGGTGCGGGCTGGTTGCGTGCCCAACCCGGAATCCTCAGCTTGAGAGTTCCGCGCTGATCGTCCGCCTTCGTCACGGTGATAGTCGACGCTCCACCCCACGGCATCTCGCTCGCCACCGAGAGCGCGAGCGGCTTGCCGCCCACGGTGAACGTCGTCTCGCTCGAGACGTACAGGTTGACGTAGATGTCACCCCGCGCGTCCTGCGCGTAGATGTAGCCCGGCATCGACGCGAGGAATCGCACGAGGTTCGGCGGGCAGCACTCGAGGGACGCGCGGTCCCAGCGTGTGTCACGTCCGTCGCCGGCGCTCGCGAGCCGGTTGACGTAAAAGAAGCGATTGCCCGACGAGGACACGCCGTCGATCGCGTTGTTGTACATCCCGCGTTCCATCACGTCGATGTACTTGCCATCGCCCGTGGCCATGAACAGGCGATGGTTGAGCGTGATGAACATCAGCACGGCGCACGTCTCGGCATATGCCGAGATGTTGGGCAGCGAATACGGGTCGCCGAAACCCTCGTTGCCGGTGGTGCCGACGCCGCCGATGACGTACATCTTCCGTTCGACGGCATCGGTCCACATGCGCTGCGCCGCCACGAAGTAGTCCTTGATGCCGGTCAGCATGCCGACGTCCGCCATCGAGACCATGAGCGTGACCGAGTTCACGGCGTGGCCCACTGCCTCGGTTTGCTCGAGGACCGGCTTGTAGGACTGATTGTGACGGCTGCGATTGACCGAGTTCCCGAGGCCGCGGATGTCCAGGTAGTGCTTGGCGAGATCGAGATGTTTCCTGTCGTGCGTGACGCGATAGAGCTGCACGCAATTCATCGCGTCCCGCTCGCCGCCAGAGAACGGCGGGGAGTTTACGCGGAAGTTCTCGTAGAGCGCGTCGGCGGCCTTGATCGAGTTGTCGAGCAGCTCCCGCCGGCCGGTGATCTTGAACCAGGTGGCGGCGATCTCGAAGCCGCCGTTCCCGGCGGGCGCGGCCTCGGCGATCGCACGAACACGCGCGTCCACCTGTGCCTGCAACGACGCGTTCGGACGCGTTGCGAGCGAGAGCATCGCCGCTTCCAGCACGCCGCCGTTCAGTCCGCGCGCGCCCTCGCCGCGCTTCTCGACTTCGAACGGAATCGTGACGTCAGCGTTCGTCAGGACCTTCGGGCTCCAGAACTGATCCTTGAGCGTGACCTCCGAGTACCGCTTCGGCTGGATCGGATAGTCGGCAACGGGCTGGTACTTGGCGGCGGAGATCCTCACGTCGCCAGGTTTCGGCGTCGTTGGAGTACCGCGGCTCTGCGCATGAGCGGCCACGCCGAGCGCGCCGGCGGCCAGCGAAGCCGATTTCAGGAACTCGCGACGGGCGATGCGGTTCGGCATAGGCAGGAACATGCCTCAGCCGCGCGCGCTTCGCAACAGGAGATGGGTCTATAAGGGGTACGTAGGGCGGACCGAACTTCGGTCCGCCAAAAAAAGGGCGGACCACAATTCGGTCCGCCCCACGTACTGATTCCTGCCCTACGAAGATTCTACGGTCTGTGGCCGCGCGTCGTGGACGCCACCACCATCGTCACCTGCGTGCCGGCCGGCAGGTCGAGGAATTCATCCCGAGCCTGGCCGGCGATGACGCCGCCGGCGCCGCCGACAGCCGCGCCAATCGCTGCGCCCTTGCCGCCGCCGAGGATGGCGCCGACCACGGCACCGAGCGCGGCGCCGACTGCGCCCTTCTCAATCGTGTCGACAGTCTTGCTCTTGTCTTCGACCTCGCCCGATGACGAATCGACACGCATCGCCGCGCCGCCGGGTGTCCGCACTTCCTGAATGACCGCGTCGAACTCAGACTCGCGCCCGTTGCGCAGGCGGATCCGGTCGAACACGAGACGCATTTCCGCCGCGTGGCCCCGGCCAGTCGGCCGCACCTGTTCGACGCTGCCGTAGACAATCGCGCTGCCGAATTCGCCCGGGTTCCGGACGGTCATCGAGAAGCGCTCGCCGCCGCGCGCCGAACGCGTGCTGAGCGGCGTGTCGAGCACCGCGACCAGCCGCGTGCCCTCGGGCACGCCGTAGCCGGAGCCGGAGCCGGAGCCATAGCCGCCACGAGGACGGCTGTCGTACCGGACCGGGACGTAGAGATCCCAGCGCGGCTCGCGGCCGATGCGACGGTAGTAGCTGCGGATCGTCACAGGGTCGCGCAGCGAGTCGCTGTCCAGCCGGCGCGTGACGAACAGCATGTCGCCGCGGTCCACCGCCTGGAACGTCACGTGGAAGTCCGTCTCCCGATCGCCGATCGTCCAGATTGACAGCCGATCCGTCCTGTACTCGACGTGCGTGACGATGTCGCGTCCGCGCGAGCCGCGCTCGCGCCATTCGCCGCGATCGATCTCGAAAGCCGTGCGCGGTCCGCTCGAGGACGCGATCGTGAACGTGCGGCCATTGCGATCGCGATCGATCGAGACCATGCGCGGAGGCTCGAGTCGCGCGAGGAGGCTCTGATACGCGCGATCGCGCTGCCAGCGCGGCAGGTCGCGCGTGGCCCGATCGGCCGCGCGCTGCGGATCGTCACCGCGCGTCGCCTCCAGCTGATACGTTCCGGACATCGCGAAGTACGACGGGCCGTTATCCCGTCCTCGCGCATATCCCTGTTTTGCCGAAACGCTCGCGCTGCTGACCGCGATCGTCGCGAGCACCAGACACCCAACTGTGCGTCGTGTCGCGTTCATAAGTCACCGTCCTGCGCAGGCGCCACCGGTCGCTGCGCGCACGGCTAGACTGCAAGACACGAGCCACGTAAGTTCGGGCCCTGTTTTTGCGGGTGAATTGCGGGTCGATGACGATTCTGAAATCGACGCAGGACAGCGGTACGTTCGCCGGGCCTGAGAGGCCCGGCCTACGTACTATCGAAGCGCAGTGAACCGCTGCGGCTGCCCGAGATTGACCACAAACTCCTGCCGGTGGCCGCGCTCGCCTGCTGCGGGCAGCGCCGGCTTCTGCCAACGCGTGCGTTCCAGCAACTCTTTGTGCACCGGTACGGCGTCGGCGTCATAGATGAGCAGCAGCTCCGGAATCATCAGTCGAAGCGACAGATCTGGAAGAGCAGCCGCTCGAGCACTCGCAAGATAGCCGGCGGCAGTGCGATGAAGCGTGCCCGCACGGTCCGGCCCTCATCCATCGTCACTGTGCAGTGTGTGAGGAAAGTCGCGTCGCAGCCGCTCCAGCCGGCGAAGATTGAGCCGAATGCCGGTCTCGCCACGAGCGTCACGCGGCCACCGGCGCTGTACGGCTCAGAGCAGTCCGCTCCGCAATGGATGCCGGACGGATTCGACGTCACGGTGCCCACGCCGCTGCCGATGAGATTCACATTCAGCGACACCAGTGAGACGCCGGCGAGCCGAGTGGCAACGCCGTGGCCTTCGGTGCCGGCATAGAGCACGTTGCCGCCCTGGAGACCGAGCCCGAGCGCCCTGACGTTGACGGGAGCGAGCCCGCCGTTGAACGCCGTCCACGTCGCAGCGCCGTTGGTGCTCACGAACACGCCGTCGCCTCCCGGGTTCGGCGCGGCGTACAGCGTCGACGGATTCTGAGGATCGACGACGAGCGCGCGAACGAATCGTCCGGCAGGAATGCCCGCGTTCATCTCGGTCCACGTGCCGCCCGCGTTCGTGCTCTTGAGGACGCCGTTACGGCCGGGCAATCCTCGTGCGCCTGCGTACACGGTGTTCGGCGTTTGCGGATCGATCGCGAGCGCGAACACGGTCAGCCCGCTCAACACGGCAATCCAGTTCGCACCGCCGTCGATGCTCTTGAACAGCTGCGCGTCCGAGCCGCCATAGAGCGTCGTTGGATTCTGCGGATCGATCGCGATGGCCTGCACGCTGGTCGGACTGAGTCCCACCCATGTCGTGCCGCCGTTGACGCTCTTGAAGGTATTGTCGCCGTTGGTGCCCACGTAGAGCGTCGACGGCGTCAGCGGATCGATCGCGACGACAAAGGCGAACGGCGGCGTCACGCGCGGGCTTGGCAGCGGACTCCAGTTCGCGCCGCCATTGGTGGTCTTGAACATCCAGTTCGACGTGGCCGCATACGCAATTCCGGCAGATAGCGGGTCGATCGCCAGTGAGAGCGTCGAGACGTCCGCAGGAAGTCCGGTATCGGCGCGATTCCAGGACCCGCCGCCGTCCGCTGTCTTGAACAGTCCCATGCCCTGCGAACCCGCAAACGCCGTGGCCGCATTCGAGGGATCCACGGCAACGGCATTGATCAATGTTGCGGCGAGCCCGGAGTTCGCGGCGCTCCACGTCGCTGCCCCATCGTTGGTGCTGAAAACGCCGTGGGTCGATGTGCCCGCGATCAGGGTCGCCGCCGCATCTGGATTGACGATCAGGGCGGTCATCGACGTCGAGGTCAGACCGTTGTTCGCGACGGTCCACGTCCCTCCGGCATTCTGGCTCGTGAAGATCCCGCCGTTCGTCGCGACAAACACCGTCGGTGTTTGATTGGCATCGATGCCAATCGCGACTCCGCGGATGACGAGCGACGTCAGGCCGCTGTTCACCGGCTGCCAGCTCGATCCTCCGTCGGTACTTCTGAACGCACCGCCGCCCGACGATCCGGCGTAGATCGTCGACGTCGTCTGCGGATCGACGATGAAGGAGGCGATCGATGTGCCGGCCGGCACACCAGTCGTGATCGGCGACCAGGTGTCCCCACCGTTCGTGCTGCGGAAGATGCCGTCGGCGCTTCCGGCAAAGAGCGTGTCGGTGTTTTGCGGATCGACGACGATGGTCGCCACAGACGAGCCTGCTGGAATTCCGGCAGTGGCCGCGCTCCACGACACGCCGCCGTTGAAACTTCTGAAGACGCCGTTGCCCGCGAGACCTGCATAGAGCGTCGCCGGCTCCTGCGGATCGACCGCAACGGCCAGCACCGCCGGCGTCCCGGGAAGACCAGTGTTGATGGCGTTCCACGACGCGCCGCCGTTCAAGCTTCTGAACGCACCGCCGGTTGTCCCGGCGTACACCCTGTTGGACGCGGCAGGACTGACGGCCAGCGCCTGCACCGTCACCGACGCCGGCAGCCCTGTGCTCGACAGTGTCCACTGACCTCCACCATCGCTGCTCTTGAAGACACCGCCGCTGACGCCGGCGTAGAGAGTCGACGGCGACTGTCGGTCGACGGCGAGCGCTCGAATGTCGCCGCCGTCGGGTCCGTGGATCGTCCACAGCGCCCCTTGCGCCAGAAGCAGCAGCGAACCTGCGCACACAGGCAGGGCGGTAGCCAGAAAGGGCTTCGTCGGTAGTTGGTGAGGCATTGCACACCGAGGCTACGGGTTCTGCCTGTCGCGCAGCATCAGGCGAAATCCGGATAGAAGCGGACGGGACACTCGAAACGCGCATCGAGTTACAGGAGAGGAACACCCACGCGACACTCGGCTGTGATGTCGCGGAACGTTACGCGCAATTGCATTGCTTCGACGACGCGCAACCCCTAGACTCGCCGCCTATGTCGACACCATTTCCCCAGCCGGCCGCGCGCCTTCGATCGATCTCTCTGATCGCGATCATGACGATCGCGATTGTTGTCGGCAGCGCGTACCTGCTGCGGCCTTCGTTCGCGCTGACCAACGGCGGCAGCATCACCGCGCTGGGTGTGCCGCTGACGGAGAACTTCGACACGCTGGCTGTGTCAGGCACAACAAACCCCTGGGCGGACAACACGACCCTTCCAGGCTGGTACTCACAGTTTGAGCTGGTCGCTACCAACCCCATCATTTACATCGCCAACGCAGGTTCAACCAACAACGGCGCCATTTACAGCTTCGGCACAGGCACAAGCACCGAGCGAGCGTTTGGCTCAGCCTCGTCCGGCACACCGGGCACCATCTACAACGCTGTCAAGTTGACCAACAACACGGGTGCGACGATTGAATCGCTGGACATCAGCTTCTTGGGCGAGCAGTGGCGAAATGGTGGCAATGCCACTGCGCAGACGCTGGGATTTCAGTACCGAGTCGCGAATGCTGGAACAGTAACAGACGCGAATACGCCGAGCACCGGTTGGACTGGCTTCAGCAGTCTTGATTTCGTCAGCCCTACAACGGGCGCAACGATTGCCGCACTGGACGGCAACGCGG
>Ga0137452_1000610_pt1 | contig 10701 bp, 9 predicted proteins | sample EasRivERMGT513_2_FD_102312 | JGI IMG/M metagenome (GOLD analysis project Ga0137452, IMG submission 102312) | Soil microbial communities from meander-bound floodplain in the East River, Colorado, USA - East River MetaG ERMGT513_2 | ecosystem: Environmental > Terrestrial > Soil > Floodplain ...
CGTCATTGCCGAGGACACTGATCGTGCCCGCGAGATGGTCACGCAATTGGCGAACTTCCTTAGAATCACGCTGTCGGCCGGCGACAGCCATCCGCTCGCGGACGAGATCTCGCTCGTACACGCGTACCTTGAGATCGAGCGCGTGCGTTTCGAGCGGGCCCTTGCGGTCGAGATTAGCGTGGATTCCGACGCCGAGCGCTGCCGCGTGCCAACGCTGATGCTGCAACCGCTTGTAGAGAATGCGCTCAAGCACGGGGTGCCGGACGAGTCCGGGTTTCGGCGGCTGCGCATCGCTGCGGAGTGGCGAAACGGCGGACTTCACGTAGAGGTGGCCAACCCTGGAGCGTTCGACGCCGGCGCGGCGGACACGAGAGGACTGGGCACGCACAACACGAGGGCACGCCTGGCGCATCTGTTCGGCGACAAGCATCGCTTCACCATTGCCGAAACCGATGGGTGGGTCGTCGTCCGCATCGACATTGCTGAGGCGCCCGATGTCGCTTAAAGCCCTGATCGTCGACGACGAGCCACCGGCGCGCCGGGATTTGATGCGTCTGCTCGAGCATGAAGCCGACGTGACGATCGTGGGCGACGTCAGCGATCTCGACGCGGCGCGGGCCGTCCTTGCAGCCGGTGCGCCCGATGTCGTGTTTCTCGATCTGCAGCTCGCAGACAGCACCGGCTTCGAGTTGCTGCCCGCGGTTCCGGCCGGCACTGCCGTCGTTATCGTGACCGCGTACGACCACTACGCGATCAAGGCCTTCGAAACCAACGCGCTCGACTACCTGCTGAAGCCCGTGGAACCGCAGCGGCTCGCCCTGGCGATCGCGCGCGTGCGCGGCCGCCACGCGATACCCGCAGCCGCCGCAGCGGGCCACGCCGCAGGACGGATCGCGCTGCCGGATCGTCTCGCCAACAACGACTGGCTGCTGCTTCGCGACGGAGAGCGCGAGGAGTTCGTGCGCACGTCGGCGATCGCGTGCATCAGGGCCGAAGGCGACTACACGCGCGTCGGAACCATTGACGGCAGAACGCGGCTGGTGCATCGCAGCCTTCGTGAGTGGGAAACGCGGTTGTCTGGCGACACGTTTGTGCGCGTGCATCGGTCGGCCCTCGTCAATCTTTCTCACGTCACCGCGGTCGATCGCCATTTCACATCCGCGTCGCGCCTCGAGCTGCGCGGGCAGCCGCCGCTCGCCATCAGCCGCCGCGCGGCGGCCCGTCTCAGGAGGACTCGTGGGTAACAGCGGGATTGGATCGATCGCGGCCCTTGTGATGGTGGTGGCCGCGATCGCAGTACCCAACGCGAATCGTCAACACACAACCGACGCGATCGGTTTCGTCAACGCTTGCGGGCAAGCCGGATTTCATCAAGGTCTACTTGCTCTTCTCCGAAGCCTTCGCTGTGCGCCGTGTCGAGCCGAAAGCACGCGGCTGGCGCGGGCGCTTCCTGGCGCTCGATGGCAACCCGCTCGAGGACTTCGAGGCGATCATGCGCATCGGCATGCGCGTAAAGCAAGGCGTTGTCGCCGAGCCGATGACAACGGGCGGTCCTGAACGATGAATCGGCCACGGTGTTGCGTTTCAAAGTGTGGAAGGAGGACTCGAACATGAAGCCAAAGAACACGATCTGCCTCTGGTTCGACAAGGACGCACATGAGGCGGCGCGCTTCTACGCCGCCACCTTTCCGGATAGTAAAGTGACCGCTGTTCACAAGGCGCCCGGTGACTACCCGAGCGGCAAGGAGGGCGATGTACTGACGGTGGAGTTCACCGTTCTGGGCATTCCCTGTCTTGGTCTCAACGGCGGCCCGGCGTTCAAGCACACCGAGGCTTTTTCCTTCCAGATCGCGACGGACAATCAGGAAGAGACGGACCGCTACTGGAACGCAATCGTCGGCAATGGCGGCAAGGAAAGTGCGTGCGGTTGGTGCAAGGACCGCTGGGGGCTCTGCTGGCAGATCACCCCGCGCGCGCTGACAGACGCGCTCGCCGCTGGTGGCGGTGAGGCAAAGCGTGCCTTCGAGGCGATGATGTCGATGACGAAGATCGACGTCGCCGCCATCGAGGCAGCGCGGCGGGGACGGCCGGACTGAAAATCTCGTCGGCGCGAACGTGGGTGAATCCGTAGGTTTCAAAAGCCGGCCTCGGCCTTCGGCTGGAGGAGCGTGCAGCCGATAACAAGTCTGTGAAGCCGTTCGCGGCAGCGGCGGTCCTGGTCGTCCCGATCCTGATTGGTGCGCAGCAGCAGGCCGCGGGTCCTCGCGGCAACTGGCCGTGCGGCGCGCGCATCGATCCTTCGTACTTCCAGGTGGCCGAGGGTTCAGGCGGGCATTTGCTGCTGCTCGCGCCCGAAGAGATCGCCGACTCCGCCACGCTGCTCACTGCACTCGGAGGTCATCCGCAGACGCTTCTCAGGCTCGCTGGTTCGTTGACACCCGGACTCCACGAATTTCAGGTGCCGGTCGATCCCTCGGTTGAGAGCGTTCTTTTCTCTATCTCTGTGCAGTGCCTCCAGGTGTCCGATATCGTGCGGCCCTCAGGGGAGGCCGCCAGCGGCGACGATGTTGTCGATCTCTCGAATTTCCGCGCCGAGCGAATGGTGATCGTCAAGCGGCCGGAGGCTGGAATGTGGACGCTGAGATTGTCAGGCAGCGGCGTGTCGGGAGTCGTTGTTCAGGCGCGCAGTCCGATAGGGATCGCAGACGTTCAATTCGCGTCGGCTCGAAGCACGAACTTCACGGCGTTTCCGAGGGCGGGCGTAGAGAATGTCGTGAAGATCCGCATGCGCGGTCGGGCCCTGGAGATCCGGGCCTCAATCGTCAGCGGCGTGTTACTGCCAGTTGCGCCGCTGCCGCTCGAGCGCGATGAGACCGATGAATCCTATCTATCTCGCTTCACTCCGGGCTCAGAAGGCGTCCGGGTGCTGGTCGTCGGCAGGGACTACGATGGCGTGGCGTTCCAGCGCATGTACGCACCGCTCATTACGCCGATGCGTTGAAGCAGGGCCCTTATATATAAGGAAGCTGTCAGTCAAACTCTGATTCGTCCGATTTGTCAGCGTCTGCACGATTTGCGTCCGGCCCTGCTTGCGGGGCGATCTTTCACCTGTTAGTTTCTACCTCCCCCCAAAACCCGAGAGAGGTCCAGCGAGTCATGGTTCATCCGGTCCGTCGTGTGTTTTTCGTCGTGGCAGCGCTCTGCCTGATCTTCGCTGGAACGCGCGCCGATCGTCTGATCGCGGACGGATGTCCGTGCACCATCTGGCCGCCGACCGCCACACCCGCGAACGCCGCGGTCGTGGCGCCGACCACCGATCGGTGGAACCTCGCAGTTGTCGAGATTGTGTCGCCTTAAGGACGAGTGCCCTGGGCCCGCCGTTCTTCGGCACGGGTACCCTTCAGCATGTTCTCCATTGAGTAGTTGCCCTCGTGGCACTCGACGGGGAACAGCGCGACATCGGTCGCCGTGAACGGCCATTCGGCGGTCCATGGAATCGCCCAGGTGTCCGGATCCTCGACGGTGACGCGATACCGAAGTGTCTTCGCATCGACGCGCGTGAAGCGCTCGACGACATGGAGGCGTTCGCCGGAGTCGAGGTTGTGCGTGTCTCGCCGGAAGTTCGTCGTGTCCACGACCAGCGTCTGGCCTTCGTAGCGTCCGATCGAATCTCCGAGCCAGCTGCGGATGCCGGGCGGCAGGTGCGTGCCGTTCAGCCGGACGATGCGCGCATCGTGCACCCACTCGGTGAAGATCAGTACGTGCGTGTCGTTCTGGACGATTCGGTAAAGCGACGGAATGATTTCGGATGGGACCATCGGCGCCGACGCCAGGGAGCCGCCGCTTGCGCCGAAATTGCCGAGGAGGCACCGTTCGGCGAGACCGAATGTTTCCGGATCCTCGAGCGATCGTTTGGGCCTGTTGGCCTTCCGCGCCTGCGCGATGGGCAGGAGCGGCGGCAGCATCCCGTTCGCCGGATCGACGATGAGCGACGTGCGCAGACCGTCGAGAGGCATCCTCTCGACTTCGGCGAAGGTCTCGCCGAGGTCGATCTGCACTTGGCGATCGTCCGACGTCGGAAGCCGGCTGCGAACGCGACCCGGGGTTGCCCTCAGGTACTCGGCGGCCTCTTCGGGCGTGAAGGCGGACCGGTCAATGAACTGCTGCGGCCGCTGGAGCGGCGTCCTCGAGGAGCCGTTCCACGTGCCCTGCAGGTCGGGACGAGAGGCCGGACGCTGCGCCAGGACCGCGCGGCTTCCGACGAAGAGCACAGCAAGTGAAAGCACCCAGATAACAACACGTGCGCGCAAGATGACCCTCCGGCTGAAGGCCAGGCGGTTTCATGCAGCCGGCCCCCATACCGTTACATCGAAAAACAGACGGCCAACCCGCCAACGCCTGCTCCGAAATCTGTGAGGCAAGGTCTACCTTCGGTCCTTCGTCGAGCTACTTCGACGCGTACAGATCTCCGCCTCGATTGCTACTTCCTCGCATTTCCCAGTTCCGGCGGGGTGTAGTCTCTCGACGCGAGGACAGCGGGCCAAATGACACCAGACGCCGGGCGCGGCGAGGACACGACCACCACGTCCGACATAGGCCGCGTGTGGAACGAGTCATCGAGCGAAGTGGATCTCGCCGGGGGCACGCTCGTCAACGGCCGCTATCGGGTGGAGCGGCGGCTCGGCGAGGGCGGCATGGCCACGGTGTACCTCGTCCGTGATCAGCTAGCCAACGACCGGCTCGTCGCCATGAAGATGCTGCGCTCTATCGAGGTGCGCCAGGACCTCGATCTCTTCAAGGTCGAATTTCGCACCATGACTGCGCTCCGCCACCCGAACCTCGCCGAGGTCTACGACTTCGAGCCGCTGCACGGCAGCGACGACTACGCCTTCACGATGGAGTACGTGGGAGGCCGGCAGCTGTACGACGCCACTGAGGGCGTCTCGTGGCACGACGTCCTCGGCCACGTCGTCCAGCTTTGCCGCGCGCTGTCCTATCTGCACTCGCGCAGCCTGGTGCACTTCGACGTCAAGCCGAGCAACGTCCTCGTCGCCGAGGCGGGGCTGGTGAAGCTCTTGGATCTCGGCATCGCCGGGCCGCGCGCGGTCAGACAGCCCGGGCTCGTCAAGGGAACGCCGTCGTACATGGCGCCGGAGGTGGGCAGCGGCCAGGCCGATCATCGCGCCGACCTGTACTCGCTTGGTATCACGCTTTTTCACCTCCTTTGCCGAAGGCTGCCATTCGCGTGCGACGCCTGGCTCGAGCTGCGCGCCGCCCATGCGCGGCAGCCGATCGTCTTCTCTGAGCATGAGCGGAACCGTTTGCCCGATTGGTTGCGTGGTGTCGTGGAGAAACTCTGCGCCAAGGACCCAGCCGACCGCTTCCGATCGGCTAACGCCCTCATCGATGCGGTGAACCGCGGCGGCGGTCAGGCCTACGAGCTCGAGACGCGCGAGACCAAGGCCAGCTACGTCTTCGCGAGCCGCTTCGTCGGGCGCCAGAAGGAGTTTTTGCGCGTCCAGTCCTTCATGCGGGCGCGGACCGATGGCGACGCGTCGCAGCCGGCGGCCCTGCTCGTGGGCGGGCCGGCGGGGATCGGCAAGTCACGCCTCTTGCGCGAGGCGCGCTACCACGCCCAGCTCTCTCGCCTGACGTTCCTCGAGGCGAACTGCTACGAGGCCGCACACGGCGAGCTCGAGCCGATCGCGGTCCTCGTGCGACAGTTGGTGACCCTTGCTAATACGGCGAGCACCCAACGGCTGGTGATGCAGTTCGGCGCCGAGCTCTCGAAGATTTTGCCCGAGCTGGCGACGCGCGTCTCGCCATCGCCACCGCTTCACAACGGCGACGCCGAGCGCCTGCGCCTGTACGAGCAAGTGACCGAGTTCATGGTGGCGATGGCGGAAGTCGTCCCGTACGCGCTCTTCATGAATGACCTGCAGTGGGCCGGGCACGCGACGGCAGGCTTGTTCGGCTACTTCATCCGGCGCGTGGCCCAGAGCCCGCATCGCGTCGCCATCCTCGGGGCGTTCCGCGACGACGAGGTGGAGCGGACGCCCTGGGGCGAGGCGCTCCGCGATCTCGAGGAGCGTGCCGGCGCCGTCGAGCGCCTGGGTCTCGTATCCCTCGATGCCGAAGCGGTCCCCGCGCTGCTCTGCTCGATGCTGGGAGTCGAGGCGCTGCCAACACTGTTCCTGAACCGACTCATCGCCGAGACGGCGGGAGTGCCGTTCTTCCTCGAACAGGTGATGCGGAGTCTCGTCGACGGCGGCGTCGTGGGCATCGAGGACGGCCAGGGCTCGGTGGTGGGAGACCTCTCGGCCCTCGAAGTCCCGCGAACCGTGCAGGACGTCTTCCGCCGCAGGCTGGCGCACCTCGATCGCAACGGGCGCGTCGTGCTCGACGTCATGGCGGTGCTGGCGCGGCCCGTGCCGCTCGGCCTCCTCGCGGACACGACGGGCCTCGACACGACCGAACTGGTTGATGCGCTCGCGACACTCGAGCAGCGACAAATGGTCGTGCGCTCGAGCGATGAGGATGCGACGCGCCGCATCGGCCATGATCGCATGCGCGAGACACTCTTCGCGGATCTGCCGCAAGAGCGGAGGCAGAGCCTCCATCTTCGTGTCCTCGACGCGCTCGAGCACGACGGTACGCCCGCGGGCGAGCTCGCGCACCACGCTTTCAGCGGTGGCGACGCCGTCAGGCTGCGCCGACATGGAGACGAGGCCGCTCAGGACGCAGCCAAGGCCCTGGCGCACGACTCCGCAGCGCTCTGGCTCGAGCGCGTGGTGCACGTCACACCATCGACTGATCGCAACCAGTGCCGTCAGCTTCAGGACCGCCTGGCCGATGCCTACGAGCGCACTGGGCGCTACACCGAGGCTGAGGCGATCTACGGCGAGCTCCTGCACGCCGCCGCCGATACGCTCGGCAGGGCGCAGCTCCACCGCAAGCTGGCCGGAATTCGCCATCAGCGCGGCGAGCTCGAGGCCTGTGTCGACGAGTGCTGGGTGGCGCTCGAACTCCTCGGCGAGCGGCGCCCTCGGACCGCGACCGGTGAGGTTATGGCACTCGGCTGGGGTCTGTTGGTGCACGTCGTATGGCGCGCGCTGCCCTGGATTTCGCGCGTGGTCCGGAGCCAGGAGCGTCGCCAGCGAGTGCGCGAAATCTGCCGTCTGTACTACCTGGTCAGCGCGGCCTATTTCTTCTATGCCCCGGAGCACTTCGGCGTGGTCTCCATTCGTCTCGCGAACGCGGCCGAGCGCGCGGGGACGCCCGACGAACTCGAGATCGGCTACCGTTCCCTCTGCATCATCTACAACACGCTGACGCTCTATCGCAGCGCCCTGAGCTACGTCGAGCGCTGGCGCAGCCTGGCTATACGCTCCGGGCACGACTACGGCCTCGCCGCTGCCGACGTGTACGAGAGCGTGATTCGCTTCGCCGCTGGCGAGTGGGCCGCATCCGCAGCGGTGATGGATCGCGCCCGCACCGTGCTCATGCGCGGCGGCGACATGTTCGAGCTCGCGCTGGGCGAGTCGCACCGCGTGCTCTCGATCACCGCTTGGGGAGACTACCGCGGCGCGGTCGCGACGGTGAATGACGTGCTCGGCTTCATCGACCGCATGGGCGCGTCGCAAGGCGTGGCGAAGTTCCTCGCGATCCATCGGGGCATGGCGACGGCGCTCCTCGGGTCGACCGAGGAGGGAACGCGAGAAATCAGCCTCACCCTCGAGACCGCCCGTCGACAACGAGATGTGTTGGTCGTGCTGTACGGGCTCATGTACCTGGGCCGCATTCAGCTCCTGGCCGGCGACCTCGACGGAGCGATCCGGAACCTGGAGGAGCTCCGGGCGCTCGAGCAACGACATCCGATGCCGCGGCAGTACTTCCTCGACGCTCTCATGTATCTTGTCGAGGCCCGCTCGGCACGTCTCGGCGTGCTCGCCGGAGCGCAGCGGCGTCGCGAGCTCACGAAGCTGCGGCGCGAGGCCGGCGAGTTCAACAGGCTCGCCCGGCGCCGGCCCGGATACCATGCCTCGGCGCACCTCACCCTCGGTCGCGCCGCGGCCGCCATAGGGAAGTGGCGCCGCGCGCAGCGCCACTTCACGACGGGCCTGGAGATCGCCCATCGCCTCGGCGCCGAGCAGATCGTCGCCGAGGTGCACTTCGAATCTGGGCTCTTGGCCAAAGGCCTGGGCGACAAGACGGCTTCGGCGGCGCACCTTCACGCAGCGCTCGCGTCGAGCCGGGCCCGCGGCATCGAGCCGTTCGTGCGGCGCATCGAGGCGGCAATGAGGTCGACGTAGCTCGCACAACCTCGACCTGACTGCGCTCGGGGCAATTTCTCTGATGAAGGAATGGCTGGCTGTCCGGGACGATTTCCGCAACTAAATCATCCATGCGGCCTGATTGGAGCGGGACATCTCTCTGGCGCTTTTGCCCTGGCAATGACGAGTACACTGCACCCTGAGGTGATGCGTGCACTCAAGAACCGTTTCGACTGTCTGGACAGCGGTCGCAATTATGGCGGGCCTGGTCGGCACAGCGGTATCCCAGGCGGATCAATCCGCTGGAGCTCGGAGTTCGGATACCACCGCTCGGCTTCTCATGCTCGACAGCGATGAAGGGGAGCTGCGGACTCGCCGCATTCACACCGACAGCAGTTCACCCGCCTCGTCTCAATTCATCCTCAAGGTGAGCCCGAAGAACAATGGCTCTCAGCATCTGGTGGCCGGGACAGAACTGCTCGCTCCGGGAGCGACACTGCCGAAGCACAGACACCTGGTTCAGGATGAAATCCTGCTGATCCAAGGCGGAACGGCCCACGTATGGCTCGGCGATCAGGAGCGCGATCTCCACACTGGAGGGCTGGTGTTCATCCCGGCGAACACCTGGATAAGCGGGAAGAACATTGGTGCCACTCCCATCGCGTTGACGTTCGTCTTCTCGGCGCCTGGGTTCGAGGAGACGATGCGATGCAATTCCGTTCCGGCCGGTGAAACGCCGACCCCGATCACGCCGGAGCAGCAGAACGACTGCGCACACCTCGGGCACTCCGAGAGTGCGGGCCGGCTGGACAACCCGAAGAAGTGACTCTTCCCAGCAACCTAAGCGTCGTCGTTGTACGATCCTCACATGCAGCGGACGCGGGCATCGGCTCTATGGATGCGGTTCGCACTGGCCTTTGCGCTGGCGCTGGGACTGGCCGTCATGAGCGGCGCGGCGCAGCAGGACACCATCCTGACAAACGGACGAAATCTCCAGATACCGATCAACCACGGACTCCCCGACAAGCCGCTCGGATTCACGCTCTGCCGCCTGCGGTACGAGAACATCCGCAGAGCGAGAAAGTCCGGCTGGGGCGACGACTATCCGCAAGCGGACTACAACTTCATGGTGCGTCTCGCCGAGCTGACCAGAACGACGATCAGCCGCTGGAACAATGGCTATCCCGGCTTTGCGAACGTCACCGCCATGGATCCCGATCTCTTCCATTGTCCGTACCTGCGCATGCAGAATGCGGCGAACTACGACTTCACACCTGAAGAGGCCGCCCGCATGCACGACTACCTGCTGAAGGGCGGCTTTCTCTGGATCGATGACAACTGGGATCCGGACTTCGAGTACATCCGTCCGAATCTCATGCGAATCCTGCCCGGCGCAAAGATCGTCGACCTGCCGGTCGAGCACCCGATGTTCTCGATTCTCTACCGCGTCAATCCGCTCCCGCAGATCCCGTCGCTCGGCTCGTGGCGGTTTTCGCGTCAGGATTCTGAGATCGGGCCTTCAACCGTGCATTACTACGGTGTGTTCGACGACCACGACAGGCTGGTTGTGCTCGTCAGCATGAACTCGGACGTTTCAGACAGCTGGGAGCGGGAAGGCGACAACCAGGACTACTTCGACACCTATGCGGCGAAGGGCTATGCGCTGGGTGTGAACGTGGCCGTCTGGACCATGACCCACTGAGGTCGTCCAGCCCAGGCGCCACGACCGCGCTCGTGATGGAACTGGTCGAGGGGCCAACGCTGGCCGACCGCATCGCGCAAAGTGCGATCCCGACCGATGAAGCCCTGCCCATCGCTAAGCAGATCGCGGAATCGCTACGACGCGCTCGCGAATAGCGCGATGAGCGAGCACGTCCGACACCCGAAACGGCGAAACTCCTCAAAGACGAGTTGCTGTTCCAGCGAGCAACCCAGACATATCTGTGGGCGATGCCTCCGATCAACACGCTCGGAATGAAGACTGGCTCCGAAAAACAGTTCGGTGCCGGCTACCACGTGTTGCCTGTCTGGAAGAAGCGCCTCGACGCCAAGACGCTGGTCACGACGCCCAACTCCGACGTGATCTACACAGATTGAGTGCGGGAAGCAAGTGACGCGCACTACCAAACCGCCGAGACAGTCTCGGCGGTCTTCGTTGTATGGCGACGCCGTTTAGCTCAGTTCGATAATGAAAGTCACCCTGTGCTGCAAAACTATTGAAAACACAGGCGACATTTCGTGGCGGGGGAGGCAGGGATTCGGAACCATTCGCGGCGTGCGTAAGCACGTCGCGATGCTTCCCGACAGACGTGCCGAGGAGCCAAACGAGCGAGCTTAGGAAGTGAGCGAGTTTGGCTGGGTGTTAGGGACGGAATTCGCAACTACCTGATCGCGGCCGCCTGAACCCCAGTCCCCGCAACCTATTCAG
>Ga0137452_1000612_pt1 | contig 10699 bp, 8 predicted proteins | sample EasRivERMGT513_2_FD_102312 | JGI IMG/M metagenome (GOLD analysis project Ga0137452, IMG submission 102312) | Soil microbial communities from meander-bound floodplain in the East River, Colorado, USA - East River MetaG ERMGT513_2 | ecosystem: Environmental > Terrestrial > Soil > Floodplain ...
ACGACGTCGAAGATCGTGAAGTTCGACAAGGACGGCCATCCGCTCTACGCGTGGGGCGCCCTTGGCGACTATCCCGGCGCGTTGTTCAACATGCACGGCGCGAGCGTCGATCAGCAGGGCAACTTGTACGTCGCTGAAGTCGCGGGCGGTCGTTTTCAGAAGTTCCGTCCGCGTGCCGGCGCAAATCCTGCGTTCCTCGTGGACAAGCCCGCTTACGCCGCCTGGCGATAGCGGTAAATCCCAAATCCCAAAAGCCAAATCCCAAATCCCAAATCCCAAGGAGACCGGTTGCGCGGGCAATCGGTCCCCAATTCCCAATCTCCAACTCCCAACTTCCAAGGAGACCCCTTGCGCGGCATCACCTTGGGAATGTTGCGTTGGGAATTGGGGGTTGAGTTCCTTGGGAGTTGGGAATTGGTCCTTGGGAGTTGTTTTGGACCGTGTCAGGCCACACACAGCGTGGGCGGCGGGACACGCTCTCGGGTCTGACGAAATCCTATAAAACGAATAGAAACAATTACTTAGCGCTTGGCTGATCGGTTGCTCCATACGTCCGGCAGAGGACGACATGAGAGCAAATCAAGCGATGGTCACGGCGGCGATGGTGGTTGTGGGAACACTGACGGGCGGGCGCGCTATGGCAGCGGAGGCGCTGCCCACGACCGCAGCGGTCATGACGCGCCGAGTGGTCGTGAGCATTCCCGACCGCAAGCTGGCGGTGATCGAGAACAACGAGGTCGTCCAGGTGTTCGCCGTTGCCGTCGGCGCACCGGCGACGCCGAGCCCGGTTGGCACTTTCACCGTCGTCAATCGCGTCGCCAATCCCACTTACTACCACTCGGGCACGGTCGTGGCGCCCGGCCCCCGCAATCCGCTTGGGAAGCGCTGGATCGGTCTGAGTCAGAAAGGCTACGGCATCCACGGCACCGACAACCAGGCTTCAGTCGGCTTCGCCAAGTCCCGCGGCTGCATCCGCCTGCGCACGGCCGACATCGAACGACTCTTCGAGCGCCTGCGCCCGGGCGACGTCGTCGAGCTTCACGCCGAGCGCACGCCCGAAATCGAACAGCTCTTCGCGTCCGTTGATTGAAGTCAGGCGGACCTGGAGGTCCGCTACGTTGATAAGTAATCGCGGAAATCCGCGAAAGGAGATTCCAATGTTGGCCATCAAGTTCGTTCTGCTCGCCGGCTCTTTGACCGCACTCGTTGCCGCGTTATTCATCCTGCTCTGTGACGCCCACAAGGTGACGCATTCGTCGGAACCCGTCCAGGTCCGATGGCGGCGCGCCACTCGTCTCATGCTTCTCGCCGTGATCCTCCTACTACCGGGACTCAGCATCGTCGTGGTGCCGAGCGGCATGGCTGGCGTGCGCGTGAGCCAGCTTTCGGGCACGCTTGGCGCCCCGCTCTATCCGGGAACGCACTTCGTCACGCCACTAGTGCAGCGCGTCGGGATGTTTAACGTGCGGGACCAGATCTACAGCACCAATGCAACGGACACGAAGGATCGTCCAGCCGCGCTCAAGGTCTACAGCAGGGAAGGGCTGCCGCTGGGCCTCGGCGTGTCAGTTCGATATCAGCTCGATCCGCGCCGGCTTCCGTACATGGAGAGCAGCCTGCCCAAGCCCGTTGAGACCGAGCTCCTGCCGACCGTCGTGGCCAACTCGTTTCGAGAGACGATCTCTGGATACATGGTGCGCGATGTGTTTTCGACCAAACGAGAAGAAGTCCGCCGCGCGGTGGCCGACACGATCACGCGCAAGCTGGCGTCCGACGGCATTGTCGTGAAGGAGGTGATGCTGCGCGATATCAATCTGCCGCCGGAGTACGCGAAGGGCCTCGAGGGATTGCTCGTCAAGCAGCAGGAGAACGATCGGCTGTCGATCGAGGTCGAAATGAAACAGAAGATGGTGCGGGCCGCGGAGCTCGAAGCTGACGCCGACAAAATCAGGCACGTGAAACAGTCGGAAGGACGCGCCCAGGCGACGGTCATCGAGGCAAAGGCACAGGCCGATGCCATGCAGTACACCTTGCCGCTCAAGGAGAAGCAGATTCAGCAAAGCCGCCTCGAGGCAGAAGCGCGAAAGGAAGCGACGGTGAAAGGGGCAGAGGCGGCGGCGCTGGCAAAGGTGATTGACAGCAAGGCGGAGCTCGAAAAGCGCAACTTGATGTCGGAAGCCGATGCGCAGAGGGTGAGACTGCTTGCGGTTGCCGACGCGGTTCGCATGAAGTCGGAAGCGGAGGTGCTCAAGGACAATCCGCTCCTGATCCAGAAGATCATCGCCGAGCGCCTGTCGGACAAGGTGCAGATCATGATGGTGCCGATGGACGGGAAGGGTTTCTTCGCCAACGATGTGTTGAAGACGGCAACGGGCGGAAGCGGCCTCTCGCTTTCCATGCCGAGCGGGCGCTGAAGTCGGAGTGCTAACATCGCGGCCGTGGGCTCCCACGGCCGCGAACTCGCTCTACGGCTCGTTATGTGGGCGGTTGTGCTTTTGACATCTGCTGCAACACCGATCGGTGCCCAGCGGACATCTCAATTCGACGATCTCATCCCCGACCTCGCATCGAAAATCGCCTCGGTCCTTCCGGCGGGCACGCAGGTCAATGTGACAGTCGTTTCTCCACAAGGCGCCAATGACGGCGGCCTCGCACCAGCAAGTGTTGCCGCCCTCCTGACCGCCCGCGGTCTCCGCATCGTCGACGCGGGCGCAATGACGTTCATCAGCTTCAGTTGCTCGGAGAACCTCCGCGAGCGCGCGTGCCTGGCCGAAATTCGAGCGGACGACCGGCGGCAGATCGTGACAGTGACGCGGCCGCACGACGCGCGACTCCAGGCCGCTCGCGCCATGCCTATCGCGATCGAGTTGCGGCCGCTGTTTTCCCAGCGCACGCAGATTCTCGACGTGGCCACGATCGATGGACGCCTTCTCGTGCTCGATGCCAACGCGGTGACGCTTTATGAGCAAACCAACGGCAGCTGGCGTTCCCTGCAATCCCGGCCGATCTCAGGCTCGCAGGTGTGGCCGCGCGATTTCCGAGGGCGTTTCAGCGTAAGTGGTGAGCGCTTCGATGTCTTTCTTCCCGGAGTCTCGTGCACAGGTCGCGTGAATCCGCTCGACCTCACCTGCAACACCCGCCGGCAACCCTGGCCCTTCGGCATCGAAAACACCGGTCTCGAGCCGACGCGAAATTACTTCAGCACGCCAGAGGGACTCGCATTTTACGGAGCAGCGCCATTTGCGGATGCGGACGCACGTTGGGTAGTGGCCGATCGTGGAGGCGCGTTGGAAATACTGGACGGCGCACGACGGGTGCTCGCGACGGTTGGCGCGGCCGACGATGTAGTGGCCCTGCGCGGCAGATGTGGACCGGAGACGTATCTGGTGACGGCTTCGCGGACGCTCAACGCCGAAGGTTCCGATGCCTTACGCTTGTCCCAGGCTATCGGTCGTCGACTGATCGAGTCGGCGTCCCCGCTCATTCTGCCCGGTACACTGACCGCACTCTGGGCGATGCCGGACCCGACAACCGTGACCGTGGTCACACACAACGTCAACGCCGGACGGTATGACGCGTATCAAGCCAGCATTTCCTGCGCTCGTTAGCGTCCTTCTGATCGGCGGCGCTGTCACGGCTACGCGGCCGCACTATGGCGGCACGTTGAGGATCGAGACGACTGGCACGATTCAGGCGCTCGAACTGGCGGCGGCGTCTGCCGCTCCGGAGGACGCGAACACGAGCCGGCTCGTGCTTCCGCTGGTGCACGAAACATTGGTCGCCGTCGATCCCGCCGGTGGACTGCGGCCGCTCCTGGCTATCTCGTGGGAAGGGGACGCGCGTGGCACGCGATGGCTTGCGAGACTGCGCAGCGACGTCAAATTACACGACGGCTCCGTCCTCGCGACATCACAGGTCGTAAGCGCGTTGCGCGCAAGCCACCCGGAGTGGCAGGCCACCGCCGATGGCAGTGATGTCGTCATCGAGCCTGGCCGCGAGGAGCCCGATCTGCCTTGGGAGTTGGCCGACCAGCGGAACGCGATCGCGATTCACCAGCCGAGTGGCATCGTTGTCGGGACGGGGCCGTTTCGAGTGGAGCGGATCGACGCGGGAGGGCTGGCGCTTCGCGCGCACGACGACTACTGGGGCGGCCGTCCATTCGTCGATGGGGTTCAGATCCGGATGGGCCGATCACTTTCGGATCAACTCGCCGACCTGGAAGCTGGCCGCGCGGACATGGTATCCGTGCAGCCAGCGGATGTACGACGACTCGAGCAGCGCCAACTTCGAGTCGCCGCATCACGCCCGCTCGAGCTATTTGCGCTCGTCTTCGAACCGCACCTCGCCACGCCGGCGAACAGCGCGCTGCGAAGGACGCTGGCGTCGGCGATCGATCGCGCCGCCATCGCTCGAGTCGTACTGCAAGGTCAGGCCGAGCCGGCGGACGCACTGCTCCCGCAGTGGCTGAGTGGTTACGCTCCATTCGTATTGGCCAGACTCGGTCAGCCGTTGTCCCGATCGGTTGTCGCCCGACTGCCACCCGAGCGGCGTGCGCTGTCGTTACGCGTGGGCGCCTCCGACCCCACTGCGCAGTCGATGGCGCAGCGGATCGCAGTCAATGCGCGCGAAGCTGGTTTCGCGATCACCGTGCAGGCGCCGGCCGGTCTTGGCCCTCGCTTCGATCTGCGGATCGTGCGTTTGCCAGTCGAACCAAGCACTCCGGGGCGCGCAATAACGGCTCTCATGACTGACCTTGGTCCGAGGACGATGTTGATGATCGGCAGGGTGACGCCGCCGGGTCCGGGTTCGTCGCTCGAAGAGGTCGCTAGCGTCGAGCGTGCGCTGCTGGAGCGCGATGTGACTGTTCCGATCGTTCATGTCCCCGAGCTCTATGGCCTCGGCCGCCGGCTGGAATCGTGGAACGAACCGCTGGTGAGCCCGTCCGGCGCGTGGAGCCTCGCGGACGTCTGGCTCGGCCCCGACGGTTCCGGAACACCATGACCCTGCGCAACAGACTGTTCGCGCTCGTCAGCGCGGCCGTGACGGTTACGGTGGTGCTGGTGACGTGGACGGTGTCGTCGAGCGCGCGTCAATCGTTTGCGACGCTCGACGCACAGCGGACATCGGCGCTCGTCGCGCAATTCCGTCGTGAGTTCGCGAACGAAGGCGAACAGGTTGCGGTGCGCGTGGAGCGAATTGCGCAAAGCGACGAGGTCTCGCGCGTCGCGGCCGACCTGCGCAGGTCTCGCGATTACGCCCCGTACGTGAACGAGGCGGCGCCGCTCGCTGCCGCCCAGGGGCTCGATTTCCTGAATATCGTGGCGGCTGACGGCACCATCGTGTCGTCAGCGGAATGGCCGGCACGATTCGGTTACAAGCATCCGTGGGCCGCGACGCCATCGCGTGCCGCAGGGCCGACGGGCGGATTTCTTCAGGCGGTCGAACTGCCGCAGGAAACCGCACTGGGTCTGGTCGCAACAAAAACGGTGACAGCCGGTGGAGAGAATCTGTACCTGGCGGGCGGACGGCGACTGGATAAGGAATTCCTGCAGTCGCTTGTGCTTTCGCCAGGAATGCGAGCGCTGCTCTACCGGAACTTGCAGCCGGAAGTCACGCACCAGCAGCTGATCGGAAACGAAGGCAACGTCCCCGAGGCCGCCCCACTGGAACCCCTGATCGGACGTGTCATCCAGAGCCGGCGGGAGGCGAGCGAGACCATCGTTTGGCCCGAAGGGCCCGAGACGGTCGATGCCCTTCCACTCCAGGGCCCCGACGGCGCGGTGCTCGGCGTCCTGCTCGTCGGTAGCTCAGGACGCGAGCTGGCCGCACTCGTTGAGCGAATTAGATGGACCGGCGTGGCGTTCGGGGGACTGGGTATCGTGCTCGGATTTGTCTTGAGCTACGCGTTGGCCGCACGGGTCACGCGACCCGTCGAGCAGCTCGCCAATGCCGCAAGGGCGGTCGCCGATGGCGACTGGGACGTACACCTCGCTGATCTCCGCACGACCGGTGAAATCCAGGTGCTCTCAAATGCATTCGAGACGATGACGCGTCAGCTCGTCGATCACCGTGAACGCCTGGTGCAGGCGGAGCGCGTCGCGGCGTGGCGCGAGCTGGCGCGGCGTCTCGCGCACGAGCTGAAGAATCCATTGTTTCCGCTGAGGATTACGATCGACAACCTGCGGCGCGCCAGGTCGCTGCCGGCAGGCGAGTTCGATGAAGTGTTCGATGAGAGCATGACGACGCTCCACACCGGTCTCGCTAATCTCAACGCGGTGATCGGCCGGTTCAGCGACTTTGCAAGGATGCCTGCGCCCCATTTCGCGCAGGTGTCGCCAAATGAGATCGTGGAGCAAAGTGTCGGCTTATTTCAGGCCCAGCTGACTGCGCCCGGACATCCGCGAATCACTGTCGCTGTCGATCTCGACCCCGCGATTGGCACTATTCGCGGCGATGAAGAACAGATCCGACGTGTCATTCAGAACCTGCTGCTCAATGCGATCGACGCCATGCCGGCCGGCGGTGCGCTTGCCATCATGACCCGCCGATCGAACGGTGTCGTCCGGATCGACGTGTCGGACTCAGGAGAAGGTCTTGGAGAAGAGGAGCGAAGTCGCCTGTTTACCCCGTACTACACGACCAAACAACATGGCACCGGGCTCGGCCTGGCGATCGTTCAGTCGGTCGTCGCCGACCACGCCGGGAAGATCTGGGTGGATAGCGCCCCCGGGCAGGGGGCGACATTCCACATCGAGCTGCCTGTGGAAGGCCCGGCATGATCCGCCTGCTGGTCGTTGACGACGATCCGTCCACGCTCGCGTCGCTTTCGAGGGCCTTCCGGATGGCTGGCTACGAGGCAGTGGTCTGCGACAACGCCACGCGCGCCATCGCGCTTCTGAAAAGCGAGCGATTCGACCTCGTGTTCTCGGACGTGGTCATGCCCGGGAAGGACGGACTAGCAATGCTTGCCGACGTCCGCGAGGCTGGCATTTCAACGCCGATCATCATGGTCTCCGGCCAAGCGACCGTCGACATGGCCGTGCGGGCAACGCGCCTTGGCGCCGTCGACTTTCTCGAGAAGCCCATCTCGTCGGACAAGCTGCTGTTGACGGTCGAGAACGCGCTCCGGATGGTCCGTCTCGAAGAAGAAAACAAACAGCTTCGTCGCCGCGTCGGCCGCCACGATCTTGTGTGGGGCAGTGACGCCATGCGCCGCGTGATGACACAGGTCGATCGCGTCGCATCAAGCGAATCACGCGTCTGCATTCTTGGCGAGACCGGTACCGGCAAGGAGCTTGTGGCGCGAGCGGTTCACGACCGAAGCCCTCGCCGCGAGCGACCCTTTGTGACGCTGAACTGCGCGGCGGTCCCCTCCGAGCTCATCGAATCGGAGCTGTTCGGCCACGAGAAGGGGTCGTTCACCGGAGCCGCGGCGCGGCATCTCGGAAAGTTCGAGCAAGCTCACAACGGCACGCTGTTTCTCGACGAAATCGGAGATATGCCGCCGGCAATGCAGTCCAAACTGTTGCGGCTGCTGCAGGAGGGTGAGCTGGAGCGGATCGGCGGCGAACGGTCAATCGTCGTCAACACCCGCGTCATCGTCGCCACGCACCGCGACCTTGAAGTGCTCGTGCGAAAAGGGACGTTCCGCGAAGATCTGTATCACCGCATCTTTGTGTTTCCAATCGTGCTGCCCCCGCTTCGGGAGCGGGTCGAAGACATCCCGCTGCTGGCGGAGCACTTTGCCGCCTTGGTCGCCGAACAGAATGGCTGGAAGCCGCGCGGCTTTACCCCAGAAGCCGTTGAGCAGCTTGTGCGATACGCCTGGCCTGGAAACGTCCGCGAGCTTCGCAATGTCATCGAGCGTCTGCTCCTCCTCACCGACGATGCCGTCGACGCGGCGACCACCCGCCAGGTACTCGCGGGCCGTCACACCGGCGGCGGTGGCGGCAGCGACGTCGGGACCCTCGCGGATCGCGTAAGCGCTTTCGAGCGGGAAGCTCTTCTCGGGGAACTCCAGGCCCACAGCTATAACGTGGCCGAGACCGCCCGTGCGCTGGGTCTCGAGCGGAGCCACTTTTACAAGAAATGCCAACAGCTTGGGATCGACGTTAAGGCCGAGCGATCTCAAGCCTGAGGAAACTCCCAACCTCCAACTCCCAATTCCCAAGGAGCCCGGTTGCGGCGACGCACGGGAGTTCGTTTCAATACTCGAGGCCGCCGGATCGCAACCCGCATCTTGTTCCGCGCTCCGTTCGGAGCCGTGGAAAAACCGTCCTTACGCCGGGCCTCTGCGACCCGCGCAACTCCGTGAGTTGCGCGGCGGTCACGCTTCAGGACGGTTTTACCCTCCTCGTTTGTCACGACTCCTCAAGTCGCGCGTCGCAAGACGCGGGCTGCGCTCCGCCGGCACGGATGTCCCCTTGGGAGTTGGGAGTTGGCTGTTGGGAGTTGAATCCCCTCGGGAGTTGGGCGTTGGGCGTTGAACCCCTTGGAAGTTGGGAGTTGGAAGTTGGGGGTTAAGACTCCTACGCCAAGAGATATTTCTGAACCTCGGGGTCTCTGAAGCGCCAGAGGACGTTATCGATGAAGTAATGGTGGATGTTGATGAACAACATTGCCGCGGTGAAGAAGAAGAACATCTGCCACGAGTTGAACGTGCCGAGCGCGGTATCGATCTCGTTCGGCAGGAACTCGAATGCCATCCACCCGGCGAGCACGATCCCCACTGTAAGGACGGTTCCGCGGATCTCGGGATGATCGAGTGTGCGGAGGCGCGTGTCTTCCATCTTGTAGACAAACGCCAGGTACTGCAACGAGTGGAAGAGCGGCGTCAGGAGGAAATAGAACTCGAACTGCCTCGTGATCGGAAGCCACCAGATGTAGAGCGCAACGAACGGCACGACCATGTTGACGCCAGGCGCGCGGCCGCGCTCCTTGTAGTTCTTCCAGAACACCTCGTACGCCACCAGCGCGATGCCGATGACGACGATCGCTTCGGTGATCGGCACCAGGAGGTCGGGCAGGTCGAACGAGTAGTACTTGAACTGTGAGAAGTTGTTCTGAACGCCCTTGCTGTTGCCGTACGCGAAATTGAGCCACCAGATGCTGAGGAGCGCGTATTTCGTGATCGTACGCTGCGTCTTCGACAGCGGGTATTTGTCGAAGTACGCATAGACCATCATGCAGCCGAACACCTGCTTCGTATAGTGCCAGCCCACCGTGAACAGCATCACGTTGAACGCGATGGCGAAGAGGAGGTCGCCCAGCCGTGGGCCGGAGAAGACGTTCGCGTTTCCTCCGAAGCCGCTGATGGCGCGCTGGACCAGCGACACGAGCGGAAGCTGTGAGACCGGCACGTCATAGCGCGCGAACGCCCAGGCGAACGTCACGACCATCAGGATCGGGACCGCGATCAGCTGCCACCAGTGTGTGGAGATGAACGAACGCCCGCGCGTGTAGGCGAGCTTGTACGAGATCAGGAAGTGCGGGTAGTTGACGAGCAGCGACAGCGATGCCGTCGTGATCGTCAGGTTCTTGAAATGCTGATCGATCGCCCACGCCGACCGGAAGCCCTGGACCGAGATCATCACCAGCCACACGAGCAGACTTGCTCCTCCGAGGAGCCAAAAGTCGCCAAATCGCGTGGTCAGCGCCTGGCGCCGGCCGCTCGAATCGCGTGTCGCGTCGATAGAAGGCGACTGAGGCGGAAGCGTGGTGAGGGTAACGGACACCAGGGTTTCCTCCGATATCCTGAAGAGAGAGCAGTTTACCAGCTAGTGGAAGCGCGATTCAGCTTTCCGCTGACCGTCGGCGGCAGGACTTGTGAATCATGTGTCGTGAGTGATGTTGAAAGTCGAGCTTCATACCCATACGGCGGACGATCCATCGGATCGGATCCCCTATAGCACCTGTGATCTGATCGACCGGGCGGCCGAGCTTGGCTTTGACGCGCTCGCGGTGACCCTGCACGACCGGCAGCTCGATCCGGCATCGTTCAAGGCATATGCGCGGGCGCGCGGCATCACACTTATTCCCGGCATCGAGCGGACAATTGACGGGCGGCACGTCCTGCTTCTCAACTTCAGCCGCGCGGCCGAGTCGGTCCTCTCCTTCGAACAACTGGCTCGTCTGAAGCAGCGGGAAGGCGGCCTCGTTGTCGCGCCGCACCCGTTCTTTCCGGCCGGCAGCGCCCTGCGCGGCTACATGAATCGGTACGCCGACCTGTTCGACGCCGTCGAGTACAACGCGATGTTCACGTCGGTCGTGAACTTCAACGTCCTCGGCGAACGCTGGGCGCGGCGCCATGGAAAGCCGATGATCGGCAACGGGGACGTACATCGCCTTGAGATGCTCGGAACCACCTATTCACTGATCGATGCCCAGCCCGACGCCGATGCGATTTGCGCGGCGATCGCCGCCGGCCGCCTCCAGGTGGTCGCACAGCCCCTCTCGACGTTCACCGCCGGTAGGCTGATGGCCGATCTCCTGCTGGACTGCGTACGTCCGCGACTCGCAGCCGGAAGCCTTACACTCGCACCTCCCCCGAGACAAGCCACAGAGACTCAGAGACACAGAGAAAAATCTGGTCTCTATGTTTTGAACCCCTGAACCCCTGAACCCGGACCCCGGATCCCGGATCCCGGATCCCCAAGGTACGTGTGATTCACGATTAATGATTAATGATTGGTGAATGAGC
>Ga0137452_1000615_pt1 | contig 10681 bp, 7 predicted proteins | sample EasRivERMGT513_2_FD_102312 | JGI IMG/M metagenome (GOLD analysis project Ga0137452, IMG submission 102312) | Soil microbial communities from meander-bound floodplain in the East River, Colorado, USA - East River MetaG ERMGT513_2 | ecosystem: Environmental > Terrestrial > Soil > Floodplain ...
CGATTACCCGATTACTCGATTACTCGATTTATCCAGTCCTACCGTCCGCCGCGCAACCTGTAGAGCACGAGCGGTGGTTCCCGCGCGATCTCCTTAATGTCCGGTGCTTCCCGCAGTCGGGCGAGTGCTTCGGCGTCGTACGCGTCGATGTGGACGATGAGATGCGTGACTCCCAGGCGTCCGAGCGATGCGATCGATTCCTCGTCGGGAAAGCTGCCAAGGGCGGCGTAGTGCTCGTAATAGCTGGCCGGCACGAATCCGCTGTAGCCGTTCAGCAGCGGCTTGAAGTGCCGCGTCGAGTTGAGCATATAGCGCGCGTTCATGAAAATCATGCGCGACGGTGGAAATGGAAATTCGGCGACGATCGCGCCCTCTTCAGCCGCAAGCGTGGCGTAAATCGCTGGAATGCCGCCGAACGGCTGGAAACCCAGAGGCGCAGCCAGCGGTTCGACAACCGCGAGCAGCAGGAGGACTGTTGCCGCTCGTGTCCACTGACCTGGCGGAAGGCGCCGCCGCAACTCGCACGCCCCGAACGCCGCCAGCAGCGCGACGCCCACGACGACCAGATACCCGAAGCGGACCGGCGCACGGACGGCGTGCAGAAGGGGCACGAACCGGTAGAGGATCGCGTAGCCCGGTGCGCTCGGCCCGAACGAAAGGATCAACCCGCACACGATCGTGGCCACGCACATGCGGGCTCGCGCGTCCCTCCAGGCCACGCCGGTGAACACGGCGACCCCCGCCAGCGCGAGCGCCGCGCCGCCCGGAAAGAGCGGGGTAAACGAGGCCACGCGGTAACTCCAGAGGCCGTAGTGCAGCCGTCCCGCAGTGGTGAGGTAATCGGTCCATGACGCCGAATAGAGGACGGCGTCGGCAAGCGATCGAACCAATCCCTGACTCTGATACGCGCGCCAGTACGGCAGAAGAAACGGCGACAGCATGACGATCGCCGTACCAGCCGAAAGCGCGAGCATGGCCGGAGCTTTCCTCGAGCCGAGCCACTCGCGCGGACGCACCACCGCTGCCGCCGTCAGCGCAAACGCGGTGAACACGAGCAGGTAGACAGACGTCAGCGCCTGCAGCACGAACCAGCCGGCGAGCTTCAGCGCGCGACCGGCGCGAGGCTCGCGCAGCAGCGCATCGAGCGCGAAGAGCGACAGTGGCAGAAACTCGCCGTGCTGCGCCTGCAGGTGCGGGATCCGCGAGATTGTGTGCGCGTTGAACCCCGCGAACGTGCCCGCGAGGATCGCTACCGTCCAGTCTCCCGTCCAACGGGCCACGACGAGCGTCGACGCCCACGCCGTGAGCGCGAAGCCGGCCAGCAGCACGAGGTTGTACGCCAGGACCGGCGACGCGCCGAGCCACAGAAACGGCGCGGCCATCGCCGACTGGACGATCATCGATTCGGAGTAGGCGAGCGTGTCGCGCTCCGGATAAAAGATGTTGGCGTCGAAGAGGCGCAGCGGATCGCGCGGCGCCTGGTGGGCGACCCACGCGATCGTCCATTCGTTGAGCATGGCGTCGCCGTTGTCGTTGCGCGAGAGGTGCGCCGGATTGCTGGCGAGCGGCCACGTTTCGAGGGCCGCCAGACAGACGAAGAGCGCGAGGCTTGTGAGCTTTGGCCGCGCTTCGACGGCTCTCATTACTGGTTCCCGCGCACGTGGAACCGCCAGCCACAGCAAGACAACGCCGAGCGCGGCAGCAGAGGTCAGCGCGAGCCGGTCGATGATCATCGTCGCCCGCGCACGCTCGTACGAGACGCGGCGAGGCGAGAGCGCCCACGCCGGCACATCCGTCAGCGAGCCGCCGTCCCTGGCCCATGCCCACCGCATCTCGAAGTCGCCGCCCTCCTGCGTGTACTCGAGGAGCACGAAGTGCGGCCCGGGATCGAGCCTGATGCGCCCGCTGGCCTCTTGCGGCCCGTGCACGCCGCCGTTGTCCACGACGAGCTGGCCGTCGATCGACAGCATCGACCCATCGTCGGACGTCGTCGCGAAGGTGTACTCGGCGGCGCGGCCGACGGCGAAATAGCCGAACCATTTCGCGCGGAACTTCGCAGGCACGGTGCCGTTCCAGTCGGCGGCGATTCCAGCGGCGGAAATATCCTGGACGACGGCGGTGCGCGCGGGCGCGGCAGTCGCCAGCGGGTCGGTTGAGTACTCGACTTGAAGTCCCTGATCGATCCCGATGGTGAAGCGCAGGGCGAGGAGGGCGGCGAGCGCCAGAATGGAAGCCAGCCAGAAACCCGGCTTCCGAGTCAACGCGCTTCGCGGAGCACGAGAACGAAGCTGCCGACCGGCAGCTCCGCCTGCATTTTCACGGGGAGGCGGCGGGCGTCGTTCGAAATCCAGAGCGCGATGTTTTTCCAGACCGGCTGACCCTGTGCGTCGGTGATGCCGGCCTTCAGGTTCCACGCGCTGAACTCGCCGAGCGGCACTCGCACGGTTTCGGGCTGCGCGACCTCGACCTGCACCGAGTAGACGCCACCGCTGTCGCTGACAGGAATCGAGAAGCGCTCACCCGCTTTGAACGCGCGGGCTCGAATGGTGTAGAAGGCCGCGAGGCCGTCCTGTGTTCCGGCAGGGATGGCGAAGTCGACCTTCGTGACCGTGTCGGCTTGCCGCTCGTAAAAGGCGCGTCTGGCGCCGCGATCAAACCGCGTCGTTCCGGTGGTCTTGTCGCTCCCTTCTTCGCTGTACAGCGTTCCGCGTTGAGACAACAGCGACCCGCCGTCGAGCAGGGTGTCCATCCTGTAATAAAGGTTGTAGAGCCGGGCCAGCATGGGGATGGGCCGGCCCTCGACGACGATCGAGTACGCGTCTGGAGATGAAGGGGCCGGGGCTTTCTTCTCTACGACCCGAGCGGTCGCGGTTCCTGCCACCAGAACAGCTGACCACGAGATGTCGTAGGAGAGCGCTTCGCCGACTGTGAACGGGACGGGCGCTTCCCGTGACGCACCCGACCTCTGTGCGACGAGTTGAGGCGGCGCCGACATCGACGCCAGGACGGCCAGCCCCAGCGCCGCCGCAGTGCCGACTCGCATGCCTCGTATTCTATTTCTTTTTCTCGACCCTGCTGGCGGCGACGACGTTCGTCGGCTGGCGAACGCCCTTCACCTCGACCCGATCGCCGTTTTTCAGAGAGGCGCAGGCGCCGTCGTCGAATCTCGTGCTCGCGCTCGTCGAAACCGTCGAGCCCGAAACCATGAAGGTGATTGACGGGCAACCGCCTCCGAGTCCGGCGATCGCTCCCTTCAGCTCAACCTCGCCGGCGTGATGATCGTCGTCTCCGCCCCTGTGGTCGTCGTCGTTGTCGTCATCGTCATCGTCGTTTTTCTTTTCGACTCTTTCGGCCATCACGACGTTGTTCGGTTGTCTGACGCCTTCGACTTCGACCTCGTCGCCGTTCTTCAGCGTATTGCAGGCGCCGTCCTCGAACTTTGTCGCGGTTCCCGTTGTGACCGGCGAACCAGATACGTTGAAGCTGATCGACGGGCATTGACCGCTCAGTCCGGCAATCGTTCCCTTGAGCTCCACGCGACCCGTCTGGTTAGGGTCGGGATTGGGGTTGTTGGGATTCGGGTTGGGATTCGGGTTGTTGTTGCCGTTGTTCTCCCTGCCCGGCGCTGGCGAGCTCTGCACGCTTGCCGTCGTGGACGATGATGGAGCCGGCGGCGTCGACATGTCGGCACACGCCGACACCAGCGCCGCCATCGCGACGAACGACGAAATCCTGTTGCGCACTTGGTAAACCTCCTGAATCAGCACCGTGTAATCTTCACGCGGCCGATGTCGCCAAACCAGACACCGAGCGCGCAGAAAAGATCGCGCGCACTGGATGCCGCAACGCATGTGCCCTTCGTTTGACTCGCTTCCGAAAATCGACATACCTTCTTCCTGTCCTTCAACCAGATGGATTCATCCTCGAACATGTCCAACGCTTCGTTTTCCGCCCTCGGTGTCCCCGGCTATTCATTCGCAGATCTCCACGAGCCCGAGCGGCTTTCCTCCCTCTACGATCGTTTTTGCGAGGAAGCGTCGAACGCGGATCCGACTCTTTGGAGAGACTGGCAGGCGTACGCCAACGAACCGGACGCACCGCGCTCACCAGTTGCGACGTCGAACCTGCTCGTGGCGATGGCGCGGCACGTGAGCGCCTTTGTGACTCGTCTATTCGACGTGGGTCCTGAAGCCAGGGAGATCGACGAGCGGACCCGCGAGCTAGACGACCTGTTTCGGTTCAAGGTGGATTTTGTCCGCCGGCGCGCGCTGCCCCTTCTCAAGGCAGGCGCGCACATCGAGCGATCGGCTGAAGACGATGCGATGGTGGCGGCGGCGCTGGGCGAGGTTCGCGGCGACCTGGAGCTGGCGATTGCCCGCGCGGGCTGTGCGCTTCTCGATCGCGAGAAGACCGACAAAGCTGGAGCCACGCCGGCGATCGAAGCGCTGAAACGATGGTGCGCGGCGCGCGTCCACGATCGCGCGTTTCGGTCCTGGGTAATTTTTCGCTTTCCAGAAAACCTTGACTACTGGCACCTGGTCGAGACGGAGTCTCTGCCCGCGCCGACAGCCGAGGCCGAGAGTCTACGCTCGAGGCCGAGGGACAGCGAAGCCGCTGTAGCGAGCGGGGGTGGGGCCCCGCGAGAAGTAGAAAACGTTGACGTCCTGTTCGGCCCCGAATGGCGACAGCGAAAGCGCGACGGCTTCACGCTGACCGACCCGCGCATGACCGTCCGCGAAGTGGCGAGCGAGATTCACTACTGCGTGCTCTGTCACGACCGCGACAAGGATTCGTGCTCGAAGGGTCTTTACGAAAAAGACGGCAAGCTGTCGGTCAATCCGCTCGGGATCGAGCTCGAGGGCTGTCCCCTCGACGAAAAGATCTCCGAGATGCACCTGCTCAGAAAGCAGGGCGACGCGATCGGCGCGCTGGCGCTGATCACGCTGGACAACCCGATGTGTCCCGGCACCGGCCACCGTATCTGCAACGACTGCATGAAGTCGTGCATTTATCAGAAGCAGGAGCCGGTCAACATCCCGCAAATCGAGACGGGCGTCCTGACCGATGTGCTCGGCCTTCCCTGGGGCGTTGAAATCTACGGACTGCTCACGCGCTGGAATCCACTGAACGTTCGCCGGCCGTACGCGTTGCCCTACAACGGCCAGAACGTGCTCGTGGTTGGCCTTGGTCCGGCCGGATACACGCTGGCGCACTACCTCGTGAACGAAGGATTTGGCGTCGTCGGCATCGACGGCCTCAAGATCGAGCCGCTGCCTCAGAAACTCGTCGCCGAGCCCATCCGCGACTGGACCGACGCCTACACGCCGCTCGACGAGCGCGTGCTCGAGGGCTTCGGCGGCGTGTCGGAGTATGGGATCACCGTTCGCTGGGACAAGAACTTCCTCACGCTGCTGCACATCACGCTCGCGCGCCGCCGGAATCTGAAGATGTTCGGAGGCATCCGCTTTGGCGGCACCGTGCCGATCGAGGATGCCTGGGCCTACGGGTTCGATCATGTGGCGATGGCGACCGGCGCCGGCCGGCCGACGATCATCGACATGAAGAACAATCTGATTCGCGGCATCCGGAAAGCCAGCGACTTTCTGATGGCGCTTCAGTTGACCGGGGCCTTCAAGCGCGATGCGCTGCCGAATCTGCAGGCGCGTCTGCCGGCTGTTGTCGTCGGCGGCGGGCTGACGGCCATCGACACCGCCACGGAGCTGATGGCGTACTACCCGGCCCAGGTCGAGAAGTTTCTGCAGCAGTACAAAACGCTGGCAGCCTCGCGGGGCGAAGCTGCGCTGCGCGCGGTGTACGACGCCGAGGAGCTCGAGCTCGTAGACGAGTATCGCGCGCATGGCGCTGCCATTCGAGCCGAGCGGGCACGCGCGGCCGCGGCCGGCGACAAGCCCGACTTCGTGAGACTCGTGCGCATGTGGGGCGGCGTCACGATCGCGTACCGCAAACGGATGGTGGATTCACCCGCCTACCGGCTGAACCACGAGGAAGTGATCAAGGCCCTCGAGGAAGGGATCGGGTTCGCGGAAAACCTGAATCCTATCGAGGCGGTGCCCGACGCCCGAGGCGCTGTGGCCTCGATGATATTCAGGCGGGAAGGGCAGGAAAGGCGGGAAGGGCAGGAAGGCAAAGACACGGTCACGTTGCCTGCGCGGACCGTGCTCGTGGCCGCCGGAACCACTCCCAACGTCACCTACGAAAAAGAAGCGCCCGGATCGTTCCAGCTCGACTCGAAGAAGAAGTTTTTTCAGCCGCATCGCGCGGTGCCGAACGGCGACGGCGCGTTTCACGTCGTTCCGGATCCCGAGGGATTCTTCACCTCGTATCACTCGGGCGGACGGCTCGTGACGTACTACGGCGACAATCACCCGCGTTACGCCGGCAACGTCGTGAAGGCCATGGCGTCTGCCAAGCATGGCTTCCCTCGGATCGTCGAACTCTTCACCCGCGAGCTTTCGCAGCTCGACCCCGCCGCTCAGCCCGAGCGCGACCGTGCGTGGAGCGATCTCGTGGCGCGCCTGACGCATGAGCTCTTGGCCACCGTCGAGGATGTCGTCCGGCTGACGCCGACGATCGTCGAGGTGATCGTGAAGGCGCCGGCCGCCGCGCGTCATTTCCGGCCCGGACAGTTCTACCGGCTTCAGAACTTCGAATCGGTGACGGACCGCGTGAGCCGTGTACCGCTGCTGATGGAAGGCATCGCCCTGACAGGCGCCTGGGTCGACAAAGACAAAGGGCTGCTGTCGCTGATTGCACTCGAGCTCGGCGTATCGAGCCGGCTGGTCGCGTATCTCCACAAGGGCGACCCCGTCGTCGTCATGGGACCGACCGGGGCTCCGACCGAGATTCCAGAAAACAGCAACGTGATGCTGCTCGGCGGCGGACTTGGCAACGCCGTGCTCTTTTCAATCGCGAAGGCCATGCAGGAGCGTGGCAACACCGTGATCTATTTTGCCGGCTACAAGAAGGGCGAAGATCTCTTCAAGCGCGAGGAGATCGAAGCGGCCACCGATCAGGTCGTCTGGAGTACCGATATGGGCGCATCGATCGCTCCGGGACGGCCGCAGGACTCACACTTCCGCGGGAACATCGTCCAGGCGATGCTCGCATATCAGGCCGGCGAGCTAGGCCAGCGGGTGGTGCCGCTCGAGAAGGTGCATCGCATCATCGCCATCGGATCAGACCGCATGATGGCTGCCGTCAAGTCCGCGCGCCACGGCGTCCTGGCTCCGCACCTGCGTCCCGATCACACGAGCATTGCCAGCATCAACTCGCCGATGCAGTGCATGATGAAGGAAGTCTGCGCGCAGTGCCTGCAGAAGCACGTCGATCCGGTTTCGGGCAGGGAAACGATCATCTTCTCGTGCTTCAATCAGGATCAGGACATGGATCGCGTGGACTTTCCGAATCTCGCGGCCAGACTGCGTCAGAACACGGTGCAGGAGAAGCTCTCGAACATGTGGCTCGATCACCTGCTCGAGGGCCACACGCTGCCACACGTTTAGCGGGTTCCTATGTAGGCCGGGTCTTTAGACCCGGCATTCGAGGCGGGTCTGAACCCCGCCCTACATCTCGCTTCAGGCTTAGGACTGGTTACGCGACGCGCCAGCCCTCGCCGCGGAGCGAGTTGATCAATTGGACCGAGCGCTGGACGAGCGCGGTGGGTTCGTCGACCTCTTCGATCGATTCGCTGCCGTCTGGCTTCGTGATGACGAGTCGATAGCAGTTTCCTGCCCGGTCGCGCGTGATTTCGTAACGGAGCCGCTCGCCGTTTCGATCGAAGAACCAGATCACGATTGCCATGGATTCTATACCGGCCGACTAGTGGAAAATGGATGACAAATTGTGCTGTCGCTGATGTTCACTCGCTGACGCTCGTGTCGTGTAATTGCAACGCCTGCTCCGCCACAAAGTTCATTGACATTCGCCGTGTTCTGCTTCATCTTCGTTCGCGAGCGGAGGCGGATTGCCCTTAACCTCGCCCGACCTGCCAGACACCCAGCCGCTTCACGGACAACTTGTCGTCTTCACCGGCAAACTGAGCTCGCTCGGACGGCGTGACGCGCGCGCGCTCGTGGCGCGCCTGGGCGGCGACACGGCCGACGATGTCAACGCGAAGACGACGATGGTGGTGATCGGCGCGGAAGGGTTCGGATCGTCAGGGGAATCGTCGGAGCCTGCGGCGCGCGAGAAGAGCAACAAACTGAAACGCGCCGAGGAGCTGAACGCAGAGCGCGCGGCTCAGATCACGATCCTGTCGGAAGATGAATTCTGCCGGCTCGCGGGCGTCCCCGCGCCTGAGGCGCTGAAGCGCCAGTACCACGCGATGCGCGACCTGATGGCCCGCTACCGGTCGCTTCGCGAGGACCATCTGCGGTATCTCGTGAAGTGCGGCGTCATCCGTCCCGTGCTCAAGACCAATGCCGACACGTTCTTCGCGTTTCCGGATCTGTCGCCAATCAAGCAGGCAAACGACGAGCTCGCGCGCGGCGCATCGTTCAGAAGCGTGGTCCGCGCGCTTCTGGCCTCGCGGGAAGGCCAGCTCACATTCGATTTCCGGCTCGATGCCGCGCCCGCCAGAATCATCGCGCTCAGCGAGCGGAAGCCACGGCCGTCTGCCGGGCCGCAGGGTGCCCCAATCGACATGCGCAACACGGCGCTTGCCGAAGAATATTTCCGGACCGCGTCCGCGCTCGACGATGGCGACGAGGCGAAGTTGAGCGATGCCGCGGCCGCGTATCGCAAAGCGCTCGAGCTCGATCCGTCGCTGGTCGCGGCGCTGATCAACCTCGCCAACATTCACTACAGCCGCGACGAGCTGGCCGAAGCGCAGGCGCTCTACGAGCGCGCCATCAGCCTCGAGTCGGATTTCTTCGAGGCGCACTTCAATCTCGGCAACATCTATCATGACCTCGGGCGATTTCTAGAGGCCCAGGCGTGCTACCGCGAGGCGCTGCGCCTCAATCCGTACTACGCCGACACGCACTTCTATCTGGCGGTGACGTGCGAGAAGATGGGGTTGTCGCAGGAAGCGCGTCCGCACTGGCGCGCGTATCAGCAGCTCGCGCCGAACGGCGAATGGGTTGAGCTCGCGCGGGAATTCTCAGAGTAAAAACGCGTCGGCTTCGCGCCTAGTAGCGGTATTCGTCTGGATTCCGCTTCTTCGGGGTTCTTCGGAGCTTGAAGAACTGGCAATCGGGACACCACGCTTCCGGGTTGAAGCTGGTGCCGGCGAGCGGAAGCACGTCGCGGTGGCCGCAGCACTCCGGTCCGTCTTCGGGCGGACGACGCCAGCGGCACGACTTGAACTTCATCACGGCCGCCGACGACACGGAGTTGTCCACTGCAGCGGGCGGCGGGGTGTGGTCTGGCGGCGCGGCTGGAGGAAACCGATCAGACATTCAATTCATTCTATGCGAACGCCGACGATCTTTTCTAGCAACGCCAGCTCGTCGCGCTCATCGGGAGCCACGAGCGTGATGGCCTGACCGGCTTCGTCGGCGCGCCCGGTGCGTCCGACGCGATGCACGTACGTATCGGGCGAATCAGGCAGTTCGTAGTTGATCACCGTGTGGATGCCGTCGATGTCGAGCCCTCGCGCGGCGATGTCGGTGGCCACGAGCACCTGATATCTGCCGCCGCGAAACCCTTCCACCGCCGCTCTCCGCTGATCCATCGTCCGATCGGCGTGGAGCGCGATGCAGCGGATGCCGGCCGACGACAGTTGACGCGCAAGCCTGTCGGCGCCGATCTTCGTGCGTGAAAACACGAGCACGGGGCCTTCCGGCCGGCGCAGGTGCTCGATCAGCCAGTCGACCTTTCCAGACGCCGGCACGATCGCCGCTCGATGCGTGATGCTCCGCGCCGGCTTGCTCCGATGTCCCACCTGCACGAACTTCGGATCGCGCACGATCTCGAGCGCCTGCTTCACGACGTCCTCGGGAATCGTGGCCGAGAAGAGCAGTGTCTGCCGCGCGGTTGGCAGCGCCGAGACGATGCGCCTGACATCGGGCCAGAAGCCCATGTCCATCATGCGATCGGCCTCGTCGAGGACGAGCACTTCGATCGCCGTCAGGTCGGCGTTCTGCTGCCGCATGTGATCGATCAATCTGCCAGGCGTGGCGACGATGATGTCGACGCCGGCCTTGAGCGCGCGCTCCTGCGGTCCCATTTCGACGCCGCCGTAGACGGCGGCGCTCGTGATGGTCGTGTGATACGAGAGCCCGTGAATCTCGTCCTCGATCTGCACGGCCAGCTCGCGCGTGGGAGCCAGCACGAGGACGCGGCTCTTCGTCACGGGCGCTGGAACGGCAGACTTGCCGCTAGGGGCGGGAAGAGCGGGAGGGGCGGGAACGGCTGACTGCCTGGGCAGCAGGCGTCCTGCGAGCAATCCCTGCAGAATCGGTACGACGAACGCGCACGTTTTCCCGGTACCGGTCGCGGCGCACGCCATGAGATCGTGGCCGGCAAGCGCCAGCGGGATCACGGCGCTTTGAATCGGCCGGGTTTCCGTGAAGCCGAGATCGCGGATGCCCTCGAGCAGCCGCTTGTCGAGGCTGAGCGAGGTGAACGGGACCGGTGTCGTGTCGCACGCGAACGGCTCGAGCAGCGGCACCGTAGACGCCGTCGGGCGCGCGTTGGTCAGCGGATGTTTATGGGCCCC
>Ga0137452_1000620_pt1 | contig 10655 bp, 8 predicted proteins | sample EasRivERMGT513_2_FD_102312 | JGI IMG/M metagenome (GOLD analysis project Ga0137452, IMG submission 102312) | Soil microbial communities from meander-bound floodplain in the East River, Colorado, USA - East River MetaG ERMGT513_2 | ecosystem: Environmental > Terrestrial > Soil > Floodplain ...
ACCGCGGCAACGATGAATCCCATCAACAGGAAGATGGCCGCGAGCGCGTCCTGCTGCCGCGCAAGAGCGAACGCAAAGGGGATCAGCGCATAGATGAGGAGATCGAGGGTCGCGTCGAGAAATCCGCCGATCGCTGTCGGGCCCTTCACGCGCGAGAGCATCCCAACGAGGATATCGCCGGCGCGATTGAGCGCGAGAAAGAAGGGCGCACCCGCATATTGTTCGGTGACGAGGAATGCGATGCCGCCAAGGCCGAACAGGAATCCGACGAGCGTCACCGTGGTGGCACGGACGCCAAGCCGGACCATGCCGGCCGCGAGCGGATCGAGCGGGGATGCAATCAATCGCCGTACAGGAGCATCAAGCATGGCATTCGCATAAAGCCGATGGCTCAAACGCGCAAGATCGCGACACGTCACAGAGGTTGTCCACCCAGCTTCGCCGCAGCCGGTTCGCGAGGATGACGGGCGGCAGGCGCGGCTCTATATTTCGGCCATGGGTTTTGCGGACGACAAGATGGAAAAGGCAATTTTTGGAGCGGGATGCTTCTGGGGCGTGGAATCGTTCTTCCGCGCCGTGCCGGGGGTGAGCGATGCGGTCGTCGGCTATGCTGGCGGCTCGGTCGACAATCCAAGCTACCGGCAGGTCTGCAGCGACACCACAGGCCATGCCGAAGTCGTTGAGATCACCTATGATCCCGCAAAAGTGAACTATGACGGCCTGCTCGATGTCTTCTTCGCCAATCACGATCCCACTACGTTGAATCGCCAGGGACCTGACTACGGCTCTCAGTACCGCTCGGTGATCTTTACGCATTCGCCGGAGCAGGAACGGCAAGCCCGGGCGAAGGTGGAGGCGCTGACCAGGGCTAGCCGCTTCAAGCGGCCGATCGTCACCGCGATAGAACCGTTGCGGAATTTCTACCGCGCCGAGGACTATCATCAACGCTATTTCGAGAAGAACGGACTGCCCTCATGCCACGTCAACATCCCGGAGCCATAGCCCTGGTCGCGGCAGCCCTCGTTTTCGGTTCCGGTATCGCGACGAACGCCATCGCTGAGGGCAATGGCGATCGCTATGTGGGCCCCTCCTTTGCGACGCGCGCGCCCGTCATTGCACAGAACGGGATGGCGGCAACCATGCAGCCTCTGGCCTCGCAGATCGCCATCGACGTGCTCAAGAAGGGCGGCACCGCGATCGATGCGGCCATCGCCGCAAACGCGGCCCTCGGTTTGATGGAACCCGTATCCTGCGGTGTCGGCGGCGACCTGTTCGCGATCGTCTGGGATCCCAAGACCAGGAAGCTCTACGGGTATAACGGCTCCGGCCGATCGCCCCGCGGCCGGTCGTATCAAGACATGCAGCGCAAGCTTTCAGACCGCAATTACATTCCGGGATACGGGTCGCTCTCCGTCACCGTACCGGGGACGGTGGATGCGTGGTACGCGCTGCACGCCCGCTTCGGCAAGCTGCCAATGGCCGAGCTGCTCGCGCCGTCGGTCGCGTATGCGCGCGACGGATTTCCTGTGACGCAGTACATCTCCGCGTTGTGGCGCGCGAATATGATCTCGCTTTCGAGCTCGCCCGACGTGGAAGAGTTCGAGAACGCACAGAAGACCTATCTGATCAACGGCGCGCCGCCCCTTCAGGGTCAGGTCTTCAAGAACCCCGACCTCGCACGCACGTATCAGGCGATCGCACAGGGTGGCCGCGACGCGTTCTACAAGGGACAGCTCGCGCGCACGATGGATACTTACTTCCGTAGGATCGGCGCCGATTTGCGCCTGGTCGATTTCGCTGAGCATCGTGGCGAGTGGATCGATCCGATCTCGGTGAATTATCGCGGCTATAACGTCTACGAGCTGCCGCCGAACAGTCAGGGTGGCGCGGCGCTGCAGATGCTGAAAATCCTCGAGGGCTACAATCTCAAAGGAATGGGCCCCGGATCGGCCGACGTGCTTCATCTGATGATCGAAGCCAAACGTCTCGCCTATGAGGATCTCGCCAAATATTACGGCGATCCGGAATTCGCGAAGACGCCGATGACGGAGCTGCTCTCGGAGTCCTACGCCAAGCAGCGTCGCACGCAGATCAGGATGGATCGCGTCAATCCGAATGTCGGTCCCGGTGAAGCAAAGCTTGTTCCGGGCGACACCACGTATCTCACCGTTGCCGACAAAGACGGCATGATGGTGTCGCTCATTCAATCCAACTACGCCGATCTGGGCTCCGGTCTTGTTCCCGATGGGCTCGGCTTCATGCTGCAGGATCGCGGCGCGTTGTTTTCGATGGATCCGCGCTCCCCGAACGTCTACGCGCCGAACAAGCGGCCGTTCCACACGATCATCCCGGCATTCGTCATGAAGGACGGCGAGCCGTATTTGTCATTCGGCCTGATGGGCGGCGACATGCAGCCCCAAGGTCATGTCCAGATCCTCGTCAACATCATCGACTTCGGCATGAATCCGCAGGAAGCCGGCGATTTCATGCGGTTCCATCATATCGGCGGAACCGAGGTGACGGGCTTCCCCCAGCCCGGCCCGGGCGTCGTCTACATTGAGTCCGGAATTTCACCATCGGTGCAGGCGGAGCTAGCCAAACGCGGCCATTCTGTCATCGTAGGCGGAGGCAATTACGGTGGTTACCAGGCGATCCTGCGCGACCGGGTCAATCATGTGTACTGGGGCGCAACGGAAATGCGTAAGGACGGCGTAGCGATCGGTTACTAGAGCCATTAGAAAGTAGGTCGCCACAGACTCAGGGGACGCGAATGACGTGGTGGAAATTCAGGAACGGACTTCAGAAGGTCCATCTTTGGATCGGATTGGCCCTCTCGATCCCGTTCATCCTGATCGGCGTCTCGGGAAGCCTGATTATCGTCATGCATGCCCGGCCGGACTTCGACATGCCGTTCGCATTCTCGAGCGGCGATCATCGGCCAATGACCGAAATCATCGCCGCTGCGAATGAAGCGGCGCCTGAAGGCAAGGCTGCCGCACTGGTGCGGGTGCCCCAAGGCCTGTGGGAGCCGGCTGCCGTTCAGCTGACCGATCCGAGAGCCAATCAGAACCAGCTCGGCGATACGATCTTCGTCGACCCTGTTTCGCTCGAAATCCTCGGGACCGCCGAGCGCCGCCGCAACGGCGACTTCATGCGGTTTCTGACCTCGATGCACCTGGCCCTGATGTTCCCGTCCTACTACGGCGCGCAGACAGTCGGCTGGATGGGCGTCGCCATGTGCTTGTTCGGCGTTTCCGGACTCATTCTGTGGTGGCCGAGAAAGGGTCAATGGCGCGCGGCCTTTCTCATCAAGGGATCGGCGCGAGGCTTCAGACTCAATCGCGAGCTGCATAGCGTCATCGGATTCTGGTCGCTTCCGGTGTTCATGGTCTTGAGCATCAGCGGGGTCTATCTCGTGTTTCCGACCAGCTTCGGAGACACGGTCGAGGCGATGCTGCCGCACGAGAGCACCTTGGTTCACCGCGAGGTGGATGCCGTGACGAAAGCCAGCATCGCAAACCCGAACGCATTGACGGCCGACGAAGCGGCCATGCTCGCACTGTCGGCCGTTCCTGGCGCACGGCTTCATTCGGTGCAGCTCCCGCCCGGCACCGAAGGGACGTTCATGGTGACCCTCATGCCGCATTATTCGAGCGAGGGGGCGCCGACGATTTCCGCGTTTGTTGGGCCAGGTACCGAGGTGTCGGCAGTGGTCGACCCCAGACAGGACCCGCTCGGCAGCCGCATCCTGGAGTGGAGCAAAGCGCTGCATTTTGGTCTGGGACTAGGGGTCGTCTGGAAGGTCCTGGCGTTCTTCTCAGGGTTCCTGCCGCTCCTGTTCGCCATCACGGGTTTGCGCATGTGGCAGCTCCGGCGGGCACAACGGCGCACGGTCCCTGAAGGGCTCGCCGCGCCCGCGGAGTGACGCCAAAGCCTCTAACGGATTGATTCCGAGAATAAATTTTGACCGTTGCTCTTGCGGCCTAGACGAATTGGTTGAAACTGGTAATCCGCGATTCGTTGGAAGGGGACCTTATTCACGCGAATTTTGCGCGTCCGGATTGAAACAACGGTAGTGTTAATCCGGCGGCAAGTGTTGACGTCCCTATAATCCCCCGGAATGATGCTCGGGCGTGACCCGGGACAGAGCAGATCAATCCGGGTCATCATTTACCATGCGGTCGGGGGGCCTGTTCCCGTTCCGCGTAAGGCAGGAACAGAGGGCCTTTTGCGAGACCGATTGTCGAGGGCATCTGCTATCCGTCAACTATTTCGCCGGATCGACCGGTCGACCGACCGCGTCTTAGAGTCACCGGACGGACGCTGGACGCTCGCGTCAACCCTGATGACGAGTTCGGTCGTCGCGACCGTCACCTGGATGGCCCTGGCCGCGACACCGCCTTCGTCCCGGCTCTACGAGCCCGGCCGCGAGCAGGTTGTGGCCTCCACAGACCTCTTTAGCCGCCTTGCCGAGGCCGCGTCCGGCTCGCCTGCTGCGGCCGCGCCGGCGACGGGCGCCTACCGCACCGCAGGGTTTATCGGGCCTGGAGCCTTGACCGGCCCTCTCGACCGCCTGGTCCATGCGGCACCCGCCAAAGCGCCGACGACCGAAACCCGCACCCTTGAGATCAAGAACGGCGACACGATCATCGAGCTCCTTCAGGAGGCCGGCGTCCCCATGGAGGACGCAACCGCCGTGGTGGACGCGATGCGCCCACACTACAGCCCGAGGAACATTCGCTCCGGACAGACCTTCGAGGCCACGTTCGGCCCGGTACCCGGTACACAAACAGTCGCATACACCGGTGACGATTCTTCCGACCGACGCCTCCTTTCGCTCTCCTTCTCGCCGTCGATCGAAAATCAGATCACCGTCGAACTCACCGTACCCGACGGCTATCTCGCGAAAACGGTCCAGCGCAAATTCGACGAGCGCTATCAGCGGGCCTCGGCGAAGATCGACTCCAGTCTCTATCTCGCAGCGATGCGCGCCGGCATTCCGGCGACCGTCGTCGTCGATTTGATCCGCATGTTCTCCTACGAGGTCGACTTCCAGCGCGACGTCCAGCCGGGCGACGAGTTCGAAGTGGTCTTCAGCCGTTTCTATGGCGAAGACGGAAAAGCCGCGAAGACTGGAGAGATTGTCTCGGCCTCGATGACGCTCTCAGGCAAGAAACACGGGCTCTACCGTTTTGAAAGCAACGGCGAGGAAGAGTATTTCGACGCGAACGGCCAAAGCGCGCGAAGCATGCTGATGAAGACACCGGTCGACGGAGCGCGCATTTCCTCGCGCTTCGGACGGCGCTTCCATCCAGTGCTCGGTTACAACCGCATGCACAAGGGCATCGACTTTGCGGTTCCAAAGGGGACGCCGGTGATGGCGGCCGGCAGTGGCGCGGTGACGTACGCGGGCTGGGCAAGTGGTTTCGGCAATCTCGTCGTGGTGACGCACACCAACGGCTATTCCACCGCCTACGGCCACCTTTCGCGATTCGCCCCCGGGGTCAAGAAGGGTGCGCGCGTCCGCCAGGGCCAGATCGTCGCCTATAGCGGCGCCACGGGCATCGCGACCGGACCTCACCTGCACTACGAGGTTCGCGTCAACGGCGCGCAGGTCAATCCGACCAATATCAAGATGGCGAACGGCAGGACGCTTTCCGGTCAAGAACGCCGCGCGTTCCTCACCGAGCGGGCGCGCGTCGATCAGATGGTCGCGTCCCTGCCCGTCAACGACAAGCTCGTCCAGTCTGTCGACCTGCGCGAAGGCACGATCGAGTAGCCCTCATCGCGCCGCGGTCGCGACCTCACGATCTGCGAGAACGACGTAGCGCCACGGGCTGCGCAGCACTGCATTGAACGGATAGCACGTCACGAGCGCGAGACGCGCGCCCGTGGGCCCGTTATCGTCGGGATCGAGCCCGGATGCATCGGCGCGTACGACGCGCGTCTCGACCACGCGAAACGCGGTGTGCCGCCCGTCACCGGTCTCGACCGCGATGCGGTCGCCATCCTCGATGTCGCGCAGATAACGGAACTGCGTGTCTCGATGCGCAGCCACAATCGCCGTGCCTCGACTGCCGATCGGGGGCGTGTTGGTCATGTGGCCGGGCCCGAATGCCATCGCTTGGCCGTTCGCCCCCTCGAGCACAATCGAGCGCTCCTTGAGGCGTGGGACTTCCAGGACGGCAACTGGACTGATGTCGGCCCACGGCCATGGCCGCACGTTTGCTTCACCGCTCTGGGTGCGTTTCCACGCGCGTTCGAGAAGCACCTGCGCGAGCGCCGCTTTGGCCGGGATGTAGAGCGCCGAGACCACCAGCGCCGTTCCGGCCAATAGCAGAGCAATCGCCGCGAAGTGGCGAAAAGCGCGCATCAGCGCGCCCCCGCACCCGCGCTGTGCTGGCGCAAAAAGATCGCGCCAGCCAACAGCAGCAACATGAGGCCCGCGATCAGCATCAGCGGCGCCGGCGTGCTGCCTTGCGGAAGCACAAGCCCGGCGTCTTGGGGCCGAACGGCGCCCGGCGGCGCCGCTTTGACGTCAACCTTCATCAACAGCGTGTCAGGAATGCGTACATCCGCGCGGCGCTCGCGAATTCGCACGGTTTCGCCGAACACTTTGTCGAAGTCCCATCCGGCAGGAAGATTGAGCGGAACCTGCTGAAGGGCGAGCGCCCCGTCCGGCTGCCTCGCGGCGATCACGTCGACGGCCACGAGGCTGGTCAGACGACTGACCAGATGATGCGTGAGCGCGACGTCCAGCACTTCGCGATCGATTTTCGCGAGATCGACGCCCAGCACCCGGCTTTCCTCAAGCGCTGCGATCTTGTTGCGGGCCCACAGCCGCTCGATGCCGCTTCCAGGCGACGCTTGGGACAGCGCCAACCGCACTTCCCACGGCAGGCCTTCGCGATCGCCCTTCAGCAACAGCGCGCCTTCGTCTCCGTTTGTTTTGAACGTGACGACCACGGGCTCGCCCGCATAGAGATCCGGAAGCGGATTGGGCCAGTATTCGCCACCGGCGGAGCTCGGCCATTCGGCCTTGAGGTCGGTCATCACGGGACGCTCGAGCTTGACGAAGAGCTCGCCCATCTTGGCCGTCACCTGGTCGGTCGAGCCGATATAGGTGAACGTTCCACGCCCGGCCCGCGCGGCGCCGCTCATAAAGTGCGAGTTCGGCGCCGAACCGATGCCAACGGTGAAGAGACGCGTGCGGCCAAGGCGCTCTTCGATGGCCGCAAACAGCTGGGCTTCATTGCCGACGGCACCATCGGTCAGGAAGATGACTTGGCGCAGGAAGGAGCGGTCGTTTGGTGTGTCGTCTCTCAGCGCCGCAATGAGCGCAGGCAGCATGACCGTTCCGCCATTGGCTTCGAGGCTCGAGACGTAACCTTTCGCGTATGCGACGTTCGACGGTGTTGCCACGACAGCACGCGGATAGAGCTGGGTCATCGTGTCGTCGAAGCGGATGACGTTGAACCGATCGGCCGGCGTGAGCCGATCGAGCGCAAGCTGCAGGCCGGCCTTCGCCTGACGGATCGACTCGCCGCCCATCGAGCCTGAATTGTCGAGCACGAAGATGGCTTCGCGCGGGAGCCGGACCTCGCGGTTCTCGCTCGCACGCGGCATGATCAGCGCGAGGTAATAGTCGCCGTCGTCCTTCTGCTCCTTGAGCAGCGAGACCGCGGGCGCTTCTCCGGCGCGCGGCGCGAAGCTGAAGACGAAATCGCGATCGGCCGGCACTTCTCGGTCGGCGAGTGCGACTTTCGCGCGTGCATCGCCTTCACGGATGACGAGGATGTGGTGGCTTTCGCTGACGATGGGCCCGAGCGGAAATCCAGCCTCGATCGTCATCGCAAACGTCACCGGATTGACCTTGCCGGCTTCAGGCCTCAGCACCGGGGCTTCCAGCCGATAGCGGTCGGGCACGGGATCGAAGGCGGTGAACTGTTCGCCTTCGCGATAGCGAACCAAACTGGCGGACGGCGGAGGATTGAACCGCGGCGCCACGACAAGCGGCACGCGCAGATGATAGCGGCCAGTATCGAAGCGCAAACTCTCCTGATACTCGATCTGCACGACGATCGTTTCGTGCGGGCCGATATTGGCAACGCTGTTGGTGAAAATGTTGGGCCGCTCCTGCTCGACGAGGCTTGCCCGCTTTCCTTCCGCCTTGGCGGTTTCGTAGATCTGGCGTGCTTCCTGGCGTTCCTTGATCAGGCCTTCGATCAGGCGGTCGCCGATCTTCATCTTGAGCGTATCGACCGCGGCCCCTTCGGGAAGCGGGAAGAGATAGACCCCCTCCACCCAACCATCGGCGGGATTCTCGAAGCGTTGCGTGACACGCGTGCGCGCGACGGGTCCCGAAATGTCGATGGCGAAGTCGGCGGCCACGCGCGGCGCCGGGAAATAGCAGCCGGGCACCGAGGTCTTGAACAGGAGCTCGCCCGTTCCGGCATCGTTGCGCCGGATCAGGCCTTCGCCGCAGCCCGTCTCCGGCGTCTGGGCGCGTGTTTGGACAGGAAAGCTGGCGACCAGGGCACTGAAGGCCAGGGCCGCCAGGACGACATTGAAGATGCGAATAAGGACGCGCGAGTCGCGCGCGACTGTGATGGCGTGAGTCCGCCGCATGGGAAATCCCCTCTCCTTGGCTGGTGGATTGGGGACATCTGGCGCTGTGATTGGGGCGCCATCATCTTCGGATGGTGGCGCAGATTTGCGGATTTAAGGCGAAGTTGTGAATTCGCTTCCACCAAAGCAAAAGGGCGACGGCAAAAACCGTCGCCCTTTCTAAGATGCACTCGCGTCGGGACTAGTTCACGATCGCCCAGGTCCCATCGGGCTGCTGGCAGGCGCGACCGCTTGCCGCCTGCGGACGGCCATTGATGAAGATCTGCTGCGTGTAGTTCGCGCAGCGGAAGCCATCCGGATCGTTGTAATAGTCAGCCACGCGGAAGTTGCCATAATTGCCGTTGCGCGGATTGCGCCACTGATAGGTGGCGTTCGGGCGGTTCGCATTGAAGCCGTCGTAGTAAGTCTTGTAGGCATAGCTGCGGTCTTCGCAATTGACGTCGCGCGTGAGCGCCGCACCTGCGGCACCGCCGACGATCACACCCGCCACAGTCGCTCCGGTGCGGCCGCCTCCGCTGCCGATCGCGTTGCCCAAGAGGCCGCCGATCAGTGCGCCTGCGATCACGCCGCCGGGATCAACCGAAGTCCGGCAATCCCGGTAGAACGAATCGTCCTGATAGGTGTAGGCCTGAGTGTAGCGCGTGCGCCAACGCTGATAGCGCGGGTCGTTGTTGTTGTTGTTGTCGTTGTCGTACCCGTAGCCGTAGGAATAGTCGGAATCGTCGAAGCGACGGTTGTCGCGAGCATCGCGATATCCCTGCCTGTAAGCTTGGCGATAAGCTTCGCGATACCCCTCTTCGTAGCCTCTCTGGTACTGCGGATTGTTGGGGTTGGCGCGACGCGGCTGCGCCGAAGCGCTGTCCACCGCTGTGGAGGCCATCAGCGCGGCGGCCATGAGAACCAGTGAAGTGCGTGCAACCATGATCATTCTCCTTTTCTCTAGCGCCGATGCGCATGGGCGCGGCAACGTGATCCGTACGACGGCCCCCCGGCCGTTGCGCACTTCACCCCGCAAGCGCTTTCCAAATCGTCAATTCGAGAACCACCCGGCATAGTTTCCCTATTAGAAAAGACTCTATGCCCCTCCGGAGTTCCATCTTGCGGGCTTTTTCAAAGCGCGTCCAGCGTGCACTCGCGTGCGACTCGCGTAATGCGACATGAGAAAACGCGGCAAATTTGAGGCAATTGTGCTGCGCCGAAAAATGTCACACGGCGATACGGCTTACGACCGACGCGGCGCGCGGCGATAGAAGATGTGATTGCCGATCTCGGCCGTCTTCACCATCGAGTTCGCCCACTCGGGACGCACGTCCTTCGTGTGATAGAACTGCGCCCTTCCCGTCAACGCCGTCTTCACCTCGCCGCGCAGAATGCGGGCGGAAAGATCGTCGGCCTTGCTCCAGGCTTCGACATCGATTTCGCGAAGCATCGAGCCGTCGATGACGAACGAGAACTGATAGGGCTGGTAGACCACGCCGCAGACCGTGTCAGGATGATACTTGCTGTGCTGGCGCTGAAGGACGACGTCGGCAACCGCAAGCTGGCCGCGTTCACCTTCGCCGCGAGCCTCGTAGTAGAGCGCCTGCGTCAGGCAATAACGCTCCATCTGTTCGTGGGCCTGTTCCACTTTGACATGCTGCTGGGACTGCGCTGCCAGCGCCATCATCAGCAAAAGTACGCCACCCTGTGCCATACCTGGGTATGTGCAAGACCGATACCACCCGCATTAAGGTTTACAGAGGGGCGCCGTGGATTAACCCTGTTGGTCAGCCGACAAGATGGGATCGAGCATGTCGCAGACTCGAAAAGTCATCATCACGTGCGCAGTGACCGGCGCAATCCATACGCCCTCGATGTCGCCGCATTTGCCGATCACGCCCGATCAGATCGTGGCTGAAGCACTTGCGGCCGCTGAGGCGGGCGCTGCCATTCTCCATCTGCATGCGCGCGATCCTCAAACCGGTCGCCCGGATCAGACGCCGGAAGCGTTCGCGCGCTTCTTGCCCAGGATCAAGCAGCAGACGGAC
>Ga0137452_1000621_pt1 | contig 10648 bp, 17 predicted proteins | sample EasRivERMGT513_2_FD_102312 | JGI IMG/M metagenome (GOLD analysis project Ga0137452, IMG submission 102312) | Soil microbial communities from meander-bound floodplain in the East River, Colorado, USA - East River MetaG ERMGT513_2 | ecosystem: Environmental > Terrestrial > Soil > Floodplain ...
ATCTGCCGCCGTTCTTCGCGGCGTTTTGGTGGAGGAGGACGGCATAGCGCGGCCCGCGCGTCAGGGCGAACGGAAGGAGTGACCATGAACGAGAAGAACGCCGGCGACGCCGGCGAGAAGCAAGAGAAGAAGCGCAAGCCGCCGAAGGTGGGCGAGCCGGTGCAGTTTCTCCCGGGCGGCGCGAGCTCGGTGCACGTGCCGGCGACCGTGACGCGCGTCAACGATGACGGGACGTGCGACCTGCATGTGTTGCGGCCCGAGTTCAATTCGACCGATTGGCCGATCGCCGTGAGCGAAGGCAAAGAGCGCGGCACGTTCCGCCGGCTCAGCGACGCTTAAACCGGACGCGCGCGACCGGACGATCGCGCGCAATCAAAGATAGGGAGCGCTGGCAGAGAGAGCAGAAGCAACCCTTCCAATGATCGAGCCGGGGATGCAACGCCGCGTCCCCGGCTTCCCAACTTTAACGGAGGAGAGAGTGAGCAAGTTCAGGACACAGAAGGCGCATCGGAGCTCGAGGACGGGCAAATTCGTGACGGCGCGATTCGCCAAGCGCCATAAGGCCACGACGCAGCGCGACAGTCTGCGCGTGCCGGTGAAGAGCAAGCGGAGGCGGCGTTGAGCAGACAACTGAGAAAGAAACCGGGCTACATGCGGCGCGCGTGCGTCGCGTGGGTCATCCTCAACGCGGTGTTGCTCTTCACGCTCGCCGCGATCGTCTACATTCTCGGCGGCTCGCCGTCGCAATGGTTCATTGTCGTGCCGCTCATCGTCGGCGTCGTGATTTCCGAATGGATCATCATGGCCGAGACGATCGCGCCAATCATCAAAGACTGGATCAAGCAGGAAGAGTGGGTCGAAGAGGATCGCGAACGCTCGTGAGCTACGATCGCACCATCACCCTGACGCGCTTGGAAAGCCTTGTAGGCGCGGTAGCGGGCAAGAGGCTGACTTACAAGGCGCTGATCGCATGAGGACGCCCAAGCCCCCGAAGGCCCTGGACGCGATGGTGCGTGTGGTTTTGGCCTACAAGCCAAAACCTGAAAGCAAACCCGCGAAGAAACGGCAGCGCGCCAGGAAACGACTTGAGAAGGGCGGGAAGGGTGCGCGTTCTTGACCTCTTTAGCGGCATTGGCGGCTTCAGTCTCGGGCTTGAGCGAGCCGGGTGGCAAACCATTGCCTTCTGCGAAATTGACGAGCATTGCCGCGCCGTGCTCCGCAAACACTGGCCCAGCGTCCCGGTCCTCCAAGACGTGCGAAGCGCCGAGTTCCCCGCCGCCGACATCATCTGCGGCGGCTTTCCCTGCCAGGACATCAGTTACGCCGGCAAGCGCACCGGGATTACCGGAGAGCGTTCGGGACTCTTTTGGCAGATGCTTCGAGCCGTTCGCTTGGTACGACCGCGCTACGTCATCGTGGAGAACGTGGCAGCGTTGTCTACTGACGGGATGGACCGAGTTCTCGGAACCATGGCCGATGAGCGGTATGACGCGGAGTGGGATTGCATATCGGCTCGCGACCTCGGGGCACCTCACGGTCGCCCACGCATGTGGATCGCCTTTGCCGACACCGACCGCGAGCAGTGGACGCCAGGGTTCGACCAGGGCGTTCGACGGCGGGAGCGGGAGCCGCAAGAAGAAGATGCGCAAGCTCATCCCAACACCCACGGTTCACGGAAACTACAACCGTTCGGGCTGTTCGGATACGTCAGGCGACGGCTTGCTGACGGTGCTACGCGAGCTTTTTGGGAGTGTGACTGGCAAACCAAGTTTGAGGCGCTTCGTGGAATGGACGATGGGGTTCCCACAAGACTGGACCGCCATCGAGATTCCAGATCAGTCGGAAGGCTCGGCAACGCCGTCCTCCACCAAATCCCCTGGCTCATAGCCGAGGCGATCATCGCGGAAAACCGACCGTGAAACGGGTCAAGGGAGTCAAATGGATAATTCCCAAATGAATGGGCGCTGATTTCACGATCGGTTGCCGTGGCGGCGATTGGTACGCGTTTGCCAATAACCGCCGCGCGACCGAGCACCTAAAGGCGCGTGGCGGGCTGACCTTCAAGACGCCCTATGACGCTATCCGTCACGTATCCGACAACGGGTTTTCGTATCGCATGGAAGGCGAAACCCACGTGACGGTTCCCGATGCCGATACGGCCCGAGGATAAGGACCGATACCCGAAGGACTGGCCGGCGATCTCGGCGCGCATCCGCGCGCGCGACGGCCATCGCTGCAAATGGTGTCACGTCGAGAACTATGCGCTTGGCGGCCGCGCGCGCGACGGCACGTTCTGCAGGGCGCGTCCGACCGGAACGGACGGGCTGCGAACGACATGGCCGAAGCCGGGCGACTATGGATGGTGCGATGGCGCGAGCCAGCAGCTTCGCATCGTGCGAATCGTGCTCACCGTCGCGCACCTGGATCGCACGCCCGAGAATTGCGCCGACGAAAACCTGGTGAGCCTGTGCCAGCGCTGCCACAACCGCTACGACGCGAAAGCACGCCGCGCGGGCATTGAAGCCCGCCGGCGCGCGGTTGCCGCGGTTGCGGATTTTTTCTAGTCGCCGATCGGCTTGAGGCCGGCTGAGATCGCCGCGCAGGCGAGCGCGACCGTCAACGGGATCTCGACTTCGACGAGCTCGCCGGTGGTCGCGTCACGCCGGCGCAAGAAGCCGCTTTCGTAGTTCTTGAGCATGGAGACGGAGACGCCGAGCTTGGCGGCCGCCTGGCGCTGTGTGAGCGACAGGGCGGCGCGCCAGGCGCGGAACTGTTCGGGCGTCATGAGAACCGGCGAGCTCATTCGGGATCGCCCCACAATGAACGCTGAGTCGGCCGCCGGCCGCGAGCGGTTTCGCGCCGCTCGCAGCCGGGGATCACGAGTTGCTCGCCGATCGGCGTGAGCTCGGTTGCCGGTGTCGACCGGAAACTATCGCCCGCGCCGTACCACTCGGCCGCCGTGCGCGGGAGGATCACGACTTCGGACTGGACCGCGATGCCGGCGCGCGTGAGCGAGGCGATGCAGTCGGCCGCCAGGTGGAGCATAGCTTCTTGCGAGCCTTGGTAGCCCATGCAGCGCGCGAGCGGCCGATCGGACCATTCCTCGACGCGCCAGAGCTCGCCGCGCTCGATCACGACAAGGGTTCTCATGGGCGTAACCCCCGCGCCTTGCAGACGGCCGCCAGATCGATCATAGCGCGGTCCCACTCCCATTCGCCCACCGCGGCGCGCGCCGTCGAACCGTCGCTTTGCGGCACGTCGGCGTTGCCGTCTTCGTGCGTGTCGTAATTGCCGTCCGTGTCGTAATCGATCGAGATGAGCTCGACGCCGGCGAAGAGCTCGGGCCGGTTGGTGACAACGTCGGAGATCATGCCGCCTTCGATCACGATCGCGACGATTGGCGCCGGCGCCGCTTCCGCGGCCGCGATCGCGGCTTGCGCCCGTTCATAGATGGCATCGGCCTTGCTGCCAGGTGTTCATGGGATTTTCCTCCTTAGCGGACCTGGCGCCAATCGCGATTGGCGTTCGAGATGATTTCAAAACCGAGGGTCGACACGAGCTCGAGCGCGGCGCGCGTGAGCGTTTTCGTGCCGGCGAGATCGGCAAAGCACCGCGCCTTGCTGCAGATCGGGTAAGCCTTCAATTCGCCGTACACGGACTTGACCTCGATATGGATCGCCGCGACGTCGACCGGTGCAGAAAAAATCGCGTTCATGTGTGGAGCCTCCTACGCTTCACTGGCGCGTTATTGCGCCCGAAGGAGGGTCGACCAGGTCGACCCCCTATCGGCCGCAATCTCACGCCGCGATTGCCTCTTCCTCTTCCTCGCGATCGGCGAGCAGGAAGCCCGCCGCTTCACGCGCCTTGCTCGCCGCGGTGAAGATCGCCCGCTTGTCCTCTTTCAGAACCTCGAGCCATGAGCCGATGTAAGCCGGATGCTGCAGCGCCTCGAGCGCGATGCCGGAGCGCGCGCACAAGAAGGCGGAACCGATCTCGGCGACGAGCTCCTCGAATGCATAGGCGCGGTCGCCGAAGCGCTTGCCGAACTCGCGCTTGCAGCGGTTTTCGTGCCCGCTCCAGTGTGTGAGCTCATGGGCGAGCGTCGCCTGATAATGGTCTGCGCTCTTAAATGCATCGGCCGAAGGCATCTGCACGAAATCGCCGCGCGTGGTGTAGAACGCGCGATTGCCACCGTGACGCACGATGGCGCCCACGCGTGCGGCCAGCGCGTTCATGTCGCCCGCACCCGCCGCCGGCGGCGTGGGCCGCTTGAGCTTCGACACGTCGATGTTTTCGCATTGCTCGACGTTGAACACGGTATAGCCGCGCGCGAACGGGACGGTGCGCGTCTCGCCCGTCTCTTCGTTCCTCACGCGATCGAATTTCCAGAACACGATTAGCGTGCCCTTCTCGCCGCGCTTCACGTTGCCGCCGAGCTCGAGCGCTTGCTTGAACGTCATCCAGCCGAGATCGGCAAAGGGACGCGTGCCGAGCACGAGCAGATTGATCCCGTTGTAGGGGCGGCCCGTGGCGGCGTTGTACGGCTCGAGCTCGCCGCCGGCGTTCGTGTCGCGCCAGGGACGCAGCCACGGCGCGGTGCCCGTCTCGAGGGCGGCGATAATGCGGTTTGTGACTTCCTGATAAACGTCGCGCTTTGCGGTATTGTCTGACTGTTGCATGGCCTGAACCTCCTACGTTTGGGCCGGTGACAGGCGCGGCGGTGTTCGAGCATCGCCGCGCCACGCCCTTCCTTAAAGTGCAATGGTTGCACCTGTCAAGAGGGGTTGCGAAAATATTTTAGCCGCGCCCATTTGGCCTTGGTGCCCGCCTTCCAAGCATCGCGCGCCCTCGAGCGCGCGCGGTGATCCGTAGGCGGAGGAAGGGCGCGAGCTCGCCCGCGCGCGGGCTCGAGGACCGGCGCGCGTCCGCATTCAGAACAACAGGTTGGGAATAGAGGAGGGGTGCGAATCGCCCGCACCCGATCCGCCGGCGACGCCTTCCGCGTCGCATGTCACCCGCACCCATTACGTGGGAAACAAGATCACAACGTTGCGGCTTGGCGTTCCATGAACGGGTTCGGGGCGGAACGGGCGATGGAACGGCTAAGCGCTTGATTGTGCTGTGTGATCGGCTGAAATCGGCGTCCGTTCCACCGTTCCACCGGCAGGGCACGTGCGCGCGCGGGCGGCGCGTGCGCGCGCGCATGTAGGCGCGCGAGGGATGGAACGGTAGTACAGTAGATGAAATTGATGATTTATCTAGTCTTGTTATATAGTTAGCCGTTCCATCGATTGTCCTACACTAACGGTAGTGTAGGACAGTCCACGCCACGGCGGCCCATGTCTTGACATCCGCGCCGCGGCCATCGCTCCCGTAAGCGCTTCGGACCAATAGAAAATTGGGGCGATATTCGGTGACCGATGCGGTCGGGGATTTGCGGGACGTCGAGCGTCAGCGCGCGGCGCGGCAGCTCGCGCTCTTGCCCGAGGATGCGGACGCGGCCGAGGCCGAGATCGAGCGCGCGCGCGGACCTGGGCGGCCGGCAGGATCGGTCAACCGGTCGACGCGACAGATGCGCGATTTCATCCTGAAGAACTTCACCGATCCCGCCGTCGGGCTCGCGGCCAGCGGCTTGCGGTCGACCTGGCCGGCCTCGATCGCCGCCGCGCGCGCGATCGCGGCCGAGCTCGGCTGCAAGACGATCGAGGCGATCGAGCTGATGCGCAAATGCTCGGCCGAGCTCATGCCCTACGTGCACAGCAAGCAGCCGCTCGCCGTGAACCTGCAGGGCAAGATCGCGCAGCTCCACATCGGTCTCGGCGCCGGCGGCGAGCGGATGGGCGGCGACCAGGTGCGCGAGCTCCTCGACGAATTCGTGCGCGGACATGTGGCCGAGCTGGATCTCAGCGACCTAGAAAACGTAGAGGAAACAAGTGGTTAGCTTCTCGCGCTTGAGCGAAGTCGGACGCACGAAGTCGGACGCTTGCGCTAAGTCACTGATCGCATTGTGCTTTCAGTCGCAAGCCACACTGATCGAGAGTCAGCGTGGCGAGCTCGGCCAGGCGCCCGATCGCAGGCACCCCACCCCCTCTTCGCGCGCGCGCGCGCGCCCGCGCGCGTGCCCGGGGGGGCGTGCGCGCGCGCGTGTCCGCCGGGAGGCGCGTCGCCATGCGCGATGCGTTGAAAGCCTTTCGTCCGTGTACGGAAAAAAACGCGAAACCGTGTTCCTTCAGCCGGGGGTCGGGGAAATTTGAGCGACGCGCAAAACGACGCCGCTCAATTCGCGCTGCCGCCCTCGATCGCGCAGCTCGATCCCGTCGACCGGGCGAACGTGCGTCCGCTCGCCGCGCTCGATTGGATGCCGAGCGGCAAGGTGCTGCGCGATTTCATCATGGCGCCGGATCCCGTGACAGCAATCATGGGTCCGTGGGGGTCGGGGAAAACGACCGGGGGCTTTATCAAAGGGCTTCTCTGTTCGTGCGTCGTACCACGTTCACCGCTCGATGGAGTCAGATACGCCCGCGGCGTTGTTGTCCGCGACACCTATCGCAATCTCGAGATGAACGTGATTCCAAGCTGGCAAGAAAGGTTCCCACCAAATCTCGGAAGTTTCAAGGGCGGTGGTGGCGGAGAGCCGGCGAAGGCTGTGATCGACTTCGAGCTCGCGCCCGAGGAGATCCTGCACCTCGAGGTGATCTTCGCCGCGCTCGGCGATCACAACGTCAAGACGTTCTGCGACGGATTTCAGGCGACGTGGTCATTCTTGAACGCGCTCGATGCGTTGCCGCCGGAAATCATTTCGTTCATGTGGCCGCGTCTCGGCCGCTGGCCGCCGCCGCAACATCGGCCGCCCGATTGGAAGGATCACGTTCGGCGCTGGCGCAAGCTCTTCGGCGACATGAACGCGCCCGACATGGACAACTGGACCTATGGCGATGAGGAGAACAACAAGAAGGGTTTCGTCGAGTGCGTGCCGGATCGATGGAAAATCTTCGTTCAACCCGGTGGGCTTGATCCGCACGCGGAGAATGTCGAAAACCTACCGCCGGATTATTACCCCGATCTGGTCTCGCAGAACGAGGAGTGGTGGAACAACCGCTTCGTTCACAACAAATTCGGCTTTAGCCGCGCGGGCTCGCCTGTCTATCCGAAGTGGAACGACAGCGTTCACGTCATGCAGAAGGAAGTCGACTTCGATCGCAACCGCAAGCTCGCGCTCGGCGTCGACGGCGGCCGCGACGCGTGCGCGATCGCGGGCCAGCGCCGATATGGCGGCGGGCTCGACGTGCTCAGAGAGTACGTCCCAAAGCAACGGATGGGCGCGAAGCAATTCGGCAAGTGGCTGTCGCTCGAGCTCGCGCGTGATTATCCGGATGCGGACGTCATCGCCTATCTGGATCCCGCAACCTACAACCCGAACGATCTCGACGATGATGCTTTGTGGGCCGACATTTTCAAGCAGGCGTCCGGGATCACGTGCAAATCCGCGCCGACGAACGCGCTCACGGCGCGCCTGGGGGCCGTCAACGATCTCCTGATGCAGTTCGACGGCGATCGGCCGGGCTATCAGATCTCAAAAAAGTGCAGGCGCCTTCGCCGCGGCTTCAACTCGGAATATCGCTTCGGGACCGAGAAGAAACACGGCGACGAAGTCGACACCGAAGCGCCAGTCAAGAACAAGGCGTCGCATCCGCACGATGCGAACCAATATCTCTGTCTCGGAACGTCGGACTTCCAGGAAGTGAAAGCACGCCAAAGCCGGCGGGGTCCGCGGGTTGAGGAAACGACATGGGATCCGCTCGGATGATGCTCAGTGACATGCATATGATCGTTCTGCGCGACATCGCCACGAAGGGCGAAGTCGACATCACAAAAATCGGCGAGGCGCGTCGTCAGAAGATCATCGATCTCGGCATGCACGAGCCGGCCCTGGTTGACGTCCAAGGCGATATGATCGCCATTACGGCCGCCGGCCGCGCCTGGTTGCGCCAATGATGCCGCCGACTTGTCCGCTCACCGGCTTCGCCTGCACCTATGGCTGCGCGTTGCCTTGCATCGCCTCGCGTCCGTCGTTGCCGTCGCCGGCGCGGACGTTCGGCGTGTGGATGCGCGAACCGACCGCCGGCGACCTGGTCGATCTCTGCCGCAACATGAGCGACGTCGACGATCGCGAGATCTTCGCGCTCCGGGATCATCACGATCGCGATCGGCTGGCGATGGAGATCTATGCCCTGCTTCCTCGAGCGTTCGCCGCTCACGCGATCGGGCTTGACAGCGACGCCGCGGCCATCGCTTTCCTGGGATTATGGCCGCAAGACGAATCGGCAGGGCTGTTGTCCGCCAACCTGTTCGGAACGGGTGCGTTCCCGTCCCTTGCCGGCCGTCTCGCGCGTTGGGTGCGCGCGGTCATGATCCCCGGCTTGCTCAGAATGGGCGTGCGGCGCGTGGAGTGCCGGGCGCTCGCGGAGCATTCGGGCGCGCGCGCCTTCATCCGCGCGTGCGGTGCGATCGAGGAAGCCGAGCTGCCGGATCTCGGCAAGGACGGCGAGACTTACGTGCTGTGTGCTTGGCGTAGGAGCGACTATGTGCATCTTCAAAACCCCTAGCACCCCGCCGCAGGTCAACACCGATGCCGGCCGCGCCTCGAGCGCGGCGGCCGACGCGTTGGTGCGCGAACGGCGTTCGGCGCAAGGCTTCGATTCCACGATCTTGGGCGGGCTCGGAACCGCGGATCCTTCGGGCAGTCTCGCCCGGCAGACGCTCTTGGGCTACTGATGGCATCGATCGTCGAAGACCGGGTCAAACGCGCAACGAAGCTCGAGCAGGATCGTTCGCAATGGCGGAACAACATGGCGATCATCGCCGAGTTGATCCGTCCACTGAGGAACGAGCTCAGGCAGGGCCTTGTGCCGCAAGGCGAGCGCCGCGATCGCGGTGTCTACACATCGGTCGGCATCAACGCCAACCAGAACCTCGCGGCCGGCCTGTTCGGCACGTTCTGCAATCCGTCCGACAAATGGTTCGCCTACGGCCCGCTGGATGAAGAGCTGAATTCCAGCATCGCCGTCCAGCGCTGGTGCGAAGCGCAGACGATGTATTCGCTGCGCAGCGCGACGCCGACATTTTCCGCGTTCTATTCGCAGATGCCGACATGCCTCTTGGATGGCTCGGCGTTCGGGAACGCGGTCTTCTCGAGCGAGGAGAAGCGCGACGAGAACGGCCAGGTTATCGGGTTCAGGGACGTCTGCCGTCCGCTGTCCGAGTGTGTTTGGGACGTCGACAGCGAAGGCGACGTCAATACGATGTTCCGCCGCTGGAAGATGCCGGCGCATGCCGCGATCCGCCGGTTCAAGAACGGGTTGTCCCGCAACACGCTCAACCGCGCCGCCAATGAGCCGGATTATGCCGTCGAGATCATGCATTCGGTTATGCCGGCCGACACGTCGATGGCGCGCGAGGGGCTGAAAACCAATCTGCCTTTTGTGTCGGTGTACGACGAGGTCGAGGAGAAGCATCAGATCTCGACCGACGGATTTTACGAGTTCCCGTATCACGTTTGGCGTTGGGAAGTGGCCGCCGGCGAGAAGATGGGCCGCGGTCCCGGCGAGATCGCGCTTGCCGACGTGCAGACCGCGAACGTCGCGACGCGCGACAACATCAAGGCAGGCAACCGCGCGGCGGATCCGCCGTGGGGCGCGCCGGATGAAGGCAGCATCAACAATATCCGCGTTGCGCCCGGCAAGGTCACGTATGGCGCGGTCAATCAGCAGGGCAAGCAGCTCCTCTTGCCGCTCATCAACGGCTCGCAGCTCCCGTGGTCGATCGAGATGCAGCAGCGTCTCGAGCAGGCCGTGAAGGATGCGTTCTATTTCTCGGTCCTGCAGCTCGTCGGCCGCACCGGCATGACGGCGACCGAAGTGCTCGAGATCCGCGAGGAGCGCATGCGCTTGCTCGCCCCTTACGGTGCGCGCCTGCAGAACGATCTCTTGGCACCCTGGGCGCTTCGGCGTTTCAACATGCGCAAGCGGCTCGGCCTGGTGTCGCCGGCGCCGCCCGAGCTCGCGAACCGCTCGATCCAGGTCGCGTTCACCTCGCCGTTCAGCATGGCGCAAAAGAGCGCGGCCGCGAATTCGACGCTGCGCACGCTGGTCGCGGTCAAGGAGATCGCGACATTCGATCCCGAGATCGTCGATCGCGTCGACGGCGATGCGGCGTTGCGTGCGATCCGCGAAGGCTTCGGCGCGCCGGCGTCGCTTCTGCGCACGGATGACGACACCGAAGCGCGTCGCAAGATCCGGCGCCAGGCGCAATCGGCCGCGCTCACCGCCGAAGTCGCCGACAAGGGCGCCGGCGCGTTCGCGAAGGGCGCCACCGGCGTCGCCAAACTCAGAGAACAGCAGCAGGCCGCTTGATGGCGCTGATCTCAGAGGCCCGCGCGATCGCGCGGCTTTGGCTCCAAAATTTTTGGCCGCGTCGTGCTCGAGCGCGTGAGCTCAGCCGGCAATACGAGACGTTTCCGGAAGCGTGCCCGTTGGTGGTCGCAGATCTCGCGCGCTTCTGTCTCGCACATGACTCGACGCACGTGCAGGGCGATCGCGACCAATCGCAGTTGAATGTCGGCAAGCGCGAAGTGTGGCTGCACATCCAG
>Ga0137452_1000622_pt1 | contig 10642 bp, 10 predicted proteins | sample EasRivERMGT513_2_FD_102312 | JGI IMG/M metagenome (GOLD analysis project Ga0137452, IMG submission 102312) | Soil microbial communities from meander-bound floodplain in the East River, Colorado, USA - East River MetaG ERMGT513_2 | ecosystem: Environmental > Terrestrial > Soil > Floodplain ...
ACACCGCCGACATGCCGACCACGGCCGGCAATGTCAGCATGAAGGCCTCGCGGCCCAAGACCGATGCGTTCACGGTCGACAAGATCCGCAAGGCCGGCGCCCTGATCCTCGGCAAGACGAACCTGCAGGAATTCGCGCGCGGGGGTGTTTCGATCTCAAGCCTCGGCGGCCAGGTGCTCAATCCCTACGATCTGACGCGCACCCCGGGCGGCTCGAGCGGCGGCACGGGATCGGCGGTCGCAGCGAACCTTGCGCTCATCGGCACGGGGAGCGACACGGGCCAGTCCATCCGCTCGCCCTCCTCGGCCAACAGCCTGGTCGGCATCCGCCCGACGCGCGGGCTGGTCAGCCGCAGCGGGCTGATCCCGAACAGCCAGACGCAGGATGAGGTCGGCCCGCTTGGCAGAACGGTCCGCGACGCAGCCCTCCTGCTCGATGTGATGGCCGGCTACGATCCCGCCGATCCGATCAGCGCGTTCGGCAAAGGAAGGCAGCCGAAAAGCTACACCGAGCTGTTGACCCGTGACGCGCTGAACGGTGCGCGCATCGGAGTCCTGACCAATCTGTTCGGCCGCGAAGAGCGTCATCGCGAGGTCAACGCGGCGATGCAGAGCATGATCGCCAAGATGCGAGAACTCGGCGCGACCGCCGTCGAACTCCCGCTTCCTGAGTACGATTCGCTCGCGGGCCAAGTCACGACATCGGATTACGAAGCGCGCACGGTGATGGATCGCTATTTCGCGACGCTGCCTGCGGATGCGCCGATCAAGAGCTTCGCGCAGCTCGTGGCCGCGAAGACGTCGGCCGTGCAGGCCACGCTCGAACAGGAGATCGCGGTCGTCGACGGTATGAATAGCCAGGCCTACAAGGACCGGATGCTGAACCGCGACAAACTCAGACTCGCTGTTGCGAAATTCCTGGCCGACAACAATCTGGATGCGGTGCTCTACCCGCATCAGAGGATCCTTGTCGTGCCGACCGGATCGCAGGACCAGTTCGAACGCAACGGCACGCTGTCCAACAGCACGGGATTTCCCGCAGTCACGTTCCCGGCGGGGTTCTCCGCGCCCACCCGCTCGGCGCCGCTGGGCGTCCCGGTGGGGGCCGAGCTGCTTGGGCCTGACTACAGCGAGGCCAGGCTGCTCGCTTTCGCCGACGCCTATGAGCTGGCCGCCCACGTCCGGAAGCCGCCTCAGAGCACGCCGTCGCTGCCGAACGAGCCTTAACGACCGCGATAAAGGGATCGTGAACCACGCCCCTCCGGGCGTTGGCCAACCCTGCAAGAAGGCATAAGATCGTCGGCTAATTCGAACCGGGCGCGCGAGGACCGCGCGACCGCGGCGCGCTTCAACCCGACGGGAGGTTGGTTATGCGGAAGAATTGGTTGCTTTCAACGGGCGCGGTCTTGGCGGCACTCATCGTTCAGGCAGGGCCTGTGCAGGCGCAGGCGCCTGCAGCGCTGACCGGTCAGGTCAGCTCGACCGAAGAAGGCAACATGGAGGGCGTGGTCGTCAGCGCCAAGAAGGACGGCTTGACGGTTACCCTCAGCGTCGTCACCGATGCGCAGGGGCGGTTCAGCTTCCCGGCCAACCGGCTCGAGCCCGGCAAGTACACGCTGAAGGCCCGCGCGGTCGGTTACGACCTGAACGGCGCCAACACGGCGGATGTTGCTGCTGGCAAAGCCGCGACCTCGCAGCTGAAGCTCACGAAGACCAAGAATCTCTCCGCTCAGCTCAACAACGCCGAATGGCTCCTCAGCATGCCGGGTACCGAAGAGCAGAAGAAGTTCCTGCTCGGATGCAACGGCTGTCACACCTATCAGCGCATCGTCAATTCCAGCTATGACGCGCAAGGCTTCCTGCAGATCTTCCAGCGGATGGGCTCGTACTATCCAGGCAGCACGCCGCTCAAGCCGCAGGTGCTTGCCGGCACAGCGACGCGCGACAACAACCGCGGCGGGGCCAACGCGCTCAAAGTGGCGGAGTGGCTGGCCTCGGTAAATCTGAGCCAGACCGAGACGCGCCAATGGCCGCTGAAGACGCTTCCGCGTCTGAAGGGGAAGTCCACGCAGGTCGTCATCACCGAATACGACCTGCCCAACCAGTACATCCAGCCGCACGACGTCATTCTCGATCAGAACGGCACGGTCTGGTACTCCGATTTCGGGCAGCAATTCCTCGGCAAGATGGATGCGAAGACCGGCAAGGTCACGCAGTACCCGATTCCCGTTTTGAAGCCCGGCTACTCCACCGGCACGCTCGATCTCGAAGCCGACAAGGACGGCAACATCTGGACCGGCGTGATGTATCAGGCGAACATCGCCAAGTTCGATCCCAAGACGGAAAAATTCCAGCAATGGTCGGTGCCGAAGGAATGGCAGACCGACGGCGCACAGACCGGGCACCTTGCGGTCGGCGCGACGCATGTCGATGGCAAGGTCTGGATCAAGAATTCGGATGAGACCAACATCTACCGGCTCGATGTCGCGACCGGCAAGTTCGAGGACATGGGCAATCACACCGATCCGTTCACCGGCCGGCGCATCGGCACCTATGGCATCCACTCGGATTCACAGAATAACGTGTATCTGCTGGATTTCTCGGCCAACAATCTGGTCAGGATCGATGCCAAGACGAAGGCGCTGAAGTTCTACAAAACTCCGACCGAGATGTCGCGGCCGCGCCGCGGCCGAGTGGACTCGCAGGATCGCCTGTGGTTCGCGGAGTATGGCGGCAACGCCATCGGCATGCTCGATCCGAAGGCGGGCGAGATCAAAGAGTGGAAAGTGCCGACGGCATGGAGCGCGCCTTACGATGCGCTCGTCGACAAGCACGGCGACGCCTGGACAGGCTCCATGCTGACCGACCGCGTCGCGCGGCTGGACACCAAGACCGGTCAGTATACGGAGTATCCGCTGCCGCGGCCGACCAATATCCGCCGCGTGTTCGTGGACGACCGGACCAACCCCGGCACGCTCTGGGTCGGCAGCAACCACGGCGCCTCGATCGTCAAGGTCGAACCGCTGAACTGAGCAGGGACTGAAACGACAAAGAGCGCGGCGTCTGACGATGCCGCGCTCTTTGCTTATGCCCCCCGCTAAAGCGTCTTAGGCGATGATATCCAGCATCTGCCTGGTCATCTCATCGGCGGTTCTCATCGCGATGAGATTCGCCTTGAAGGCGTGCTCAGCCATCTTCTGCTCGACGATCTCTTTCGGAAGGTCGGCGTCACGGTCCAAGGCAATGCGCTGCGCGCTCGCCTCGAGGCGCGCGGCGGCGGCCTGAAGGCCGGCGAGAGAGATCGCGGTGACGCTGCTCATGATCCGCGAGTTTGGGGCCAGGGTCCGAACAATTCCTGACCCCCGTCCGACGGATTTGATTCAAATTGAAGCGTTACTTCGCCTGCTCCTGGCCCAATTCCGGAAAACGCAGGACCAGCCTGCCCTGCCCTGTCATCGGCACGGTGACCCTCCCGGTCTTCGAGACGTTTTCGACGCTGGCCGTTACTTCATAGTTGCCGGGGGGAAGGCGCAGCAGCAGCCAGGGGCCGCTGCAGCGGACGCTGATGATCGCCTCCGAATTCTGGGTGAGCGAGACTTCGGCCGCGCCAAGGTATTCGCCCGCGCGCCCGACCAGCTCGATGCGCAAGGGATAGGTCGGCCAGCGCGGATCGTTGCGCGCATCCGCGCCGATTCCGGTGCAGACCGCCTCCATGGCCCGCATCGACACCGGCGAGTCGAACGGCAGCGGTGGCGCCGTCGTATCCTGCGCGTGCGCAGCTATGAGCGTACACGTGAACAGCATTGCCGCGAGTATCCGTTTCATGGCGCCGGCCCCGCTTATTGCTGTGGCAGCCTGAGCCCAAGCGATCCATCAAGGCAAGCACCCTCACCATGCACGAACGCGCGCGGGACGGGTTTCCGTCCCACGCGCGCTATACTGAAACGACGAGGCTAGGTCAGCGGGACGCGACCAAGTCCCTGCGGCCGTCTGGCCTGGTGACCACGCCGCCTGCATTCGGGAAGACGAACATCGCCACGCGCTGCCCGTTGGCCGGCACTTGCACGTTCATCTCCTTATGACCTGCATCGGGGACATCCGCCACGACATGGTACGACCCCGCAGGAAGCTTCATCAGCACCCACGGACCCTTGCACTGCACCGAGATATCGTACTCGTGTCCCTTGACGCTCACGGTCTGGCCGCCGAGGTACTGACCGCCCTTGCCGACGAATTCCATGCGTAGCTGATAGGCGCGCCACTTGCTGTCGTTACGATTGTCGATCGTAACGCCGTCGCATACGGTCTCGACGCCGTCGATTGCTTTCGGCATGTCCTCCGTCAACGTTTCTGCCGCCAAAGCTGCCGTCGTCGCCACTGCCGACGCCGCCAGCACGGCCATGATCGAGTGCGAGAATTTCATTCGAGTGTCTCCTTATTCCGCGCCGGTACCGAGCAGTACTGGCGACCCTCGAAAGGAAAACTCCCGCATTGCAGCGAAGTTCCAGCCGGCTCTTCCGCTGCTTGAGTTTTGAACCGGCTAAGCCTATGTTTGAGGCGCAATGGCGTCCGTTCGATGAAGCGCGCTTGTTTTGCCTCCGACCGCCTGAGTTGCGCGCCTGGACGAGACAGCCTACTTCCGAAATCGAAGGCCTCCGGAGCACCGCCGTGCATGTCGCCCGACGGAAATTCGTGCATCAGGAGCAAACATGGCAGTTGGAACAGTGAAGTTTTTCAACACGGCGAAGGGCTATGGGTTTATTTCGCCGGAAGGCGGCGGCAAAGATGTGTTCGTCCACGCCACCGCTGTTGAAGCAGCAGGCATGCGCACGTTGAGCGAGGGGCAGAAGGTCGCTTTCGACATTCAGCCTGACGCGCGCGGCGCCAAGGCGGTGAATCTCCGCGCAACCTGAGTGCTGTAGAAAACTTCTCTGGGGCGGCGCGGGTAGCACCACGCCGCCCTTATTTTTTGTGGAAGTTGGGACGCCCGTTGTGGACCGGCAGCTTGGCTGAAATCACTTGGCAGGGGTACAGTCCTTATGCTGATGAAGGTGGAGCTTTCGCGTTATAAGCCATGTGTGCTTGGTTGAAACGCGTGGCCGCCAAGCCCCATCCTGGGGCGACCGCTCGAAAGTTGGTGATCTCATGATCGAAACGGGCAACGAGTTCTGCTTCGTCTATTCAACGTTCCCCGACACGGAGTCTGCACTCGCCGTCGGACGCGCACTCGTGGATCGCAAACTGGCCGCCTGCGTGAACGTCTATCCGCCGATGACGAGCGTGTATGTCTGGCAGGGCAAGCACGAGGAAACGCAGGAGGTCGCGGCGTTCATCAAGACGCGCCGCTCGCTCGTCGAGTCCGCCGTTGCAGCGGCGCGCACGCAGCATCCCTACACGACGCCCTGCTTCCTGGTACTGCCGATTGCCGGGGGCAATGACGATTATCTCGCCTGGGCGCGCAGCCAGACCGAGCGCAGCCTCACGGTTTAGTTCTTGATGGCAACAACCCGTCCGCGCATCGCGACGGGACGAGAATCCGCACGCACCTCACTATCCCCTTAGATCGCGTTTCGTGCTTCAATGGGACCAGCCCATGGGTCAGTGGCCATGGGAGGTCGGTAGCTGATTGGGGGCCCCCGCGTTCAGTGAAAGGAGCCCATCATGCCGCTGCCCAATTTCGTATCCGAAATCACCAATCCGTACTTCCCGCTCAATCCCGGCGAGACCTACGTCTACGCAAGTCTCGACGGCACGGATGTGAGTTATTTCGCGGTCACGGACAAGACCATCAAGATCATGGGTGTGACGTGCGTTGTTGTCGAGCACACGGCCTACGAGGATGGCGTGCTGGTGGAGTTCACCAAGGACTACTTCGCCCAGGACGAATCCGGCAATGTCTGGTACTTCGGTGAAGACGTCAGGAATTACGAAGACGGCAAGTTCGTGGATCGCGAAGGATCCTGGATCGCGGGCGTCGACGGCGCCGAACCGGGATACATCATGCTGGTGCCGCCGAACGCCGTCGGCATCGAGTACGATCAGGAGAACGCGCCGGGCATCGCCGAGGACCACGCGAAGGTCATCAGCCTCACTGCGAATCCTGACCCCGTTCCATACGGCGATTTCACCTCGGCCTGGCAAATCCGGGAAACGACGCCGCTCGAGCCAACCGCTCTCGAAAGCAAGTATTTCGTCGCGGGCGTCGGGCAAGTGTGGGGCGTGAACGAGAACGATCCGACCGACCAGGAGGTTCTCGTCAAGATCATCATCGACGGCACGGCCAAGGACGATATGCTGATCGGCAGAGCCGGGAACGACGAGATCAATGGTTTCGACGGTGAGGACACACTCACGGGCAATGGGGGCAATGATACGCTCACCGGTGGCCGCGGTGCGGACAGCTTGACCGGTAACTTGGGTGACGATGTCTTCCGGTTCACTGGGCTCGCCGACTCGAGAGTGGGCGAGGATCATGACACGATCGAAGACTTCGACGATGGCGCGGACATCATCAACGTCGCTGCGATCGACGCTCATTACGGACTGAGCGGTGACCAGTCGTTCGCGTTCATCGGCACGGCGGCGTTCACGGCTGCAGGACAGATTCGTGTCGTTGACGACGCCGGCAACACGCTCATTCAGGCGAACGTGAACAACAACCTCGGCGCGGACTTCGAGATCCTGGTCCTGGGCGCGAGTAGCGGTAGCTTCAGCAGCGTCGATTTCGTCCTATAGGGTGGTCAGCTCAGCGCGAGCCGCGCGGCGACGACGCGCTGCACATTCGGATTGGACGCCATCGTCGTGTGCGCGCCCTCGATTGCGATCACCTCGACATTCGGCGCAGGATCCGGAATGCAGGAGCGCCAATCCACGATGCCGTCCTTCGGATTGACGATGGCGGTCAGCGGCACCGGCGGCGGCTCGGCCACGCGCGCAATCGCATCGCGCGCATCGCCGTCCCACACCAGCGAAGCGAACTTCGCCAGCGGCGCCAACGGCGTGACCACCGGAAGCTTGATGGGGCTTGCGATAGTGATTACATGGTCGACGCATTCGGGGCGGCGCTTCGCGATCTCGCGCGCGATCGTCCCGCCGAGGCTGATCCCGACGAGTGCAACCGGACGGCCCTGGTCGGCGGCCGCCTCGCCGAGCAATCGCTCCAGACTCGTCAAGATCGTGCGCGTCGGACCGAGATTGGTTCCGCAGTCCCAAGGCTGCGCATCGAATCCTTGGCGCTTGAGGAAATTCCGTAGACGGATCGTCGAGAGATCTGGGGCGCAGAAGCCCGGAAGCACGATCACTTTCTGACCGCATCCGAAGGCCGCGTCCTCGGGGAAATCCGGCGGATCGGCGTCGCACCGCCCGCGGGCGGCAATTTCCTGCCACCACGTGCGGAGCGATACCGGTGACCCGGCCGGCGGCCAGACGGCGAAGGCCAACGGGCCCGTGCCGGCATTCATGGAGTTCAGTGGTTCAGCGTTGCGAAAGCGCGACCGAACGCGCCTCAGCGACTGACGTACTCTCATGCGTCCCATCCAGATTACGCCACCGGGAACATGTGCCCGCCTCGTTCACAGCCGATTAAATGGCTCAGGGCAGGCCGGATATCAACCCACAAGTTTTTAACCGACGAATCCGACCAAGCGGCGGACCTCGGCCATCACGGGTGCAGCGATCGCGGTTGCGCGCTCGGCGCCGCACTTGAGCAGACGGTCGATCTCGGCCGGATCGGCGAGAAGCATGCGCATTTCCCGCGCGATTGGCGTGAGCTTGGCAACAGCGAGATCGGCGAGCGCGTTCTTGAAGACCGAAAATTGCGCGCCGGCAAATTCACCGACCACCATTTCGGGCGCGTGATCGGCAAGCGCGGCATAGATGTTGATCAGGTTCTCGGCCTCGGGGCGGCCCGCCAAGTCCTCAAGCTTCTCAGGGAGCGGGTTTGGATCGGTGCGCGCCTTGCGGATCTTCTGCGCGATCGTGTCCGCGTCATCGGTCAGGTTGATTCGCGAGTAATCGGACTCGTCCGACTTCGACATCTTCTTGGTGCCATCGCGCAACGACATGACGCGGGTTCCGGGCCCGACGATGAACGGCTCCGGCAGCGGGAAGAAATCCGGCGCGCCGAAGTCGTTGTTGAATTTCTGCGCGATGTCGCGCGCGAGCTCCAAGTGCTGTTTCTGGTCTTCGCCCACGGGCACGTGGGTCGCGCGATACGCAAGGATGTCGGCCGCCATCAGCGTCGGATAGACGAACAAACCGACCGAGGCGTTCTCGCGATTCTTGCCGGCCTTGTCCTTGAACTGCGTCATGCGGTTCAGCCAGCCGATGCGCGCGACGCAACTGAAAATCCAGGCGAGCTCGGCATGGGCTGCGACCTGCGACTGGTTGAACAGGATCGAGCGCTTTGGATCGACGCCGGCGGCGATATAGGCCGCGGTGACCTCGCGCGTCGCCTGCGCCAGCGCTTTGGCATCGCTCTCGACGGTGATGGCGTGCATATCCACGACGCAATAGATGCAGGGCATCTTCTCCTGGAGCTTCACCCAGTTGCGCAGCGCGCCGAGATAGTTGCCGAGATGCAGCGTGTTCGTCGGCTGCATGCCCGAAAAAACCAGCGGTTTGTGCGTGGCGGTGTCCGTCATGGCGCGTCCAGGCAGAAGATCAAGGCGGCGCCTTATCGCCGAGGCGGCGGCCGCGCGCAAGCCGCGTTAGCTATTGGGTATGGGTTCCTGACAGTTGCACCAGCTTGTTGGTGAAAAGCTATTCAACGGCTATGCTGATCTGCCGTCCGGGAAGGGGGGCAGAATGCGCCGCGCGATGGCACTCTCGCTTGCCGCTGCAGCGTTGCTCGGATTATCCGGGCAGAGGGGCCTTCAGGCAACAAGACTCTGCGACAACTTCACAACGGCACCGGGTCAACAAATCAGAGCCTGCACCGAGGTTCTGAGTATTCGCCGCACTTGGAACGCGCTCGCATGGCGCGCTGCTGCCTACACGCGCGCCGGCGACGTGGAGAATGCGCGCAGAGATTACGGAGCATTGCTTGCCTGGGTCCAGAACGAGAAAACAGAGACCCCGCAATGGTACAATTTCCATTGTTGGATTTCTGCAATTCTCAATCTGGAACTGGAGAACGCTCTGAGGAGCTGCAATGAAGCATTGCGCATGGCACCTGGCGCATCAAGTGTTCACGATAGTCGGGGGCTGGTCTACCTTCGTCTCGGTCAGTTCGATAAAGCAGTCGCGGATTACGATGTCTCGCTCACGGGGCCGGAAAGAAGAGTGGCCCTGTTTAGGGCGAACACGTGGGACCAGACGGTTTCCATGCGGGCTTATGCGTTGATTGGGCGTGGCATCGCCAAGTCGCGATTGGGTGACGCGGAGGGCAGTAAAGCTGACATCGTTGCCGCAGAACAAGAACGGGAAGGCATCTCCGCAGAATTCGCTGTGTACGGACTGAAGCCGTAGTCAGCGAGAGCTCCCGACGCTTTGCGGAGGAGGTGCGTGAGCTGGTCCTAGCCCTCGAGCGCCTTCATCAGCCGCGCTTCGATGGCCGCGAGACGCTCAGGATGGGTGACCTTATGGCCGAAGATATCGCGGATGTAGAAGACGTCCACGGCGAGCTCGCCATAGGTCGCGACGATCGCCGACGAGATGCCGAGCCCCATGTCGAACAGCGCGCGCGTGATCTCGTAGAGCAGGCCCACCCGGTCCAGGCTCTCGACCTCGATGACGGTCGAAGGCGTGGATGCCTCGTTGTCGAAGATCACCCGCGAGCGAGTCTTGAATGCGGCGGCACGGCGCCCGGGCGTGCGCTTGGCAAACACGGCGCGCGGCAGAATCTCGCCGGCCAGCGTTTTCGCGATCGTCTGCTTCAGGCGCTCAATACGGCCGCCATCGCCGAAGGGACCACCGGACGCGTCCTGCACGCGGAAGACGTCGAGCGCGTAACCGTCGGCGGTGGTGAAGATCTTGGCGCCGACGATGCTTCCGTTCGACACCGAGATGGCGCCGGCGAGCCGCGAGAAGAGGCCCGGGTGGTCCTGCGTGTAGATGACGATCTCGGTCACATTGTTCGAGGCCTCCGGCATCGCGCCGATGGCGAGCCTTTCGCCTTTGTCTTCGGCGCGGCGAACAAGGCGAGCATGGAATTCCAGCTCGTCAGCATCGAACGCCAGCCAATAGGGGTCGTAGTGCCGGCTCGTGGCGTGACGCCGCGCCTCTTCGGGCCAGTCCTTGAGCTTCGCTTCGAGCGCCTTCCTGGCGTCCTCGATCCGCGCGCTGCGTTCGGGCGCGGAGTCGCTGCCCGACATCAGCGTTTCGGCTTCGAGGTAAAGCTCGCGCAACAGCTGCGCTTTCCATCCGTTCCAAACGCCGGGGCCGACGGCCCTGATGTCGGCAACGGTCAGGATCAGCAGCAGACGCAGCCGCTCCGGCGTCTGCACGGCTTCGACGAAGTTCAGCACGGTCTTCGGATCGGACACGTCGCGTTTCTGCGCCGCGTCGCTCATCGTCAGATGCTGCTTTACAAGCCAGGACACCGTTGCGGTATCGGCTGCGGACAGCCCGAGCCGCGGACAGATCGAATCGGCGAGCGCCGCCCCGAGATCGGAGTGATCGCCGGGCAGGCCCTTCGCCATATC
>Ga0137452_1000623_pt1 | contig 10638 bp, 13 predicted proteins | sample EasRivERMGT513_2_FD_102312 | JGI IMG/M metagenome (GOLD analysis project Ga0137452, IMG submission 102312) | Soil microbial communities from meander-bound floodplain in the East River, Colorado, USA - East River MetaG ERMGT513_2 | ecosystem: Environmental > Terrestrial > Soil > Floodplain ...
CTCTCGGGCGGAACAGCGTATTTCCATCTTCTTGACGTGGAAGGAAACGTCGCAGAGGCGTTCTTGGACAACGCACCGGATGCGACAGTTACGCTGTTGCCCGTGTTGTCGGACACCTTGGTATCCCCACCGGGAACCATGCAGGGCATGCGGCTGAAGAACATCGTGGAGTGGAAGTCACGCTTCTGGGCCATCTCGGATGACTCGGCGTTGATCGATCAGGTGTTCGCAACGGAAACGAACAAGGTGTATGCGTGGCCTAATTCAGTGGTCGCATATCCTACAGGTCAAGATGGGAAGGGTGTAGTGGGGTTTGCTGTGCGGAAGAACCAGTTAGGACTCGTGAAGAGGACTGGGCTGTGGCAGATTGCGGGATCAGCAGGAACAACAGGTATTGCCATTACCAACGTCAGCGTGCAGCAGATCGCGCCACAGAAGGTAGGATCGATATCACCTGACTCAATCATCACGATCAACGATAAGGTCTACTGGTTAGGACGCGATGGGGTCTACGAATGGGGTGACAGTGGTGTTCACTCGATCACCGATGATTCCGTCGCCGCGTGGTTTGATACGGATACCTACTTCAATCGGGCGAGGTTTCAATTCGCATTCTCAAAGTATAACGAGAATACCAATAGCTACGAGTTGCATCTCGCGGCGTTAGGGTCCAGTGTTGAGGATCGTTGGGTGAGTTTCAATTTGGATACTCGCAAGTGGTATGGACCACATCAGACTGCGGAGTTTACCTCAACCGATGCAGCGGCGTTGGTGGACGAGAACGGGCTTCCCATTACATTCGTGGGTAGTTCAGCCGGGGTGATCTACACGGCAAACTCTGCAAACAAGCGTGATGGCAACGTGTCGGCTATTTCAATGAACTGCCTCGGTATGGTGCATTCGTTGGACGCGCCAGATATCGAACACCACTGGGGGCAACTCTCGCTGTTGACCAAGGTGGAGAACACCCACGGGGGCGGAGATATCATCCTTGAGGTGGACGCAAAGGTTGGCCGGTTGGATGAGGACGGGTTTGTTGAGAATGGTCCTGCGATAGACACCTCAACCATCGAAGCGGATCTCACCAAGGGGCGACAGCTACTCCGTCGTCTGGGAGATGGCCCGTTGTGCCAATTGGAGTTCACGCAGGACGTGATCAACCAGAGCGCAACTATTTACGGTTACGAGATAAGCCCGGTGTTTGAGAATGGCAGACGCTAAACCAACTATCGGATTTCACGACCGCTACGCTAACGATGCCGAGTTCAAGAAACAGGTAGACGAAGGGCGTAAGCGGTCGGAAGTGAAGCGAACGCATACAGCACTCAAGGAATCCCTCGCGATGTCTCGTGGGGAACCGGGGTCGAAAAAGAAGTTTTACTAGGAGAGGCACATGGGAGTATTTGATCAGGGTGGAGGTGGGGGAAGAGCACCGGATCTCTCCATCAATGATAATTATGCGTTGGATCAACCGTATGATATTTCGGGAGAACCTACTGCGGAAACTATGCAACAGATCAACGAAATGTTTATGCTGTTGTTCAAGGACGCTACTCGAAACAGAACACGAGTGGCTGATATTGCAACTTTTGATGTTGTCCCGCCTGCACCGGGTGGTAGACAAACGATCTATTCCTTGTATAGGGAATTCAACACCACGCAGTATCGCAGTTTGAGCACATCACCACAGATGTTGATTCCTGCACCGGGGCCGGGTCTTATTGTCCAACCATTTTTGTGGACGATTGAGGTGTTCCTTGTCGCTACTCCTTCAGCCTTTAACGTAGGCTTATCGTTGAGTTTGCGTTACTCTGCTGGAGCACAGGATCTAGGAACAGCTTATGTTGTATCGAATGTTGGAGCAGGCACACGATATCAGCGTTCAGGGGGCACCTCACCTTCTAATGCAAGTTTAACAAATGATTTCAAAACGGCAAACCTCCCCGTGAATCTCAGAGGAACCGTAGATCTGACGGGAGGCACCTTAGCAGTTGTTAGGGTTCACGTTCTATACACTACACTGTCTGCAATAGGACAGGGCAGATAAAGACAAGGAAAAAGTAAATGAATTATGCAACTGCGTTCATCACTCAAATGAATCCTCAGGGCGCTTACGACTGGTATGTCGTTGGTAGTTGGTATTGGGGTCAAGGAGTAGTCAGTGATAGTGGCGGCTTTAACTTCACCATTGCGCTCGGTTCAATGCCGGCACAGATTCATCAAGCCGTGCGTGAAGCTGTTGCTGCGGCTATTTTCGCTGCTGATTCAGAAACTATCGACCCTGAAATAGTATTCATCATCGGCGGTATTCAGTAAATAGACGATTTCTCACGGAACAGGGTATAATCAATAGGCACAGCAAAATTCGTGCCAACAAGGATTTGAACAATGGCTATTACAGGTGGATCGGCTCCCCTTTCAGCTTACGGCTCATGGAGCGGGACTACAGACAGGCTTGCCGCTCAAAAACAGGCAGGGATAGATGCACAGGCGGCGAATGACGCTCTTGCATGGTATGGATCTGCTCAGGCAAAGGGGTTGAATCCTTCACAGCCTGATATGTCACAGTTCCAAACTTCGGGGTTGGCAGGGAACGTCCAGCAGACGAGTCCTACGGGCACAGCATATAACGTCTCAACCACTCCGTCTTCTGTGGCCGGGTTATACAGCACAAATAGTCCGTCTACTGGTCCTCAGGTAACGGGCACAGGCTCGCTGTCTGCGCAGAGTTTTGAGCAGCAACAGCAGTCTCAGTTGGACGCTATGCTTCAGGCTCAGCGAGATGCTGCGGCGAACACGGCGAATACTGCTTCAGCGACACAGGCGAATGACGCCAAGACTGCACAGATGCAGCTTGCGGCGAAGCTACAGGCAGATGCGGAAGCGCGTCGGTTGGGCTATTTGTCCACCGTGCAGGGTCAGCAGCCTACGGTGACACGCGGTAATCTCGCAACGGATGAGACTGCGGCGCGTAACGCGGCATTCGCTCGTGCGAAGGAAACAGCGGGTCAGACAGCGAATGCATCTCTCAAAGCGTTGAGCGATGTAATGGCGTCACGCGGGATGACTGGATCAAGCGTCGAAGGTGCGGCCACAGCGGACATCGTTGGTGGAGCAGCGGAAGGCAACAACCAGTTCACGCGGGATCAACTGATTCAGGATCTCAACAGGGCAGCGGACATCTCCGACCAATCGTATCAGGGTGGAATCACCCAGAGGGGCCAGAACCTTGCTATGGTGCCAAGTCTCATGGGCTTGATCACTGCGGGCGGCGGGGGCGGGCTTTACTAACATGGGAGCAACATCAGCGGAAATCGCATCAGCTAGACAGCTTGCGCAGTCGCGTGGGTATGATCCGAATTTGGTGGATGAAGGCAATGCTGACCGTGCGAATACGGCGTTTCCCGTTCAGACGAAATCAACATCCTCATCGTCGTCTTCGTATACTACGCCTGCGGCGGCACCTATTTCGAGCGGTGGGTTAACGGCGGCACAACTGGCTCCTACTCCGGGTTCGGGAGCCCCCGGCGATCCTCTTCTTAGTAGTGGTGGTGGATCAACAGGCGGCGGAACTCCTGACAGCATGGTAGGGTTGGCGAAAGTCGTGGACCCCGGCATGGATGCCAGCGTGATGAACAAGTTGAATATCGGTGGGGCAGCGAGTGGGGGCGGGGGCTCAATGGGGATGAGCGATGGTGATTCCCTTAGTGGACTTGTCGGAGCGACTACTCCGGGTCTTCGTTCACTCGGCCGGCGTTCACCCCCAATGGAATCCACAGACGTTGCACAGCGTGGGAAGCGAGCATACTAATGACTAGGAAACCACAGCGGCCACAGATGGTCAACGCGAATCGGTTCGACCCCCGACAGTCTGCGATCTCTATGATCGACCCGGCTGCGAGGCTCGCACAGATCAGCACGGAGTGGGAACAGAATCCGGGGCGGGCTCCGGGTGGGAGTGGTAGCACGGGGCTGTTGTCGAACGACGCTCAGGGCTATACTCAAATGCTTGAGCAGCAACAGGAATTTATGAAGTTGCAAGACTTCCTCAGTGGTGGGGAAGGGTCTGTGAATACGCGGTATGGGGGCGAGTTGGATCCCATCAGAGGCGGATTTGACCCGGCGACAGGGCGTGATAACCGGGAAGCTTTCGGGTTGCCCGCAGGAATCAGCGGTGGGGCTCTCGAAGGTATCACAGCAGCAATCAACAAGAAACAGAGACTAGATGCAGCTAAGAAGGCTGCTCATAGTGCCGGTCAATACGTTCCGGAGAGTATCTAATGGCTACACCAAATGCACTCGCGACGTTGCTGAAACTTCAGTCGCCTTCGAACATGAATTCCACGGGGGATCCCTACGTGGATCGTCGGAGAAGTGACATTGTTTCCGGCATGGATGAATACGCACCGAGTGAACTCGATCAACGCATGGTGCAGAGCCAGCTTGGGGATCAGGGCATGGGCGTGTCGAGAGACATGATTCGTGAGTCTGGGATCCAACAGGGTGTTCAAGGCGCACGCGCTCAGCAAGAGAAGTTGAGACAGCTTCTACTCCCTGCACAGATCAAGGGCGAGTATGACGTGCGCGCTGCACAGGAAGCGAGCAAGGCTCAAGCAGATCGTCTGCGCTATTCCAACGAGCAGCAGAATGCGCGCACCGACAAGCAGATTGCTGCGGTAGGTGGTCGGCAGGATGTGGGGATCGACGCAGCAGCAGCGGCAGCAAAGGCTGTAGCTGATGCAAAGGCCACTCGGGTCAATCCGGCTTCGCTCACGAACATCTCCAGCCAGCGCGCGAAACTGGCGGCGGACATCACCAAGTCCAATCCGAATGCCCTGATGAGTGCATTGGGTAGGAAGAACCCGCGTGCGGCCGAACTCGAAGCGTTCGACAACTCGTTGGGCTACGCGCAGAAGATCATGGATGAGATGCCGGATGCATCTGCAGAGGAAGCACTCATGCAAATGGGTGAACAACCTACACCAGATGAGTTGGGACAGATTCAGAACTTTCTGCTTCTGCTACGGGGTCACTAATGCCAAGCAAGCTTTACACAAACGCGGATTTGAAGCCTCGGACGCCTCTGCGTATTGACGTAGAGAAGCCTGCGGGATCTTCACAAGGATGGTCTGGGCCTGTCTCAGACGAAGAGGTTGCTGGATACGGCCCATCGCAGGATACGATCCTTGCGGATGCGCTCAGCTATCTCAACGACCGGGGGCTGAGTGCGAATCCTCAGCGTCCTACGGTTGCGAATGCGCTCGCTCGATTGTCGTCTCCTGAGGGTCAGTATGCGGCGAGAGAACAGAGTGATAAGGCTGCATTGAATGCAGAGCACTCTCTACGGATCCCCGAAACCATCGCACGGTATGCAGCCCCACTGAAGCAGGGGTTGGACGTGGGTATGGGCATTGGCTCAATGATCCCTAGTCCTATCCAGCCGGCTGCGGGCGCGTATATGGGGTTGAGGGGCGCAGAGGAATTTGCGGATCAACCTTCACTCCAATCGTTGCTGTTCGCAGGGTTGGGCGCGTTGCCGTTCGTTGGGAAGGCCAAGGGGTTGCTCAACGAAGCCAAAGCGGCGAAGGCAGCAACGACGGCAGCGGAATACGAGCGCACGGGGTATGGTGCTACGGGCTACGCGAGTAATGCTCGTAAGGTGAAGCCGAGTGAGGGTGGGTATGTGAACAACCCTACTCCAAAGCCTACTCCTCCATCATCGGGTGGGCCGACAGGAACAAGTTTCTCTCCGGGGAAGATGCCAAATCCTCCTTCGTGGAGTTACTCGCAGTCGGATATGCTGAACCCCAAGTCTCTCGATACGATGGATCGTATGGGGGCTGAAGCACAGATGCTCTCGAAGCCTGCTCCGGGTGGTGGACAGTGGAGAGCGGCAACGGGTCGAAATGGAAAGCCCGTATGGACCAATGCACCGGAGGAAGCAGTGGTGCCTCCTTCGATTGAAGCACTGGGTCGGCCTGAGGGACGTGGATTGACTCGTGCGGCACAGGAGAAGATCCTCGCAACAGAAACTCCGGGATGGTCGGATGTTCCTTTGGACTTTCCGGAAGAAGTAATCGCGGCTGCACCCAAGGCTCCGAAGGCACTTGTAGGCGGACGTAAGGGTCAGACACACGGACGACAGACAACAGGTGGAGAGTTCGGGTTTCCGGATCTCCCGAAGATCTCCGAAGCGGAACTCACGCGGTTGCAGAAGTTGTTCAAGCGCACGACTGGAAAATAACCTATGGCCCTTACACCACTATCAAAGCGCGGGACCACTCCTGCACCAACCACGCCTTCAACAGGTGGGTTGCGGCGATTGGGTGGTGGGTCTGCGCCGACTACGGATGAGGATTCAGGTGTCAGTGTTCCTGCTATAGCAGCAGGGGCAGCGGGACTTGGAGCGTTGGCCCTTGCGGCGAAGGCACCGGGTAGGGTCGGCAAGGTTGCCAGTGGGCTCAACGCACTACGTCAGCAGTTGATGCTCAGCGGTTTCGCGCTACCCAAGTCGATGTTGGGCAACGTCGGGGCTGCGGTGGAGACGAGTGCGCTGAAGGGGTCGCTGGACCCCCTAAAGGCGTTGTTCTCCATGGAGACGTTGAAGGATGCCGCACAGTCTTTCAAGACGGGGAGTGGCATCGCAGCCAACCCTGCTGGACAGGCCAGCACATCACAGCTACCAAAGCTGCTCTCCCTACCCGGTAGGTTGATGGGAGCGGCAGACGAAGCGACACAGATGGCTCTGCAACGTGGTGGAGTCGCTGCGAAGGAAGCGCAAGCAGCTACGCTCCAGTCTCCGTTGACGGGACGGTTGGGTGAGGTGTTTGAATCGAGTGCAACAAACCCTAACCCGATGGCGAGCTACCTTCACCCATTTCGGCGGACACCGTTCAATCAGCTTCTTGAGGGGCTCGATACCTTCAAGGGCGGGTCGGGCATGACAACCGTTCTGGGGAAGAACCCCGGAGTGCAGGCGGCGTATATGGGGGCCGGCGCCGTGCATGGTGCCTCCACAGCAGACGATCAAACACCCATGTCGATCCCTCTCGCAATCGCTGCGAGTGGCCGGCGTGGACTCCCCTACGGCGTAGCGGCGTTAATCGCCCGTGGGCTCGCGGAAGGAAAAGGTGGTGGGGGTATCGCAGGATCAATGATTCCCGTATCAGAATATGGGTATGAACAATCCCTGAGTAACCCTTTCAAGCCATTTACTAACCCGGCTGCACTCACAGCCTTAGACAAGATCATAGGGTCACGGTAATGCCGGAATACATCACGACAGGAGAATTCAGCCGTTGGGCTGATGGTGATCGGGAATGGAAACAAACCACGTTAGAGTGTATGATGGATACACGCGAACGGGTTGCGCTGCTTGAAGGGGTTTCCAAACGAGCGGACAAGGCGGACTCCTCAGCATCTAAAGCAAAGCGATGGGCCATCATCGGCACTTCCATCGGGGCAGTCATTGGCCCAATCGTCAACGGCATCTGGACATCTCTGAAATAACACTCGGCATAAGGCTTGCATTCTCTCTAAGGGGGATGCGAGCCTTTTCTCGTCTTTACCCACCTTTCGTCACCTCAAGGAGACAACATTGTCCAATAACCAAGAATGTGCATCCACCGGATGTCACAACAAGGCTCGTCGGCGCGGTTTGTGCGAGTCCTGCCGAAAGGGCATTCCCCCTGCCAGTGAGAAGGCTACTCTCACCGATGGCATTGTGGATCGAGGCGATACCCGCGATGTGACCAAAACCACGACCGAACGTGTGAAGACTCTGGCGGATCTCGTCAGGGTGTGCGAGATTGATCTCGAAGTCTGGGAGATCGTAGAGTGGCACGCAAACAAATGGGAGATGGGCTTCAAGAACGCCTATCAAAAGGCGGATACCCTACCCTTGTTTCAGGTCAAAGTGAGGCTGAAGAAGCGTGGTGGAGTAGTTCTCACAATGGAGACGCTGCGCAAGGAACTCCTCGCAGACATCTCAGCAGCGTCAGTTCCTCGCAAACCCTTCCCTACAGTAGAGGGGGAGTGGCTGTATGAGTTTGCGCCAGTTGACCTTCATATGGGTAAGCTGACGTGGGCTGAGGAAACCGTCACAAACTACGATATGAAGATCGCTACTGAGATGTTCAACGCCAGCGTGGAATTCCTGTTGGACCGGGCGATGAAGCTGACGAGCGGGCGCATTGACCGCATCCTGTGCGTGTTCGGTAATGATGTCTCTCACGTCGATACCAAACGTGGCGACACAACAGCGGGAACCGTGATGGACGTAGACTCGCGGTATGTGCGTATCTATCGTCGTATCTGTGCGATTCACCGGGCTGCAATCGACCGTCTTCGTGAGGTTGCCCCTGTAGATGTGAAGATCGTCAGCGGGAACCACGATGAGTTGACCAGCTTCCACCTTGGGGAGATCCTATCGGCCATCTACGAAAAGGATGAACGGGTGACAATCGACAACTCACCCCGACAGCGCAAGTATTATGAGTATGGCGTCAACCTGTTTGGGTTCGCGCATGGGGACAGCGAGCGGGTGAACGAACTCCCACTGGTGATGGCAAGGGAGATGCCGGATGCGTGGGCACGCTGCAACTCTCGTGAGTGGCACATCGGCCACAAGCACATCAGCGAGAAGAACAATTGGCACTCACAGGACTTGTTCAGTGACAAGGGAGTCAGGGTGAGGAGGCTTACTTCGATGTCGGCACATGACGCATGGCACACAAAGCATGCCTACATGGACCGTCGAGCGTGCGAAGGATTCGTGTTCCACAAGACGGCCGGATTCACCGACCATCTTTCGTTCAACATTGACCACTTCACAGGAAGGAAGCTGACCGTATGATCGGAACCTATGCAGCGTGGGCAGGATTCCTGCTCGCGCAAAACGCGTCGTTCACCTTTGTCAGTCGAGCACGTAACTCCGGTAGCTACGCACTCCATGCGTGTGCCGCAGTCTGTTCGAACGGGATTTGGTTCGCCGCGCAGTTCATTTCGTTGGGGCTCATTATCGAGGCGATCAAGAACGGCACAACTGCTGAGAAGATCGGCATGGGTGCGTTCTACACAGTGTTCACGGTGGGTGGATCCCTAGCGATGCACTGGATTGGCATCAACTACATTGAGAAGGGGAAGAGGAGAGTAGGGGCATGATTGCACCAGATACAAAACTCGAAGACTTGACGGATGAGGAAATCCTCGCAGAACTCCGACGTGAAGCAGAGGTTCGCGTGCAGGAGTCTTATGCTGTGATCCTCGCAATGCGTGGCTTCATGGCGGAAGTCAAACCGACTCCGACCGAATCGTGATCTCGCTGTGGATCCGCAACTGGTGCGTGGATCTCTATATCGCTGAACCGGGCTACGACGGCTTCGAAGGCTACGACACCTACCTCAATCTCGGGGTAGGTATCACCTACACATGGGGTTGGTAAATGGATTCAGCACTTGCGTGGATTGGGGAGATCGTCCAGTGGATCGGACGGTTCATCCCTCGAAGGGAGATCTTGGACACGACGGAAGCCGCAATCAAGTTCAAGGGCGGCAATAACCCGGTATTGTGCAAATCGGGTATTCATTGGTATTGGCCGTGGATGTCCGCGTGGATCGTCTACCCCGTCGCACGGCAGACTGACCGGCTAGAGTCTCAGGTGATCGAGTCAGCGGATGGGAAGACGTTCTTGGTGAGTGGAACGTTGACCTACATGATCGATGACCTGATGAAGTTGATCCCCTGCACGCACAGCGCAACAGTGCTGACACAGGAGATCGCCATGACCGCAGTTCACGATGTGTGCTGTGACATGGATTGGGCGGTTCTCCAACAGGGGCAGCGAGCGGGAACCTTGAAGACGAAGTTGAAGAATGCCGCACAGAGGGAGTTGGGGGAATACGGGATTCGAGTGATACGGCTGAAGTTGAATACCTTAGCGCGTTGCCGAGTGTTAAAGGTAGCGCAATCGATCAGTAGTGAAGAATAGAATCTTGGGAGGGATGATGGAAAATCGTGGACAGCAATTCGAGAACACCTTTAATCAAGTAACAGAGCGGAATAAAGCAGCACAGGAAGATGCGGCATGCGGGTTTGATCCTCGTCCGCAGCGGAGAGCGGACTTGGACGAGGCGAAGCAACGGATAGAGAAAACGCTCGGCTTCGGTGACGCCCCTACCCGTGCATCTACCCTTCCGACCGACGCAAAGGGCCGCAAGGAACATCCAGTAGCTTCGGGCGTATTGGACTACTTCCCCGACGCGTTGGTCGCTGTTGCCAACGTCAGCTTCAGAGGGAACGAACAGCACAATCCGGGTCAACCTCTCCACTGGGCTCGGGAGAAGTCCACGGATCAGGACGACACGATCATCCGGCATTTCCTCCAGCGAGGGAGTCTAGATACAGACGGCATTCGTCACAGCGCAAAGATGGTGTGGCGAGCACTGGCGTTGCTTCAGTTGGAGATCGAAGCGGAGCAGAAGACGTATGCCTACGGGTCTGCTCAGGAGATCGCATGGGGTGGTGCTTCAAGCGAACGATTTCACGTTTCCGAATCACCCAGTTATCCCAACGCGGGATGTGGTGTTCAGCCTGCGTATGGCACAGGCAGAGATGAACCGGCTAACCAGTCAAGTGCAG
>Ga0137452_1000627_pt1 | contig 10606 bp, 7 predicted proteins | sample EasRivERMGT513_2_FD_102312 | JGI IMG/M metagenome (GOLD analysis project Ga0137452, IMG submission 102312) | Soil microbial communities from meander-bound floodplain in the East River, Colorado, USA - East River MetaG ERMGT513_2 | ecosystem: Environmental > Terrestrial > Soil > Floodplain ...
CGTACGGCGCATCGGGAGCCCCGACGTTTTCCTCGAATCGCCTGAGCCTGCTCGATCGCGGCGTCATCTTCGCGAACGCGTACGTTCGCGGCGGCGGCGAGATGGGCGAGGAGTGGCGCGAGCAGGGCCGCATGATGCGCAAGATGACGAGCTTCACGGACTTCGTCGACTGCGCCGACGCGCTGGTCCGCTTGAAGTACACGTCGCCCGATCGGCTCATCATCCAGGGCGGCAGCGCCGGCGGTCTGCTCGTCGGCGCCGCGGCCAACATGCGGCCCGATCTGTTCAAGGCCGTCGTGGCCCAGGTCCCGTTTCTCGACGTCGTGAACACGATGCTCGACCCGTCGCTGCCGCTCACGACGGGCGAGTACCTCGAGTGGGGCAATCCGGCAGATCCTGCCGTCCGCGAGTACATGCTGCGGTACTCGCCCTACGAGAACATCCGCGCGCAGGCGTACCCGGCCATCCTCGTGCATGTGTCGCTGAACGACAGCCAGGTGCCGTTCTGGGAAGGCGCGAAGTTCGTCGCGCGTCTGCGCGATCTGAAGACCGATCAGAATCCGGCGCTGCTCAAGACCAATCTCGGCGCCGGCCACGGCGGCGCCTCAGGACGCTACGACGCACTCCGCGAGACCGCGTTCACGTACGCGTTTATTCTTTGGCAAATGGGACGGGCCTCCGCCTGATGGAGGCCGGGTCTTCAGACCCGGCGTGTGCGAGATGGCGTTGCGGAACCGCAAAAGTGCGGCAGAATCTCGGCATCATGCCTCGTGTTTCTGTCCTTGGCCTCCTCGCTGCATGCATCGCGCTGACGTCGCCGCTCGCCGGTCAAACGCCGGCGGCGACACGCGTCGTGCTGCTCGGCACCGGCACGCCCAACGCTGACCCGGAGCGTTGGGGTCCGGCCGTGGCGATCGTGGTGGGTGACGAGTCGTACCTCGTTGACGCCGGCGTCGGCATCGTCCGTCGCGCCGCAGCCGCCGCGAGGGCGCAGAGCCTGCCGGCATTGCAGGCCGCGCGTCTTCGACGCGTCTTCCTCACACACCTGCATTCCGATCACACGCTGGGCCTGCCGGATCTGATGTTCAGTCCGTGGGTGCTCGAGCGTGCCGTGCCGCTCGACGTCTTCGGCCCATCCTGCACGCGTGCGATGACCGAGAAGCTCGAAGAGGCGTATCGCGCCGATATCGACATGCGGCTGACGGGCGGAGAACCGCAGTCCACGCGAAACTATCGCGCGATCGTCCGTGAGATTCGTCCGGGCCTCGTCTATGAGGACGCGAAGGTCCGCGTCGATGCCATCGCCGTGCCGCACGGGACCTGGCCGGAAGCGTTCGCGTTTCGATTCCGAACAGCTGACCGCACGATCGTGGTCTCGGGCGACACGCGGTCATCGCAAGCGTTGGCGGACGCCTGCAACGGCTGCGATGTGCTCGTGCACGAGGTGTACTCCGCCGAGCGCTTCAAGCAGCGCCCGCCGGAATGGCAGAAGTACCACGCCGCGTTCCACACCTCGACCGTTGAACTGGCCTCACTGGCCACGCGCGCGAAGCCGAAGGTGCTCGTGCTGTATCACCAGTTGTTCTGGGGCGCGACTGATGCCGACCTGGAGCGCGAAATCCGCGCGGCTGGCTATGAGGGCCGCGTCGTCTCGGGGAAAGACCTCGACGTGTACTGATCGTTCGAACTTGCTACGATACGCGTCACGCCGGGTCTAGAGACCCGGCCTCCATGCTGGTCCCCCGATCGCGTCTGGAGGTCTGATGATTCGGAAGATCGCGATGGCGATTCTGATGATGGCAGTCGTCGCTGTTCCTGCGGCAGCGCACGCGCAAACGCTGAAGCCGAAGAACATCAAGGTCACGTTCGTGCCCGCAGCCGCCGCGCCCACCACGACGAGAGTGGACTTCACGCGTATCGCGCCAGTCGTCGCCGCGACGAAGGCGGCGCCGGCGCAGTCAACCGGCAAGAAGAACTTCTGGAAGACGCCCTGGCCCTACGCGATCATCGTCGGCGCTGCTGCGGTGGTCGTGGTCGCGGTGAAAAGTGGGGGAGCGGGGGGATATTAGTAGTGCGGTTCAGAGTTCAGCGTTCAGCGTTCAGGGTTCTCGGCCAAGAACTCTGAACTCTGAACCCTGAACGACTCCCGTCTATTTATTTGTCGCCTCCATCACCAACGTCAGCGCATTGTTGGTCGCTCGTCGCGCTGCGCCCTGTCCGCGCATGTGGCCCATCCGAACGATGACGAGCTGACGTTCGGGGACGATCCAGGTGTTCTGTCCGCCGGCGCCGGCCGCGAAGTACGTGCTGCGCGGCAGGTTCCAGGCGCCGTCACCGTTGATCCAGAACAACCCGCCGTAGACAGCGCGCGGCCATGCGGGCGCGAGCGTGCTCACGAAACGCGCCCAGCCTTCAGGCAGGATGCGCTGGCCCTGCCACACGCCGTCCTGTAAATAGAGGAGGCCGATGCGAGCCCAGTTGCGCGCCGTGCCGTAGTCGTAGCCGGTCATCAGAAAGTTGCCGAACGGATCGGTCTCGAGCACCTGACGCCGGATGCCAATCTTGTCGAACAGCATGCGCTGTGGCCAGGTCAGATATTCCTGGCCGCGCTTCTGCACAGCGAGCTTGATGAGGTAGCCGAGTGTGAGCGGATCGCAGTTGCGGTACCGTCCGTCGGTGCCCGGCGTGAATTCCAGCGGCCGCGTGATCGAGTATTCGAACGAGTCGATCCCGCCCGTGTAGATGTAGTAATGGTCGAGCACGGTGTTCTGTGGCGAGCCGCCGGGTTCCTGATTGCCCACGAACTTCAGCCCTGCGCTCATCTGCAGGAGATCGACGTTGCGAATCTTCGCGCGCGCGTCGCCAGGCGCCTGCCACAACGGAACCGGTGCAGGTTGCTCGGTCTTGTAGGTGCCGTCCTTGACCAGCAACGAGAAGAGCGTCGACGTGATGCTCTTGCCCATCGACCAGCTCTCGAGCTGCGTGTCCTTCGTGATGCCCGGCGCGTAGCGCTCGCCGACGATGCGGCCGTTGTGCAGGACGAGGAAGGCGGCGGTCATCGCGTTCGGATCGGCGAACGCCGCGTCGAGCGCCGCGTCGATCTTCGATTTGTCCACGCCGGCAGGGAAGGGCCGCCTGTCCGGCTGATCGCCCATCGGCCACGCCTGCGTCGCGGCATCGGGCAGCGAGGTCTTCACCGGCACGGGTGTGAAGTGAATGCCGGGCGACGCCGGGTTTTCGATGATGCAGCCTTGATCGCCGTACAGCCTCGCCTCGCGAGTGATCTCGCCGAACGTCGCGCGCACGAACTTGCGCTCGCGATCGACGGTGTACGTCACCTTGTCCTGCTCGGCCGGCGGCATGAAGAAGTACGCGCTGCCGCGCACGACATCCGCGGGCTCGCGGCCGGAGACGAAGACGCCGGAGCACAGGATCTTCGCGAAGCCGGCTAAGCCGTTGTCAGTTGGGCTGCCGGTCGGTGTTGGATAGGATGTTGTGGACGGCTGCTGGGCAGTCAGCGCGATGCCGGCAAGCGCCAGCACGGTCGTCGCGAGCAGCAGCATCGAACGGCGCGTCATCCGCATCTCAGCCTCCCCAGGGTGCGATGAGGATACTAAACACCGCACGCTATGACGTCACTCCATCTGCACTTGCTGCATTTGCTCAAGGGCCAGCCGACGCCGGTCCATGTTCCTGATCTCGAGGAACGCAAGGATCGGGACCCTGGCGATTCCGGCGTCCGGTGCCCCCAGTGCGGCTGGGAGCCCGGCGCCCACGATCGGTGGGCCTGCAGCTGCCTGCACCTCTGGAACACGTTCCAGACCCGCGGCGTCTGCCCGGCCTGCGAGAAGCAGTGGCTCGAGACGCAGTGCCCGCGCTGCAGCGAGTGGTCCCTTCACGAACATTGGTATTACTCTTCTCCCGATGCCGAAGACTGACACAAGGCTCGACGACATCACCGCGGCCATCAATCTGCTCGAGCAACTCGCGACCGACTGGTCGCTGCTCGACGACTTGCCGGCCGAGACGCGCACGCGGCTGCATCTGGCGGTGGCCCAGCTGTTCGATCCCGATCCGGTCACGCGTCGCAAGCGCGTCAAGGCCAGCGAACGCGCACGCCGGAAGGCCGCGGCCGCGAAAGACGAACAGCGCCTGAACACGACCGGCATTCGCACGCTGCGGCAGAAGCCCGTCTACACGACGCCGAATGTGTTTCCACCGCGCGATGTCGCCGCGGACTCCACGGACTCGCCGGACTCTTCGTCGTCTCGTCACTGCTACGTCTGCAAAGAACACTTCAGCTCGCTCCACCATTTCTACGATCAGCTCTGCCCGTCATGCGCGGCGCTGAACTACACGAAGCGAACCGAGCTCGCAGACCTGAGCGGGCGCGTGGCGCTCTTGAGCGGCGGGCGCGTGAAGATCGGCTACCAGACCGGTCTCAAACTTCTTCGTGCCGGCGCGCACCTGATCGTCACGACACGATTCCCGCAGAACGCGGCCGTGCGGTACGCGGCCGAGCCGGATTTTCCGGACTGGCAGCATCGGCTCGAGATCTACGGCCTGGACCTGCGTCACACGCCGAGCGTCGAAGCGTTCTGCCGCGAGATGCTCGCCACGCGCGATCGCCTCGATTTCATCGTCAACAACGCCTGCCAGACCGTGCGGCGTCCGCCGGAGTTCTACGCGCACATGCTGGCCGAAGAGCGTGCGGCCGCGAACAGCGCGCGGGCGCTGGTCCGTCACGTCGCGCCCGTGGATGCTCCCGTCGCCGCGGGACATCTGTCGGCCGAGCTCTCGCAAGTCCGGCTCTTGCCTGACGAGGTTCAGCCGCGACTGGATCTGTTTCCGGCCGGGCTGCTCGATCAGGATCTGCAGCAGGTCGATCTGCGTGGCCGCAACTCGTGGCGCATGATGCTCGCCGAAGTGCCGACCGTCGAGCTGCTCGAGGTGCAGCTCGTCAACGCCGTCGCGCCGTTCGTGTTCAACGCTCGGCTCAAGCCGCTGATGTTGAAGACGCCGAACCGCGACAAACACATCGTGAACGTCTCGGCCGTCGAGGGCCAGTTCTATCGGAACTTCAAGACGACGAAGCATCCGCACACGAACATGGCGAAGGCCGCGCTGAACATGATGACGCGCACGTCGGCGGCGGACTATCACGCCGACGGCATCCACATGAACAGCGTCGACACCGGCTGGGTGACCGACGAGGATCCCGTCGAGATCGCCCAGCGCAAGCAGGCCGAACACCGCTTCCATCCGCCGCTCGACATCGTCGACGGCGCGGCCCGCATCCTCGATCCGATCATTTCCGGCGTGAACACCGGCACCCACATCTGGGGCAAGTTTCTGAAGGACTATCAGGTCACGGACTGGTAAAGCGTATTGGTGCTGGGTGCTCCGTGCTGAGTGCTAGGTGCCGAGCACGAGCACCGAGCACCAAGCACCCAGCACGCACCGAAGGTGGTACCATCCGCCAGGAAAACCCTCATGGCCATACCTGATCCCCAGCGGGAGACTCGCCGCGTTGATCGACTGATTGGTCTCAGTGTTTACGGCTGTGCTCTGGCCGGCGTCGTCGGCATCGGGATCGCGGTGCCGTGCATCGCCACCGGGCAATTCGCAGAAGCCGCGAGTGGGCTCCTCGTGGCCGCCGTCGCGTTTGGACTGCTCGCGAATGCCGTGTTGAGGAAGTAGCCCGGTCCATGAACCGGCTGCGGACTGGAAACATCCTCGTCGGCATCACCGCGGTCATGCTCCTTGCGAGTGGGGCCCTGCACCTCGCCGCTTATTCCGGCAATATCAGTCCACTCGCGCAGTCCGCGACGCCCGACGACGTGCGTGCTCTGCTGCCGGCGTTGTGGCTGACGGTCGGCGTCGACTTGGTCGTGATGGGCCTCGTCGTCGCCGGGATCGGCTTCGAAAACTCGACGGGCGGACGATGGGCTCTCGCGGCGGTCGCGCTCGGCTCGTGGGCCGGCGTCGTGCTGCACCTGACCTTTTTCGGATTCATCGCGCCGACCGCACTGTTGCTGCTCGACGGCGCGCTGGCGCTCACGTGCGCGTGGATTCGCGAGCCCAGACGCCGGCGGTCGACGACCGGGGCGTAAGGCTGCTGAGGTGCTGGGTGCTGGGTGCTGGTGCTCCGTGCCTGAGAATCCGCACCTAGCACTGAGCACCCAGCACCCAGCACACGGGTCCGGTTCCTGAGCTGAACCGGCTGAGGTCGGACGAACACAGAGGGACTCCGGGGGACACGAGAATGCCCTTTTCGCCGGGAGAGCGGTAGAATCGCTCGCTGACGTGGCGACTTCCCCCGATAGCGGCGTGCTCACTTGCCCGCGGTGCGGTCGGCCCAAAACTCCGACCCAGACCATCTGCTCCACGTGTGACGCGGAAGCCACGCTGATCGCGACACCGCCCGCCGCCAATGGCGACGCGCCAACGGTTTTTTCCACAGACACACCGACGACGTTTGCCGGCGAAGCACCGACGACGTTTGCTGGTGAGGCACCGACAACATTCAGTGGTGAGGCCCCGACGACATTTGCCGGCGGGACGCCGATGCCCAGCGAAGGGGCCACGGTCCTCTCCGGGCCTCCGACGTTCGGCTCGAAGGCTCCGAAGGCGCCGGCGACACCCGCGGGCGACTCAGGACCGCTGACCATCGGCGACGCGTTCGGCCGCTACACGATCGTGCGTCTCCTCGGCATCGGCGGCATGGGTGCGGTCTATCAAGCTTGGGACTCCGAGCTTGACGTCGTCGTCGCATTGAAGGTCATTCGGCCGGAAGTGCTGAAGGACCCGGCTGCCCTGCAGGAAATCGAACGGCGCTTCAAACGCGAGCTGCTACTCGCGCGCCAGGTGACGCACAAGAACGTCGTGCGCATCCACGACCTCGGCGAGATTCGCGGCATCAAGTACATCACGATGTCGTACGTCGAAGGCACCGACCTCTCCACGCTCGTCAAGAAGGAAGGCCGCCTGCCGATCGCGACGACGCTGCACGTCATGCGCGCGGTCGTGTCCGGCCTGGTCGCCGCGCACACCGCAGGCGTCGTTCACCGTGATCTGAAGCCGGCCAACATCATGGTCGACAAGGACGGCGAGGCGCTGATCATGGACTTCGGGATCGCGCGATCAACGGGTGCACCCGGCACGCCGGCGTCGCCCGCGCCGTCGGACGGCGCCATCGCCGAATCGTTGCAGGCCGCGAGCCGCTACACGCATGCGACGACGTTCGGTTCGATCGTCGGCACCGTCGAGTACATGGCGCCGGAACAGGCGCTGGGACAAGCCGTCGATCAGCGCGCCGATATCTACACGACCGGCCTGATCCTGTACGACTTGCTCTCCGGCGTGAAGCGTTCCGGTCTGCCCGGCACGGCTCTGGAACGGCTGCGCGCGCGCATGGAGCGGCCGCTGCCTGCGCTCAAGTCACTTGCGCCGGATGTACCGGACGCGCTTGCTGCCATCGTCACGAAGGCGATCGAGATCGACGCCGCGAAGCGATACCAGACGACGGTCGAGCTCGGCGACGACCTGGCGCGCCTCGACGACAACGGCGTGCTGCTGCCGGTGAAGCGCAGCGTGAGCCTGCCGATGATGGCGGGCATCGTCGCGGCCGTGGTCGCGCTCGCCGCCGGCGGATACTGGTTGTTCGGCCAGACAGCGCCCGAGAAGCCGCCCGATCCTGTGTCCGTCGTCATTGCGGACTTCGACAATCGCACCGGCGACAAGACATTCGATCGCACGCTCGAGCCGATGCTGCGCCGCGCTCTTGAAGGCGCCGGATTCATCACCGCTCTCGATCGCAACGGTCTCAAGATCACCGGTGCTGCGCTCCCGGAAAAGATGGACGAGGCTGCGGCGGTTCAGCTGGCTTCGAAGCAGGGACTGGGCATCGTTCTGTCGGGCGCCATTGAGAAGCAAGGCAACAACTACCGCGTGTCCATGAAGGCGCAGGAGGCGCTCACCGGCATCGTCAAGGCTGATATCAAATCGAGGGCGACGAGCCAGGGCAAGGTGATCGAAGAAGCGACGAAACTGGTCGGCACAGTCCGCGAGAAGCTCGGTGATCGCACCACAGGTACCGACCCGATTTTTACGGAGATGAGCCTGTCAGCCTCCTCGCTCGAGGTCGTGCGCTACTACGCGGCCGCGCAGGATGCGAACTCGAACAACAAGTACGAGGACGCCAAGGCGAATCTGCTGAAAGCTGTTGACCTGGACCCGAAGTTCGGCGTCGGGTATCTGGCACTCTCGGGCGTCTCGCGGAACCTGGGAAAGCCGGATGACGCCGAGATGTTCGTCAGGAAGGCGCTCGACAACCTCGACGGCATGACGGAGCGCGAGCGGTACACGACCCGCGGAATGTTGTTTCGCCTGACGGGCGACTACAAGCAGTGCGTCGAGCAGCACGCCGAGCTCATCAAGAACTACCAAGCCGACATCATCGGTCGCAACCAGCTTGCGGTGTGCGCCTCCAATCTGCGCGACATCAAGCGCGCGCGCGACGAGATGGAAGCGATCGTCAAGCTGCTGCCGAATCGCGTGCTGTTCCGTGACAACTGGTCGCTGTACTCGAGCTATATCAGCGATTTCGCCACGGGTGAGGAGCAAGCGCTGAAGGTCCATGAGATCGCGCCCACGGACGCGTACGGGCGCGTGGCGCTGGGATTCGCGCAGATGGGGCAGGGCAAGCCCGACGCGGCGATCGAGACCTACCGCGATTTGGCGCGCGTCGAAAAGGACAAGGACGGGAAGGACCAGTTCGTGTACGGCGCGGCTGGTCCGACGATGTCCATCGCCGGGTTGGGCAGCATCGCGCTGTACCAAGGCAGGTTTGCCGAGGCCATTCGTGTGCTCGAGCAGGGCGCAGAAGCCGACCTGGCGAAGTTCGGCGCTCGCGCGGCAGCGAAGTACGCCGAAGTCGCGTACGCGCAACTGTCACGCGGTCAGAAAGCCGCGGCGGTCGTCGCCGCCGGGAAGGCGCTCGCTGCCGCCGAGAATGCGCCGGCCGTCAACAAGCTGAGGATTCGATTCCTGGCTGCCCGAACGTTCGTTGAGGCCGGTCAGCCGGCCAGGGCGAAACCGCTCGCGGCGGCGCTTGCGGCTGAAGTGCTGCCTGAACCGCAGGCCTACGCGAAGATCATCGAGGCGCAGCTCGCCGTGGCGGCGAAGGATCCCCAGGCCGCGATCAAGCTGCTGACGGAGGCCAACGACCTGTACCCGGACGTCGGCACATGGATCGGTCACTTCGAACTCGGACGCGCATTTCTTGCTGCCGAACAGTTTCCCCAGGCCGATGCGCAGTTCGACAAGTGTCTGAAGCGGCGCGGCGAGGCGAACACGCTGTTCCTCGACGAGGAACCGACGTTCGGCTACTTCCCGATGGTCTTTTACTATCAGGGCCGGGCGCGCGAAGGCATGAAGCTCGGCGGCGCCGAGTCTTACCGCAGGTACCTGGAGATTCGCGAGAAGGCGGGAGAAGATCCGCTGATTGCGGACATCAAGAAGCGGATTCGGTAAATCGGGGCCGACCTCGGGGGCGAAAGGCATGCAGAATGCCTGTCGACCCCCGAGGTCGATAGAGTTCTACTTCAACTGCACCGGCGTCGTCAGTCTCGCCGCCGATCCATCGTTCAACGTGATCAGCACCGTGTAGCAGCCCTTGCCGGTGATCGTCGGCGCGCTCGACGCCGTCGTCGAGTCCCAGTTGAACGCATATCCGCCAGAGACCAGCCGGAAGTCGCTGCCGCCTGTCGCACCACTCGGCAATTGGTACAACGTCTCGCGCGTTCCGGTTGCGGATGCCGAGCATCCGCCTCCCGCCGCGCCGTTGAACACGCTCTCTATCTTGACCAGCGTGCTCAGTGAGTTGATCGTGTTCCCGAGCGCGTCCTTGAGCTGCCAGCTGATCGGCACTGCGCTTCCAAGGTTCGCGGGGTTCTTCACGGACGAGAGCACGAAGTTGTAGATCACGAGGTAGTTGTTGGTCGCCGTCGACTGATTCCCGGCGTTGTCCGTTGCCGTGACCGTGAACGGCTTCGCTCCGACGGTTGCCGTGTCGATGTTCGAGCCGTTCGCGACCGTGCCGATGCAGGACGCGACGCCCGACGCCGGGTTCGGGTCCGTGCACGTGTAGCTCGAGGTCATCACCGTCTTCAGGATGATGTTCGCGTTGTTGGCCGCTCTCGTGATGGTGATCGTCGGCGCCACCGTGTCGATCTTCACGGTGCCGGTGTTCGAGGAGCCCGGGCCCGCGCCGCTGTTTCCGACGCCGTCGGTCGCCGTGCAGACCAGGTTGTGCGTGCCGTCAGCGGTCAGGCTCGCCGTGCCGCCTGCCGCCGACGTCCCGATGCCCGTGAGCGAACCGACCGCGATCGTTGAGCCATTGTCGGTACACGCAATCGTGGTCACGTTCGACGGGTCGGTGGCGGAGATGCTGACCGACACCGGTGACGTCTTGAAGTAGCCGTTCGATCCCGTCGGCGTGGGGATCGTCACCGTCACGACCGGCGGCGTGAGGTCGATCACGTGGATCGTGACCGTCGCGGACACGTTCCGCCCGGAGATCGGCGTCACGTCCTTCGCCTTGTAG
>Ga0137452_1000628_pt1 | contig 10601 bp, 8 predicted proteins | sample EasRivERMGT513_2_FD_102312 | JGI IMG/M metagenome (GOLD analysis project Ga0137452, IMG submission 102312) | Soil microbial communities from meander-bound floodplain in the East River, Colorado, USA - East River MetaG ERMGT513_2 | ecosystem: Environmental > Terrestrial > Soil > Floodplain ...
GAGCAATTCAACAATTCGTACTGTGCGATCTTGCGGCTGCTCGACCGGACGTTCAACGGCAGTCCACAGACGTTGAGGACCGCGATCGGCGCGATGTACCGCCTCAAGGCCCAGGCGCAGGCGTTGATGGAGATGCCGACTGAGGATGGGATCACCACCGCAGGTCCGACCTTCGAATACTCTGCCGAGGAAACTTGAGCGCCGCGTTCGCGGCGCTCAAGGAGAGATCGCTTACGCGAATCGCTTGACGAACTCGAGCGCCTTCCCCGCGACCTCCCGCCAGCCGGCGTCGATCGTCAGCGAGTGCCCGCGGCCCGCCATCTTGATGATCTCGGTCACGCCCTTGTTGCGCTTCTGCTTTTTGTAGGACGCGTTCGCGATCGCCCAGGGGACGGTATGGTCCGAGTCGGCCGAGACGATCAGCATCGGACCCCGTTTCGGGTTCGTTGAGTCCACCTTCGCCTCAGACCACGGGTTGATGTTCGCGGACGCCGCCTGGAAGAGCGGCTCGCCGGCGCCTGGAACTGAGTAGCCGAGGTACAGCTCTTTCGCCTCATCCTCGCCGACTGCGTTCGCGAAGCTGTAGTGGAACTGCTCGTAGGTGAGCGGGACCGCCCGGTTCCAGTTTGCCGGATTGCGCAGGGCGACGCTCGCCGCGCGCAGGGCCGAGAACGGCAACGGGAGCACGCCGCGGAACGGAGCTGGACTGATCGCGACCGACGCGGAGGCAAGCCCGCGACCGGCGAGAATCATCGTCAGCAGACCCCCGAATGAGTGGCCGATGATTACGGGCTTCCGATTCAGGCGGCGGATGATCGCCTCTTCGTAGTCCGCGATCTGGGTGATCCCCTTGCCGGCGAACACCTCGGGGTGCTGCCTGGCCTGGGTGACCGTGTCGGGATCGTCAGGCCATCCCGGTGTCACCCCGACGTAGCCGGCCTCTTCGAACAGCGTCACCCACCGGTCCCAGCTCGAAGGCAGCAGCCAGAGCCCATGAACGAAGACCACGGGTGTGGCTGTCGTCGCGTTCGCGCGGTCGATCTGTGCAGCTTCGTGGTCGGTGATGGTCGATTCGATGGTTGCAGTGGTCATCTCCTCCTCCTCGTTTACGGTGATACCGGGACGTCAGCGCGCGTCGTGCTGGCTAGGACCGGGAAGCGCGTCGTGATGTGACAACGTCGTTCGACGTGCCCGGTGTCACATTCAGAACCGTCGTGCGGTCTTCGTTGCGCAGCTAACTGTTGGAGTTCGCCGCCGATGGTGCAGTGCGCCGACCCCGGGAACCTCCTGACCAGCCTCCCGACCGTTGAAGAGGTTCTGCACAGTCACGCCTCGGAGCTGGGGCATGACCTTATCCCCTACCGGAACCACGTGTACCGGGTTGTGAATCTGTGTTTGGCGATCGTCGGAGACCGCCGCGTCGAGCTGGAGAAGATCGCGGTCGCAGCCGTCTTCCACGACCTCGGGATCTGGACGAACAAGACGTTCGACTACATCGCTCCATCAGTCGCACTCGCCCGCCAGCATCTGGCCGCTCGAGGGATGGCGGAATGGATCCCCGAGATCGTGGCGATGATCGCGGACCACCATAAGATCACTTCCTCGCGGCCAAATCCGCACCCCTCGACTACCGCTGGGGGTGCCCTGAGCGGAGTCGAAGGGAAATCGCTGGTCGAATCATTTCGGCGCGCAGACTGGATCGACGTCACGCGGGGATTTCGAAGGTTCGGTGTGCCGCGGACGGTTGTCGCAGATGTCACGGCCACGTGGCCGAGCGCAGGCTTCCATCGACGCCTCGTGGAACTGACGATTGATCGATGGTCCAAGCACCCGCTCAGCCCTCTGCCAATGGTCAAGTGGTAACCAGTGACAACCGGACCGGCCATCCGCGTCTATGGTCCTGGTAGACGCGAATGACCGGCCCTTTTCGGTCACTCGACGTCGCGTGCTGCCCTCCGGATGAATGACGCGACGACGTGAGGCTGGGACAACATGGCCACGTGGCTCGACGCGAGCGTGATTGACGTGGCGTGCATCCGTTCGGCAAACATCGCCTGGAGCGTCGGCAGCACGACGCGGTCGTAAGCGGCGATCACGAACCAACTGGGCTTGTTCCGCCAGGCTGGTGTTGTGATGGCGCCGCTCAGGGCGAGGCCGGACGTTGGCCCCTGGGTGGCCGCAAGGACCGTCTGCTCAGAGTCGGTCAGGTCGGGCGCGAAATCCTCGCGAATTCCAGTCGACGTGAGCTTCAGGAATCCGAACTGGTCCTGTTGCAAGTGCTGAAGAAATGGCGGCGGGTTATCAACCGTCAGCTTGAAAGGCGATTCCCCTTCTGCAGGTGCGAACGCCGCCACGTAAACCAGACCGGCGACTTTCGGATCGTTCCCGGCCTGAGTCATGACCGCTCCGCCGTACGAGTGAGCGACAAGCAGGAGACGGCCGTCGACACGCGCGATCGCTCTCTGCACCGCGGCAACGTCGTCGGCCTGCGTTGTGAGCGGCAGCTGCACCGCGTCAACGTGAAGACCCTTCTCCTCGAGCAGTGGAATCACTTTCGACCAGCTCGAGCCGTCGGCCCACGCGCCGTGTACGAGCACGATGTTGGTCACGCCACGACTCCGCTTCCGTTCTTCCGTCGCGCCTGGTGTCGTTGCGGCTATCAGCAGTGCGGCCGCTACGAAGGCCGTCGACAGTCTTTTGAATAGCATCGAACGTGTCATCGTTTCTCTCCTTCGATTGCGAAGACCGCGCTCCACGGCAGTTCGTGACAGCCGCCGCGAGTGTCACAGAGCAGCCGGCACCGCGGTCTGTGGTGGCGATGGTGGAACGCGCGGTTGTCGCGGCCACTCAACGCGGCTCGCGAAGAGATTCGACCTGGAGGAGCGTCATGATGTCGTACATGTTGTTCGCCGGACTGGGATTCCTGATTTACATCAGCGCGGCACTCGCAGAGACGGCGATGACAAGTTTTGGCGACGCGTATCTCGCCTTCGCGCGTTGTGCCGCGCTGTGCCGAGAAGCGCGTGACGCCATCGCCAATGGCGAGAGCCGTGCTTCGGCGAACCAATCGCAATCCGCAGTCGTTGTTCGCGAATCGCAGGCAGTCCCTGAGGGAATGCGATTGTTTGAGCAGCGCGGCTGCGCCAGTTGCCACAAGGCCGACGCAACCGGCGTCGGACCAGTCCTTCATGGTCTTTTCGGGAGCCCGGTTCAGGATCCCGCGTGCGGCGTCGCGATTGTGGATGAATCGTACTTGCGTGAGGCGATTCTGAATCCATCGGCCACGGTGGCCGTCGGGTTCGCGCCGGTGATGCCGACGTTCGCGGGTCTGCTGACAGAGCAGGAACTACAGGCAGTGGTCGAGTACCTGAAGTCCTTGAACGATCGGCCCTAGCCTCTCGATTGATCAGAGGATCGCGCAAAGGGGGAAAGAGTCGGTAAGCGGCCGCTTCTGATTCTTGTCGTAAATAAGAGCCTGGAAGGCGCATGATCGGTTCCTTGTCTCGGTGCGGGTCAAGACGCGAGCCGACAGTACGGCACCGCCGTGAAGGACCGTCATGCAGCTTTGGACCAGAAAGATAGAAGCGCGCTTCCTGGCGGGAGACTACCCCGCAGCGATTCAGGCCTCGGTGAATGCAGAACGGTTGCTCTCGACGTCGCCGTCGTTCTTCGAATTAGCGGAGTACCACTTTTACAGTGCACTTTCGCGAGCCGCGTCCTGTCTTCTTCCAGACCCGTCCAGAGATCCCCATTTCGAGGCTTTGGCTGCTCACCAGAAGCAGCACGCGATATGGGCGCGTCACTGCCCGGAGAATTTTGAAAACCGCGCCGCATTGGTAGACGCCGAAATTGCTCGGATTGAAGGGCGGGTGCTCGAGGCCGAGCAGCTGTATGAAAAGGCCATCCGCTCGGCGCACGACAACGGCTTTGTCAACAATGAGGCAATCGCCTACGAGCTCTCCGCGCGCTTCTACGCGGCACGTGGTTTCCAGACGTTCGCAGACGCGTATTTACTCAAAGCCCGGTCCTGCTATCAGCGGTGGGGGGCCGATGGCAAAGTCGCGCAGCTGGACCATCTGTACCCCCAGCTCGGGAAAGAATCGGCTGCTGCCTCGACGAGCGCGATCCCGGCGCGTACGGAGGTCCTCGATCTTGCCACCGTGTTGAAAGTCTCGCAGGCGGTCTCGGGCGAGATCGTGCTCGAATCACTCATCGACAGCCTCATGCGCGCGGCGCTCGAGCACGCCGGCGCTGAGCGTGGTCTTCTCATCCGCCCACAGGACGACCAGCTCCTGATTGAAGCGGAAGCGGCCACGGGCGGAGATGCCGTCACAGTGCACCAGCGAGCCGCCTCCGCGAGCGCAGCGGCGTTGCCAGAATCCGTCGTTCGCCACGTGATGCGAACCCGAGAGCACATCATTCTTGACGATGCCACGGCCGACAACCCGTTTTCCGCGTATCCCTACATCGTTCAGTATCGCGCTCGGTCGATCCTCTGTTTGCCGCTGATCAACCGGTCCAACCTCACCGGCGTTCTCTATCTCGAAAACAACCTGGCGCCGCGTGTCTTCACTCCCGGTCGAATCACGATCTTGCAGTTGATCGCATCGCGGGCAGCGATATCGCTCGAAAATTCGCGGCTTTATCGCGACCTGGAGGATCGTGAACGCTCGCGAAGCCGGCTGATCGCCGTTCGGACGGACGTGAATCTGGCGCTGACAACCGACAACACGCTGAAAGACATTCTTCAATCCTGTGCCGAAGCCGTCGTGAAACACCTGGACGCTGCGTGTGCCCGCATCTGGGTCATGACGAACGATCAACAGTTCCTCGAGCTGCACGCCAGCGCGGGAACCTTCGCGGACGCAGATGGCGCGCCTCGTCTCGTCCCCGTTGGCGAGCCGGGCATAGGCCTCATCGCCGAAGGCAGAAAGCCCTACGTCACGAACGAGATCATCGACGATCCGTCCTTGAGCGATCGCGACTGGGCCCGCGTCGAAGGGGTGGTGGCGTTTGCTGGCTTTCCATTGCTCGCCGGCGGGAAGGTGGTGGGCGTCCTGGGGATGTTCTTGCGGGAACCCGTTGTCAGGGTTTCCATCGCGGCCTGGCAGATGATATCCGACACGATTGCCCAGAGCATCCAGAGAAAGCAGGCGGAGGAAGCCGTCCGTCGAAGCGAAGCGTTTCTCGCTGAGGCACAAGCCTTGAGCCAGACCGGCAGCTGGGGCTGGAATACGTCGACCGGCGTTCTCTTCTGGTCGCGCGAAACGTACAGAATCTTCGGATTCAACCCGGACGTCGCCCCGACGCTGCCGATGATTGTCGATGTGGTCCACCCCGACGACCGCACCCGCTTCGTGCACGAGGTGGAGATGCATGCGCGTAATCACGCTGACTTTCAGCATGAGTTCCGCTTGAAGCTTCGAGATGGTTCGATCAGGCACGTGTACGGCGTCGGACGGTCCGCCGTTCGTGGGTTTCCGGATTTGGACTATATCGGCGCCATCATGGACGTGACGGAGCGGAAGCAGGCCGCAGATGCTCTGTTGAAGACGCAAGCAGACCTCGCTGAAGTGTCGCGATTGACGACGATGGGCGAGCTGGCGGCGTCGATCGCTCACGAGATCAACCAGCCGCTCGCGACGGTCGTCACGAACGCGCAAACCTGCGCCAGTCTGCTTCGTGGCCAGGCGCCGGCCTGGGGTGAAGTCGAAAACGCCGTGGCGGACATCGCGGAGGCCGGCAAGCGCGCCAGTGATGTGATCGCACGGATCCGGCTCCTGCTGCGCAAGGGAGTCTCCGAACCGAAAGCGCTGAACGTGAACGACGTCATTCACGACGTCATCGCGCTGACCCGCGAGACGACCCAGACGAAGGGCGTGCTGCTCGATGCAAGGCTCGCAGATGATTCACCACGAATAGTCGGTGATCGCGTACAGCTGCAGCAGGTCTTGATCAATCTGGTCACCAACGCGGTCGATGCGATGTCTGACGTCACTGAGCGTCCGCGACGACTGACGATAACCTCCAGCCGCACGGATGGGACACAGGTCGAGGTTGCTGTTATCGATGCGGGCTCGGGCATCGATCCCGCCCATCGAGCTCGGATCTTCGAGCCGTTCTTCACGACCAAGGCGGACGGCATGGGCATGGGCCTGGCGATTTGCCGCGGCATCGTCGAAGCATTTGGCGGTCGACTCTGGGCGGCTCCGAACGCTGATTTTGGTACGACGGTTCGTTTCGCGCTCCCGGCCGCGGCAACCGAGGCAGTATGAGTGGGCGCCCGGCAAAGATCTTCGTCGTCGATGATGACGTGACTGTCTGCGTAGCCCTGTCGCGGTTGATACGCACTGCTGGCCTGCAGGTAGAGACGTTTGGAACCGCGGCGGAGTGTCTGAGTGACGACGGACTGAAGGAGGCAGACTGCCTGGTCCTTGATGTTCACCTTCCGGATCTCAGCGGGCTCGAGTTACAGGCGAAGCTGACAGAGCTCGGCCTTGAATTACCGATCGTATTCATCACCGGGCGCGGCGATATTCCGATGTCGGTTAGAGCCATGAAGGCTGGCGCGCTGGAGTTTCTCACCAAGCCGTTCGACAATCAGCAGTTGCTCGACGCGATCGAGCAGGGTATCGCGCGTTGCCACAGTGCCAGATTGCACGAGGAGAAGCTCATCGAGTTGCAGAGACGGTATCAGTCGCTGACGCCACGCGAACGCCAGGTCTTCACCCTCGTTGTCCGAGGCCGCTTGAATAAACAAATCGCCGGAGAACTTGGCACAGCGGAGAAAACCGTCAAGATCCATCGAAGCCAGGTCATGAGGAAGATGGACGCTGCGTCGCTGCCCGATCTCGTCAGAATGTCCGAGAAGCTCGCTCCTACCCTGCCCTAAGGGCCTAGACGCCATTTAGCCCCAACGTCCGATAGACGCGTCCCGTCTGGGACAACTATCGTCGCGTGCATGACGCCAACTGATCGCCGGTTGGTCGCGATCGTCGATGACGATGAATTGTTTCGACGGTCGCTCGCCCGGCTCATCCGCTCAGCCGGCTTCAGCGTCGTCACGTTTGGCTCGGCCGAAGACTTCCTGGCCAGTGCCGACGTGGATCGGGCCGCGTGCGCCATTCTCGACATGAGGCTTCCGGGCATGAACGGCCTCGACCTGCAGCAGCGGCTCATCACAAGGCCCACGCCGGTGCCGATTGTGTTTGTCTCGGCACACGACGAGGCCGTTACGCGGGCGAATGCGCTGCACGCTGGCGCGATCGCATTTCTGAAGAAGCCGTTCGACAACGGCACGCTACTCGACACCCTGGATCGATCGATTGGATGACGTTTCCGAAATTTATCGGCGCAGGGCCGACGGTGAAGGAGGCGGGCACGCTCAAGAAGGCAGTCGTCGCGCTGGGCATCGCCCTGGGATCCGCCACGAGTGCGTCCGCGCTGGACCCTGCTCTCGACGTCAATCAGTACGCGCACACGCGATGGCTCGTGCGCGAAGGCTTCTCACAAGGACAGGTCACCTCGATCGCGCAGACGCCCGACGGCTATCTGTGGATCGGCACGGAACTGGGGTTGCTGCGTTTCGACGGCGTTCGGGCTGTGTCCTGGCATCCGCCGGGACATGAACATCTCCCCAACCGCTGGATTCGAACGCTGTTTGTCGCGCCCGATGGAACACTCTGGATCGGCACCCTGGGAGGTCTCGCCAGTTGGAAGAACGGCAAGTTGACCCACTATCCCGAACTGTCGGAACACAGTGTCAACACGCTTCTTTCGGATCGTGAAGGAACAGTCTGGGCCGGCGGATATGCGGGCGGCCTCGGCCGGGTGACGGTTGCCCGCGGGACGCTATGCGCGATCAGGAACGGCGCCACACAGTGCGAGGACAGCGGCTTCGGGCGTTGGGTTGGGACATTGTACGAAGACAAAGGCGGCGATCTGTGGGCGACGGCCGACGCGGGCCTATGGCGGTTGCGCCCCGGCGCCCGCGAACACCAGCCGCTGCCTGTGCCTCTCATCAGCTCATCGCAGGCGTTGAATGAAACGAACGACGGCGGCCTTCTGATCGCCGCCGCCGACGGAGTCAGTCAGCTGGTTGACGGAACAGCGAGTGCGTTTCGAATCGCACGCGACCGGTCCGCGCTCAAGCCACAACGGCTGCTGCGGGACCGTGACGGCGGTCTGTGGATCGGCACGCTCGACAGCGGCCTCGTACATATCCACGAGGGGCGTACAGATGTGTACGCGCTAGCGAACGGTCTCTCCGGCGATTTCGTGACAAGGTTGTTCGAAGATCGCGAGGGCAATATCTGGGTCGCCACGAAGAACGGACTCGATCGCTTTCGCAATCTCGTGGTTCGAACGATTTCGGCGAACCAGGGTCTACCGAGTGCTCCGCCGTGGTCAGTGCTCCCGGCCAGGGACGGCAGCGTGTGGCTTGGATCGCTGGACGGCCTGAGCAGATGGAATAAGGGACGGGTCACGACCTACCGCACGGCTCGCAGCGGCTCGGAAACAGGCAGGCAGCGCGAAGCCGAGAGCGATGAAGGACGCGAGATATTCGATCGTGGCCTTCCCGATGATGGGGTCGGAACGCTCTTCGAGGACAGTGACGGACGACTCTGGGTCTCGACACTTCGAGGCGTCGCCTACTTCGAGCACGATCGGTTTGTTCCCGTCACTCGCCTTCCCGGCGGACGGACGACGTTCATGGCTGGCGATCGCGCGGGAAATCTCTGGATCGTGAATGAAGCCAGGGGTCTCTATCGCTTGCGCGGCGGGGCGGTCGTGGAAGAGATCCCATGGGAGAAGTTGAAACTGGAACAGACGGCGACGGCTCTCGTGCCGGACCCTGGTAAGGGCGGCCTGTGGCTTGGGTTTCCGGGTCGTGTGGCGTACGTCAACGACCGTGAGATCCGCGCGTCGTACACGGCCGCCGACGGTCTAGGCGACGGCCGCGTCAACGATCTCCGGTTCGATGAAGACGGCGCGCTCTGGATCGCGACGGAACGCGGACTCAGCCGCGTCATCAATGGCCGTGTCGTCACTCTGACAACCAGGAACGGATTGCCCTGCGACACGGTGTACTGGAGCAGCGAAGACAACGACAAGGCTCTCTGGCTGTACATGGCCTGTGGCCTCGTGCGCACCACCTCGAGAGAGCTGAATGCGGCCCTGAACGATCCGGCGCGGCAGATCCAGGCGATGGTATTCGATAGCTCCGATGGTGTCGCGCTCCGCGCCATCCCCGCTCTCTATCGTCCACAAGTCGCGAAGACGACCGACGGAACACTGTGGTTCCTGCCGGGAGACGGCGTCAGCGTGCTCGATCCGCGCCGCTTGTCCACCAACACCCTTCCACCGCCCGTGCAGATCGAACAAGTCACGGCCGACCGCGAGACCTACGAGGTGGTGCCAGACCTGCGACTGCCCCCGCTCGTGCAGGATCTGGAGATCGACTATGCCGCGCTCAGCTTCGTTGCGCCTGAAAAGAATCGTTTCCGCATCAAGCTGGAAGGACGCGATTCGGATTGGCAGGACGTCGGCAATCGCCGGCAGGCAGTTTATGCAGACCTTCCCCCGGGCACGTACCGGTTTCGCGTCACCGCATCCAACAACAGCGGTGTGTGGAACGAAGCGGGATCGTTCCTGGATTTCTCCATTGCTCCAGCCTATTACCAGACGGCGTGGTTCCGTGCAGCGTCGGCGTTCACGGTTCTCACGCTCGCATGGGCGTTGTATCGGTACCGGCTGCGGCGGTTCGCTCACGACTTCAACCTGCGTCTGGACGAACGCGTCCACGAGCGGACGCGGATTGCGCGGGAGCTGCACGATACGCTGTTGCAGAGTTTTCAGGGATTGATGCTGCGTTTTCAAAGCGCGCGCGATCTGCTGCCTGAGCATCCGGCGAAGGCCGTCCAGGCGCTCGACGGAGCGCTCGAGCGCGCCGATCAGGCCCTGGTCGAAGGCCGTGACGCGATTCAGAATCTCCGGTCCACGCCAACCGGCGTCAACGAACTGACCCGGACGCTGACAGCGCTGGCCGAGGAATTCACGCAGGGGCCCGACGGCGAAACACGCCCGGCCGCGTTCCGCGCGTCAGTCGAGGGCACGCCGCGCAATCTCAATCCGATACTCGGCGACGAGGTGTACCACATTGCGCGCGAGGCGCTGCGCAATGCGTACTGTCACGCACAGGCCAGCCGCATCGAAGCAGACGTCACGTATGGCGCCCGTGAACTCCGCTTGCGCATTCGTGACAACGGAAAGGGCATCGACCCCGACCACCTGAAGACAGGGCGGGCACGGCATTGGGGTCTAACGAACATGCGTGAGCGCGCCGAACAGATCGGCGCCCACCTGAGCCTGTGGAGCGAAGTCGGCGTCGGCACCGAAGTGGAGCTGCGCATACCGGCCTCTGTGGCCTATGGCGCCTCCAGGTCGCCGGGGGTTTTTCAGAGAGCTGGCAAACGAGGCCGCGACCGATGAGCGCTGATCGCCGGACGATTCGCATTCTCTCGGTCGACGATCACCCGCTGCTTCGCGAGGGGGTCGCCGCGCTGCTCTCGGGTCAAGCGGACCTCGAACTCGTCGGCGAA
>Ga0137452_1000629_pt1 | contig 10584 bp, 7 predicted proteins | sample EasRivERMGT513_2_FD_102312 | JGI IMG/M metagenome (GOLD analysis project Ga0137452, IMG submission 102312) | Soil microbial communities from meander-bound floodplain in the East River, Colorado, USA - East River MetaG ERMGT513_2 | ecosystem: Environmental > Terrestrial > Soil > Floodplain ...
CATCGACTTCCTCAGGAAGTCCTTCTTCAGACTGGGGCTCAGCTCGACAGGCAAGAGCTGGCAACTCAGCGGCCGCTGGGTTGAGACATTCGCGGATCTCGGGCCTGAACGCGTCACATTCAGCATGGCGGTTTCCGGCGTCATGGCGCGTGATGCCGGCGATGGTCGCCTCGACATTTCGCTCGAAGGAAACGACTTCGCCGACACGGGGAGCGCTTTCAGCGAGCTTCATTGGCACGCGAAAATCGAGGACTCCGGGAACGGAAACTGGGCAAGGCGCCTCTCCGATGGAACCATGAGGACCGGGGTCATCACTGTAATGACCTGCCCTTTCATCTTCTAGAAGGCCGCGCGCCAGGGGATTTTGCATAGCGGGCGACGCGAGACAGATCGACGCCTTTTGACTTCCGAAGCGCCTCCCACAGATCGCCGACCTTCTCGAGCCGCGCCGGGACCGATTGCATCGTGAAATCCTCCCGGCGCACGCCCTTGTCCACTTCCTTCCACGTCAGCGGCGTCGACACGCCTGCGTACTCGCTCGCTCTCGCGCTGTAGGCTGTCGCGAGCGTCTTGCCCTGGATGTTCTGCAGGAAGTCCACGTACACGCGTTGACCGCGCGCCTGCACGGCTCTCTCGATCGTCGCGTGTTGCGGGTGCTTGCTCGCCACGACGGTCGCGATGATCTGGCAGAAGATCTGCCCGGCTTCGTACGGCGTGCCCGGCGGTAGAGGCACGTAGATGTGGAGGCCGTCGGCGCCGGACGTTTTGGGGAAACCCGGAGTCCCCAGCCTCACCAGCTCGTCGCGAATCCAGCGCGCGACGTCGAGCACGCGCGCGAACGGCACGCCCGGCATCGGATCGAGATCGAGCGCCGCATGGTCCGCCGCCTCGGGAGTCGCCACGCGCGAGAACCAGGGATCCTGCGAGATCGACGCGAGCTGCGTCATGTACAGAAGCGTCTTCAGATTGCCGCCGATGATCTGCGGCCGCGTGCTTGCGACCGCGACGGTCTCTACGCGCACGCCGGGAGGCGCGTCGGTCGCTCGATGCTGGTAGAACTTCGTCTCGCCCGTGATGCCGTCCGGAAGCCGCTTCATCACGAGCGCTCGATCGGCCACGGCCGGCAGAATGAACGACGCGACTTCCGCGTAGTACCGAAACAGATCGCCCTTCGTGAGCTTCAGCTTCGGCCAGAACACCTTGTGGAGATTCGTGACCGCCAGCGTGTCGCCGTCGGGCAGCGTGATCGTGCCGTTGCGCCGGTTGTCTTCGAGCGCACGCAGCTGGTCGAGCACGCTGACCCGTGCTTCAGTCTTGGAACTGCTCGGTTCGAGTCTCACATGGGTCGCCGCTGAGAACCGGCCGCCGTCTTCGCGCACGACCTCCGACGCTTTCTTGTCGTCGCGCAGTCCAAGGTAGACCGGGTGGCGCAGGATGCCGTCGGCGGTCCACTCGGTGAACCTGACCTGCGCCACGAGCTTCGGCTTGACCCAGTGCGGCGTCTCGTTGCCCGCTGGTGGATCGACGAACGGAGACTCACGTGTTTCCAACGGGCGAAGGAGGCGGCTCACTTTATCGAGCTCGCGCTCGTTGAATCCGGTACCGGCGTGCCCGGCGTAGACGAGCTTCTTGCCCTCGTACACGCCCAGGATCAACGAGCCGAAATACGACCTCGACTCGCGAGGCTCGGTCCAGCCTCCAATGACGAACTCCTGCTCGCGCTGAATCTTCAGCTTTCGCCAATCGGGTGTCCGCTTGCCGGACCGGTAGCGCGAATCCGCGCGTTTGGCGATCAGCCCTTCCCAGCCGCTCGAAAGCGCGCGCGCGTACAGCTTGCGGCCGTCGCCGCGGACCTGCTCGCTCAGCCGCAGAAGCGGCGTGCCCGTCGCCGAAAAGATTTTCTCGAGCGCCTCGCGCCGCGCGGCGAGCGGCAGCTCGCGCAGATCGTTCTTGCCTTCCTTCAGAAGATCGAACGCGATGAATGCCGTGGGAACCTGCGGCGACGGCTTCTTGAATTCGCGTCTCCCGCGCGGGGCGCCACGATGAATGATGCCGCCAAGATGAATCCGCCCCTGCAGATTCTGGAAACTGGTCGGCCGGCCTTCCTCGTCGAGCGCCACGATCTCGCCATCGAGGACGACCGGCTCACGCCTCTTTGCGGCCCATTGCTGAAGCGCCTGCGCGATCTCTGGAAACTGCCGGGTCTTCTCGTTGCCGAGACGGGACCACAGACGTACCTGACCGCCGGCAGGGACGTCGGCGATGGCGCGAATGCCGTCGTACTTGGGTTCGTAGACAAGCTGAGGGTCGTCGAGCTTCGCATCCGACAGCGAAGCAAGCATGGGCTCGATCATGAGCTGAGGGCTGATGGCTGATTAGAGCAATTTTCAGAATCGTGTAGACGAACCGAGAAGCCGCCAGAAAAGACAAATCACGACACCACGGATTTCACGGGTGCGTCCAGCGCCGCGAAGCGGCGTTCGGACGAGGAGACGCCCGAATTCACAAACCTGGAAGCGGAAGGGGTTTGTGGGATTCGGGCGTCTCCTCGCCCGAACACGGCCGGCTGTGCCGGCCGCGCTGGTCGCACAGCGGAACAAGGCCACTGTGGGCGCTGAGCGTTGACGTGAACCGTGCCCTCCCGTTCGTTTCCGTGTCATCCGTGGTGATCCGTCCGTAAGACTTCGTAGCCGTTTTCTATCGGCCCTCTACACCAAAACGAAAACGGTTCTAGCTTATTCGGTCGAGTACCTGTCGTTGTACCAGGGTTCGGCGGAATTCGAGTAGCCGCGCACTTCCCAGAATCCTTTCTGATCGGTCGGCAGGAATTCGATCTTGCGGATCCACTTCGTGCCTTTCCACGCGTACAGCTTCGGCGTGATCATCCGGCATGGTCCGCCATGCTCGCGCGGCAGCGGCTGGCCCTCCCATGTGTGCACGAGCAGCACGTCGTCCTCCACCGCCCGCTCGAGCAGGAGGTTGGTCGTATAGGGAATATAGGTGCCGGGGCTGAAGTCGTAGCCGGTGCACAGCACGAAGTGCGCGTCCTCTTTCGGCACGGCCAGCTCGGCGATCGTCCTGAAGCGCACGCCGCGCCAGTGGTTGTCGTAGCGGCTCCACGTCGTCACGCAGTGAAAGTCGCTCTGGTCGTCGACCTGCGGGAGGGCGAGAAATTGGTCCCACGTCAACGTGAACGGGTTTTCGACGTGGCCGCCGACGTCGAGCTTCCAGGTGCTCGTGTCGATCTCCGGCTGCTCGCCCATGTCGAGCACGGGCCAGTTCTTCACCGCGTGCTGACCGACCGGGAGACTTGGCATGCCATGGCGATTCGGTGCGCCCGTTCCCTCCGGGTCCTGACCGCGAAACCTGACGTCGACCGCGCCCTGGTCGAGCGCGATCTGACGCTGGATGTACTTCTGACGTCTCGCGACGAGATCGTCGGACATATCACTATCTTACCGAGGTTCGGTGGGATCGCGAGGTCGGTGGGTGTTACGACGCGCGCAGTGTGCCGAAGGTGTTGTCGAATACGTCGGCGCCGACGAACTGGGCTCCCCGCAGCTCCTCGCGACGGGCCGACTTGTCGCGATACATCCGCTGATCGGCGTCGGCCAGCAGCGTTTCGTACGACGAGCCGTCATACGGGTATACCGCGGCGCCGGCGCTCGCGGCCAGCCGCAGCTTCTTGCCGGGCCGCACTTCGAGCTCGATCTCCGAGACGCGCTGCTGCAGCTCGAGCCGCTTGGCCTCCGCGGCGGCGCGCGTGCAGTCGGCAAGAACGACGATGAACTCGTCCCCGGCGTAGCGAACGCACAGATCGTAGGAGCGCAGCCCGTTCTGAAGCGCGATCGCGACTTCCCGGAGCGCGCGGTCGCCCACGTGATGTCCGTAGTTGTCGTTGATGGCCTTGAACTCGTCGACGTCCATCACGATCAGCGCGACTTCGTTCTTCAGGCGCTCGGCGCGCGCCAGCTCACGCGTCAGGTGCACGAACATCGAGCGGCGGTTCGGCAGGGACGTGAGCGGATCGGTCAGCGAATCTTCCTGCGTCTGCTCGAACACGATCGAGTTGTGGATGACGGCGCCTGCCTGTTCGGCCACGCGCTCCATCAGCCGGCGATGATCTTCGGTGTAGCGGTTCGGCTCGGTGTGGTAGAGCGCCAGGCATCCGATGAACGTGTCACCCACACTCAGCGGACAGACGATGGCCGACTTCAGCGGCGTGTCGCCCGACAATCCGGCGGCTTCGAGCGCGGCGCGCGGGTCCGCGTTCACGACCGTCCGCTTGTTGCGCGCGACCCAGCCCGCCAGTCCTTCGCCGACGGCGATGCCCGTGTTCAGCAGTTCCCCGGTGCCGACGCCCGCGGTAAACCGGCACTTCAGCTTGCCGTCGTCGTCCTGCAGCAGGTAGAGCGCGCAGCCCGACCAGGGCACGATCTTCGTCAGCTTCGACGAGATGAGCGCCATCGTGTCGGAGACGCCGAGGCTCGTGCCCATCGACTGCGCGATCTCGTAGAGCGCATAGATCTCGCGGTGGGCGAGCGCGATGTTCTCGAACGCCGTCGCGCGACCCGGCACGAGGCCGACGGTCGTCGTTCCGCTGCCGTGTCGTTTGGCTTCCGAAGGCTTGGCGACGGGCTCCACCAAATCGGCGGCGATGAGCAGCGTCGGGACAATGTCGATAAAGGTCTGGACCAGCGACGGGTCCAGCGCGCGGCCGGCTTCGTGCTTGAGCAGGCCGATGGCGCTCTCGTGTGACAGCGCCTTGTGATACGGACGGTCGGTGGTGACCGCGTCGTAGTAGTCGACGATCGTCAGAATGCGCGCGCCGATGGGAATACCTTCACCAAAGATCCCCTGCGGGTACCCCTTGCCGTCCCACCGCTCGTGATGACTCAGGATGAGCGGCGCCACTGGATACGGGAACGGCACGGCCGCGATGATCTCGGCGCCGACCTGCGGGTGAATCCGGATCTTCTGGAATTCCTCCTGCGTCAGCGGTCCCGGCTTCGACAGGATGTGCTCGGGCACGGCGAGCTTGCCGATGTCGTGAAGGAGCGCCGCGGTCTTGACGCCCTGAATGTCCTCGTCGCTGAGGCCGACAGCCTTCGCCAGTCCGGTCGCATACGCCTGCACGCGCCGGATGTGCGACTGCGTCGGCTGATCCTTCGCGTCGATCGCGCGAGCCAGCGCCTCGATCGTCGCCAGGTGCAGGTCTGAGGTCTGCTGCACGTGGCGCTGCTGGTCCTCGATGCGGCCCATGTAGATCTTGTAGGTGCGATACGTCAGGTACAGCGGCGCGAAGAAGAGCGGCACCAGCCACCAGTACGGCGAGTGCTGGATGAAGGTCGCGGCCGCCTGCGCCGTCAACGCGCCCACGAAATAGCTCGGAGCGCTCCACAGGAAGTTGGTCTGCCAGACGATGGGCACCCGCTGGCGCTGCGACAGCGCGATGGCCGATGCGATCAATCCCGTGTTGAGCAGGTAGTAGACCGTTGCCGCCGCGACGAGCGGCCGGGCCATGGCCGTCCACGCGTTCGTCGCATCGGGAAGACTGAACAGGTTGTACGCGAGGCCCGCGCCCTGCACAGTGACGATGAGGGCCGCCATCGAAAAGAGCGTGCGGTGGAGCGGATTGTGCTCCTTCCGGTTCAGATTGCATTGCGCGAATGCGCTTCCAGCGGCCACGAGCATCGTCTCGTGCGGACCGAGGAGCAGCAGCGAGGCGAAATCGACGGCGTAAGACACCGACATCGTCGATCCACTCGTCGTGAGGGGCAGCGTCACCTTGAGCGCGGCGCTGGCGGTGGCCAGCGCAAGAAGCGCCACGAACAGGAGAGGATGCGCGAAGGGCGCGTGGGGAAGACCGAGAACCAACAGTCCGCCACCGACGACGATCACGGTCGTCACGTACGCGCGCGCGGCAACAGGAAGTGTGTTCATTCGGTGATCAGTGCACCCGCGACGAAGACGAGGCGCCGTGGTCGCTCCAGTCGTCTTTCAACACAGACCAGAGCACCTGATCGACGTAGTCGCTGCCGCGCCGCACGGCCCGGCGCAGGATCCCTTCCTGCACGGCGCCCAGTTTCCGAAGCGCCCCGTTCGCGCGCCCGTTCTGCACCAGCACGCGAGCTTCGAGGCGGTGCGTGGACAGCGAGTTGAAGATGAAGGATCCGACCATGCGCGCCGCATCGAGGAACACGCCGGTGCCGCGCACCGATGGCATCAGCGTCATGTCCCACTCCGCCGCCTCGAACGTCGGATCGAGCTGTCGAACATGAACGAGTCCAACGAGCGCGCCCGTCGCCACGAGGATGACGGCATAGGTGAGCGAGACGCCCGCCGTACGCTCCTGCCGCACTTTCGCGATGAACGCGTCAACGGAGTCTTCCGTCATGGGCTCGTCGATGCCGAAGCGACTGGCATCTGAAATGGCGAGCAGGTTGACGATGGAGCCGAGGTCTTCTGCCGCCGGTTCTCGAAGGGCAACCAGACGGCTAGTAAGAATGGGCAGCTCCTGCCGCCAGTCCTGCTCCGCAAATTGAGCCGCTCGTTCGGCCATCAGTGGTCTCTTTGAGTCGGCACACCAGTGTCCGGGTCGTCGCTGAAAGGGGAGCAAGGTTGACGCCAGACCCATCCATATCTGCACGCTTCGTTGTAACTCGTACATCTCAGGGTGTTTATTTCGTGATGCGGGGCTGCAATCGGTCCGGTTTCTTGACCGCCGTGTAACTAATGTGTTCGTTTATATGACATTAAGACCCTGTTTGTCCAATTCTGTGAAGCCGCAGAGGCTTAGAACGGAACGATTTGCGGGATTAGTGACCTATTTTGTAACACTCGTGTCCCATGCTGGGCCACCGGCCATCGCCGGCCTGCGCAAAAGCGGGTATGTGCGAGAATGCCGGGAGCCGTGACTTCGGACGATCCCAGGCGTTCGCTGGCGGACGATCCTCACTTCCTCGCCAGTCTGTCTGACCTCGATCGCGGCGTCGAAGGGGAGCCATCCGAATCATCAACCGGCCCTGACGCTCCGCGGGCGCAAACGGCTTCCATCCGATCGCCTCGCCCGGCACAAACCCCTCGTCGTCTGAACGACCTCTTTCCTTCGACGCCCGGCGAAACTGCGGCCTTCGACACGCTGCCGATGCCGCAGCCGGTGACTTCAGGCACTCGTCGTCTGATCCCAATCCTCGACGCGGTGCCGGAAAGTCGTCCGGCTGTGCATCCTCCTGAGGAGGCGCCATCGAGCGCGCCGCGATCGAGCGCGCCGCGATCAAACGAGCGGCGATCGAGCGAGCGGCGATCGAGCAGGCCAGCGGCGTATGAAGCCTTCTATGGTCTCAACGAGGCCCCGTTTACGCTCGCCCCGGATCCGCGGTTTCTCTATCACTGTGATTCGTACGACCGCGTCGCGCAGCATGTGCTCGACGCCATTCGCCGGCGTGATGGTATCGCCGTTCTGACCGGCGACACTGGCGTCGGAAAAACCACGCTGTGCCGCGTCGTCATGGAGCAACTCGACCGCCGGACGTTGACGTCGTTCGTCGCCAATCCGTCCGTCACTCCCGAGGCGCTCATCAGGAATGTCCTGGTCGACTTTGGCGTAGCTTCCACCGCCGACGTCCGCACCGGCCGTTTGTCCAAGGCCTCGCGCGATGACCTGAAGTCCGGGCTCCGCGACTTTCTCTACTCGCTCGCGCCGTTGCAGGCGTTCGCCGTGATCATCATCGACGAGGCACAGAGCCTGTCGGAGGAACTGCTGAAGGAAATCGGCGCGCTGGCCGACACCGGCGGCGAAGAACAACTGCTGCAGATTCTGGTCGTCGGTGAACCGCCGCTCCTTCGTACGCTGTCGCGGTCTTCGCTGCGATCGACGTTTGGCCGCGTGTCGGTCCGAGCCGCGCTCGGATCTCTGGCCGCGGATGAAGTCGGCGGCTATATCGCGCACCGCCTTCAGGTCGCCGGCGCGAGCCCGCGTCTGGAATTTCAGGCCGCGGCGATCGAGCGGCTCCATGAGTTGTCGGGCGGCAATCCGCGGACGATCAATCGGATCGCCGATCGAGCGCTCTCCAGGGGTCACGCACGGTCTGCGAAAACCATTGGCGCCAACATCGTGCAGGCCGCGGCCGAGGAGCTCGATCTCGTTCCAACGGCGCCGCCTTCGATGCTTCGCAGGATGACGACGGCCGCGTTGTTCCTGATGCTGGTGCTGGTTGGCGCGGCCGCGGGCGCATTCGTGTTCCGAACCGAGGTCGCCGCGTTCATTCGCCAGTGGCAGGCCGAGCCCACCGCGCCGGCCCCGCCGCGGCCAGATCTGCCGGCCGCGTATCAGCTTCCACCCTCTCCAGCCGTCGTCCAAGAGCGCTGATTCGGGCAAGTTCGACCCGCCGTTCCGGCCAGTTGTCGCGTACGATGACCCGGGTGTATATCTTCGTGCGGCATATCGCCTGATCGTCCTCGTCAGGAGCAGCCAATGATGAATCGACGGACATTCGGCGGCGCATCTTTCGCACTGCTCGGCGCGACCCTTTTCGCGAGCCTCCTTGGCACAGAGCAAGTCCAGACGTTTGCGGCCTCGGCATCGTGTGAGAGCCTGAGCTCGATTTCGCTTCCGAACGTCACGATCACCAGCGCGCAAACCGTGGGGGCGGGTGCGTTCACTCCACCGGCCGCAGAACGCGGCGAGGGCCGTGGACGCGGGGCAGCCGCCGGACGCGGCGGTCGCGGAAACGCGCCGTCGCCCTTTGCTGACCTGGCGTCGTTCTGCCGCGTCGCCGCGACGCTGAAACCGTCGAGCGACTCCGACATCAAGATCGAAGTGTGGATGCCGGCGGCGGGTTGGAACGGAAAATTCCAGGCGGTCGGCAACGGCGGGTGGGCGGGCAGCGTGTCGTATCCGGCGATGGCAGCCGCGGTGCGCGGCGGCTACGCGACGGCCAGCACCGACACGGGCCACACGGGAAACTCGGCGGCGTTCGCGCTCGGCCATCCCGAGAAAGTCGTCGACATGGGCTACCGGGCGATCCACGAGATGACGGTGCAGTCCAAGGCGATCGTCAACCGCTTCTACGACTCAGCGCCGACGCTGGCGATGTTCAACGGCTGTTCGCTCGGCGGACGTCAGGCCGTGACCGAAGCCGCGCGATATCCGGCCGACTTCGACGCGATCATTGCCGGCGCGTCGGCGCTGTACAACATGCGTTTGCACGTCGCTCGCGTCGCGATCAACCAGTACGCGAATCGAACCGCGACGAGCGCGATTCCGGCGGGAAAACTTCCACCCGTTCATCAGGCGATGCTCGATGCCTGCGATGCCACGGACGGCGTGAAGGACGGCGTGGTCGAGAATCCGGAGCGGTGCCGCTTCGATCCGAAGGCGATCGAGTGCAAGGGCGCCGACGGCCCGGGTTGCTTGACGACGGAGCAGGTCGACACGGCGCGGGCGCTCTACGCGCCGGTGAAAAATCCCAAGACGGGCGCGATGATCCTGCATCCGCTGCTGCAGCCGGGTTCAGAACTCGGCTGGGCGACGCTCGCGGGAGCCGAGCCGCTCGGCAACGCGCAGGAACCGTTCAAGTACATCGTCTTCAAGGATCCCAGCTGGGACTGGCACTCGTTCAACGCGGCCACCGATGCCGATCTCGCGATCAAGCAGGACAACAACGTGCTCGGGCTGACCGAGCCGAATCTGAAGCCGTTCTTCGATCGCGACGGGAAGCTGCTGATGTACCACGGATGGAGCGATCCGCAGGTCGCGGCCATGAACAGCGTCAACTATTTCAACGACGTCCTGAAGACCACGGGGAAGGCGAACGCGGGCAAGTCGATTCAGCTGTACATGGTGCCCGGAATGTTCCACTGCCAGGGCGGACCGGGAACCGATGTCTTCGACAAGGTCGCGGCGATGGAAGCGTGGGTCTCGAGCGGGCGCGCGCCGAATCAGATTCCCGCGTCGCACATGACGGACGGCAAGGTCGATCGCACGCGACCGCTGTGTCCGTATGGTCAGCTTGCGAAATGGAAGGGAACGGGCAACACCGATGACGCCGCGAATTTCAGTTGCGTGGCTCAGTAAGTCGCCCGTAGGCCGGGTCTTCAGACCCGGCTCTCAGGCGGGTCTAAAGACCCGCCCTACGTTCGTTTTGGTGTTCGCGCTGGTTGCGAGCGTGACGGTTGGCGCGCACCACTCGTTCGCCGCGTTCTACAACGAAGATCAGTCCGTGTCGATTGAAGGCACGATCGTCGAGCTCGAATATCGCAACCCGCATGCGTGGGTGCATTTCCAGGCTCGCGACAACGGCGGCAAGGTGCAGCGCATCGGCGCCGAGTGGGCGAATCCCGGGCGGCTGGCGCAGCAGGGCATCCTCCACGACACGCTCAAGCCGGGCGATCACGTGATCATCACTGGCAGCCCCTCGCGCAACCCGGCCGAGCTCAAGATGCACCTGAAGGGCATCCTGCGTGTGTCCGACGGCTGGAAGTGGGCCGGCCGCAGCGATCGCCGCTGAACGACGACAGCTGTCTCCAAGGAGGTCCTTCGTGAAACACACCCTTGTCGCTGAGTCCGCGTCGAGGTTCGCG
>Ga0137452_1000637_pt1 | contig 10518 bp, 13 predicted proteins | sample EasRivERMGT513_2_FD_102312 | JGI IMG/M metagenome (GOLD analysis project Ga0137452, IMG submission 102312) | Soil microbial communities from meander-bound floodplain in the East River, Colorado, USA - East River MetaG ERMGT513_2 | ecosystem: Environmental > Terrestrial > Soil > Floodplain ...
GAACCGCCAAGAGCGACCTGTACGAGCGGAGCCAGTGCGGAAAGCTGTTGCTTGGGTGGCGATGATTCTGCCGCGAAACCGCCGCTAGTCAGGTTTGAGATTCACCCGCTGGGAGAGGTGGTTCCGATGGGCCTGTACGACCTACTGACGAACATCCGCAACGACATTCGAGCAATCCGTAAATCGGTTGAAACGATAGAGAAGGCTGTGACGTATCGGCTGCCACGGCCTGAGCCAATTCAGTTGGCAGACATTCACATCCAAGCCGAAACAATCGAGGGTAATGTGGCAACCATCATTTACAAAGTGACTTTGAAACCAGTCGAAGATACTCCCGCCAATGCGGACGTTATCACCCGCAAGCTGAAGACGCTGGTGGACGGTAGCGAAACCGGAGAGCAGGAAATCCCACGCGATGTGCTCGAAGCCGTCGTGCGATTCCCGCAGGGTGCCAATGCGTCCCTGCGTGGCAGCTACGTGGACGACGCGGGCAACGAGGGAGCGTCAACCGATTCCGAGACGTTCGTGGCTGCTGACACGTTGCCACCGGACGCACCGGGAGCGGACTTCGCGAGCATTCAAGCGATTGGTGAAGAAGTTTAAGGTGGGTACGCCTTCCTGCTAAGGCTCGGCAAGTTGTTCCACGGCTTGCCGGGCTTTTTCTGAATCGAGGTGAAGCATGAGCGACGAACCAAAACTGTCCGGGATGTCTCTCACGAGATTGGCGTTGCTGGCTGTCGTCATCGCGGGCATTGCGGCAGTCGTGATGATCGTATTGCCTCAAATCGGAATAGCGGTTCCGGCGTTCATCGTCCAAATCTTGTGGGTGATTTTTGCGGTGGTGATCGCGGTGGTGGCAATCAAGTTCATCGCCAGTTTGTTTTAGCGGCAGCCAGGGACAATGCACCATGCGCTCCGGGCAGAGTGATGCAACATTGGTGGGACTTAACATGGTTATTCACAACCGCATTTGCCCTGTCCGCAATTGCCGGGATGTTTCGACAATTGACACTTGCGAAACGTAGGAAGGCAATCGATGTCGGCATTTCAGGTGGTTATGCAGGTTGTACCGGACTGGCCATCAGCCTTGTTTGGCACAGTTATTTTATTGGCAACCCAACTCTTTTACTCGGTTTATGCGTTTCTGCGGCTTTGGTCGGAGCGACGAGTATTGACCAAGTGATTGTGTTGGTGAAGAAGGTCATCGAGGTATACGAAACGCCGAAGCGACATGATGAATAAACTCGGCGTGTTGCGATTAGTGTTGCTCGTGATATGCGTCGTCCTCACCTACACGCTGTGGATGCTGGCTGGCGAGGTAAGCAAAAGAGAAATGATCGAGTCCGCACAACGGCAAGTCGAATCAGACGCATACGACATGATGGCCAGCAATCCGGTTCCGACGGTGATTTGCGTCGACGGCAAGATTGTGCTGTGGAATCAGGGCATGGAGCTGATGACTGGGAAGAAATCCGGCGAAATGATTGGCGAATCGTCGGTGACAGTCGTGCCGGAAGAATACAAGGAACGCCACACGAAAGCCATCGTGAATATCTCCAGGGCTCCGGGTTCAGCACGAGGTCAAAAGTTCTTCGTGCTGCCAGTGGATACGCCGACGCACGGACGGATTAAACCGCTCGCGACGGTGCATCACATGCGGCGGTATGACGGCCGAGTGGTGATGATCGCGAGGTTCGTGGGTGTCGTGTTCAACCGGCGGCTGCGGTGGCTCGACGTGACGGACGGGAAGTATTACACCGTCACGCCACGGGTTGAGGAAGTCACGCCGGAAGGGAAACCAGTGGAGAAGATTGAGAAATGACCGGACTATTACTCGCCATCCTGTTGGCTGCTCCGCGCGATACGCAGATGCCATTCAGCGTTTACACGATCCGCGGTGGACCATGCCCGGCAGTCGTGCCGCATCACGTCTGGACGAAATGGAACATCCCGTACAAGTACGACGATAAGGCCGACTGGTCGTGGCAACTATTCCGGCTCGAAGGCGCGGGACCGTTGCGGCACACCGAAGCGACCGACCCGGCCGGAACGTGGGTGCCAGAAGAACTGGACACGCCGGAACGACGAGCGCGGCGGGCGCGACAGGGCAATTCTGGCTTGACCAATTACGAGGTTTACGAGCCAGAGCGAACATGAGAAAGATCGTCGTGATCGTGGTCCTCGGCGGGCTCGGAGTGGCCGCGTTGGCGCTGACGTTTTATGAGTGGCTGAGAGAGAAAAAGTTACGCCGTTTTGAAAGGAATGTTTCATGGCGCGAGCCACCGACTTACAAGTTCAAAACTATTCAGACCAGCGGATTCGTCCGAGAGCCGAACAAGCTCGCGCGTTAGTGGCGGCGTTCCGTGACGACAAAGCGGCAATCGAGGACGTGTACGAGCACGTTTCGGGAGCGAACGCTATCCCCGCAACGTGGGAAGACGAAAACACGAGCGGCCCGCCATCGTTGCAGACGCCGCAAGATGTGCTGGTGTTCAACGCTGTCGCTACGTTGTTTCTCAAGTGCATTGATGGCACGGCCACGGCTCAGGACGTGGCTGACCTTAGTGCCAATTGGCCAGTGTTCCAAGCTGCTTGTGTTCGTCCACTCGGTGCGTAATCAATGGCTGAACCAACGATACTTTTCAACTCATCCACTGGCAGCGATACCCAAGCATCGGGTGCAGGTCCGGGGACCGCGCTGTTCGGCACGACAGACGCGTCGACTGACGGCGCTGGCACGACAGTTACACTCACTGCTGGTACGGACCTGACGAACGTAGCGACAGATGGCAGCCATGCGATCTTTCTAAACGATACCACCGCTGGCGCTAGGAATTTCGGCAAGATTACCGGGAAGGCAGGTAGCGGTGGTGCGACGCCAACGGTAACAGTGGCAAATGCCTTTGGCTTAACCCTTACTAATAAATCATGGGCGATTGGTGGTAAGCGGCTAACGCTTTCCGGGACTACTAGCAAAAAACTGTGGATGAATAACTCATCAAACGGTGATGCCCTAGCCGGTTGGATATTAGAGCTAAATTCCGCCTTCAGCGACGCCTTCACCGAGAGATTAAACTTGGTTCGTGCCGTTACAACCGCTGCAATTACGATTCGAGCCACAAGTGGCTACGCGACGATGCCCATACTGTCGTGGAACACGAACGACATTTGTATGCTGTTTACGGGTACTGGATGGATCGTAGAAGACATGGATTTGCGAAATACGAACGGAACCAAAGCCTCAACCTTTGGTGCCTACATCAATACGACAGCTTGCACCATTCGTCGCTGCAAAATAGCTCACGCGACGGACTACTTCAGGCTACCGATCTATTCGGCTGCCGGAAGCTGTGTCATTGAATCAAATGAGGTATCGTCAACTGCCAGCGGCGCCTCAGGTATTTCGTGCGTCAACACTTCCTTTACACGGATACTTGGGAACCACGTTTACACTTGTGGTAGTCATGGTATCGACATTGGTAGCTCTTCCTCGCACGCCCAAGTATCGGGAAATTTAGTTCGCGGCTGTTCGGGGGATGGTATGAATCTACTGCCAGCTTTTCTGATCTGCGTCGCCAATACGGTCTATGGCAACACGGGGGACGGAATCGAATTCAACGCTGTGCGAAGTGGAATGCTGGTCTTGCTGAACAATAATGTAACGAACAATGGTGGTTATGGATTAAACCTTCATGCCAGCGAGACAGCTTTGACCTACTTCGCCTTGCCAACAACCCACGCCGGTAATAATTGGTGGACGAATACAAGCGGTCAGTGTGACGTTAGCGGCATTATCCCATCCAGCGATCAAAACCTTGATCCGCAGTACACAAACGCCGGAAGTTTAGATTTTACTATCGGCACCAATCTGAAGGCGCTTGGATTCCCATCTACTAACTTGCCTGGACTGTCGGTACGTTCCTACACCGACATTGGCGCATTGCAACGACAAGAGGCTGGCGGTAGTGGCGGTGGCGCCAATCCAATCGGGCTTGGCAGTCCAGTCATAAAGGCCGCGTAATGGAAATCCCACTCGACGAAGTAATCTATTTCGACTGCATCACGACGCATCCGACTACCGGTGCGGCGACCGACGCCGACTCGACGCCTACGTTCGCGGTTTACGAGGAATCGACCGATACCGATATCGGCGTGGGCGGGAATCTAACAAAGCGGACCAGTCTCACGGGGAACTATCGCGGCACGTTTACGCTATCGGCTGCGAATGGTTTTGAAGTCGGCAAGTGGTATTCGATCATTGGCTCGGCAACCGTTAATGCGATCGCTGGTAAAGCGGTCCTGAAAAACTTTCGCGTTGTGGCGGCAGAAGCAATTGCCGGCAAGTCGAAAGTCGATGTCGATGCGCTACTCGGCACGGCGTGGCTGACACCCGCCACGCCCGGCACCCCTGACGTCAACACGAAACTAGCGGGCGGCACGGCCTGGGGTTCGGGAGCGATCACAGCGGCGGCGATTGCCACAGGTGCAATCGATGCCGACGCTTTGGCAACAGATGCCGTTGAGGAAATCCGTAACGCGATCACGGGCGGTGCGTACGACTTGGACACGGACGCGAACGGCCGCATTCGCATTGTCGACGGCACGGGCACAGGTGAGTTCGACACGTCAAGTGGTGGTGTGCTGGTCTATGACTTCACGACCGCGGCCAAGGCACTGATAGAAGCGGAAGTAAACGACGGGATATCAAACAGCATCTCGATTAGCACGCTTCTGAATCGCGTAGGACCATTCACAACCAGCGGTCAAGATTCCGTGTACGGATGGTTGCGCGCGATGGTTCAGAAGTCAGGCATCACTCTGCCGGCAGGTGTCGGCAACTATGACAACACGACCGATTCGCTAGAAGCCCTGCGTGACAACATGGGCACAGCTGGAGCTGGCTTGACGGCAGTTGTCTGGAACGCCGCTTGGGATGCCGAAGTCCAATCGGAAGCACAGGACGCATTGGTAGCGTACGGACTCGACCATCTGCTGGCAGCATCCGTCACAGGCACGGACATCACCGACGACTCAATAATCGCCAAACTCGTGAGTATGTCAGCCACAGCCGATTGGGACACGTTTGACAATACAACTGATTCTCTGGAAGGGTTGCGAGACGTCGCGGAGTCATCGGTATCTTATTCGTCCGAGGTCATCGACATGCTCGGTCCGTTCAATATCGGGCTAGGACCAAACACTCTATACGATGCAATTGTTGCCATTATGAGTGCTGACGCCGACACCCCAAGTATCGACATCGGCAACTACGATCCAGCGACAGACAGCCTAGAGGCTATCCGCAATCAGGTTGTGACAGTCGATACCGTCGTTGACTCAATCCTCGCTGACACCGGCACCGATGGCGTTGTGGTCAACGCGGCCGGACTCGCGACCGACGCTGTGCAAGAGATCAGGAACGCGATCACGGGCGGTGCCTACGCTCTTTCGACCGACGCGAGCGGCATGGTCCGCATTGTGGACGGGACTGGGACCGGCGAGATCGATACCACGAGCGGTGCGGTAGCCGTCACGGCCGCATCGGTACGTTCGGCACTTGGCTTGGCATCGGCCAATCTCGACACGCAACTAGGCGACCTGCCAACGGCTGCTGAGAACGCGGCGGCGCTGCTGGACCTGACGAGTGGCATTGAAACTGGCGTGACGCCACGCCAGGCACTGCGAGCGATCGCGGCCAAAGCGGCGGGGCTAATCAGCGGGGCTGGACTAGGAACTGAAGTCGTGAAAGGCATTGGCCAAGCAAGCGGCGGGACGACACGCATGACGGCGACCGTCGATGCGTCTGGAAATATTTCAGCATGGACTCTCAATCTGTAAAGGAATCAGCATGACCCCCGAACAACAAATCGCGGCCGTCAGCGAACGAATCTTGGCGGCACAAGCGGAACGCGAACAGGCTGAAAAAGAAGCCAACGCACACGAGCAATCGGCCAGGGACAAACGGCTGCTCATGTCGAAGCTCAAGACGGAGCTCGCGGAACTGTCGACGGTGCTGAATCACGCAGGCGTTGCCAAGCGACAGAACGATGCGGTTTCAGCCGCCGAAAAGGCAAAAGCCGAAGCTGAACAGGCAAACGCATCGGCCAAGGAAGTGCTGGCACGGCTGGAAGAAAAGGAAAAGCAGCTCGACGCCAAGCTGGCTGAAGCGAAATAGCAATGGCAAGCGCGAAGGACATCTACGAGGCACACATTTACCGCGCGAACATTTACGCGGCGGGAGTGTGGAGGGGCGTGGGGGAAGTTGTTGTTGAAGAACCACCAACAGTTACGGGTATGGAATTTCGCTTAAGTGGCGAACGGTTGCATTACCGCTTAAGTGGCGAGCGTATGCACTACCGAGTTGATAAAAGAGAAGAGTAGAGTTTTGCGATGGCTGTTTTACTGCTTGGTACGCCCGAGATTTCAGAAGATGACATCGATCATCCCGGCATCGATTTCACTCCGTTTCTTGATCCTGGCGAGATGCTGGATGCCGATGAAGATGTTGTGATTGAAGAAATCGGATCGGCCGATTTGAGTTTTGACAATGAGCACGTTTCGCTGTCTACCCAAACCATGCATCGACCGCCAAAGGAAGTGTTATCAAGGAGAGCTGCCCAATTCCAATTATCTGGCCAACTGGCCGGCAAAACGTACAGGTGCAGAATTACAGTCACGACGACTTCCGTACCCCCGCGTACGATCGTCCGTGACTTCAAATTCACGGTAGCCAGCGAATCCGATTAACCAGGAAGCGTTACAAACTTTGTAATTCAGCTAACGACTTGGCCTTATTCGTGTTGCCATGATGGCTGGCAGATTGGACGTCAATCGTCAGTCAATCATCCAAAACACGAAAGGTGATGCCATGTTCGTTTACGACTATCAAACGTCAATCCCAAAGGCGCCGCCACTGCATGAACTGAAAGGCGTGGCACATCGCAAATTGCACGTTCACGAAAACGGCAAAGAAACTCTGGCCGTCGAAATCCCTGGTCAAAACGACTGGGAAACCACTTTCACGGTCGCCAAGGATGCGAAGGTCCAACTGGATTTGACGTACGTTGACGACCACGGCAAAGAGAGCGACGTCATCCTTACGCAAAAATTCACGGCAAACGGTGTCGACATTCCAGCCGATGCCGAAGGCGATTTCGCGGCACTCAACAAGATCAAGGAACGTGAGGTTGAGCAGTGGCCGGAAGTTCCCAAGAAACCAGTCGCCGCTAAGAAAGCAGCCGCTGCCGCCGAAGAACCGGAAAAGCACGCGGCACACGGCAAGCACTAAAGCAGCCGCCTTTCGATACAAAGTTTGTATCTCGTCCGTCGTTACGGCGTGGCTAAAGTCCTAATCTCTTTGGCATGGCCACGCTTGAAGAGTTGCAATCCGATCTCGCCGAGGTCCAGGCGTGCATTAGCAAAATCTTGGGAGCGAATACCCAGGAGCATTGGACTGGCGGCAGTGATCGGCATCGTTCGCCGGAATTGAATCGTCTTTTCGAGGAACGCCGGCGGTTGCGTGATGAGATCGCTTCCTGTGATGGTGGCGGCGGTGGCGGAAGTTTTCAACGTATCGAAGTGATTGAGTAAATGCCTGGGTTGATTCAAAACTTGGTCCATCGCGCGCGATCCGCACTAGCACGGTTCGAGGCTCCTGAATCGACCGAAGGTGAAGAACCGTCTAGCCCGAAAGGCTACCAGGAAGCGTACAAACTCGCACAAATCACTTCTACGAATAAAACGTGGCAACCGGCGGCTATCGCTGGCGATTCGGCTACCCGCGAATCAATCGACCTCGGACTGCCACGCTCGCGCGAGCAAGCCTACAACAACGGCCAATACAAATCGGCGAAAGAGAAATTTGTTGATTTGATCGTCGGGCCCGGTGTGCAGGCTTACTCGGAACCGTTTTCGCCAAATCTCGATATCGCCGACGATGAGCTTGATTTTGATTTGTCATACGCGTTCGAATCCGATTCGTGGTTTGAACGTTGGGCTGATGACAAAATGCAATGTGACGCCGAGGGTAAATTGCCTTGGTGGGACATGCAGCGACTGGCGTTAGGTGATGTGCCAGTTTCAGGCGACGTCCTATGGCTCCGCGTGAATAAAAAAGGTCCAGGGCGGATCATTCCGCTTTGCTACCAGATCTTGGAACGCGAGCAGCTCGATAAGACGATGGACCGGCCGGCGGAACCAGGTCGAAACAAAATCGTCAACGGAATCGAGCTTGACGAATTTGAGGCGCCGGTTGCTTACTGGATCTTCGACGCCCACCCCGACGATCACTACTATTCGTCCGGCGCTAACAGCAGTTCCCGACGAATCAAAGCCGATCGCGTGATTCACGCGTACATTCCGTTCAGGCCGTCGATGAATGTCGGCTTCCCGTGGTTCCATGCAATTGCCCAGACGTCGCGCGATCGGCACTGGCTGGTCGGTAGTGAACTGACGAAAGCGGCGATCGGTGCACTGCTGACGATCATTCACTTTTGCGAAAACCCAGCGTCGAGAATTTCGCTTTCGGATGGCGAGGACGGAGAGGATTCATTCGGAAACCAAGTCGTGAAGATGGCCACTGGCGGCATTTCGATGCGCGCCAAGCGTGGCGACGACGTGAAGATGTTCAATCCGAACACTCCCGCCCAGCAGCTGCCCGGCTTCATCGACGTTCTGGACCACGACCAAGCTGCAGGCGTCGGGCTGTCTCATCTGCGATTCACCGGACGCTGGGCGAATCTCAGCTACACAGCCGGCCGCGGGGCCCAACTCGACGATGAGCAGCATTTTCGACCGCTCAAAAATTGGTGGGGCCGAACGGCAGTTTTGCCGGTCCGCCAAGCCGTCAATTCTCAAATGATTGCCGCCGGCAAGATCACGACGATTAACGAACGTGAATTTCTCGCCGATCTGTTGCGGTGGCAGTCGTTTTTCATCATGGGACCGGGCCGCGAGTATTTGGATCCGGAAGGCGAAAGTGATTCCGCCAAGTCGAAACTGGGGGCGGGGCTTTCGACGTTGCGGGACGAGCTCGCCAAGCAGGGACTGCACTGGGTGAAAGTCCTTCGGCAGATCAGGCTTGAAAATCGGATCATGCAAAAGTTCGGTGTGCAGTTGGATTTCAGCAAGGGCGGTGGGCAACAAGCTGGAAGCCGAGTTGCGGGCGAATCAACCAGCGAGGGGAAGCAACGGGCAAAACAACCGGCCGGAGGTCGCAATGGGGCGTGACAGCGAGCGCGACTACCGGGCCCGCAACATTGTTGCCGCCGTTCTGAATGAAACGTGGGCGATCGAACCTGGCAAGTTCGAGCAGATCGCCGCGTTCCTCGAGATGCGATCCGCCGGCGAAATGCCCAGCGAAGACGAAATCCGCGCGACGATGCTGATGCGACCGAAAGTAATGGCCAGCGATTACGCCCAGGGGTTGGACTCGCGCAACGACGATCGAATCGTGGTCGATGGCGTCGAAGTTTTGCAGCTGTTTGGCGTGCTTGGCCCGCGAATGAATTTGATGACCGAGTTTTCGGGCGGGACATCAACCCAGAAATTTGGGCAGGAATTCGACCGCGCGATTGCCGATCCGAATATTTCGGCCGTGATGATCGAAGTCGATTCGCCCGGTGGTGTGATGACGGGCACGGAAGAGCTTCGATCTAAGATCTTCCAGGCACGCGGAAAGAAGCCGATCAAGGCGGTTGGCCGTGGGTTGGTTGCCAGTGCGGCTTATTACGTCGCGTCGGCTGCTGACGAATTGATCGTAACGAGCAGCACGGAAGTTGGATCGATCGGCGTTTTCGCTGTCACGAACGAAAAGACCGAAATGTTCCAGAAGATGGGTGTCAAGTTTCACGTATGGCGAGCCGGCGAAAATAAATTCGCCGGGAATCCATACGAGAAAGTCACGGCAGATACTGGCTTCATTTTACAGGATCGCGTTGAAGCTCCTTATCAAATGTTCATTCAAGCGATTGCCGAGAATCGTGGAATTCCCAAGGGCAAAGTGCTAGAGGAATTTGGCAAGGGAACATCCTTCATCGCATCCGAAGCACTTCGCCGCGGCATGGTCGATCGAGTTGCATCCCTTGAGCAAGTCATGGGCGAGCTTCGCGCGGCGGCGAAGGCACGACAGTCAACCACAAGTAAATCGTACGCAACGGAAATCAGTTCGCGAGCAGCGACAACTTTTGCAAGTCAATCAGTTCCCACTCAGGAGAAAAGTTCAATGAATCCGAAAATCAAAGCTGCGCTGTTCGCGATGGGAATGACCAGCGACATCAACGCCAGCGACGAAATTTGCCAAGCTGCTCTGGGCGGCTTTTTCCGTGGCGATGTGCCGAAGGGTGATGATGCGATTTTGAAAGGCATCACCCAGGGGAGTGCGACCGCAACTGCTACTATCGTAGCCGAACCAATCAAGCCAGCTGAGGGGACTGCCGCTTTGCAGGCCAAGAAAGATGGAGAGATTGCCGAGGCGAAAGCTGCCGAACGTAATCGCATTGCAGCGATCCAGGCCAAGGC
>Ga0137452_1000641_pt1 | contig 10493 bp, 5 predicted proteins | sample EasRivERMGT513_2_FD_102312 | JGI IMG/M metagenome (GOLD analysis project Ga0137452, IMG submission 102312) | Soil microbial communities from meander-bound floodplain in the East River, Colorado, USA - East River MetaG ERMGT513_2 | ecosystem: Environmental > Terrestrial > Soil > Floodplain ...
TCGCCAAAGCCAGTGCCGCGACCACCGTTCTGTCGCGAAAGAATGTTGACGCGGAGACGAGTGAGATCCGCCGGCGGCTCCAATGAGGAGCGGTCGAACACAACGCGGCCGGCCAGCGTCATGCCCGGCCGCAGCACCAGCGTGACTCCAGTGACGTCGCCACCGCTGACCGTGACGTCTGTCGAACCCCACAACCCCGCCGTCCGTCGAGCCGGCACGATGACGCCGTCGCGCACCATGGGTTGCCGCTCAGCGGGCCACGTCGTCTGAGCCGTCAGCCGGTACTGGCCCGGCACCACACCCACCATGCGGAACTTCCCGTCCGGACCCGGCGCTGTCCCAACAACGCGCGGCAAGTAGGGATCGATCTCGCTCGCGAGCTCGAACGAAGTGAACGTGGGCATTGGCTCGCCGGCGGGCGCGATTACCGTTCCCTCGACCGACGACGTCGTCACCCACTGCAGCGTGATGTCCACACCCGAGCGCTCGTCACCGGCAGCCAGCGTGATGGGCGTCGCGTCCGACGTCGTGACTGCGCTCGGATGGTAGATGGGTGCAAACACAAATGGCCGCGATACCTGCTGCACGGATGTGGCTGGTGCGGGACTCGAGACCGCGCGGCCACTCGCTCGCTGCTGCAGTTGCTGCAATGCCGCGTCGACCTCAGCATCCGCTTGTGCGCGTATCTCTCCGAAGCTGAGGATGCTCGGCCGCGCGACGACGAGATATCGGCCCGGCATCAGACCAAACAGCCGATACGTTCCGCGGTCATCGGTTCTCGTGTTGCCCACACCCGCCCAGCCCGCCGGTTTCTGAAGCCGAAGCAGGCTGATTGTCAGATCCGGCACCGGACTTCCTTGCGGGTCGCGCACGATTCCCGTCACGACCGCACCACGCGCGAGTTGCAGTCGAACGTCGGTCAATTGCTGCCCGGCGAGCACGACGAGCGAGGATCCGAGGCGCCCAGGCTGAGTCGCGCCGTACTCGACACTTAGAAACCCTGCTCTGCTCGCGGCAATCGTGAATCGTCCAGCAGGGACGGCATTGAAATCGAAGCGGCCGCGGTCGTCGGTAATCGCACTCCTGTTGAGCGCGAGGCCTCCGCCGGAGAGCGACACGATCGCCGTCGCACAGGCTGCGGCACGCTATCGGTCGTCACGACTATTCCTGAAATCCTCGCTGTCGCCTGGACGGTGGCGGCGTCAGATTGCTGCGCAGCCGGAAGCGCCAGCGGCGTCATCAGACATGCCAGCAGACCGATGATCGCGGGGATGCGCTTCCTCATTTGATAGAGACCGGACGAATCGTCAGATCCTGAACGCGTGCCTGACCCCAATCGAGAGAGATCCGTTCCGCCGCACCAGCGACGGCTGCCGGAAAGAACCTCGGATCCTGCCACGCGTCTCCAAAGGCTGAATCCACGGCGATGACGTAGTAGTCGCCCCTCGGTAAGCCGGCCAGCTCGTAGCTGCTCTTTGCGGAGAGCGCCGCGGCCTTGATGCGTGGAGGCGTCACACCAAACCGCCTCCACAGTGACTGGTCGGCTGGAAAGATCACGACCGTCGCCTGCGGGACCAATGCGCCCGATCGATCGCGAACAACGCCGGAGAGTCTGGCTGTCTTATCCGTCACGGTGACGACCACACCAGTGACGTCGGTGCCCGATGTCATGTCGAATGGCCGGTCCGTGTAATCGCCCCCGCTCGCGGAGATGGACTTCACCGCGAGCGAGCCACCGAAGCCGGAGACGCGGAGGAAATACTCGTCTGACTTCAGCGCACCAATAGAGAATTCCCTGGCGACAGCCGGGCCTCGCTCCGACACGTTGACGACCGTTGCTGTTGGACTACCGGACGCGGCTTCGGCAAAAACCTGTACCTGTAACGGCGTACTGCTCTCATAAACGACATCGCCGCTGATTGTTGCGCCGCGTTTCAGCGGCACGACGAGGTCGGCGAGATCTTTGGCCCCGACGTCGAGGCGAAGGCGCGCCGAGTACGTGTCGTCCATCTGGCAATTGCGCGACGCGACCATTGAGCCAGCCGGCGCCGGGCCCATGGTTCCGCAACTGGTCGCGTTCAGCATGCCTGGCGTTGCGGGCAAGCCACCGCCAATAGACGCTCCGCGGATGATGAGCTCGCTGACCTGGCGCCGGGCGATCAACGTGTAGCTGCCCGCAGGCACGGCCAGGAAACGGAAACTGCCGTCGGCGGCCAACAGTGCCGTCGCTTGTTCGCTGCCGACGCCCAGGTCTTCGCTTCCAGTGAGCATGAGGCGAATGACGAGATTCGCAAGTGCCGCCGCAGGCCCGATAACTTTCCCGGCGACGTCGGCCGTCGACACAGGCTGCAGCGCGAAGTCGACGCCCTGGCGGTCTTCGCCGTCCTTCAAATCGATCGGCGTGGCGCTCGTCATTGATCGAGCGTTGGGAAAGAACAGCGTCGGATACGCCTGGGGTCTGGCACCTGGTGGCGGAGGCGTCGCGTAGTTGCCGATGATGAGCCGGCTCGTCCCGAGATCGATCCCGGCGGCATTCGCGAGCGGTTCTGCCACACGCGCCCTCGCGAGACTCTCGAGCGTCACACCGCCGATCGTCTCGGCTGACGTCGAAGCGGGCACGGCCGACTGCACCGAGGGCACGGTGACGATGTACCGTCCGCGTGACAATCCGCCCACTCGGTAGAAACCGCGGTCATCAGTTGTCGCGATCGGCCCCGCGGCCGGCTGAAACGTTCCAGCTCTGGGGATTTGCGCAATGACGCGTACGGGAATACCGACGACCGGCTCACCCGCCTCGTCGAGAACAGTGCCGCTGATCCCGCCGAGCCGCCACATCGTGATCGGTGCAGCGATCCACTGGCCTTCGGCCAGCGCGAAACGACTCACCGTCGCACCAATGCCCCGCTCAAATCCGGGCGCGGTGTAGCCAGGTTTGCTGGCCATCAACTCGTACGAACCAGAGGCCGGCAATCCGCCAAAGACGAATCGCCCCTTGGAATCCGTGACCAGCCGGCCTGAGAACGTCTGGCCACGGCCGGACGACACGAGAGAGACCACAGCGGCCGCAATCGGCTTGTTCGTTGTTCCGTCAACGACAACGCCGCTGACAGCGCCCGTCAGCGCACTCGTGGTTGGAGCCGACTGTGCCGGGACGGTCGGCACCTGGCGCCCGCGCGCCGGCGCGAACGCGACGCATGCGACGACGAGAAGCAGAGCAGCGAACGGCCGCAAGGCGTCACTCTCCTCTTTCTAGACCGGACAGGCGGGAGACGCGAATCATCTCACCGAACCAACAGAATCACGCACGTCGCCTTCGACGCTGGATTCGAGCTCGTCAACGTCAACCCTGACGCGGACAGGTTCGCCCACGAGATCGTCTCCTGCGCATTGCAGCTGACGACCGGCATGTAGAGCGCGTCCGGTTCGTCCTCACCCACCGTCGCCTGAGCCGCGTCGTTCGTCACCGCGAAGCCGTTGCCGTTGACGTTGCCGCTCTTGAACTGCATGACGACGTGCGTCGGGTCCGCGATCGACTTGATCACGCCGACGCAATCCGATCCGCCGCCGCACGCGCCTTTGACGACGATGCGTTTGCCGACGTCGCCTTGAGTGAAGCGATTGGCGGCGACGGTGATCGTGTCGTAGCCGAGCCGATCGTTCGCGAGACGATCGTGACGCCAGGCCTTGATGCCGACGGTTTCCTGTCGCGCGAACGGCACCGCTGCCGTCGCGCTGGTGCCGGGAAACTGAAACAACAGTCGTAGATTCCTGCCGTCTGCGTAGCCGCCTTCTGCCAGCGTCTTCACGCGATTGAATTGCAGCGCGTCCACCGGCAGCGAATCGCCTGGCCTGCTGGCGACGTCGTTCGCGCGCCGCACCGTGAGCAGCGGATCTTCAGAGCCGTGCTGCAGATTAAAGAATGGATAGTCGGCGAAGCGCGATTCCGTGTTGCCCTGTCCGTAGACCGCGCGGATGTTATTCAGGAATCGGCCCGAGATGTTGCCCTGCCGGTTTCCGGGCGCGCTGCCGGCGGCGTCGTAGGTCAGCGGCAGCTCGGTGTCGCTTCGCACGCGGTTGTTTTCCATGACCACGGAGCCGACAGCGCCGTTGACAGCCGCGAGCTTCACGTAGCCCCACAGATCGTTGTCGCGGAACGCGGTCAGGTACTGCCCCTGCGCCTGCGCGAGCTCGATCGCGACACGGTCCACATTCGATGACGGATTGACGCTACAGGACTCGACGGTGAGGTTGTGGACTGACCCGATGATGAATCGGTTCGACGACTCCGAGCGGAAGTTTCGGATGCTGGCGATGCCGAACGAATTGCCGCTGAAGTCGAAGTCGGCTCTCGTGTCGGCCGTCGCCGAGCCGCCGTCCACCCACAGCTCGCCGGTCTGATGCTGCACGCACGTGACGTTGTTGCCGCAGAGCAGCATGTGGAACTGGTGGTCGAGCGTGTTCATGTCGCCGGTTCGCAGCCCGATGTCGTTGTTATTCAACGACAGCATCGTCCACTGAATCTCCGACGCCGCCTTGCCGCCGCCGACGCCAGCCTGCACGCCGATGTTGAATCCGGCGACGCTGACGCGCTCGAACTGACCGGCCAGCGTCTGTGTGCCGACGTCCAGCGGGCCCGTGAGCTGAATGCCCTGCGTCGTGCCGCGCTCGCCGCTGTTCACGACCGAGAGCCCTTCGATCTTGAAGTACTTGTTATGGCTGATCGTCAGCGCCACGCCGTTGCGCGGCCCGATCCATTTCAAGGCGCTGTTGTTCGGTGTCGCGCCGCGGATGCCGACAAAGCTGCTGCGATCGCGCTCGCCGCCGAGTGTGACGCCCGCGCTGACTGCACACGTTCGCGCGGGCCAGATGATGGTGCCTGACACCCGCCTTGCCGCATCGAACGCGCGCTGAATCGCGGCCGCGTCATTCGTCGTGCCGTCGCATTTCGCGCCGAACGACAGCAAAGACAGTTCCCAGCCGTCCGGCCCGGCAACGGCCTGCGCGGCGGGCGACGCGGTGACAGGGAATGCGAACGCACAAATCAGCAAGAGCACACGACTCTGACGCATGTCGAACTCCACATTTCGCCTTGTTCTACGCAGGGCGGACCTCTCAGGTCCGCCGAGTATTGCCGGGCCTAAGAGGCCCGGCCTACGTACTGCGAGGCCCGGCCTACGTACGGTCCGGCGTGATCGCAATCGAGTATCCAGGAAACCGGCGCCGCCGTGACGCAGGAATTCGCGCCTTACGATCCAAAGAGGGATGGTTGGAGGCCGGCGCGAGCGTCATCTGATTCTCTTCGGCATCGCGGCGTTCTTCGGCGGCGGGCTGCTGCTGTGGCTGCTCTACGAGCTGCGCGGCGTCCTGCTCATCATCTACATCAGCCTGCTGCTCGCGATGGGCATGAATCCGGCCGTCCGCTGGATCGAGCACCGGCGGATCGGGAAGCAAGGCCGCCGCCTGCCCCGGTGGACGGCCGTGCTCGTGCTCTACCTGACGATTGCCGGCGGCGTGGCACTCGTGTTCTCCGTGATCGTCCCGCCGGTCGCCGCGCAGATGAAGGCGCTCGGGCAGCACATGCCGGAGTACCTCGACAAAGCTCAGAACTTCCTGATCTCGCGCGGGTGGGTGTCCGCGGACTCGACGTGGCAGGATCTCTTCAATACGCAGCAGGGCTCCGGCATTGCGGCGGGCGTGTTCGGCGCGGTCAAAGGCGTCCTCGGCGCGATCACGATGACGATCCTGACGACGCTCGTGCTGCCGTACTACCTGCTCGTCGATGCCAAGAGCCTCGAGCAGCGTCTGCTGCGACTGGTCCCGCAGGAGTACCGCGAACGCATCGCGCGGTTGACCGACAACGTCGCGCTCAAAGTCGGCGCCTGGCTCAACGGACAGTTGTTCCTGTGCCTCGTGATCGGCACGGCGGTGTCGATCATGCTCTGGGCGCTCGGCGTGCCGTTCTACTACGTGCTCGGTCTCGTCGCAGGGCTTGGCGAGGCCGTGCCCGTGCTCGGTCCGATCATCTCCGCCATTCCGGCAGTGCTCGTCGCGGGAACGGTGTCCATCAACAAAGCCATCATGGTCGCCCTGTTGTTCTGGGGCATTCAGTCGCTTGAAAACAACTTCCTCGTGCCACGGGTCATGCAGCGGCAAGTCGGCCTGCGGACGGTGACCGTGCTCGTCGCCCTGCTCTGCGGCAGCACGCTGTTCGGCTTTTTCGGCGCGCTGCTCGCGGTGCCGACCGCGGCGATTCTGCACGTGGTGATTGAGGAGTACTTCGAGAGTCCGGAGGAGCCAAAGAATTCGTAGGGCGACGGTTATACTCTTCCTCTTATGCGTCCCGACCCGCTCTCATTCATCGGCACCGAGCTCGACACACTTCGCCAGCAAGGCCTCTATCGCCACCTGCGAATCCTTGAAGATCGCCAGGCGGCGACGTCGCACTTCGACGGCCGTTCCGTCGTGAACCTGTCGTCGAACAACTATCTCGGGCTCACGACGCATCCGAAGCTGATCGAGCGGGCGCTGCAGGCCGTCAAAGAGTTCGGCGTCGGATCAGGATCAGTGCGCAGCATCGCCGGCACCATGTCGATCCACATGGAGCTCGAGCGCCGGCTCGCCGCCTTCAAGAACACCGAAGCCGTCGTCGTCTTTCAGAGCGGATTTGCAGCGAACGCGGGCACCGTCGCCGCGATTCTGACGAAAGAGGACGTGGTCATCTCGGATGAGTTGAATCACGCGAGCATCATCGACGGCTGCCGGTTGAGCAAGGCGGCCATCAAGGTCTTCAAACACAAGGACGTCGACGGCGCCCGCGCGATCCTCAAGGACCTGCCGGCGAATCAGCGCAAGCTGCTGATCACCGACGGCGTCTTCAGCATGGACGGCGACCTCGGCGCGCTGCCGGAGCTCTGCGCGCTGGCCGAGGAATACGGCTGCATCATGATGGTCGACGATGCGCATGCGAGCGGCGTGTTTGGCAAGAACGGCCGCGGGACGATCGATCATTTCAATATGCACGGGCGCGTGGACATCCAGGTCGGCACGCTGTCGAAGGCCATAGGCGCGCTCGGCGGCTACGTCGCAGGATCGAAGACGCTGATCGAATTCCTGTATCACCGCGCGCGTCCGTTCCTGTTCTCGACCTCGCATCCGCCGTCGGTGGCGGCGACATGCCTGGCGGCGCTCGACGTGCTCGAGCAGGAGCCGCAGATCATCGAGACGCTCTGGGACAACACGCGCTTCTTCAAGGCCGGACTCACAAAGCTCGGCTTCAACACGGGCCTGAGCCAGAGCCCGATCACGCCGGTGATCGCCGGCGAAGGCAGCCGCGCGATGAAGCTGTCTGATCAACTGTTCGCCGAAGGCGTCTTCGCGCAAGGCATCGCGTTCCCGACCGTCGCGCGCGACAAAGCACGCGTGCGCACGATCGTCACGGCGACGCACACGAAGGACGAGCTGCAGTTCGCGCTCGACAAGTTCGCGAAAGTGGGCAAAGAGCTCGGGCTGATTTAGTTGAATCGGGGAATCGGGGAATGGGTAATCTGGCAATCGCTTAGCGGACTATCGGGAATCGGGAATCGGAGAATCGAAATGGGAAATCGCGCGTCGAGATTCGAGATTCGAGATTGCACGATTTCCAGATTCGATTCGCGATTCCCGATTCCCCGATATGCCGATAGGCGATTCCCCGATTCCCGATTCAAGATTGTCGATACAACATGAGCCACCGCCGCTTCTTTGACCAGTACACACAAGGCCTGACGCCGGCGGACTTTCAACGGCTGTTCACGCGCGATACGGCGGAGGCGTACCGGTACTTCACACGCAACATCGACCGCGCGAAGGTCGACTCGCTGCCCTGGTACAAACGCTGGTTCGTCGAGAGCCGGCTGCTGTTCACCGCGTTCACGATGCGTCTGTCGCCGGCGCGCCGCATCCTGTACGCCGTCGCCGTCGTCGCGTCGCTGCTCGGCCTGCTGCAGCTGTTCCGCGGCGTGGGCACCGAGCGCGTGCTGCTGTTTCCGTTCACGGTGCACATCCCGCTGCCGCAGTGGGAGCCCGGTGCGATGTGGCTGTTCCTCGGCTTCGCCGCGGTCAATCTCCTCATCCTGATGGAAGTCGCGGATCGGCTGTCGCTCAAGGGCGATCTCGAAATCGCGCGCGACATTCAGCTCGCCATGCTGCCCGGCGGCATTCATGAGGCCGGCGACGCGGTCGTGTGCGGCGTCACGCGTCCGGCCAACACGGTGGGCGGCGATTTCTACGACATCCTGAAACGGCCCGACGGCCGGTTCGTCATCGCATTGGGCGACGTATCGGGCAAAGGCAGCCCGGCCGCGTTGCTCATGGCCTTGTTGCTGGCGATGCTGCGCACGCTCGTCGACGAAGACCTCGAGACGTCACGGCTGCTGACGCGACTCAACGTCCAGGTCTCGCGCCACAGCCCGGCATCGCGATTCATCACGCTCTTCTACGGCGTGTACGACCCGGCGACCGGTCGATTGGAATTCGTGAACGCCGGTCACCTTCCGCCCATCATCCGCCGAAGCGACGGACGGTTCGAGCGCGTCGGCGGTCCCGGCGGCGGCCTCGCACTCGGGATGTTCGAGCACGCGACGTACGAGTCGCAGGAAATCACGATCGAGCCTGGCGATCTGCTCGTGCTGTTCAGCGACGGCATCACCGAGGCCGAGGATCCGAAGGGCCGCGCGTTCGAAGACAGCGGCGTCGAGCAGGTGCTGATCGCGTCCGCAGGCCAGGATCCGGCGGCGATTGGAAAGGCCCTGCTCGCGGCCGCCGAACGGCACGCCGGCGACGCGAGGCTCGCGGATGACTTGACGGCGTTGGTGCTGAAAAGAGCGAGCAGTACGTAGGGCGGACCTCTCAGGTCCGCCGTCCATCCGAATCCGAACAACGGTCTGCCGGACCTGAAGAGGTCCGGCCGACGTACACCGTGTTGTGCCGGGTCTAAAGACCCGGCCTCCATCTGGCTGGGACCGAGTACCATTCCCCCGATCCCATGCGCCGGGCTCTGATCGTGCTGTTGCTCGCCGTCGTATCGTCGGCGCCGCGTGCGCAGACGGGCAGCGCCGCGCGTCCGCAGCAGGCAGACGGGATCGTCCGGCTGCTGTCCGACATCGAGAACGCGCTCCTCGCCGGCAAGATGGACGTGTTCCGGCCGCTCACCGCGCCGTCGATGCCGGTGAACGCGCAGATGGTGTTTCAGAGCGCGGTCGCGAACGGCGGCGTCTCGGCCGCGGCCGTGCGCGAGCGTGCGCGGCGTCCGCTCGAGACCGGCGAACTCGTCGAAGTGCTCGCCGAAGTGTTTGTCGGTCACGGCCGCAATGGACGACTCGCGACGTGGGTGATGACGGCGCGGCCACGCCCGGGCGCGCCGGGCCAGTACGAGCTCATCGATCTCAAGGAGCCCGCGGTCTTCGACAACCTGATCCGGCTCGCGCTCGACGACAGCCGGCAGTTCAGCGTCCACAATCTCGTGCTCGAAGCGCCGGACCTGACGCTGAAGATGACGTCAGGCACCGCGTTCGTCGCCGAAGATGCGACCGGCATCACCGCACTGGTCTTGCGAGGCAACGCGACAGTCACCTTCACCCCGAAGGACGAAGCCGAGCGAGGACAGCTTGCGGCGTTCGGCGGCAAGCCCGGGTTCGAAACGGCCGTCGAGTCGGCGTACGTCCGGCTCGACTCGTCGGAGTTCCAATCACGCGTGGGCGACCGCGTGCTGGTTCCCGCGGCGTCCGTGGATCCACGCGAGCTCTCGCGGGCGCGCGCGACCTTCGACGAGCAGTCGCGCAAGACCTACAACGTGGACCTGCGCGATCTCACCCAGGGCCAGTGGTCGTTCGCGCCGTCGTACGGCAGTCTCGTCATCGAGTTCAAGACGTCGCGCTACGGCTGGCTGACGTACGCGCGCTCGCCGCTCGAGGCCGAGGACGTGACGCTCTTCGACCGCCTGCGCAATCGCAACATCTCCTCCTATACATCGTCCGACAAGCTGTCCCTGCGCGGCCCGTACTACAGCGAAGACGACCTCGTGCCGTACGACGTCGAGCGGTACGCGCTCGATGTGACGTTCGATCCGAGAAACATGTGGATCGCCGGGCGTGCCACGCTGTCGCTCCGGATCAAGTCGTTCGCCGCCAGCATCGTGACGCTGCGGCTCGCCGAGCCGCTCGCCGTGTCGTCCGTCTCGTCGCCGACGTTCGGGCGACTGCTCACGATGCGGGTCGTCGGGCAGAGCAACTTGATCATCAATCTGCCGTCGCCGCTCTCCCGCGACGCCATGCTCGTGCTCGACGTGGTCTACAGCGGACGGCTGAACCCGCAGGCCGCCGATCGTGAATCGCCCGCCGGCCAGACACCGATTGGCAGCGGTGACACCCGATCGACAGAAACGCCGCTGGTGGTCATGCCGGAGCCTCGGTTCCTGTACAGCAACCAGGTCATGTGGTACCCGCAATCGCAAGTCA
>Ga0137452_1000644_pt1 | contig 10472 bp, 11 predicted proteins | sample EasRivERMGT513_2_FD_102312 | JGI IMG/M metagenome (GOLD analysis project Ga0137452, IMG submission 102312) | Soil microbial communities from meander-bound floodplain in the East River, Colorado, USA - East River MetaG ERMGT513_2 | ecosystem: Environmental > Terrestrial > Soil > Floodplain ...
CGAAAGCACCAACGAAGCTGGGTCGGACTTCGGCATCTACAGCTGCGACGACAATGGCACGCAGGAACTGAATCCGTTCTACGTTTCGCGTGCCACCGGCTTGATCACGATGGCGAACGGCGCGGTTATTGGCTCGGACTACGTGGATCACTTCCCGTACCAGACCAAGATCATCTTCCGCCAGACGGCCGCGCCGACCGGGTGGACGAAGGAGACCGACACCCACGACTCGATGCTGCGCATGAGCAACACGACACTGGCCGACCGGTACAACGCCAGCCGCAAGGTCACGGACCTGTTCACATCGCGCACTATTACTCAGGGTAACTTGCCGAGCGCCACACTGTACGGTAACGCCCTGGCGAGCGGGTCGCACACGCACTCTGGTACGGTTCCGACCGGTACTGGCTCGAGCACTGGCTCTGCAGCTGTCCGAAGCAACGACATCAGTAACGGATCTGAGACACTGAGTATCGCATCGGGCGGTGAGCACATCCACGATGTCACGGTTGCGTTGGGTGGTTCCGGTACGGCAATGGACTTCGCCGTCAACTATGTGGACGTGATCAGCGCAAGCAAGGCTTCCTGATGAGTAACATCCCGCTGGGTCCAGCGGACAGGTACTGTCCGTTTTGGAAAAAGAAGATGAGCGCCGTCTGCCATACCTGCCCCATGTGGGTGCAGGTGCGCGGCATGAACCCGAACACCGGCCAGGAGACTGACCGGTGGGACTGCAGCATCGCACTCCTGACGATGATGCAGCTCGAGACTGCCAAAGAAGTCAGGCAGACGAACGCGTCGATCGACACGATGCGCTCGGACAACCAGAAGTATCACGGCGAGCACACCAAGCTGGCGGTGGCACAGATCATGGAGTTGCGGCACGCGCCGCCCAAACTGATAGGGGGTAACTAATGGCAGACGGACCCATGCGTATCGGGCGTCCGGGGCTAGACCTGATCAAGAGCTTCGAAGGCTACCTCACACGACTACCCAACGGCGACTGCCGTGCGTACCTTGACACGTTGGTGCGCCCCGCGTTGCGCTCCCCCGGCTATGCTGGGCTCTGGACGATTGGCTGGGGTTGCACCGGCCCTCACGTTACAGAGGGACTTGTGTGGACGCGCGAGCAGGCTGAGCAGGAACTCCTCAAGGAGATCCGTGCCCACGAGAACAGCGTCAACGCGAAAGTCAAAGTACCCCTCACCCAGAACCAGTTCGACGCACTCACCAGTCTCAGCTACAACATGGGCCTGGGCAAAGCGAGCGGGCTCCTGAACAAACTCAACGCTGGGGACTACGAGGGTGCGGCTGACGCGTTCCTTCGGTACAACCAAGCGGGCGGTGTGGTTCGGCGCGGGCTTGTCCGTCGTCGTGAGGCTGAGCGGAACCTGTTCCTGAAGCCGGGCACCAAGCTGCCGCCCGAGGAAGCCTCCAAGAAGCTGAACATCCTGATGCGACTGCGCCAGCTCATTGCTGGTCTCGGTATCACTTGGGCATCCATCAATGCGTTCCTGTCAGATTCGGCCGCGTGGCTGAATGACAATGCTGGACTGGTCGCGATCGGTCTTGGCGTGGGTGCGTGGATCGTGTTCAAGTGGGTCGAGCGCGAGTCGGTCAAGGACTATGAAGAGGGACGGTATCTGCCGTCAGGGTACGCCAAAGATGAGTGACATCTTCAACAGCATCATGCACTGGGCCGGGTTGCTGGGCCTTGCCGGGACGGTCGGGTTCATCGCCCTGATGATCTTCGCACCGGGTGTCATCAACGTCATTACTACGTGGCTGGCGGCTCTGTCGCCGCTGGTCAAAGGCATCGGGGAAGGCGTAGTGTGGTTCTTTCAGACTATCTGGGAGGGCTTCAAGGACATGACCGACAACGCTGCAAGCATCCTGTTCGTCGTCTGCGCCATCCTCGTTGGTGGCTGGTGGATCTCGTCCTGGGGCGACAAGCCCAAGGCCTCCGACTGCAAGACGTGCGTGGACAATCTGCGTAAGGACTACAAGTTCGTACCCCGACAGAAGAAGTGGGATCCTTTTGGCTTAGCGGAACCTCTGCCCCTTCCGGAGGCACCCCCGCCAGCCCCGACCCCACGGAAGGTCCCTGCCCCTACCCAGGCCCCAAAAAAGCCTAGCGCACTCAAGTCCCCTGTTGTAACGTCCCCGCCCACGGAAGTGTGGGTGTGGCAGTGGCCGTGGTCTCACGCCATCACTGAAGGTCCACGCTCACCGGGCTATGATTCGAAACAGTAGGAGAACACCATGAAGACTCCCGCATACAAGGCCAAGGCGATGGCTCCCGTTAACCTGGGTGCCCTCTCGAACAAGGGCGAGTACAAGCAGGTTAGCGACACGGGCAGCTCGCGCCCGGGCAAGAAGCCGGCAACCGGCAACGCCAAGGCGTCGATGATCGACGGCCCGTTCGGCGGTAAGAAATCGGCGTAAGCCGATAAGGCCCTCAACCAGAGGAGTGTGGGATGAAGGGTAAGATGAAGCCCGGCTTCGCGAAGCCGGGCAATGTTGCAGCTAAGGCGATGGCTGACCAGCCAAAGATGGTCAAGAAGCCAACCGCCATGAAGAAGAAGTGAGGAACCAATGGCGGCGGCTTGGGAAGTACTGCGCGATCACTACAAGGGCCAGATGGTATGCGGTGAGCTGATCATCCGGCGCAACAAGGTGAACTACTCGATTGGTAGGCTGAAGCACGGGGTGTTTAATTGGACCCCGCTCGGTCTGCAAATGAAAGAGGAGTTCATCCCGCCTCGCGCAGTGAAGCCCACCCCGCCGCCATCTCCCCCTGCACGACGGCCCGGCCGACCTCGGAAGGTGGCTGTTGCCCCACCGGAGGTAACTGATGCCAAAGCTGACGATCAAAAACTTTGACGGCGAGTACCCTCGTACCGGCATCACCTTCCTACCGGAGAACGGCGCATCTCGTGCGCTGAATGTGCGTCTGTACGCTGGCGAGCTGCAGACGTGGAACGGCCCCTCCGAAGTCGAAGACTATACCTTGGCTGAGAATGCCGAGACGATTTACCGTTTCGTGAATCCGTCGACTGACGCAGTGGCGTGGCTGTCGTGGGATTCTGACGTGGACGTGCAGCGTTCGTCGCTCACCGACACGGAGGACTTCCGCCTCTACTACACGGGCGATGGTGCCCCCAAGAAGACCAACTGGGCACTGGCGACCGATGATACAGCGGGCGGTGTATACCCTGGTTTCTATTATCCTATGGGTGTGGTTGCTCCTACTGGCGCTCCGACTCTTGGGGCTACGGCCGGTGCATCTACTGTCGCTGAAACGCGCTACTACGTTTATACGAACGTCTCTACGTTTGGCACACTCACTGAAGAGTCGGCTCCTAGCCCAGCCACAGGCGTTACCATCACTGCCTCTCAGAGCGTTGACGTCTCTGGCTTCACATCGATTCCGGCCGGTTACGAGAACATCACCCACCGCAGGATCTATCGTACGCTACCCGGCGAGCAGTCGGACGGTGCGTTCGTCTTCGTCAAGGAGATCACGGTAGCGACGTCGACCACCAACGACAACCTGCTGGCGGCCGCGCTGGGCGAGGCGCTCGAGGCCACGGATTACGAAGAGCCCCCTGCCACGATGGCAGGACTTGTGTCTATGGCGAACGGCATGATGGCCGGGTTCGTCGGCAACAGCGTGTACTTCTGCGAGCCGTACCTCCACCACGCGTGGCCGTCGTCCTACGTGCAGTCCGTGCCAGATCAGATCGTGGGCCTCGCATCCTACGGCAATTCGCTCATCGTGATGACCACCGGCCAGCCGTGGGCCATGACAGGTACTTCGCCTGAGAACCTGTCGATCGAGAAGATCCCGATGCCCGAGCCGTGCATCGCCAAGAAGTCGATCGCCGTGGACGAGAACGGTGTCATGTACGCCAGCCCCAACGGCATCGTGGGCATCGGCCCTACGTTCCGTGGTGTCGTCTCGAACAAACTCTTTCGTCGTAAGGAGTGGACGGACTACGCACCCAACACCATGAAGGGTGCCATGTACGACGGGAAGTACTTCCTGTCGTTCAACTCGTCGGTTGCCGAGATCGGCAACAAGACGATGGTGGTCTCCCGCGACGACGTGCCAGCTCTGTCGTTCCTCGACATCCGTGCTGAGTCATTCGTGTACGATCTCCAAGAGGGCTCGCTGTTCTACCTCGAGCCCGACGACAACATGATCTACCAGCTCGACGCTGATACGCTGAACCCGTACATCTACGAGTGGACAAGCAAGCGGTTCCTGTTCGAGCGGGCCATCACGTGGTCGGTCCTCAAGCTGGATATCGACGCCATCGAGCTGGCGGCCAACGATCTCTACGCCGATCAGCTGGCGGCGATCGAGACTGCGAACCAAGTCATCACCGGAGATACGTTCGGTGAACTCAATGGCCATGCTCTCAACGTGTATGCGGTGAACGGCAGTGAACTTACGGAACTCCCGCTCCCTGGCGCGGCGCTCACGGCGGCCGTGTTCCTGATCGACGAGTTCGATGTGGTGAAGGCGTCGTTCTCGATTAGTTCTTATGACCCTGTGCGCATCCCGCCATTCCGGTCTCGAGATCTCCGGGTGAAGCTCACCGGCAACCTGACCGTGCGCGGTATCATCCTCGCAACTTCATTCGAGGAGCTTCGCGGTGGTTGATAGACGCACAGGTATCCCAGCTACCCCGCCCAATACCAACGCGGAACTGTTCCAGTTCCTCGACGCTGTACGACGCTTAATGCTTAAGCTAAGCGACGACGTAATCCGGATCGACGCCGAAGATGACACGGCCATGCGCTGGATACAGGCGCAGCTGGCGGTGCACGACAACGGGAACTGGAGCACGGGCGTGCTCACCCCGACCATGCGCAACGGCGTCTACCAGAAGGTGACCAACGCAGGAGCGTTCCGGCTGACACCTCCCCGAGAGTCGGGCGAGATGCTGATACTCTTGGTGAACGGGTCCGCTGCAGGCACTGTCACCACATCTGACTTTGACAAGGTGACGGGCTCGTCCCTCACCACAACATCTGGCCATGCGTTCATCGGGGCGGTCCGGGTGATCGAGACTTGGTCGTGGCTGAACTGGCAGGCTATGCAATGAAGTGGGACTCTGACGAGTGGCGTAAAGAGCGTGACGATCTTCTCCTTGGGTGGTTCGGTGGGGACCGTGAGGCGTTGTCGCTCATGCACTCGTTGTCGGATATCACCGAACTCTGGGACGACCTCATTGACAACGATAAGCTCTTAACACACGACGACATCAACGCCGCATTTTACACGGCTCTGGTCGTGCTTCCTAACAACCCCTTCTGGTGCAAGCATCGGCTGTTCTTGACGCCGATCGTGATAACTGCGATTAACTCGTGGCAAGATGCTAACAGGTTATCCACCGGCACACGCTCAGAGCGCGCCTTGGCTTACACCTTGAGGAACCTAGACATTCAAGTTGTGCAGGCGATCGTGTTCATCACGCAAGGCTACCCACGGCTCAGGGAACTGAGCGCTGAAATCTGGACCTACTTCGGTGCCAATCAAGATGACATCGATACGTGGCTTGGAGATACCACATGAGTATTGGCGGCGGCAAGAAGACCCAGGTCAGTGACGGCGGCTCGGCCGCACTGCGCGACACTGCGAAGAAGAACGCTGACCTCGCGGCCACTGGCGCGTTCGAGAGCGCGGAACAGCAACAGAGCTTCATCGACGACTTCTTCACGAACTACATCGACCCCGCCATCCAGCAGGTGCGCGGCGCTACCGATCAGGCGCAGGCTGCCAACAAGGCGATCTACGACGCCCAAGCTAAGACAGCCCAGCAGGCCGAGGGTCTGTACGAGAGCGAAGGAGCGGCCGCGCAGAAGAAGTACTTCGAAGAGGCGCGCAACTACGACCCGGCCGCCGAGGGTGAACGTCAGGCAGGACTTGCCATAGGCGACATCAATCAGCAGACGGCGAACGCCCAGCAGCAGAACGCCCGTGCCATGCAGGCGCGCGGCATCAACCCGGCATCGGGTGCAGGCGCAATGAACTCGCAGCAGATCATGCTGCAGAGCGCACTGGCCAAAGCCAAGGCATCGGCCGTGGCCCGGGCCCAGGCCCTCGCCAAGGGCGAGCAGTACACAGCCAACGCCGCGAACGCTGGCGCAGCTGTGCAGCAGGCTGGTTACAATTACCGTACCGGTGGTGTGGGCACTGTCGGCCAGATGGCCGGTATCCCGACGAGCCAGCTCGGCGCAATTGGAGATGCATCGAAAGCCCCAATGGCTGGGTACCAGGGTGTCGGTCAGTTGTACCAAGGCATCTACTCCCCATCCGTGTCGGGCGCGAACGCGGCCGCAAGCAACATCACGACGGCCAGCGCAGAGAGCGCCAAGGCGGCGGGTGCGCAACAGTCGGGTCTCGGCTCGCTGATCGGCACGGGTCTGGCGATGGCTGGCAAGGTCGGTGCGGCGTACGCCACGGGCGGTGCTTCGCTTCTGGTTCCGTCCGATCGCCGCCTGAAGCGGAACATCAGGGAAGTCGGCACACAGCCTAACGGCCTGATGCTCTACGAGTACCAGTACATCTGGGGTCCGGAAGTCTACACCGGCTTCATGGCCGATGACGTCGAGAAGAAGTACCCGCACGCCGTGACGGTCAAGTCTGGCTACAAGATGGTCGATTACAGCAAGGTGGGAGTGACGCATGGCTGAGTACCGTTCGTTCGGTGATGGGTTCTCCAGTGGGTTCAACACCACATGGGAGACCCGGAGCAATTCGGAGTTGTCGGCAGCCAAGGCCAAAAGCCTCGAAGGCGCGAACAAGCGCGCCGAGGCTGCAGAAGGGCGTGCCGCTGCCAACCACGCCAACAGCATGGAAGATCGCGCTGCAGAAGCGGCCGCGAATGACGTCGCACTGCGTGCACGCACAGGAGAACCAAGTGTCACCCCCACCCAAAGCGCCCCCGTGCGCCCGTACGTCGCGCCCACGTCAGAGGCTCCCGCACGAGGAGCTATCTCACCAGTTGCATCTGATGAAGGCACACCTGCCGATCCTGCCGGGATGCCCGGCGGTTCCCGGTTCCCCGGCCAGATGGCCTTGGGAGGGGCTGGTATCCCGGTGCAGACGGATGCTGGAATCCCTGGCGGTGAAGGCTCAGGTGTTCGTCCGTCAGTTCCCGCCGCTGCTGTAGCAGCTGAGACCGAGGCCGCTGGCGGCGCGGCACCGCGCACTGCTGGTATTCAGGTTGCCGGTAAGGGCGGTGGCACCGGTATGCCGTCCAAGTCGTCCGGTGGTTCGAGCGGTGTGAAGGACGCCCAGGCCACTGGCACAGGTGTCAGCCAAGACCCGGACGTGCGCGCCGTCAATGCCATCAAGGCAGAGATCCAGAAGATCCAGGCCAGCGGCAAGAAGGTGCCGCCCGCGTTCACCAAGGCGCTCGATGCTGCAGAGGCTAAGGTCTCGGCGGGCGAGCTGCGTCGCGATCAGCTGGCGAACAGTGCCGCGTCTCGCGGCCTGACCTACGCACAGACTGAGGAGTCCAAACAGCGCACCCAGCGCAACGCGTACATCCTGAGTCAGGAGCAGTACGATGGCCAGCTCAAGCAGGCCACTAACTCGTGGCAGAATGCGTACTCGATTACCAACGGACTGAAGCAGCGCAACATCGATCCGACCATGTCGCTCAATGATCCGTCGATCAAGGGTGACGTCGACAACATGATGGCGAGTCTCGAGGACTTCCACGCTCAGACCCCGGATGGTCGGAGTGCGAAGGTTTCCCGTACGAAGGACGGCGTGCGCGTCATCGAGATCGACGATAAGTCGGGTCGTCAGGTGTCTGACCGTACGTTCAAGACCGTGCAGGAAGCCTACCAGCTCACTGACTTGGCTGGCAACATGATCAAGGGTGAGAACTTCGGCAAGTACGCTTCGGCCGTTGAGGGCGAGCGCATCCGTGAGTCGCTCACTGAGCAGCGTGCGAAGCTCGCCACGATGGATGCGAACATGAAGGTTCGCATGGCGAAGAATCTCGACGAGACCTACACCGGCATGGAGAATATCCTCAAGACCAAGCCCGAGGAGTTGCTCGATCCGCAGGTCAAGGCCGAGAAGCAGGCGCTCGTGGACCGCATTACGCTGCTGAACCCTGATGCCGTGATGGAGAAGATCCCGTTCTCTGTGACGGACCCGGCGACCGGCAAGACCACGAACGGCCATAAGATGCACAACCGTCTGCAGTCGGCCCTGGACGGGATGACCCCATCCTCGACGGCGACGTCGAGTCGTATCGACCCGACAACCAAGCAGCCGATCAGGGTGACTGCTGAGCAGTTCGTCTCGCAGATGGGCGATCAAGTCGCGAAGACTGTGAAAGACCCATCGCAGCTGGCCGGTGCGATGGAGCAGCAGATGCGGTCGCAGGGCTTCCAGGCCGTGGCCGCTAAGTACTACTCCCAGCAGTGGGCCGCTCAGCGTGCGACGAAGGCAATCACCCCTGCGTCGGCCATGCCTACCGCACAGCCTGCTGTTGCGCCGCAGACGGCAGCACCTGCTGATCCCCGTGCGCAAGGTATGCCTGACACCGGTCGCATCTACTTGCCCCTGCGTGAAGCGTTCACCCCGAACCGTGCCAGCAATCCGAGAACTCGTGGCCTGAACCCGATTCAATAAGGATACCCTTGATGGCCGACACGAGCGCGCTAGATCGGATTGTACAGCGTCAGCAGCAGGGACTCGATGAGCCAGAGTTCACGCCGCTTCCTGGCGTAATGACGCTTGACGATATGGTCGATCAGCAGCTGGCGTACCGGGATGCCCTCAACAGCAACAAGGGCTCGACTCGGCGCGAACTCGAGATCGGCTGGGAAGGTGTCAAGGGATCTGTCGCCACGGTGGGCGGTGCGGTAGCTGATACGGTCGGTGCGAAGAAGACCGCACGTGCCCTGGATAGCTACGCTGCTGAGCGCAAAGCTGAGCAGGAAGGTCTCGCTGCAGGGTCCACGTATGTTCAGAGCTATGATGATGTCCGCGATGTTGGTGACCTTGCGTCGTGGGTTACCAAGCTGGGCCTCAACAGCGTTGCCGATATGGCGGCTGTCATGGTGCAGGGTGGCGTTGCCGGTGCTGTTGCCTCCAAGGTTGCGGGAGCTGGCGTCAAGGCAACGCGCGCTGCGGCACTCGGTGGTGGCTTTGCAGGTGGGTACCCCACCCAGACTGCTGAGAGTATTGAAGCGCAGCGCGATCAGAGCGGTGAGCACGGTGGATACAGCGGTGCGGTTGCGGCCGGTGCCGGTGCACTTGGTTCTGCCCTGAATCTGTTGGGCCCTGAAGGCTATGTGCTTGGCGCACGCGGCGCGCTCGGGCGGACGATGCGTGGCATCGGTGAAGGTGGCTTGGCACGGCGCGTAGGTGTTGGCGCGGTCGTTGGTGGCGTGGCTGAAGGTGTGACCGAAGGAGCGCAGCAGGCGCTCACCGAGATCTCGCGCAAGGCTGTCGACCCTGAGTTCGATATCATGAACGAAGGCTCGATGAAGCGGATCAAGGAGTCCGCCATCGGCGGTGCGTTGCTGGGCGGTGCACTCGGCAGTGCTACTGTTCGCTCGGATATCTCTACGGGCCGTGAACGGGAAGGACCGCCTGTACCTACGCCCGACCAGCGTCCAGTGCAGGGCCCCGAGCGCTTGCCGTTTGGACCTGAGAACCAGCAGCAGGGACCGGAGCGTCCGCCGTTTGGACCGGATAACCAAGTTCAGGGCCCACCTTCGCCTACGCCGGATCAGCGTCCAGTACAGGGACCGGAGAACCAGCCTCAGGGGCCAGAGAACCAGCCTCAGGGACCAGAGCGCCAGGAGCAGGGTCCGCCGACACGCGACCAGCTGCAGGGGCCGCCGCGTCCTGTTGAGGTTGTGGGTCCGGAGATGTTTGCCGGGTACACCCCGGACAAGGTACGCGAGGCGCGGCCGGGCTCCATTGCGTACGCCATCAACCAGGGTGTTATTCCGGGGCGGAAGATCCGTGACTTTACCGAGGACTTCGCTGCGCGTCTGAACTCAGGCGATGTCCAAGCAGCAGAGAAGCTGCTTAAGCTGACGAAGAAAGGCTTGCCTCCTAAGGGGCCCGAAGCGATGGCACTGAAGCGAGCAGAAGAAGTTCTGCTCGCGTTCAAGATGTACGCAGGTACTCTGCCCCAAGATCAGATGTTCGTCGCAGCTGATGGCGAGCCCAATTTGATTCTCAATCGGCAGCTTGTCACGCAGAGCATGATGCCGAAGACGCCGGAAGGCAGGCAGATTGCTGCTGATGTTCTGGATGCGCTAGATGCCGGTGACATTGAGCTGGCGGATACGATTGTTGGTACCAAGAAGCTGGATGTAAACGGCGTCGTCATTGACTCGCAGACGCCCAGAGCCAATCGCACCAAGGCGGAAAATACTGCAAAGGATATCGAGCGGATCGAGGCCGTCGTTGCGCAGTACAA
>Ga0137452_1000645_pt1 | contig 10460 bp, 9 predicted proteins | sample EasRivERMGT513_2_FD_102312 | JGI IMG/M metagenome (GOLD analysis project Ga0137452, IMG submission 102312) | Soil microbial communities from meander-bound floodplain in the East River, Colorado, USA - East River MetaG ERMGT513_2 | ecosystem: Environmental > Terrestrial > Soil > Floodplain ...
GCGACCATGCCGATCGACGCAAAGTCGCGGTCGATGTCATAGGGCACCTGACGGTACACGTTGGGCGCGATCGTCAGGCTGTTGCCGAACATCCCGATGGCGTAGCCGTCGGGGCTCGACTTCACCAAGACCTCGGTCCCGATCCGGCTCGCCGCGCCGGGGCGGTTCTCGATAACAACCGGCTGGCCGAGCCGCTCGCTCAAAGCCTGGCCGAGCACGCGCGCAACCGCGTCATATGAGCCGCCAGGCGAGTATGGCAGAACGAGGCGTACCGGCCGGCTGGGATAGGTTTGTGCGGGTAATGAGGCAGCAATGCACAGCCCTGCGATTGCGATCGAGCCGGCGAACCACCGTGTTGGCTTCATGGCACATGCTCCTGTGAAAGCAGCGACGGCCGGATTCACGTTGCACGCCGCCTGCGACGTTCGTCGCGACGGGCTTAATTATCATATTATAAGGTGACCCGTGGCGGGGCAACGCGGGCCGCACCGCATTCCGTCACACGAGTCGTCATCATGGACGCCACCAGGAACTTCCTGTCCTTGCTCAAACGCTGGCCGTCGTGCGTCGCCGCGGGGCCGTTTCTCTTCGTCGGCGGCCAGATGGGACTGGCACGCAATGGACGTCCCTGCGCCAGCTACGACGACGTGCGCGGGCTCCCCCCCGGGCCGGGGAACGATCACGCGTGGGTGAGCGGGATGGAAGCGCCGATGGGGGCGCAAGCGCTCGCGATCTACGCGCGCTACCGCGAACTGCTTGCGAGCCAGGGCACCGGGCTGGGCAACCTCCTGCGCTACCACGTCTACCAGCGCGACAAGCGTTTCTTTCCCGTGTTCGATCGCGTGCGCCGGCACCACGAGACCGCTCCACCGGCGAGCACCGCGGTGGGGGTGGGACGTTTCGATCCGGACGAAGAAGCGCGGCTCTACATCGACGCTATCGCGTACCGGCCGTCGGTAAGGCCGGCGTACGGTGCGCGGATGGTGCTCGGCGGCTCGACCCGGCACGCCGCGGCGGCGCACTTCTCGCACGTCATCGGCGCGGGCCCGTACCTGTTTGTGGCCGGGCAGATCCCGGTCGACACCTCGCAGCCGGGCGCTCCGCTCGTCCGCAATTACGATGACATTCCCGAGGAAGGACGCTTCCTGCGCGTGGGGCGCAGCCACGAGGACGCGCGCAACGGGCCGATCGCGGCGCAGACCTGGTTCACCTATGACCTCATCCGCCAGCACCTCGAGGGCGCAGGCTCGTCGCTGCGGCAGGTACTCAACCTCATCGTCTATCTGCAGGACATGCGTGACTTCCCGACGTTCCATCGCGTGCACGAACGCTTCTTTCCGCAAGATCCGCCGGCGCTGACCGTCATCGAGGTCGGCGAGGTCGGGCACAAGGGCACGCTCATAGAAATCGAACCTACTGCCGTGCTCCCGGCGAAGGGGGTCACGCGCAGGAGCGTCAACGCTGCGCGCTGGCAGGCGCCGGCGTGCATGAGCATGCTCGTGGAAGCCGGCGGGCTGGCATTTCTATCCGGAATAAGTGGTGGCGGCGCGACAGCCGCGGGCAGGGCAGCCACGCGCGATCAGGTCGCGCGCGAGTCGCGGGCAATCGTCGCGGAGCTCAAGACGCGCCTCGCTCTCGCCAGAGCCGGACTGGAGCGCATCGTGCACCTCACCGTTTACGTGGATGACATCACGGTGTTCCCGGCTGTCGGGTCCGTGCTGGAACGCGCGTTCGGCAAGCACCGGCCTGCGCTTGCCGTGCTGGAGGTGCCGCGGCCTGCTCCGCCGGCAGGCGCCCGCATCCAGGTTACGGCCATCGCCTGGCTGGGCGAAGACACACCGATCGCGGTAGCAGCCTGAGGCACGCACACCTGTTCCGAAACCCGACCATGCTGCGCCGTTGGTGGCCGCTATCCATCAGCGTTATGACGATGGCGCTGTTCTGGGCGTTCGGCGAGCGCTGGTTCGCCGAACTTTCCGGTGGTTTCTGGTTCGCGTTCCTGCTGCTGTGGCTGTTCGCCGCGATCCTGTTGGAGACTTTCGCGGTGGTCCGGCACGCCGTTTCGTGGCGTTCTTGGCGTTTTGGGGGCTAATTTAGATGGTTACTGACAAGGACATCGAGCAGGCGGTCGCCGTATTGCGCGAGGGGGGGCTGGTCGCGTTTCCCACCGAGACCGTCTACGGCCTTGGCGCCGACGCTGCCAACCCGCAGGCAGTCAGGAAAATATTCGAGGCCAAGGGGCGCCCTGCGACACACCCGTTGATCGTGCACCTTGCCGACGCGGTGCAACTGGCCAACTGGGCGCGGGAAATTCCTCCGGCGGCGCAGCGGCTCGCGAAGAAATTCTGGCCGGGCCCGCTCACCCTCATCCTGCGTCGGACCGCAACCGTCAGCGACCTTGTCACCGGCGGACAGGAAACGGTCGCCGTGCGCGTGCCATCGAACCCGGTAGCGCAGCAGTTGCTCGCGCGCTTCGGCGGCGGCATCGCGGCGCCTTCCGCGAATCGCCACGGGCGCGTCTCCGCCACTACCGCCGACCATGTGCACCGCGAGTTCGGGCCCGCGGTGGAATGCGTCCTCGACGGCGGCGAGGCGGGAATCGGCATCGAATCGACCATCGTCGACCTGTCCGGCGGACGCGCCGTGCTGTCGCGTCCGGGCTCGATCACCGTGGCCGAGATCGAGGCAGTGCTCGGCGTTTCGCTCGCCGCGCCCGCCGGCGATGCCCCGCGCGCGCCCGGCACGCTGGCCGCGCATTACGCGCCGCAGACGCCGTTGATGCTCACGGAGGGCAACCTCGTGCTCGAGCTCGCCGCAAACTTGACGCGCCAAGGCAAGCGCGTCGCGGTGCTCGCATTATCCGCGCACCGGCCGGTGTTGCAGGGCCTGGAATGGATCGCTGCGCCGCGGGACGCCGCGGGCTATGCGCATGAGCTCTACGCGAGCCTGCGGCACCTCGACGAATTGGGTTGTGACGCAATCCTTGTCGAGAAACCGCCGCAGACGCCCGCGTGGGCGGCCATCAACGACCGTCTCGCCCGCGCTGCGTCGGGCTCGTCCGTGCTGGATGAAACCTGAGCCGAAGGCGGTCTCGCCAAAGTAAGAAAAACGGCGCCGGGACCGGCGCCGTTTTCACATGGGCAGAGGATACGCGACGTCAGCGGGGCATCGCCGGATCCGTGATCTCGGCACGCCTTGCCTTCACCGCGGGCAGGACCATGACGACGACGATCAGCACGGTGGCAATCATGAAACCGAGGCTGATCGGCCGGGTGAAGAACACCGTGGGATCGCCGCGCGAGATCAGCAGCGCCCGCCTCAGGTTCTCCTCCATCAGCGGCCCGAGCACGAAACCGAGCAGCATCGGCGCCGGCGGCATGTCGAGCTTCGCCCACGCGAGGCCGATGATGCCGAAGAGCGCGGTGAGGTAGAGCTCGTACGCGCTGTTGTTGACACTGTAGATGCCGATGCAGGAGAACGCCATGATGGCCGGGAACAGCAGGCGGTAGGGCACCTTCAGCAGCATGACCCAGAGGCCGACCAGCGGCAGGTTCAGGACCACCAGCATCGCGTTGCCGATCCACATGCTCGCGATCAGGCCCCAGAACAGATCCGGCTTCTGCGTCATTACCTGCGGCCCGGGCGCGATGCCCTGGATGGTGAGCGCGCCCAGCATCAGCGCCATCACCGCGCTCGCGGGGATGCCGAGCGTCAGCGTCGGGATGAACTTGCACTGGGCGTCGGCGTTGTTCGCCGCCTCGGGGCCCGCGACGCCCTCGATCGCGCCCTTGCCGAAGCGCGAGGGGTCCTTCGCCATTTTCTTTTCTATCATGTAGGAGGAGAACGAGGCAATCGCGGGGCCAGTGCCCGGCAGCACGCCGAGGAACGCACCGATGCCGGTTCCTCTCACGATCGGCCAGAAGGAGTCTTTCAGGTCCTTCTTGGTGGGCATGAGCCCGGTCACCTTGTTGGTGAAGACGACGCGTTCCTCGGGGTCGCCCAGGTTCAACGCGATTTCCCCCAACGCGAACACGCCCACCGCGATGACGATGAAGCCGATGCCGTCGGTGAGTTCCGGCACGCCGAAACTGTAGCGCGCCATGCCGGAATTGACGTCGGTGCCGATGATGCCGAGCAGCAGCCCCATTACCACCATCGCCAGCGCCTTGGTGATGTTGTCGCCCGCAAGCACCGCCGCCGCGACGAGGCCCATCAGCATGAGCGAGAAATATTCCGGCGCGCCGAACTTGAGAGCGACCTCGGCCAGCGGCGGTCCGAACAGCGCAATGATCAGGGTGCACACGGTGCCGGCGAAGAACGAGCCGATCGCCGCGATCGCGAGAGCGGGCCCCGCGCGCCCCTGGCGCGCCATCTGGTAGCCGTCTATGCAGGTCACCACCGCGGAGGTTTCGCCCGGGAGGTTCACCAGGATGGCGGTGGTCGAGCCGCCGTACTGTGCTCCGTAATAAATCCCCGCCAGCATGATCAGCGCCGCGACCGGGGGTACGTTGAAGGTAATCGGCAGCAGCATGGCGATCGTCGCGAGCGGGCCGATGCCGGGCAGCACGCCGATCAGCGTGCCCAGGAACACGCCGACGAAGCAGAACCACAGGTTCTGCCAGGTCAGGGCGACGCTGAAACCGAAGACGAGGTTGTTGAATAGTTCCATTTTAATAGCCCCACATGCCCTTGATCAGTGGATACGGCAGGCCCAGGCCGTAGATGAACATCGCCGTGCAGAGAATGGTGAGGCCGACGGTGAGCAGCGCAATCTCGACGAGCTTGAACTCCCTGCCCGCCGCCGCCGATAACGGTATCAGCACCAGCATCGCGGGTAGGAACCCGACTTCCTCCATCATCCAGCCGAATACGCCCGTCGCGAGCGGCAGCACGATCAGCGCGCGGATCGACCAGTTGCCCGGGATTTTCACGTTGTTCTTCACGCCCATCATCAGGATGGCAATGCCGAACGCGATCATCATCCAGCTCAGCACGGTCGGGAAGTATCCCGGCCCCATGCGCAGCGCGCTCCCGAACGGGTAGTCGCGGGCAATCCACCATCCCGCTCCGCCGGTCACGATGTACATCAGGCCGCCAAAAAAGTCTCGGTTATTGTGCCAATCGAATTTCATTTCAAATCTCCACTGGTGACGACACGCGTGGAAGCATGCGCAAGACAGGCCGGCTTGGACACGGACGGCTCCCCTCTACTGTACTGGAATGATTTAGAGCCCCGTCACACGCTCTTATTATTGTTGCCCGGCTCTCCCTCCTCCAGCGCCGGGGCCAACACGCCGCGGGCAGGCCGGTTCTTCCTTGCTCGGGGACTGCTCGCCGCCACCGCGCCGGCAGTCCACCATGTAAACGACCCAATAATAGCCGAGTTTTTGCGGAATGGGGAACTTTTCTGGCGTGCGAAAGTCGGCTGATCCCGGCGCACCGTAACTGGGCGTAACTGCCGAAAAATCACAACCTTACGCCTACCTTACGGGATGAATTACCGCTTCAGCCGCGAATCGAGGAACTGCTTGACCCGATGCACCAATTCGTTCTCCATTCCCGCGAAGAAGTGGTCGGCGCCCGCGACTTGCATCTGGCCCGAGCCGCGGATGCCGCGGATCGCGGCGGCGCGCTTTCCCGCGTTGTCGAGCACAGCCGGAAGGTCCTTCTCGCCGTATAGATCGAGCACCGGCGCTTTGAAAGTGGCGGGATCGGTAAACTCGCCGGGAAGGCCAATCACAACCCAGGCATCGATACGCGGGTCGCCCGCATGGTTGAGAAAGTAGTTGGTCATGCGCGAGCCGAAGCTGTGCGAGACGATCGCGATTTTCTTCAAGCCCTTCCCGCGCAGGAATTCGATGGCAACCGCGAGCCGCTCCGCGGCCTCGGGAAAGAGCGGCGTGTATTTCTCGCCGCGCTCCTCGGCGGCGAGCACCGGCATCTGCACCGAGAGCGTGGCATAGCCTTGCTCCGAGAGCTGGCTGCGCAGCGGGTTTATCAGACCCCAATCCGGATGCACGCCAAGGCCATGCACCACGATGACCCCCGCGACGGCATTGGGGTTCGGCGCCCAGATCGCGAGGAATTTGTGCCCGTTCTTTTGCGCGAGATAAACCGGGTCACCGACCAGGATCGCCGGCGTGATCTCGTCCGCCCAGCGCTTCTCCCGCGCATAGTCGGCCTGCGCGAACGAGAGCGCGGGCGCAAGCAGAAGCGACGCCAAAACGCGCAATGCGGAGAGCGCAACGGAAGAGCGCATGACTGTATCGAAGTGTCGCGCGGAGCGATGAAGTGGGCAAGTCCCGACCCGGTGCTGGCCATCGGCACGCCGGATTTTGAATATTGTGCAGCGCAAGAGTAGTATGCACGCGCCCCATAGAAGGGACCCGAACTTGGCCGACGGCTCACCTACCCAGATGTCCCAATCCCGCGCCGCGCTGACTCTGCTTGCGCTGGGCGTCGTGTTCGGCGATATCGGCACCAGCCCCCTCTACGCCGTGAAGGAGACGTTCGCGCCCGGGCATGGCATCGAGCTCACGACAGCCAACGTTCTCGGCGGACTGTCGGCAATCTTCTGGTCGCTGATGATCGTGGTGTCGCTCAAGTACGTCACGCTCATCATGCGCGCCGACAACCGCGGAGAAGGCGGGATCATGGCGCTGCTCGCCCTCGCCACGGCCTCCATCAAATCGCATCCCCAGTGGCGTTCGCCGCTGCTCATGGCGGGCGCGGTCGGCGCAGCTTTGTTCTACGGAGACGCGGTGCTCACGCCGGCGATCTCCGTGCTGTCGGCGGTCGAGGGGCTGGAGGTCGGCACCACCGCGTTGAAACCCTACGTGCTGCCGGTGGCGGTGGGGGTGCTGCTCGCGCTCTTCGCGTTCCAGCGCAGCGGCACCGCAGTGGTGGGGTCGCTGTTCGGGCCGATCTCGCTCGCCTGGTTCGTCGCGATCGCCGCGGCCGGCGTCTACGGCATCTGGCAAAATCCCGAAGTGCTGCAGGCGCTGAATCCCGCGCATGCCGTCGGATTCTTCACCAGCCACATACTCGCGTCGTTCGTGGTGCTGGGCTCCGTAGTGCTCGCCGTTACCGGCGCGGAGGCGCTCTACGCCGACATGGGGCACTTCGGCAGGGGGCCGATCCAGCTGGCCTGGTTCGGCCTGGTATTTCCGGCGCTGGTGCTCAACTACTTCGGGCAGGGCGCGCTGCTGATCGCGAATCCCGCCGCGGTGCAGAACCCGTTCTACCTGCTGGTGCCGGGCTGGGCGTTGTACCCGATGGTGGCGCTTGCCACCGCGGCGACGGTCATCGCATCGCAGGCGGTGATATCCGGGGCCTACTCGATCACCAAGCAGGCGATCCAGCTCGGCTTCCTGCCGCGGATGAACGTGCAGCACACCTCGGCCAGCACGATGGGCCAGGTCTACATCCCAGCAATCAACTGGGCGCTGCTCGCCGCGGTGCTGGCGGCGGTGGTCGGATTCGGCTCATCCTCCGAGCTCGCCTCGGCGTACGGCGTAGCGGTGACGGCGACGATGCTGGTGGACACGGTGCTCACCTTTTTCGTGATCCGCTACGGCTGGGGCTACCCGCTGCTGCTGTGCCTAGGGGCGACCGGCTTCTTCATCGTCGTGGACATCGCGTTCTTCTCGGCGACGCTGCTCAAGGTCGCCGACGGCGGCTGGTTCCCCCTCGTGATCGGCGCCGTGATGTTCACCTTCATGGCGACGTGGCGGCGCGGACGCGAGATCCTGCTCGAGCGCCTGCGCGCGTCCACGGTCCCGCTCGAACCTTTCCTGGATTCGCTGTTCCGCGAGGTGCCGCAGCGCGTGCCGGGAACCGCCGTGTTCCTGACCGCGACCCCGGACGTGGCGCCCCACGCGCTATTGCACAACCTCTATCACAACAAGGTGCTGCACGAGCGCGCTGTCTTCCTGACGGTGTCGGTGAAGGACGTGCCGTCGGTGCCGCTGGCGGAGCGCGTAGCGGTGCGTCCGCTCGGGCGCGAATGCTACAGCGTCAGCCTGTCTTTCGGCTTCATGGACGAGCCCGACGTGTCGCGGGCCCTCGGCGAGCTGTGCCCCGCGAAGGGCCTCGCCTTCGACTTGATGCAGACCTCGTTCTTCCTGAGCCGCCAGATCGTGGTGCCCGTGGAGGGGGGAATCAGTCCGATGGCGCTGTGGCGCGAGCGGATATTCGCGACGATGACGCGCAACTCGGGCAGCGCGGTGGAGTACTTCAACATCCCCACGAATCGCGTCATCGAATTGGGAACGCAGGTAGAAATCTGAGTGCCGGTGACGAAGTGATGAGGTGACGAAGTGACGGAATAAAACCAAGTTACCCGGTTTTCGTCACTGCGTCACTGCGTCACTGCGTCACTGCGTCACTGCGTCACTGCGTCACCAGCTAGCGTCCCTTGAAATCGGGTTTCCTCTTCGCCAGGAACGCCGCCACCCCCTCTTTGTAATCGGCGGTGTCGAAACAGGCGAAGCCCTCGTCCCATTCATCCGGCTTCAGCTGGGCGCGCACGGTAAGGCGCTCGACGAACTGCTTGTGCCAGCGGTTAACGAGCGGGGCGCCGTCGGCGATGCGGCGGGCGGTGGCGTAGGCTTCCTCTTCCACCCTGCCGTCCGGTACGACGCGGTTGACCAGGCCCTTGCGGTACGCATCGTCGGCGTCGAACACGCGGCCCTCGAGCAGGATTTCCAGCGCCACCGCTCGACCCACCAGCGCCAGCAGCCCCATCAGCTCGCCGTAGCCCATGGTGAGGCCGAGCTTGTTGACCGGGATGCCGAAGCGGCTCGACTGACCGCACACGCGCAGGTCGCACATGGCGGCGATCTCGAGCCCGCCGCCAACGCAGGCGCCCTTGATCATCGCCACCGTCGGATGGCGGCAGCGCGCCACCGCCTGCATCGTTTCGTGGATGAGATTGCCGTACGGTTTCGCCTGCTTCGAGTCGGCGCGTTCAGCGGCAAACTCCGCGATGTCGGCGCCGGCGGCGAAGGCCTTGTCTCCGGTGCCGCGCACGACGACGCAGCGCAACGCGCCGTCGGCGGAAAGCTCCCGCATCGCCTCGCCCAGCCCCGCCCACATCGCGCGGTTGAGTGCGTTCAGCCGTTCCGGGTTGTTCAGCGCGACCGTCGCGATCGCGCCGTCGCGGGAGACGAGAATGGGGCCGGAATGCAAAGGCGAAAGGCGAAAGGCGGAAGGATGACCGAAATTCGTCACCCGTCACCCATCACCCGTCGCGCACTTGGCGCTATTGCTCGATCGTGACGCCACTGGCCTTGACCAGCTTCGCGTACTTGGTGATCTCGCTCGCGAGGAACTTCGTGAACTGCTCGGTGCTCATCGGCTCGAGCTGCGTGCCGACTTCCTCGAGCCTGGATTTCTGCTCGGGCAACCCCATGATCTTGTTGATCTCGCCGTTCAACTTCACGACGATATCGCGCGGCGTCTTGCCCGGCGCCATGAAGCCGTACCAGTTCGTCATCTCGAAACCCTTGAGGCCGGCCTCGACCATGGTCGGTACGTCGGGTAGCGGGCCCGCGCGCTTCGGCGTGGTGACCGCCAGCGCGCGCATGCGGCCGGACTTGATGTGCGGCAGCACCGGCGGCATGGTGTCGAAGTTCATGACGACGTGCCCCGCCAGCAGGTCCACCACCGCCGGACCGCTGCCCTTATAGGGGACGTGGATGATGTCGATGCCGCTGATGAGCTTGAGCATTTCCCCGGCGAGGTGCTGCGTGCTGCCGACACCGGACGAGGCGTAGCTCATCTGGCCCGGCCGCGATTTCGCGATCGCGATCAGCTCTTTCACGTTCTTCGCCGGGATCGACGGGTGCACGACCAGCACGTTCGGCACGTAGCCGACGTACGCGACCATCTCGAAATCGCGCTGCGCGTCGTACGGCAGCTTCTTGAACAGGTTGGGCGCGATGCCGTGAGAGTTCACGTGACCCAGGATGAGCGTATAGCCGTCCGGGGGCGATTTTGCCACGATGTCCGCGCCGATTGTCCCGGTCGCGCCGGCGCGGTTGTCCACCAGGACCGGCTGCTTCCAGGTCTCGCTCAGCTTGGCGCCGATGATGCGCGCGACGATGTCGGTGCCGCCGCCGGGCGCGAAGCCGACCACGATCCTTATCGCCTTGCCCGGATACGGCTGCGCAACGGCGCCCGAAGCGCACAACGCCGCCAGTGCGGCGATCCAGATTCGTTTTTTCATATTTCTCCTCCTGTTATATATACGGCCGGCCCAGAATCTATCTCATAGTAGGCATCACGCGCCTACTATTGAGATAGGTTCTAATCGTTCTTTACGCCGGCGGTTTGAATGACTTTACCCCATTTTTCCATTTCCCTGCGTATGTAGGCCGCAAACTCCTCCGGCGTGCTGGCGGCGATGTCGTTGCCCTGGCTCACGATCGGGTTTCTCACCTCCGGCAGTTGCAGGACCC
>Ga0137452_1000646_pt1 | contig 10451 bp, 10 predicted proteins | sample EasRivERMGT513_2_FD_102312 | JGI IMG/M metagenome (GOLD analysis project Ga0137452, IMG submission 102312) | Soil microbial communities from meander-bound floodplain in the East River, Colorado, USA - East River MetaG ERMGT513_2 | ecosystem: Environmental > Terrestrial > Soil > Floodplain ...
CACGCAGGCTTGAGGCGGGTAACCGACAATGTGCCCGTGACGGTCGAGGCGGATGAAAGCGCCTCGAGCGTCGCACGCGTCTTCGAGCTGGTGCGCGAGCGTTGCGTCGATGCGGTGAGTCTCAAGATCCCGAAGCTTGGCGGACTGATCAACACGCTCGCCGCGGCGCGGATTTGCGAGGCCGGGGGCGTGGAATACCGCATGGGCGCGGCTGTCGGCTCGCGCCTGCTCTCGGCCCAGGCGATGCACGTAGCGGCGGCGCTGCCCGACATCGCCTATGCCTGCGAGCTCGGCGAATTTTCCCGCCTGCTGGACGATCCGTTCGAAGGGATCGAGGTGGAAAACGGCCGCTTGAAGCTCCCAGAAGGTATCGGTTCCGGGGTATCGTTGCGCGAGGACGGAAACGTCGAGGAGCCGGCGATCCGCGAGGACACGCCGGCCGAGCCGTGAGGAGCGCAAGGATGGGACGGATCGTACGCCTGTTGGCGCCGGTTTTGGCGGCGGCCGTTGCGCTCGCCGTCGGGCTCGCGGCGGCGGCGCCGGCGGTCAACATCGCGACCTATAAGGGCCCCGACCGCGAGAGGCTGATCCTCGACGGCGCCAAGCGCGAAGGGAAGCTCTCGATCTATTCGGGCATGATCGAGAACCAGGCGCTGCGGCCCCTCGTCGAAGCGTTCGAGAAGAAGTACCCGTTCGTCGACGTCGAATACTGGCGCGGCGATTCGCGCGCGATGGTGCAAAAGCTGTTCTCCGAGCAGCGCGCGCGGCGCATCGTCGGCGACATCTTCGAATCCACGGGCGGCGCTGAAGTGGTGAACAGGGGGGGCGCGTCCCAGCCGATCTGGTCGCCGTCGGCCGCGAATTATCCCTCCACAATGATCGATCCGGACGGCATGTGGATCGCCTCGCGGCTCAACTATTTCGGCGTCGCCTACAACACGCGCCAAGTGCAGGCGGCCGACCTGCCCAAGACCTACGAAGACCTGCTCGACCCGAAGTGGAAAGGCGCGATCTCCTGGCGCGCGGATTCCGAGGTCGGCGCGGGCCTGTTCATCGCCTCCGTGCTGCGCTCGATGGGCAAGGAGAAGGGCGAAGCGTATCTCAGGCGCCTGTCGCAACAGCGGATCATCAACTACGCAGGAAGCGCACGCGCGCTTGTCGATCGCGTGGGCGAAGGCGAGTACAAGCTCGCGCTGCACATCTATGCGCATCACCCGCTGATCAGCAAAGCGAAGGGTGCGCCGCTCGACGTGCAGATGCTGGAGCCCGTGCCCTCGATGGTGAGCACGGTGCAGCTCGCGAAGAGCGCGCCCCATCCTTATGCGGCGATGCTGTTCATCGATTTCCTGCTGTCGAAGGATGGCCAGGAGACCCTGCGCGCGGCCGACTACATGTCGCCCAACCCGGACGTCGCGATCAATCCGGGCCTGCGCAAGATCGTGCCGCGTTTTTCCAATCTGAAAGAGACCGTGTTCACACCGGAACTGATGTTCGAGACCCGCGCCGAAGCCAACGCGATGTTCGAAAAGTATTTCCGGTGAGAAGCTCGGTGGGGGACTTGCACCAATCGTCATTCCCGGGCGAGCGATGCGACAGCATCGCGAGCGGAAGGGAAGCCATGGGTCCCCTTCCCTCGCCGCGCTTGCGCGCGTCTCGCCGGGGATGACAGCGGTGCTTCAGGTCGAAAATCTCAAAAAACAGTACCAAAGCGAAGGCAAGCCCGGCGGCGGCGTGCTGGGCGTCTCGTTCGACATCGCCGAACGCGAGCTGTTCACGCTCCTCGGCCCCTCGGGGTGCGGCAAGACGACGACCTTGCGCGCGATCGCTGGCCTCGAGACGCCCGAGCAAGGCCGGATCGTGCTGGCGGGCAAGGAGGTCTTCAATTCGCAGACCGGCGCGAACGTCGCGCTCTATGACCGCGATATCGGCATGGTGTTCCAGTCCTACGCCATCTGGCCGCATATGAGCGTGTTCGAGAATGCCGCTTATCCGTTGCGCGTGTCGCGCACGAAGCGCTTCGAGAAGCGCGAGATCGAGAAAAAGGTAATGGCGGTGCTCGACATGGTGGGCCTCGCCGATTTCGCGAAGCGCCCGTCGACGCAGCTTTCGGGCGGCCAGCAGCAGCGTTTAGCGCTCGCCCGCGCGTTCACGCGCGAGCCTCGGCTGCTTCTGCTCGATGAGCCGCTGTCGAACTTGGACGCGCAATTGCGCGAGCAGATGCGGATCGAGCTGAAACGGCTGCAGCGGGAAACGGGTGTGACCGCAATTTATGTCACGCACGACCAGGCCGAAGCGCTCGCGATCTCGGACCGCATCGCGGTGATGAACAATGGGCTTATCGTCCAGGTGGGCGCGCCGAAGCAGATCTACGGCCGCCCCTCGTCCGAATTCGTCGCCAATTTCATCGGCCGGACGAATCTGGTGCGCGGCGTGCTGCGCCAGAACGCAGCGGCAGAGGGCGTAGCACGGGTCGGCACCAATCTCGGCGAACTCGTGTGCTTCTTTCCGTCCGCGCTCAAGGCAGGGAACACCACGGCGGTCGTCGTGCGCCCGGAACACATCGCGATCCACAAGGCCAACGGCGCGGGACCGGTGGCGCAGCCGCGCGTCAACTGGCTTCCCGGCACCGTGAAGCGCGAGACCTATCTCGGCGAGATCGTCGAATATCTCGTCGCGGTCGAAGGGGGCGACATGCTGGTGAGGACTGCGGTCGCGAGCGATGTCTCGAACGGCGACAAGGTTTCGCTCACCTTCCCCGCCGAACGCACGATCGCGCTGATGGGCGAGTGATTTCATCGGTATTTGTTAGCGGTTTGGGGGGACAATGGGCGACGCATAGGGGTGCGTTCGATGAGTGAGGCCACGCTCGACTTCCTGATCGACTCCTTGTTCAATTGGACGGCGCTGCTCCTCGCGGGCATGTTCCTTATCGTTGCCGCCGGTATGGCTGTGGCGCTTGCGGCCTACTTTTTCCGGCGCACGGCGGCACGCCACAACATCAATGCCACGTTCGAATGGCATGGCGGCGAGAACTCGCCCGGTCCTACTACGGTGCGCGGCGTCTGGGAGGACGTTGCGAACAAGATCAAGATCGCGATCTCTAACGCCGATTCGGACGTTCACGTGCTGGACAAGAAAGCGGTCGCAACCGCGAAGCGGATGGCCGCGGACGGCGCCTCACTCGATGACATATGCCGCGCCACCGAGCGCAATTTTCCCGATTGGGACGAGCCGCGGCAGGACGCCTTCCGCCGCGTGATGAAGACGATGTTCGAAGACGCCGGCTGACGAGCGCTCCAGCTATCGGGCGGTAACACCTATTCCGAGGGAGCGACGAAGCTGACCGCCCCGTCTTGGCGGAGCTGTTCGATGAGTCGCGCGCGTTCTTCCTCGGGCAGGCCGGCAGTCGCAGCGCCGATCCGGTAAAGGTCACCCGGATAGGGACCGCCCAAAATGGCGACATTGTGGGCTTCGAGAAGCCGGGTGATATCAGTAGCGCTGGCTTCCGGTACAAAGCGGACGAGCGCGAAGGCGCCTTCTGGGGCCCGGGTGGTCTGGCCCGACGCAAGCTCGTAAACGGCCCGCGGATTGATAAGGAAGCTGCCGATCAAACCGGTCTGCAGCACGAGCACCAGCGCGATTGCGCTCGCCGCCCAAGCGAGCTTACGCGGCGACAGGCTCGCCAGGAAAAGCGACAAGCGCTCCGCGAGACCGGCTTTCGAAACCGACCGCCGCGCCGGCTCGGCGTCGATGTTCGCGAACAGCTTTTCCATCGCCCGACTCGAGGGCGCGCCAAGAGATTCGTTGAGCTCAACCGTGCCCGCGAGCTCCTCCAGGATGGTTTCGTATTTGCGCGCAAGTGCGGGATCGTGCGCGATCGCGTCCTCGACCCGCCGCATCTCGCCGCGGGAAAGCGTTCCCGCGGCATACCACGGCAACAGCTCCTCCATGGTGTGCCGCTCTTCGTCGTTTATCGTGTTCATGGATCACCTCGCTCGACGCCTTGCGCCGTCAACAGCTCCGCCAGCTTCTTGCGTGCGTGGAACATGCGGGTCTTTACCGTCCCTTCCGGGATGCCGACGATCTCGGCCGCCTCCTCCACCGACTTCTCGTGGTAATAGACGAGATCGATGATCTCCCGATGCTCGGGCGAGAGCGCACTCAAACAGTGTCGCAACAATGAGCTCTTATCCTTCTTCTGCAGCACGACGCCCGGATCATCGGACGGATCCTCGATGGCGGCCACTGCTTCCTCATCCAGGTCGACTCCCCTGCGTCGCCTCAGCGCCGAGAGCGCCTTGAAGCGGCCGATCGCCAGCAGCCACGTGGACACCGCCGAGCGGCCCTCGAAGCGACCCGCCTGGCGCCAGACGTCGAGAAACACTTCGCTCACCAGATCCTCCGCCGTCGCTTCGTTGCGCACGAGGCGCAGGATGAACCGGTAAGCCCGCACGTGATGACGCGCGTACAGCAGCTCCATGGCGTGCTTGTCGCCGCCGGCAATTTTTCCGATCAGTGTCTCGTCGGGAATTTCTTGCATCGGCGGGCTCCGCGGGTCCTCTAAACCGACAGGCCTACGCATAACAATGGGTCGCGCGAACGGGGAGAAAGGTTCAAACAGGAAAGAAAATTTTCTTGCAGTACGCCGAAGCGGCTGAAAACACCGCACAATTCTCACCCGAACCGCTCCAGGAGACAAGCGGGATTACCGCCAGTCCGGCGCAGAGTGAACCTCGGCAGCCAGTCCAGCGACGAATCTGCGAAACCTAGATCAGGAGAGTGTCATGAAGACTTCTTTCATAATCGCAGCGTCGCTTGTTGCCGCTTTGCTTGGGAGTGAAATCGCTTCTGCTCAAACCGCCACAGCCGTCCATCCGGATGGCACGGTCAAGACCATCAGCAAGAACAAGGACGGCTCGTCCACGCTGACAACGACCACGCCCGCCGGCAAGCAGATCAGAAGGGAGATTCCTCAGCCGAAGCCCGGCACGATCATGTACCGCGACGCGGCCGGCAACTGGGTGGAGTGGAAAAAGAAGTAACACCGCTCCGATGCGAAAGCAGCCCCGTCTTTGTCCCCGGACGGGGCTGCTTGTTCGACGATGAAAGACGCACAAGCGAGGAGAGCACTTATGACGAAATGCTCTCGGCTTCCGAGCCTGGAGGCCAAGTGGTATCGTCGCTTCATGGGGGCCCAGCGTGGCAATATCGGCTAGATCGCTGCGGATCGTGCCGTGGGCTGTGTTTCTCGCGGTGCCGCTGATTGCAGCACCTGCACCGTGGTCTTCGTCGCTCGCCAAAAGCGAATTTGCACAACTCGCGCGGCCCAATAGGGTCGGGCCGTACACGGATCAAAGACCCTCCCTTCAGGCGCCATCACCGCGCGAGAGACTGTCGCAGAATCAAAGTCCGCAGCGCGGGGGACCATCGCCTCCCGACCGGCTGCCGGGCCAGAGCACGAGTCCCTCCGGCGGCCAACAGAATGCGGCGCCGCCGAATCCGGCCGATGCACTGCGCCGCGCGCCACAGCGTTCGCTTTCGCCACCAAATTTCGCCCCGATAGGTCCGCCTGCAGCGTCGACGGCCGACCCCTCCTCTCTTCCAGGCGACATCGAGCGGCTTAAGAGCGTCGAGAGTCAAAAACCTCCGCCGCAGGTCCAGATCCCGTACGCGGGAAGCGGCGCCGCGACGGCGCCGCGCGTGCGGATCGTAAGACCGCCCGTGGCGCTCCCAACCAAGCGGCTGGGCAGCAGCGCGCCGCCCGCCGGTGAGGGTCGTCTCATTTCCGACGAGGTGGTGATCGAGGTCGCGCCGACCATGTCGCCCCAGGCTATCGCGGCGCTGGAGCAACGGCACGGTCTGATCCACCTCGAACAGCTCTCGTCGCAATTGACAGGCACGATCCTTTTGCGTGCGCGCATCCAGGACGGGCGCAGCGTCACGACGGTCGTGCTCGCGGGCGAAGCAGACCCGGAGATGATGTCGATCCAGCCGAATTACATATCCACGCTGCAGCAGACGAACACCCGGCGGGACTCGAAAGGCGAAGCGCCGCAATACGCCGTGGCCAAGCTCCGCCTGACGCAAGCGCATCAGCTTGCCAAGGGAAACAACGTGCTTGTGGCGATGATCGATTCCGGCGTCGATCCGTCTCATCCCGAGCTCGAGGGCGCCATCGCTGAGCGCTTCGATACGCTGGACGGATCGGGAGCGCCGCATATCCATGGTACCGCAGTCGCCTCCGCGATCGTCGCGCGCGCGAGGCTCCTCGGTGCGGCGCCCGAGGCTCGCATTCTCGCCGTACGCGCTTTCGATTCGGCCGGCGCTGTGGGCGCAGGCTCCACCTTCGATATCCTCGAGGGTCTCGACTGGGGCGCGGTGAAGGGCGCAAGCGTGATCAACTTGAGCTTTGCCGGTCCGTCCGACCCCGCGATCCGCCGCAGTCTGGATGGTGCATACAAGAACGGCATAGTGCTGATCGCGGCGGCCGGGAATCAGGGACGGAATGCGCGGCCGCTCTATCCGGCTGCCGATCCGTCCGTGATCGCGGTCACGGCGACAGATGCCCAGGACAAAGTCTTTGCCGCATCCAATCGCGGACGCCATATCGCCATCGGCGCGCCCGGCGTCGATATCTTGCTCGCGGCGCCGGACGGCCGTTATCAGCTGATGTCCGGCACGTCCTTCGCGGCCGCTGAAGTGAGCGGCATCGCGGCGTTGATGATCGAGCGCAATCCCACTGTCAGTCCCGCCGCTGTGCGCACGATCCTGCTGTCAACCGGCAGGCTTCTCGGATCGGATGGTGTGCGTCTGGTCGATGCCTATCGCGCCCTCTCGGCGGACCGGGTTCTTCCCGCGGCCGCGCGGTAGGCCGGGCGATACTCCGTTTTTCCGCATTTTCTGCTACGGTCGGGCAACTCAGCATGAATCCGCGTGCTGAACCTCTCCCCGGTGCGCCATGTCGATCACTATCGAAGGCTCACTGAAGTGGCTGCGCGGCCTTTGCGTCGCCGTGGCGGCGCTCGCCCTTGCCTCGCCGGCCGCGGCCGAAAAGGGCAAGCTCGCCGAGCGGCTGACGCCCGAGGTGATGGCGGTTGTCTACCCCATGGGGGCCGAACGGCTCGGGATGGAGGAAGGCGATCCGCCGGCAATCCCGGTCTATCAGGGCGACAAGGTCGTCGCTTACATCTTCTCCACGCTCGATATCATCAACGCACCCGGCTACTCGACGACGCCGTTCGACGTGATCGCGGGCGTCGATGTCGATGGCAAGATCACAGGCGCCAAGGTCGTCTTCCACGCTGAGCCCTTCATCGTGCACGACGCGATACGACAGCGTCAGCTCGACACGCTGCTCGCGCGGCAAGCCGGCAGGGCGCTCAAGGGCGGCACCGACCCATTGCCGCCCACTTACGTTGCCGGCGCCTCCATCAGTTCGCGCGCCATGCGCACGGGTGTTCTCACCACGGCGAGCCTGGTCTTACGTGCGCGTGTCGCGCAAACCACGGTGAGCGTGCCCACACTCGATGTCGACAGCTTCCAGATGAAGACGTTCGAGGATCTGATCGCCGAGGGCTCGATCAAGCAAAAGCGGGTGACCGCCCGCGAGGTCGAGATGGCGCTGGCGAATGCGGGCGTGGCGGACGCGTCGCTCGATTGGCCGCTGGGCACGGGCGACGATCTCTATATCGAGCTACTGACCGCGCTCGTCACGCCGCGCAACATCGGCGGCAACCTGCTCGGACCTTTGCGCTTCGAGGAGTACAGGAACTCGCTGCCGGCGGGCGCCAATGCGATCTTCATTGCCTCCAACGGCCCGTACGATTTCTTCGGCACCAAGCATCTGCTCGCGTCCGAAGGTTATCGCTTCGATCGCATACGCGTCGTGCAGGACGGAAAGACGTTCAACTTCGTGCAGGACGATTATGCGTATGCGTTGCCGCGCGTGGGGCAGCAGCTTGCGGGGCTCTACAAGCTGCCGCCCGAGTTCGATCCGATCAAGCCGTGGAAGCTTGAGCTGCTGATCACAACGCGCGGCCAAATGCCGGTGACCGTCGCGTTCCCGCTCGATTACGAGGTGCCTGCCCAGTACGTGCTTCAACCCGCACCCGCGCCGCAGATCGAGCTGCCGCCGGAGCCCGAGGTGGAAGCTGCGTGGATCGAGGCGTGGCGGGATGCCCAACCGAACATCGCGATCCTCGGCGTACTGCTCTTCACGCTCACGCTCATCTTCGCGTTCCAGAACACGCTCGCGCGCCATCGTCTTGCGCATCGCATCGTGCGGAGCGGGTTCCTTGCGATCGTGCTCGTCTGGCTGGGGTGGACCGCGGGCGTGCAGCTCTCGATCGTCAACGTGATGAATTACGTGATGGCGCCGTTCAAGCACTTCGATGTCGGCTTCTATCTCGCCGAGCCGCTGATGGTGATCATCGCGATCTACACGCTGCTGTCCGTGATCCTGATCGGGCGCGGCGTGTTCTGCGGCTGGCTCTGCCCGTTCGGCGCGATGCAGGAGCTGCTGGCGCAGGTCTCGCGCGCGCTGCGCGTGCCGCAATGGACTCCGCCCGTCGCACTGGAGCGGCGTCTGTGGTGGGGCAAGTACATCGCGGCTGCAATCGTAATGGTCCTGGTGATCAGCGAGATCGATCCGGCGGGCGCGACGCTCGAGGTCGAGCCGTTCAAGACCGCGATCACCGCGAAGTTCGAGCGCGCCTGGCCTTATGTGCTCTATGCCGGCGTGCTGCTCGGGATCGGGCTGTTCTCCGAGCGCGCCTATTGCCGCTTCTTGTGCCCGCTCGGCGGCGTGCTCGCGGTGCTCGACCGGCTGCATCTGCTCAATCGGTTGAAGCGTCGGCCCGAATGCGGCAGTCCGTGCCATTTGTGCGAACGCTCCTGTCCGGTGCGCGCGATCGCGCCGTCCGGCAAGATCGTCACCTCCGAATGCTTCCAGTGCCTGGATTGCCAGGTCGAATATTTCGACGAGAAGCGCTGCCCGCCGCTGGTGCAGGCGGTCAAGCTGCGCAGCGCGAGACCTGTAACGGTGACGGTGCGCAATGCGTGAGGACACACAGCTGACGCGCCGTCGCGCTCTGCGCATCTTCGCCGCGGCGGCCGGCCTGCCGCTGATGATCGCAGGCGTGCGCGCGACCGCAGCGAAAGCGCAAGTGGTGGACTGGCAGGGCGAGGTGCTGGGCACCGCTTCCGAGCTGACGCTGTGGCACACCGATCCCACCTTCGCGCGCGCGACGCTCATCAAGGTGCGCGGTGAGATCGACCGGTTGGAGCGGATCTTCAGCCTCTATCGCTCCGACAGCGAAATTTCGCGTCTCAATGCGGAGGGCAGGCTGATCAATCCGTCGCCCGAGCTGCGCGATCTGATCGAGCAAGGCCAGCGCTTCAGCGAGCTCAGCGGCGGTGCGTTCGACATCTCGGTGCAGCCCTTATGGCGGCTCTACGATGCGCATTTCTGGTCGCGCAGCGAAATCCAGCCCGACATCGCGAGCCGCGCGCGCGACGTCGCGCATGCGCTGGTCGATTTCCGAGCGATCGAGGCGGGCACGAATTCGATCTCGTTCGCACGCGCCAGCATGGCGATCACGCTCAACAGCATCGCGCAAGGCTACATCACGGACGTGATCGCGGATGTGCTCCGCAACGATGGCTTCGAGAGCGCGGTCGTCGATCTGGGCGAATTCCGCACGCTCGGTCGTCAGCCGGACGGCCGCCCCTTCAGGCTCGGCATCCGCAACAGCGACAGCACGATCGAGCTCGAAGACATGGCGCTCGCCGTATCCGGGGGATATGGCACAACATTCGACGCGAGCGGCCGCTTCCACCACATCTTCGATCCCAAGACCGGCGCAAGCGCGAGCAGTCTCACCGACGTGGCCGTCATCGGCCCGCGCGCGACGACGGCGAACGGCATCGCGACCGCCATCTGCGCGGGCGGCGAAGCAATCGCGCCCGCACTGCTTGCCGCACATCCCGATATGCGCGCGATCCTCACCCGCACCGATGGATCATCGATCGCGTACACTTCCAAGGGACCTATCACGGCCTAAGGGTGCTTACCCGCCGCTCAGAATGGCGCGAGCACCTTGCCGCTGCCGTCGCCACAGCCGCGGTTGGAGCACAGCGTCTGTCCGCTCGCGAGCTTCGCGCTCATGAACTGGCCGCCGCGCGAACCGTCCTTCATGGGACGGAAGCCCACCTCGACCTTGTCGCCGACGCGGAAGCTATCCGCTTTCCACCCGAGTGCGGCGAGTTGCGCGACAGAGCCCGCCTCGAACGACCACATCGCGGTCTTTCCGTCCTTGCCGGCGACGTTCTCTTGCTGCTAATCGTGCGGATTGACCCGCTCGTTCTCTTTCACCGTGCCGTTCTCCTATAGGCCTTTCGACTGCTCGAAGATGGCAAAGGAATGATGCGCGAAGGCCGGCGCCCCGCCCGCC
>Ga0137452_1000648_pt1 | contig 10451 bp, 10 predicted proteins | sample EasRivERMGT513_2_FD_102312 | JGI IMG/M metagenome (GOLD analysis project Ga0137452, IMG submission 102312) | Soil microbial communities from meander-bound floodplain in the East River, Colorado, USA - East River MetaG ERMGT513_2 | ecosystem: Environmental > Terrestrial > Soil > Floodplain ...
ATACCCTGCGGCGACGCTTGCGAGATCCACGATTATGCGCGCGGCGGCAACGATCTGCTCATTGGCGGCAATGGCGCGATCAACATTTTGGTCGGCGACTCCTGTAGGATGTTCGAATACGGAATCGGCGGTAACGATGTGCTCATTGCTGGCAATGGGCCAGGCATCAACAACATGTTTGGGGATGTTAGCCTCACCATGTCCGGTCACGCGCGCGGCGGCAATGACACCCTGATCAGTGGCAATTCGATCGACAACATGTGGGGTGACTGCCCGAATATCAGCGCTGACGTGACGACCGGCAGCGATACGTTCGTCTTCAAGCCGGGCAACAACGCCGACACCATCCGCGACTTCCGCCAGACCGACCACGACCAGATCGACGTCAGCGCCTACGGCTTCGCCGGCATCGGCGATCTGAACATCACGGTCGGCGGCGGCAACACGCTGATCGACTTCGGCGGAGGCAACAGCGTCACGCTCGTCGGCTTCACCAGCGCGCTTACAGGCTCGGACTTCGTGTTCTGAATTTGTCCGGCAATGCCGAGATCATAAGGAGCACGCGCTAGTACGCGGTTTCGCGGAAGCGTGATTCATCCCCCGTCGATGGCGGCGACGGCACGACGCCCTCTATGGGCGTGAAGGCAATGACAGCCTTTACGGCGGCTTGGGTATCGATACCCTAGGGACGGATTTGCCTAACCCGCGAAGCGGCGGGCGAGACCGGGCGCGGTGCGCGAAGCGGCAGTCGCGCTCGCTTCCTTGATACGTGCGTCGTTGACTTCGCCCACATCGCGGATCGGTTTTGGTTCGCCGAACAGAAAGCCCTGGCCGTAGCCGATGTTGAATTCGAGCAGCTGAACGACGGCCTTTTCCTCTTCGATGCGTTCGACGATCAGGTCGATGCCGGCGCGCGCGAGCAGCTCCTTGAAATCCTCGGCGGCAACGGGCGCGTTCGCCTGCTTCATGCCGGAGATGATCGTCTTCGCCTTGACCTTGATGAAATGGAAGCCCTGGGTGCGGAGACGCGAGAAATTGCAGTCGAGCCGCGTCACCTGATCGAGGGAAAGACGGAAGCCGAGCTGATGCAGGCTCTTCAAGCCCGCTTCGACCTCCCTCGTCGCCTGCAGCACGGTGTCCTGCGCGAACTCGAACACGATTTGGCTCGAGAGGTCGCGGTTGTTGCGCAGGAACTCGAGGAACTGCGGGAAGAAATCCGCATCCTTCAGCGTCTGCTCGGAGATGTTGCAGAAGACCGCGATGTCGCGCGTCCGCTGCGTGAGCCGGCGCACGATCTGGATGCAGCGGAAGAGCAGAAGATTGTCGACGACCGACATCAGGCCTGCGGGTGCGGCGACCTTGATGAATTGCGAGGGCATGACGACGCTGCCGTCGGCCAGGCGCAGGCGCGTCAGCGCCTCGTAGAAGCGCACTCTGCGCTGCGGCAGGCTGACGGTCGGTTGGAGGTAAAGGTCGACGCGATTCTCTTCGATCGAGCGGCGGATGAGCTCGAGCATCTGTGCATCGCCCTGCGTGCGCGCGTATTGCGGCGTCGCGGGAGCATGAGCAACGGCAGCAGCTTGTTCCGTGGTCTTAGCCGCACCGATGCGGGGTAGCGCTCCCAATTGCCGCTCGAAGAGTTGCAGCTCGGCCGCAACCTTCTGCTCGCACTGCTCGGTGCGCTTGGCGAGCGCGGACGTGATCTCGATGACTCGCTTCCTCGTGTCGTCGAGCGATCCGCGTACGGACAAATTCGCCTGCCGAATGAACTTCAAGTCCTCGGCGATCTCGTTCTTGTCGCGCGCGAGCGACAGGGTGTCGTAGATGTGGCGGAGACAGAGGAATACGACCGCGCCGGAGAGCGCGCCCACTACCGGATCCAGGCCGGGATATTGGGTGAGCGAGAATCCGAAAATCGCCGATGAAAGCGCGTGAGTGGCAAGCAGTGTCAGCCGGTCCAAGGAAAGCCCCCGCATGGAAAATCCGGGGGCAACTCTAGGGTTTGCCTCTTTCCAGACGGTTAACCTTCGGTGGACGGGAAAACTTGAAAGCGGCGCGGAAAATTCAGGATTGATTAACTCTCGCGCGTGTCGGGCGCGAGAGTGATCTCGACGCGGCGATTGCGCGGTTCGTTGACGCCATCGCCCGTGGGCACGCGCGGGAAGCTTTCGCCGAAGCCCCTGGTGGTGATGCGGGCCGCGGTCACCCCTTCGTCCGTGAGCACATTGGCGACGGCTTTGGCGCGCTGTTCGGACAAACGCAGGTTGAGCGCCGCCCCGCCTGCGGTGTCGGTGTAGCCCCCGACATTGATGTGCGTGGAGGCGTAGCGTTTGAGCACGCCACCCATCGCCTTCAGCATGTCGCGGGCCTTGGGATTGAGCTCGGAGGAACCGACGGCGAAGAGGATGTCGTCGCCGAGGATCAGCACGATCGAGATGCCGTCATGCGCCGCATCAAGACCGTTCTCGCGCAGGTCGCGCAACAGCGCTGTTTCCTCATCGTCGCCGAAATCGGCCTCGCGCGTGAAGGGCCGGATGCCCGGGAGCCGGCGCGGCGCCATCTGGGGCGCGGCACGCAGCGGCGCCGACGCGGGGCGACGCGGCGTGGCCGTCTGCGCGGTCTGCTGGGTCGGCGGCGGAGGGGTGTAATCCGGCGTCTGGCAGGCGGCGAGCGCGACCGCGACGGCAGCAACAGCAGCCAGGGCCATGTTCATCCGCATCCGACGCTTCCCGCCAAGCTCTTCTTCTTATGCCGATTACGACCGCAAGCCGCCGGCCGCAATCTGCAAGTTTAATTAATGTTTAATGTAGTTAGTCCTCGCGAAACGGTCCACGGGTGCGCTTGACCCGGGAGCGGATCTTCTTGGACTCCAGCCTGCGACGCTTGGCCGCTTTGCTCGGCTTGGTTGCGCGCCTCGGTTTGGGCGGAATCGCGGCACGCCGGATGAGTTCCACCAGCCGGCTCTTGGCATCGGCACGGTTCCGCTCCTGGCTCCGATGCGACCGCGCGTCGATGACGAGAACGCCGTCCTTGGTCAGGCGTTGACCGGCAAGCGCGGACAGACGCGCGCGGACGTCTTCATCAAGGGAGGGCGAGCGGGCAACATCGAAGCGGAGCTGGACGGCGCTGGAGACCTTGTTGACGTTCTGTCCGCCCGGGCCCGAAGCGAGCACGAAACTCTCCTCGAGCTCCTCTTCGGCAAGTGAGATCGTCGGCGTGACCGCGATGCGCGCCATCAGTAGGAGAGTCCGAGAACTTCCTCTGCGCGCTTGAAGGGCAGCTTCTGCGCTTCGGCGACCGCCTTGTAAGTGAGGTGGCCTTTGTAGACGTTGAGCCCGTTGCGTAGATGCGGGTTCTGCGCCATCGCGTTCTCCGGGCCCTGATCGGCGAGCGCGACGGTAAAGGGAATGGTCGCGTTGTTGAGCGCGAAGGTGGAGGTGCGCGCGACCGCGCCCGGCATGTTGGCGACGCAGTAATGCACGACGTCATGCAGCCTGTAGGTGGGATTGTCGTGCGTCGTCGGACGCGAGGTTTCCGAACAGCCGCCCTGATCGATGGCGACATCGACGAAGACGGAGCCCTTCTTCATGCCCTGCACCATCGCTTCGGTGATGAGCTTCGGCGCCTGAGCGCCCGGCACAAGCACCGCGCCGACCACGAGGTCCGCGGCAGCCACGTTCTCCTCGATCGAGTCGATGGTCGAGTAAATCGTGTTCAGCATCGCGCCGAATTGCAGATCGAGCTCGTAGAGCCGCTGAAGCGAGATATCGAGCACTGTGACGTGGGCCTCGAGCCCCATCGCCATGCGCGCCGCGTTCGTGCCGACGACGCCGCCGCCCAGGATCACCACGCGCGCGGCCGGCACGCCGGGCACGCCGCCGAGCAGCTGCCCTCGCCCGCCCGCGTTCATCTCGAGGCAGGAGGCGCCCGCCTGGATCGACATGCGGCCGGCGACCTCGCTCATCGGCGCGAGCAGCGGGAGGCCACCGCGCGCGTCCGTGACGGTCTCATAGGCGATGCCGATGATGCCTGCCTCCAGCAGCGCCTTTGTCTGTTTGGGATCGGGCGCGAGATGGAGATAGGTGAAGAGCGTCTGGCCGGGCCGCATCAGCTTTATCTCCTGCGGCTGCGGCTCCTTCACCTTCACGATCATCTCGGCTTCAGCGAAGACCGCAGCCGCGCTCGGCAAGATGCGCGCGCCGGCCTTGGCGTAGATCGCATCCGAGAGATCGATCGCGTCGCCGGCCTTGGTTTCGACGAACACCGTATGACCGCGCGAGGTGAGCTCGCGCACGGCGGCCGGCGTCATGCCGACGCGGTACTCGTTGTTCTTGACCTCCTTGGGGACGCCGATCTTCATGGCGACTCGTCAGTTGAGGCGTGAAAGCACGGCGCGCACGCCTTCGACCATGCGCGCGATCTCGCTCTCGGAAGAGACGAGAGCCGGAATGAGCACAATCGTGTCGCCGCTGATGCGTACAACCAGGTCCTCTTCGAAGAAGGCCAGGTTGAGCGCTTCGTAGCCGCGCTTGCCCGGCGCGTCCTTGATCGGTTCGAGCTCGACGGCTGCAGCGAGCCCGATGCTGCGGATGTCGATGACATGGGGCGCGCCCTCGAGCGCATGCACGGCGGCGCGGAACTTCGGCTCCAGCGCGAGGCCGCGCTCGAACAACCCCTCGTCGCGGTACAGATCGAGCGTAGCGAGCCCCGCGGCGGCCGCGAGCGGATGGCCGGTGTAGGTATAGCCGTGGAAGAAATCGATCGCGTAAGGCGCTTTCGGCTCGAACGCTTCACAGAGCGCGCCCTTCACGACCACGCCGCCCATCGGCACGGCACCGTTGGTGACGCCCTTGGCGAAGGTGATCATGTCGGGCACGACGTCATAGCGTTCGGCTGCGAACGCATAGCCGAGACGGCCGAAGCCGGTGATCACTTCATCGAAGATGAGGAGAATGCCGTGCTTGTCGCACAGCGCGCGCAGGCGCTTCAGATAGTTCAAGGGCGAAGCGAAGACGCCGCCCGAACCCGTCATCGGCTCGACGATCACCGCAGCAATGGTCTCGGCCCCGAACTCGGCGACGATCTTTTCCAGCTCATCGGCGTAGTTTTCGCCGCCCTTAAGCTCGCCCTTGGTGAAGCGATCCTTCGCCGGGTCGTAGGGAATCGGAAGCCGATGATCCGTACCCGGAAGAAGCGGACCGAAACCCTTCTGGTTGTTGGGAAGGCCGCCCAAGGACATGCCGCCGAAATTGACGCCGTGATAGGAGCGCGCCCGGCTGACGAAGCGGAACCGCCCGCTTTGGCCCTTCGCGGCGAAATAACCGCGCGCGATCTTCATCGCGGTGTCGGCGGCTTCCGAACCCGAATTGCAGAAGAAGACGTTGTCGAGCCCCTTGGGCGCGAGCGCGGAAATCCGTCCCGCAAGCCGCACGACCTTGGGATGGGCGAAGTGGAACGATGGCGCGTAGTCGAGCTCGGCGGCTTGGGCGCGGATGGCCTCCACAATAGGCTTGCGGGCGTGGCCCGCGTTCACGCACCAGAGGCCCGAGATCGCGTCCAGGATTTTGCGCCCCTCCTGATCGCGGTAGTACATGCCCTCGGCCTTCGCGAGCAGCCGCGGCCGCGCTTTGAAGTCGCGGTTAGGCGTGAACGGGAGCCAATAGGACTCGAGGTCGTTGGGCAGGGTTTCGGTTTCGAGCACGGAAACGCTCCAGCCTTGAGGGGGACGTTGAGCGACCATGTCGGTACGCCATGTCGGCGCATCAAGCAACTAAGCCAAAGAGCCCGCCGGGCGATCCGCACGGCGGGCTCTTTCACTCCGGGTACGCGGCGATCACGCCGCAGAACCTGGCTCAGTAGTAGTAGGAGCGATAGGGACGACGGTAGCCGTTGTACCCGCCGTAATAGGGCCGGTAAGGCCGTGGCGCATAGTAGGAACGGTAATACGGCCGATAGGCGGGACGGCACCCATAGGGCCGCGCGTAATAAGGCCGGCGATAGCACGGGTTGCCGTAGTAACCGCCGCCATAAGACCCGCCATAGTAGCCCCCGTAGGGGCCGGTCCCGAACGAGAACCCAAACGACTGGGCATTCGCCGGCGTCGCGCTGCCCAACCCGAGCGCCGCCATCGCCAACACACCCAATCCAGCCTTTGCCAACAGTCTCATCTTACTCTCCACTCTCCTCTACCAGCCCTCCTGGTAAGACGGCCGCGTTGTACCCGCGGCCCACACTTCAAGAATACGTCTCAAGGGTCACGCCGTTGCTGTCTCGCTTCAGCCACGGCGCGCCCTGGAAGCACTTACCGGTCGCGGCCGCGACCGCCGCCACCGCGCACGGCTCCGCCGCCGCCACCGCCACCGCGGTTGGTGTTGGCGCTGCGATTGCCGCCGCCTCCGCCACCGCCCGAGAAGGCGCGTTGACCGCCACCGCCACCACCGGAGAAGGCGCGCTGGCCGCCACCGCCGCCGCCACCGCGCGCTTCAAACCGCTGGCCGCCACCGCCACGTGGCGCTGCGACTCGAGGCGCGCTGTTCGGCGCGGAGAACGCACCGCGACCGCTGCCGCCGCCACGGTTCTCAATCCGGGGCTGCCGGCTTTCGACACGCGGTGCGCGCTGCGGCGCCGCGAAGCTGCGCTGCTGCTGGCCGCGATCGAAGCGCGGACCAGCGTTCGGCGCCGCGAAGTTGCGCTGAGCACGCTGCTCGTTGCGGAACGCGCGGTTGTCGACACGCGGACCTGCGTTCGGCGCCACGAAGTTGCGTTGCTGCTGCGGTCCACGATCGAACCGCTGTCCAGCATTCGGCGCCGCGAAGTTGCGCTGAGCACGCTGCTCATTGCGGAACGCCCGGTTGTCGACACGCGGGCCTTGATTCGGCGCCGCGAAGTCGTTCCGGCGGTCCAGCTGACGATCGACGCGCGGATTGCCTCTCAGCTGCTGTCCGCGATCGTTGGGCCGAACGAGCGTGCTTCCGCCGTCGCGCAGCCCACGCCGGTCAAAGCCGTTGTTGTTGCGGCCGCGCGCATCGTTGGTGATGCCCGGACGATTGAAGCCGCCTCCGCGGGTGAAATCGCGTCCCCGAGCGCCGACACCGTCGCCACCGCGACTGCGCGCATTGCGGACGAATTCCTGACGGAAGTTGCGGTCGCGTCCACGATCGAGAACGCGGCTGCGAGCTTCGCGGTCGTTGTCGCGATAGTTGCGACCGACCCAGGTGTTGCGCCCGGCCCAATTGCCGCGACGATATTCGTCACGCCAGTTGTGCCTGGACCCGTCCCAGCGCCGGTTGCGGCTCCAGTCGATGTAGGAGGGACGCGCGCCGGACCATTGGTCACGGCACCAGCTGCCATTCAGCCAGAACCAGTTCACGCCGCTGATGGCGCGATAATAGATCGGGCCCGAGTACCAGAGGCCGCCGAAATAGACCGGTTGGTTCCAGGTCTGATAGCGGCAGTAGTCGAGCGGATAGCCCCACGGCGGCGTGTAGTAGTCGCAGTACGGATCGTAGAACGGATCGTAAAGCGGCGTGTAGGTGGGGGTGTAATAGTAATTCGGGTCGGCGTAGTCGTAGTCGTAGACCTCGCCGTAACCGTAATCGTAGCCTTGGTCGTAACCGTAGCCCTGAGCGTACTGATCGCTGTAGTTCGGATCGTAGCCCGGATCCTGATAGCCCTGAGCGTAGTTCGGATCGTAGCCAGGGTCCTGATACGCGTAGTTCGGGTCGTAGTTCGGATCGACCGCGTAGTTTGGATCGGTCCCATAATATGGATCGGCGGTCCCTACATACGCGTCGAACTGGACTGACTGAGCCTTCGCCGGTGCAGATGCGGCAAGCGCCGTGCTCGCCAGCAGGACTGCGCCCAGAAGAGCCTTTTTCACATGAGTCATTTCGCTTCCTTCCATCCCGTTTTGGCGCGGCCTTTGCCCGCCTGATCTTCGGGTTTGGCAGGATATGTGGCATCCACCGCCTGAACCCAATCTGAACGCGCCATTAATCCACCATTGGGTTGGCGCACCGGCCTTTTTTTGTCACATGGCACCGCAACTGCATTGCACAAGAAGCGCATGAAGGGTGCTGCGGTTGCAAAACATTCGGCGGTTTCGACGACGAAATCAGCGGATCTTGAAGATGATTCGGACGAGTCGCGACCGACGACAAAGCTCTTTCTGCGAATATCCGCGATGAAAGGATGGTTGGGATCAACGCCCCGCGGTGGCCGCTGCAATTGCTCGCCCTCGATTTCGCCCAATGTTCGAACGAAGCTTTTGTCGTTGACGATCTTTTTCCACGACGAAGGTCTGGCGGCGATCGCGCTGCGAATCTTGAAGAGCGCGTCCGGGTCAGGCATCCACAGCCCTGCGCCGACGAACACCTCCTTCGGCGCGAGATGCACATAGAATCCCGGCGCGTGTACATCGCGGCCCAGGCGATGGCGGAACTGACATGCGCCATGCTCCTTGTACGGACGTTTGTCCTTCGAGAAGCGCACGTCGCGATGGATGCGGAACATCGAGCCGCCATGCGGGCGCGGATCGGCGACGAACTGTTTGCTGATGCGCGCGAGATGCGGCGCCATCGCCGCGATGAAGTCCGACATCGGCGCCTGGACGGTTTCGCGGAAGCGGCTCTTGTTGGCCTCGAACCACGGGCGCTCGTTGTTCGCTTTCAGCTCGCGGAAGAAGTCGAAGAACGCCTTCGGAAACCCCTTGAACTCGGCCATGTCGCACTCCCCTCTCCTCACTCCACTATAGCGGCGGGCGGAACCGGGAAGCCGGGGGCGGTGTTGTCACCGACACAAAGCGTAAAGGAGGACCCCATGGCCGCCGAAACCAAGGACGCCCTGATCATCGTCTTTGACGGTTCGGGGGCGCGGTACTTCAAGCTTTCGCTGAAGGGACGGCTTCAGCTCCTGAGCGAGCTCTCCTCCGGTCTCCATCGCCGCACAAGCGAGGTGGTTTCGGACAAACAGGGGCGAACCTTCGCCTCGGCGGGGGGCGGCGCCCGCAGCCCGTACGAGCCCAAGCACGATCCCCACAAGATGGAGAAGCACAATTTCGTCCATCGCATGGTGAAGCAGCTCGACGATTCCTACGACCGGAACGAGTTCAAACATCTGGTCCTGGTCGCGCCCGAGCGGAGCCTGGGAGAGTTCCGGACGCTTGCGCCGGACAAGCTGCGGAGGGCCGTGTGGCGTGAGGTGCCCAAGGAGCTCACGCACCTCTCGGAACATGAGCTGGAGCGCCGGCTCATGCCCCTGCTTGGGCCGGAGCCGGATACCTCTCCCTCGCGCTCCCGGTAACCGAGACAGCAAAAATTCATAGACTCGCGCGGGTTTCTCCCTTGACGGTGTTTGGCCCTCCGCTTATTTAGCCGGGCAGGAGGCTGGCACTCTCTGTGTGAGAGTGCTGCCAGCTTCTACAAGGCCCCAGCCATTTGAATCGGTTCAACTTTTAGGAGAGGTCCATCATGAGATTCCGTCCCCTGGGCGACCGCGTGGTCGTCCGCCGCGTCAAGGAGGAGCAGAAAACCGCCGGCGGCATCATCATCCCCGAAACCGCTCAGGAGAAGCCGCAGGAAGGCGAGATCATCGCGGTCGGCCCCGGCGCGCTCGACGACAACGGCAAGCGGGTTCCGCCGGAGGTGAAGCCCGGCGACTTCATTCTGTTCGGCAAATGGTCGGGCACCGAAGTGAAGGTCGACGGCGAGGAGCTCCTGATCATGAAGGAGTCCGACATCATGGGCGTCATCGAAGGCCGCGCCAAAGGCAAGAAGGCCGCCTAAGCAGAATTCGTGACATCGGGACAATAGGAAATCGGAGTAACCAACATGGCAGCTAAAGACGTCAAATTCGGTGCGGATGCCCGCGAAAAATTGCTTCGCGGCGTCGATATCCTCGCCGATGCAGTGAAGATCACGCTCGGTCCCAAGGGCCGCAACGTGGTCCTCGACAAGAGCTTCGGCGCTCCCCGCACGACCAAGGACGGCGTGACGGTGGCGAAGGAGATCGAGCTCGCGGACAAGTTCGAGAACATGGGCGCGCAGATGGTGCGCGAAGTGGCCCAGAAGACCAACGACAAGGCCGGCGACGGCACGACCACAGCGACGGTGCTCGCCCAGGCGATCGTGCGCGAAGGCTCGAAGTCGGTCGCGGCGGGCATGAACCCGATGGATCTCAAGCGCGGCATCATGAAGGCGGTGGAAGTCGTGGTCGCCGATCTCAAGAAGCGCTCCAAGAAGGTGAAGTCGAACGACGAAATCGGCCAGGTGGGCACGATCTCGGCCAACGGCGACACCGAAGTCGGCAAGATGATCGCCCAGGCGATGGCGAAAGTCGGCAATGAAGGCGTGATCACCGTCGAAGAGGCGAAATCGCTCGAGACCGAACTCGAAGTGGTCGAAGGCATGCAGTTCGACCGCGGCTACATCTCGCCCTACTTCATCACCAACGCC
>Ga0137452_1000649_pt1 | contig 10443 bp, 10 predicted proteins | sample EasRivERMGT513_2_FD_102312 | JGI IMG/M metagenome (GOLD analysis project Ga0137452, IMG submission 102312) | Soil microbial communities from meander-bound floodplain in the East River, Colorado, USA - East River MetaG ERMGT513_2 | ecosystem: Environmental > Terrestrial > Soil > Floodplain ...
ACATCGAGCGTTTCTACAATCCCAAGCGGCGGCACTCGACGCTCGGATATCTCAGCCCTGTGGAGTTCGAAATGAATGCCAAATTAGCTTAAGCTGGTGTCAACCGAACCGGCAGCAGCCCACATGCCTACTCTCAAAGTGGCCAATGGGCGTACGGCGTTGCTTGTTGAAGGGCTGTACTGGGGGACGCGTCGCACTATCGAAACTCTGACAGAGCGTCACGATCTAATGGATCAGGCCGAAGCATTCCTTAAGCCGGTATTTTCCCAGCCGAGCGCTCACTCGTAAGGCCGTGGTCAAAACGTGTCAGGTTTCTGTCATTCCCCTTTACCCCCTCCCGCAAGGGGAGAGGTGAATAGGGCATCAATCGCCGAGTCGCTTATCCACCGCCCAGGCTTCGATCTGGATCAGGTTGGCCCCACGCAGAGGCATGACGAGTGAATCGCGCGTCGGACGTTTCGCGGGATCGGGGAAGTGCTCGTTCCACGGCTTGTTGACGGCGGTGCGATAGGAGTCGCTAACGAGATAGACGGTAAGCTTGACCACATCGCCCAGATCCATGCCGCCGGCGGCGAGCACGCGCTTCAGATTGGAGAAGCAGAGCTCCGCTTGAGATTCCGGATCGGACGGCATCTGCCCGGTATCTGGGTCCTTCCCCATGATGCGCGAGGTGACGAGGATAGGGCCAACGCGGCACGCGGTCGGGATCGGCGCTCCATGATGCGAGAGGCCTTCGACTTCGATGCTCTTCTGTCTCACTCGGTTCTCCTATGACCAGCGCGCGAACGCCATGCCGATACCCGTCAGCGCAGGCGTGCGGTAGGCGGGAATATACTCCAACCATTGCAGATCGAGATCGGTTGCTGCGGCCGCCGCGACGATCCAGCCCCGGATTTCCGAGCTGCCGGCCTGGAGGCGCTTCGGATCGAGGCGGGCGAGATGGTCGAGGTTCTTGGTCTTCAGCGCCGTGATCACACCCAAGTCGAGCTCTTCGTCGACGACGAAATGGCTCAAGCCGCCCGAGGCGATGATGCCGACGCGCAAGTCCTCCGGATAGGACGCGATCAGCTCGCGCAGGTGGCGGCCGAACTGCACGCAGCGCTGCGGCGTGACCTGGTTCGGCGGGTAGTAGGTGTTGAGCAGCAGCGGCACGACGGGGAGGTGCCGGCCCTCGAGATAGGTGCGGTGGATGTAGGAGTAGGCGTGGCCTTCATGCTGCTCAGCTGTAAGGCCGCCGACAGCACAGACATCGAAGTCGCGCGCGACGAGTCCTTCGATGAAATGCAGCGCGAGGTTCGCGTGCACGGGATAGTGCGCGTCGCGTTCGGGCTCGAGGCGCTGCATCTGAGCGCGGCCGTACCAGTTCTCGTGTGGAACGTCCTGCTGCGCGGCGTTGCGGATCGTCTTGCCGTAGTAGATCGCGAGCGCGGGCATCATCGTGTCATGGAAGAGCTCGTGCTGGTCATCGCCGGCGATGATCAGCACGTCCAGCGACGTCGCATCGATCTGGCGCTTGAGCTCGGCGACGGCAGCGAAGGTGCGGTCGTAGGCGGCCGCCATCTTGGATTCGGTCACGCGGTCGGCGGAGTCCCTCGGTGCGGCGGCGAGCAGCTCGGCGTAGGTCGTCCGCGCGCCCGATCTGTCGTAGAGCGGCATAAGCTGATCGGAGTCGCGGAACGACGCGATCCAGTCCTCGCGCTCCGCCGCCAGCATGATGCTGTGCGAGGAGCCGAAGGCTGCAACAAGTCGAGCCATGGCAGCGCTTTCAGCCCGGATTCATCCGTTTGAAGGTCCAAAAGGCGAAGAGGCCGAGCAGCCCACCGGCGACTACACAAAGCACGCGAAAGAGAAGGCCCGGGTAGGAAATCCATCCCCACTGCTCGAGGGCGATCGCTGCGGCATAGCCCAGAATCATGCCTGCCATCAGCGAAACATATCTCCAGTCCAGTTTGCTCATCGGCTCGACCGGTCGCCTACGCTCTCCGGCGCTCGGCTTTCGCGGGCAGCGACTGCCGACAGATCTCGGCGGCGTCCTTCAAGCCCTCGATAGACCAGCAGAGCTTGAGCAACCGCTCGCCGTGCTCCTCGCGCAAGATGTCGTCGACGAGCACATGAAATTTCGAGTTCAGATCCTCGTCGCTCATCGGGCGCTCGCGACTGCCGATCGCGTGCTCGACATATTTCTTGAGCACGCGCCCATCCTTGAGCGTGAGCTGCACGTGGCATTCATCGTCGCGCAAGGAATCGTCGATCGTGCATTCGACGCGGTCGCGGATGGCGATCACCTTGGGATCGCGCACCATCGCGTCGCTGTATTGCTTCTCCCCGGCCGCGCCGAACAGCAGCGCCACCGCGCTGGAGTGGAACACGCTGAACTTGCCTTCAAGGCCCACTTGCGGCGTGCGCTTACCGGTCAGCTCGAGCACGAGATGCGGCACGGTCAGATGCACCTTTTCGATCTCGGCGCCGGTGAGCTTGTGTTCCTTCTTGAGCTGCACGCAGCCGTCGATCGAGGGATGGATCACGATCCCGCACGCGAACGGCTTGTAGGAATTGGTCGCGACTTCGAAGGTCTTGCCCAGGCCTTCAGTGATCGCGGCGTAATTGTGCTTGGTCGACATCACATTGGCGAAGCCGCGCTTGGCTTCGATCACCTGGTTCGAGCTGGTGAAATTCTTCTGCGCAAGCAACGCCGAAGCGAGGCCGTTACGCGCCGCGCTCCCCGGATGGAAGCTCTTGCAGTGCGTGCCGAACATCTCGCGGAAGCCGGAGGACTGCGTGCCGGCGATGCCGAGGGCCCAGGTCATCTGCTGCTCGTTCAAGCCCAGCAGCTTGCCGCAGGCGGCCGCCGATCCGAACACGCCGGCGGTGCCGGTGATGTGCCAGCCGACCTCGTAATGCTCGGGGTAGACCGCGTTGCCGATGCGGCACTCGGTTTCAACGCCCAAGATGAACGCGTGCAGCAGCTCCGCGCCCGTCACGGGCATGTGCTCGGCGAGCGGAAAGAGGGCGGAGGCCACCGGGCCCGCCGGATGGATGATCGTCTTCAGATGTGTGTCGTCGAAATCGAAGACGTGGCTCGAGATGCCGTTGAGCAGGGACGCCAGCAGGATGTCCACCTTTTCCTCGCGGCCGAGCACGGAGGCTTCTCCTGGACCGGAGAACGGCCCGAGGGCTGAGAGCGCGGAATCGACGGCCTCATGCCGGCACGAACCGACGGCGCAGCCGAGCCAGTTCACGATCGAACGCACCGCTTCGCGCCGGACGTCGGCCGGGATATCGGCGAGCTTCGAATTGACGACATAGCGCGCCAGCGTGCGGGTGACTTCCATGGATACTCCTTGTTTCTCAGAATTCGAAAAATACGGTCTCGCGCGGACCTGAGAGATGAATGTCGAAGCGGTAGATGTTCGTGCCGTTGGCTTCGCGCGTCGCGATAAGAGTCGGGCGGCGTTCTTCGGGCACGAGCGCCAAGATCGGATCATCGGCGTTCTCGGGCGCGTCGCTGAAATAGACGCGTGTCGCGAGTCGCTTCAGGATACCGGGGCCGATCATGCCGAGCGCGATATGCGGCGCCTGCAGCGTGTTGCCGGGGCCCGGCACGCGACCGGGTTTCACCGTGCGGAAGCGGAAGCCGCCGCTCTTGTCCGCGGCGCAACGGCCGAAGCCCGCAAAATTCGGATCGATGGCAAGATCGCTGCGCTTGTCTTCGGGATGCGGATACCGGCCCGATGCGCTCGCCTGCCAGATCTCGATCAGCGTATCGAGCATCAGCGCGCCGGTGTTGTCCCAGACCTGGCCGATCAGCTCGATGCGCGTACCTTGCGCGAGGCTGCGCGCTGTAGCGTTGTGCTTCACCAACACGTCATGGTTGGGCGCGCAAAGATCGGCGCGCGCGCCAAGCTCGGAATCCCCGACGAGATCGGCGCAGCCCTTCCACGGCAGCGCGAAGTGGAAGAAGGGACCCGTCGTTTGCCAGGGCGTCTGTCCGGCCACGCCTCAATTCTCCATCGGCGTCGCGTTGCGGCCGCGCAGGACGAAATCGAAGAGATAGCTCAGGGCCCAATAGGGCTCGGTCGTCGTAGGATCGAAGCGGCAGACGATGCGCTCGCGCGCCCACGCGGGCACCGAAAGCGCAATCGCATCGAGCAGGAACAGCGGATCGCCGGGGAAGTACATCTGCGTCACCAGACGCGTCGCGAAGGCGGGGCCAACGAGCGAGAAGTGGATGTGCGCTGGCCGCCAGGTGTTCGGGCCGTTTGCCCATGGATACGCGCCGGGTTTCACCGTCACGAAACGGTAGCGGCCTTCGGCGTCACTCACGACGCGGCCAACACCGGTGAAATTCGGATCGAGCGGCGCATCGTGCTGGTCATAATTGTGCGCGTAGCGACCGCACGCATTCGCCTGGACGATCTCGATCATCGTGTTCGGCACGGGCCGGCCGTTCTCATCGAGCACGCGACCCGACACGATGATGCGCTCGCCCATCGCCGGTGCGGCATATTGCTTGGTGAGATCGCCGACCGCTGGGCCCATCAGGCCGTCCCAGACGCCTGCGCCGGATGGACCCGTCACTTCGGTCAGCGTCTGCGGAATCTTGAGCGGGGCCTTGGTCGGCGAGCGCGTGATCGAGGATTTGAACGCATCGAAGCGCAAGGGCGGCTGCGCGGCGCTCTCTTCGGGCGCGTAGGGCAAGGGGCCGGTCATGTGCCAACTCCCGTCGGCTCTTGTCGCGGGCATGGCGATACTCCTAGCGTCCCCGGCGCGCAAGGGAGCCACTTGCGGCGGGCACGCAGGAAGGGCACGCTCGGTTTACAAAGGCCCATTTGGTGGGGCCGTGGCGCGAGACGATCGTAAGAATCGGCGCCGCGATGTGAGTGCGTCCCAGTGTTGCAGCTTCAAAGCGTGCCGCCGGTCGGGTCGGACCGGCGACGGATGCGTGGCTTCTCGGAGGGATCATGACGCGTCTTGCATTAACCGTGAACGGAAAACCACAGACGGCGGAGGTGGAACCGCGCCTCCTGCTCGTCGAATTCCTGCGCGAAAATCTTCGCCTGACGGGCACGCATGTGGGCTGCGACACGAGCCAGTGCGGCGCGTGTCTCGTTCATGTGAACGGCCGGGCGATCAAGTCCTGCACGGCACTCGCGGTGTCTTGCGAAGGCGCGAACGTGACGACGATCGAAGGCGTCGCACCCGAAGGCCAGCTCCACCCGATGCAGGAAGCGTTTCGCGAAAATCACGCCCTCCAATGCGGGTTCTGCACGCCGGGCATGATCATGGCCGCGATCGACATCGTCGCCCGCAAAGGCAATCGGCTCGACGAAGCGGTGATCCGCGAAGAGCTCGAAGGCAATCTCTGCCGCTGCACGGGCTACCACAACATCGTCAAAGCCGTTGCCGCCGGCGCCGCCGCGATGGCTGCGCGCCGCATCGCCGCCGAGTAGAGGGGGATTCCGATGAGCGCTACCGGAATCGGTCAGTCCGTCCGCCGCGTCGAGGATTTTCGCTTCTTGACCGGCAGTGGCCAGTATGTCGCCGATATCAACCGTGCGGCGCAGTGCCACGCGGTGTTCGTGCGTTCGCCGCACGCGCATGCTGCGATCAAGAAGATCGACACCGACAAGGCGGCCAAGGCGCCCGGCGTTCTTGGCATCTTCACCGGCAAGCAGTTGGCCGCGGACAAGATCGGTCCCCTGATCTGCGGCTGGATGATCCACTCGAAGGACGGATCGCCGATGAAGGCGGGTTCGCATCCCGCGCTAGCCCTCGATAAGGTGCGCTATGTCGGCGATCATGTCGCGGTCGTCGTCGCCGAAACGCTCAATCAAGCACACGACGCGGCTGAGCTCGTGCACGTCGATTACGACGTGCTGAACGCGGTGGTTGACGTTGCCACTGCACAGCAACCCGGCAAGGCGCAGATCCACGAACAAGCGCCGCACAATACGGTCTACGAGTGGCATCTCGGCGACAAGGCTGCGGTCGATGCCGCGTTCGCCAAGGCGAGCCACGTGACGAAGCTCGAGATCGCCAACAATCGCCTGATACCGAACGCCATCGAGCCGCGCGCCGCCATCGGCGAGTATGACCGCGGCTCGGGCGGGTACACGCTCTACACGACGAGTCAGAACCCGCACGTGGCGCGCCTCGTGCTTTCGGCGTTCAACGGCATCGCGCCGGAAAACAAGCTTCGCGTGATCGCGCCCGATGTCGGCGGCGCATTCGGCTCGAAGATCTTCATCTATGCGGAGGAGTTGGTCTGCCTGTGGGCGACGCGGAAAGTCGGCCGTCCGGTGAAATGGGTCGCCGACCGGTCGGAGGCGTTTCTTGCCGACGCGCACGGCCGCGATCATCTCACGGTCGCGGAAGCGGCGATGGATGAGACCGGAAAGATCCTCGCGGTGCGGGTGAAGACCAAAGCCAATCTCGGCGCCTATCTGTCGACGTTTTCCTCGTCAGTGCCGACGTACCTTTACGCGCCGCTATTGTCGGGTCAGTACGACATTGCTGCGATCTACTGCGAAGTCGATGCCGTCTACACCAACACGGCGCCGGTGGACGCCTATCGCGGCGCCGGCCGGCCAGAGGCCACGTTCGTGATCGAGCGGCTGGTCGAAGTCGCTGCGCGGCAACTGGGCAGGGATCCGGCCGAATTCCGGATGCACAATTTCATTTCGTCGTTCCCGCACCAGACGCCGGTGATCATGGCCTACGATGTCGGCGATTACGCGGGCTGCATGAAACGCGCGCTCGAGCTCGCGGACTATGGCGATTTCCCGAAACGCAAGGCGTTCAGCAAGAAATCGGGGAAGCTCCGCGGCATCGGGTTCTCGGCTTATATCGAGGCCTGCGGCATCGCGCCTTCGAAGGCGGTCGGGTCGCTTGGCGCCGGCGTGGGTTTGTGGGAATCGGCCGAAGTGCGCGTCAATCCGGTCGGCACCGTCGAAGTTTTGACGGGGAGTCACAGTCACGGCCAGGGGCACGAGACCACGTTCGCTCAATTGGTCTCGCAGCGCTTGGGGATACCGCTGGAGCAGATCTCGATCGTGCACGGCGACACCGACAAGGTGCAGATGGGCATGGGCTCCTACGGCTCGCGCTCGGGCGCGGTCGGGATGACCGCGGTCGACAAGGCGCTCGACAAAGTCGTCGCCAAGGCGAAGAAGGTCGCCGCGCGTTGCATGGAGGTGGCCGACGACGGCGTCGATTTCCGTGAAGGCGTGTTCTTCGGCGCCGGCACGAACAAATCGATGGCGTGGGGCGAAGTCGCCCTCGCGGCCTATGTCGCGCACAAATTCGATACGGCAGAAATCGAGCCGGGACTGAAGGAAGGCGCGTTCTACGATCCGAAGAATTTCACCTTCCCTGCGGGCGTGCATATCGCCGAAGTCGAGATCGATCCGGAAACGGGCGTGACGAGAATCGATCGCTGGATCGCGGTCGACGATTTCGGGACGGTCATCAATCCGATGATCGTCGAAGGTCAGGTGCATGGCGGCATTGCCCAAGGTGTGGGCCAGGCGATGCTGGAACGCACGGTCTATGACAGCGAGGGGCAACTCATCACCGGCAGCTATATGGATTACTGCATGCCGCGCGCAAGCGATCTGCCGTCCTTCGTTGTCGACATGACCAGCACGCCCTGTCCCTCGAATCCGTTGGGCATTAAAGGCTGCGGCGAGGCGGGAGCGATCGCTTCGCCTCCTGCGCTGATCAATGCGATCACCGATGCGCTCGGGCATGAGGACATCGCCATGCCGGCGACGCCTCAAGCGGTCTGGCGCGCGGTGAAGGCCTCACACCACAAGCATGCGGCCGAGTAGGGGACGAGATCATGTACGCTTTCGACTATCGCCGCCCCTCCACGCTCGCCGAGGCCGAACAGGCGCTGAGCGCCGTTTCTGGCGCGAGATTGCTGGCGGGCGGGCAATCGCTCATTCCGGCGATGAAGCTGAGGCTCAACCACCCGTCGTGCATCGTCGATCTGCGCGGTATCGCGGGGCTCAATTCGATCAGCCGCAAGGGCGATGCGCTCGTCATCGGCGCGATGACGACGCATGCCGAGATCGCGGAATCGGCCGAAGTGAACGGCACGATCCCGGGATTGGTGCATCTCGCCGACGGTATCGGCGATCCGCAGGTGCGCAACCGCGGCACGATCGGCGGGTCGCTTGCCAACAACGATCCGGCCGCCGACTATCCGGCCGCGGTGCTCGCGCTCGGCGCGACGCTCAAGACCAACCGGCGCAGCATCGCGAGCGACGATTTCTTCAAGGGCCTGTTCACCACGGCGCTCGGTGATGCCGAAATCCTCACCGAAATCGCGTTTCCGATTCCGAACAGGTTCGCGTATGCGAAATTCGGCAATCCGGCGTCGCGCTTTGCGATCGTGGGCGTCGCCGTCGCCGACACGGCTGCGGGCGTGAGGGTGGCGGTGACCGGCGCACGCGACAACGGCGTGTTCCGGGTCGCGGCGATGGAAGCCGCATTGGCCAAGTCCTTTGCGCCCGAGTCGCTCACGCGCATCGACGTCGATCCATCCGGCCTTGCAAGCGACATCCACGCGGACGCTGACTACCGGGCGCATCTGATCGGCGTGATGGCGCGGCGCGCGGTCAAGGCGGCGCTCGCGTAGGCGATCCCGGCGATTGCAAAGGGATGCGCAAGCCGCCATTTTCCGGCGCGCGATATTCCAGACGAATCGATGACAAAGTTGATTCCGCATGACGGCCTGAACGGACCGCAGCGCTACCTCGCGGTCATGGTGATCTCGTGCGCGACCATCCTGACCGCGATGGACTCGACGCTGGTCAACATCGCGCTGCCGACGATGATGGTCGATCTCCAGGTGAGCGCGGCTTCTTCTGTGCTCATCATCAACGCTTCGCAGATCGCCATGCTTGTGTCGCTGCTGCCGTTCTCGGCGCTGGGCGCGATCGTCGGCTATCGCCGCGTGTATCTCGGCGGGATGATGTTCTTCTCGCTCGCTTGCATCGGGTGCGCGCTGTCCCAGACGCTCGAGCAGATCGTCGTGGCGCGCGCGTTCCAGGGGATCGGCGCTGCCGGTGTGGTCAGCGTGCAGCACGCGATGGTGCGTCACGTCTATCCCGCACGGCTGTTGGGCCGCGGGCTCGGCATCAACACGATGTTCGTCGCGAGTTCTTCCGCGATCGGGCCGACGGTGGCGGCAGCGGTGCTCTCCGTCGCGTCGTGGCCGTACATCTTCGTCATCAATATCCCGCTCGGGATTCTTGCGTTCATCATCGGCTGGAAGGTGCTGCCGTGGAGCGAGACTGCAAAGGAGCCCTATGATTTCAGAAGCGCGCTGATGTCGGCGCTGACCTTCGGCCTGGTCGTGCTCGCCTTCGACAGCTTTAGTCACGGCGTCAATCCATGGATCGCAGGCCTGGAGCTCGTCGCGGCGCTCGTGATCGCGCCGATCTTCATCCGCAGCCAGCTGGATCTGCCGAAACCGGTTCTGCCGCTCGACGTGTTCGGCAATCGCGTCATTCCGCTGTCGCTCGCGGCGGCGCAGTGCAATTTCATCGCCCAGCTGCTGTCGTTCGTGACGCTGCCGTTCTATCTGCACAGTGTCGGGTTCAGCGACGTGCAGATCGGCCTCGTGATGACGCCATGGCCGCTCGCGATTGCGCTGATGGCGCCGGTGTCCGGTTATCTCTGCGACCGCTATCCGCCCGGTGTGATCGGTACGATCGGTCTTCTTCTGTGTGCGTCAGGACAGGCGCTGCTCGCATTCTTGCCCGCGGGCGCGGGCGTCTTCGACGTCGCCTGGCGCATGGCGCTGTGCGGCATCGGGATCGGTCTCTTCGGTCCGCCAAACCTGCGCCAGATCGTCGGCGCCACACCGAAGCATCGGACGGCGGCGGTGGGCGGCATGGTCGGCACGAATCGTCTGACGGGACAGAGCATCGGCGCGGCACTCGCCGCACTCGTGCTCAATGTTGCGCCGATGAACGCGAATGTGGTCGCGCTCGGCATCGCCGCTGCTCTGACGACGATCGGCGCTTGCATCAGCCTCGCACGCGCGCCGCTGCAGATCGCGGCGCGCCAATCGCAAGAGGAAAGGGCAGTGTCCGAGTCTTTGGACTCTTAGAAGGCTACGGCGCGGGCGGTGCACCGGCGCCGGGCGGCGGCACGATCCGCATGATGAACGACGTGGGCGTGTCATTGGGTCCGAACGGTCCCGGCACCTTGTTCACAACGGGTGGCAGGCTCTTGAGATAAACCGCGATCGCCATCGCATCTGCCGGCGCGAGATTAGCGAAGCCACGCCACGGCATGATTGGAGCAAGCTCCCTGCCGTCCGGCCGCTTCCCCGTCGTGAATGCTGTAACGATCTCCTCTTCGGTCCAACGACCGAGGCCTGTCTCCATATCAGGAGTCAGATTTGGTCCGTGGAAGACACCGAGACCGGGA
>Ga0137452_1000650_pt1 | contig 10438 bp, 8 predicted proteins | sample EasRivERMGT513_2_FD_102312 | JGI IMG/M metagenome (GOLD analysis project Ga0137452, IMG submission 102312) | Soil microbial communities from meander-bound floodplain in the East River, Colorado, USA - East River MetaG ERMGT513_2 | ecosystem: Environmental > Terrestrial > Soil > Floodplain ...
CAGATCGAGGTTGCCATCGCCGTCGATGTCGACCAGGTAGACGAAGATGAACCACGTATTGATGTTGTCGGTCTGCGGCAATCGCTGAGTCGTCTCGTCGCGGAACGTGCCGTCGCCGTTGTTGATGAGGATCTGAAGCCGTCGGCCCTGGTAGAAAGGGTTGCTCCTCGTCGCGGCCAGGACGAGATCCGGCTTCCCGTCACGATTGAGATCCGCCCTCTTGATATCCAAAATGATGGCGGTGGGCCCGAAGGGCCTTCCGGGCATGGCGTTCTGGAGGAGCGTGAAACGGCCAGTACGATCGTTGAGCAGCACGGCCGAGTTCGTCGTGCGTTCGTCAGCCCCGAGGACGAGATCGACGAAGCCGTCACCATTGACGTCGACGAATTCGGCGCACGTATAGGCATTCAGCGCGAGCGTCGTCTGCGCCACTGGCAAGGCGCCTTCAGCCACCGTGAAATGCCCTGCGCCGTCGTTCAACCAGAGCTGCGGGGGAAACATGGTCGATCCCCAGTAGTTGCCCACGAACAGATCGACGTCTCCGTCGCCGTCGACGTCTGCAGCTGTTGCCGCATGCGTGTAGTCCTGCTGTTGCGGCAGTCCGGACGTACCGTTCGTCAGGTGGCAATCCGAAGTAGACAGCAGCAGCGTGTTCTGGTACCCGGGAAAGGGACTCACATCACGCCCGGTGTCTGCGACGAACACGTCAGCGCGCCCGTCCCCGTTGAAGTCGTCGACCACCATCTCGCGCGGCCATTGCACGCGCGGAACGGTGCCGACGATTACCTGCGACGTACCATCCACGAAGGCTCCGAGTCCGTTGGCGATGAGAATGCTGACAGGGAAGGTGTCGGCGCTTCCAAAGACGGCGCGCACGACGACGACATCCATGAGGCCGTCGCAGTTGAAGTCGGCGGTCGCCGACGCCTGCGGCTGGATGCCGGCGAAGAATTCAATAACCTTCGCGCCGTAGGTCGGAAGAGTGCCGGCCGTGGTAGCAGAGGCCTGAACTAGTACTGACGATAAAAGGACTGCGGTCCCGAGAGCGCGATTCATTCAGCTGAGCTTGAGGGCGTGAGTGTCTCTGTCCGGGTGAAAAATGTCAACCGCCATTTCTGTGAAATCATCGGAAAAATGACAGTCTGCCGCGCGCGCGAAAAAAGTCGCGCTCATCTCCTGGTCTTGATCCTCGCCCTTTCTGGCGTGGCGTCACAGGCCGAAGGCGCGCTCAGGACTTTCTACGTCGATCCCGCCGGCAGCGACGCCGCCGCGGGAAGCGACACGGCGCCGTGGCGCACGCTGCAGCGCGCAGCCGACGCCGTGCAGGCCGGCGATCTCGTGATCGTCCGGGCGGGCCACTACGCGGGCTTCGACATCCGAACGAGCGGCACGAGCATCAATCCCATCGAGTTCGACGCTGATCCCGGCGTCGTCGTCGACACACCCAACCCCGTGACGCCGAACCACGGCATCAACCTCGAGGGAGCAAGCTGGGTCATCATCCAGGGCTTCACAGTGACGGGCATGCCGCGAGCGGGCATCCGTTCCGTGCTCAACGAGCACGTGACGATTCGCGGAAACGTCATGGACGGCAACACTTACTGGGGCTTCCTCTCTGGCTTCAGCGACGACCTCCTCATTGAAAACAACGAGGCATCGCACTCGCAGGTCGAGCACGGCATTTATGTCTCGAACAGCGGCGACCGCCCGATCATCCGGCACAACCACGTGTGGAACAACCACGCCAACGGCATCCACATGAATGGAGACATCTCGGAGGGCGGCGACGGGATCATCACTGGCGCGCTGGTCGAGGGCAATGTCATCCACGGCAACGGTGTGGCCGGGGGCTCGGGCATCAACTGCGACGGCGTGCAGGGCTCGCGCTTCCAGAACAATCTGCTGTACGGCAACCACGCAAGCGGTATCTCGCTCTATCAGATCGACGGCGGCGATGTCTCCAGGAACAATGTCGTCGTCCACAACACGATCGTGCAGGCGTCAGACGGCCGATGGGCCATCAATATCAAGGATGGCGCCACTGGCAACACGGTACTCGACAACATTCTGTACAACTTCCAGAGCTTCCGCGGCAGCATCACCGTGTCGGCCGACAGCGTGCCCGGGCTCGTCAGCGACTGGAACGTCGTGATGGACCGCTTCTCCGTGGACGATGGCAACACCCGAATCACGCTGGCCCAGTGGCGTGCGGCCACCGGCCAGGATTCTCATTCGCTCATTGCCGTGCCGGCGAATCTGTTCGTGGACCCAGCGGGGAGCGACTACCACTTGAAAGCCACCTCGCCCGCCCGCGACGCGGGTCTGACGCTCGCGTCCGTGAACGAGGATATCGATGGCGTGCCCCGGCCTGCGGGATCCGTCTCGGATATTGGCGCCTACGAATACGCGGTGCCCGGCGTTGTCCTGAGCGTCGGGCGGCGGGGTTCGGCCACGGGCACGGTGACGAGCCAGCCCGCAGGCATCAACTGCGGGGGTGCGTGCGGCGCGAGTTTCACGCAGGCAACCGCAGTGACGTTGACCGCCGCGCCGGCCCCGGGTGCGACGTTCGCCCGGTGGAGCGGCGTCTGCGTGAACACGAATCCCGTTTGCATGGTCACAATGAGTACGACGCAGGCTGCCACCGCCACCTTCGCAAGAGTGTTCACGAACGCACCGCTCGTCGCAGGCACGACTCCGGTGCGCGCCGCGCATCTCCTGGAACTGCGGGCGGCGATCGACACGCTCAGGATGTGGCGGGGGCTATCCATAGTGGCGTGGACCGATCCGGTACTTACTCCAGGCGTGACGGTCGTCCGCGCCGTTCACATCATCCAGCTGCGCAGCGCGCTCGATGCCGTGTTCACCGCCGACGGGATCCCGCCGCCCACGTGGAGTGCGGCGCCCGTGGCGGGGACGACGATCATTACGGCGGCGCAGATCGAGGAAGTCAGGATGCACGTGCGAGCCGTCGAGTGAGAACTCAACTGGCCAACCGAATCGAATCCCTCCAGAGCTCAAACCGTTCTCCGTCTCCCGTCGTCTTAGGCTGCATGACGAGAGCACCAAACGGGGTGCTGAGGAGTTTGACATGACGAACCGGGGTGTCGTCGTTGCGCTCGTGTCTGCCATGCTCGCCGTTGCCACCTCGGCACGTGCACAGGAGTCTTCCACGCCAGCGGGTTCGCCCGCGGCCGCTGAATTCACACCGTTCGTGTTCCTGGGCTCTGGCACGTCGTCCGGCGTTGGTGCGGCGGTCCGGTTTCCGTTGCCAGCCCACCTCAGCGTCGAGCTCGAAACCAGCTATCGCGCGGCGGAAATAGGGGCGTTGAGTTCCAGCCTGAGCCTGCTCTACGACTTTCCCAGACTCGCGTGCGTGACGCCATATGTGGCCGCAGGCGTCGGTATCGACCAGTACGGCTTCGCCGAGCTGTCCCCGGGCGGGAATCTACTCACGAAGACAGGAACTGCATTCACCGTGAACGCGGGCGGCGGCGTCAGGGTCCGCGCCGATGAGAACTGGGGAATTCGAGCGGACGCACGATGGATCAACGGCGTGGGAGACAAAGCGCCCGAGCGGTGGCGTCTCTACAACGGCGTCACGCTCGGTCGCTGACCTCGCTAGGTCGATGTGCGCCGCACGTTCTCGGCCCGGGGACCCTTCGGCCCTTCGCCAAGATCGAATTCGACGCTGTCGCCTTCTCTCAGATCCTCGAGGCCTTCGCCATATACGGCGCTCCGGTGAAAGAAGTACTCCTTCCCCGTCGTGTCCTTGATGAAGCCAAATCCCTTTTCAGCTCGTATCGTTCGAATCGATCCTGTCATCACGCCCGACCTTTCTGCTCGTATCAGAGTGGAACAGCTCGCCGAAGGCCGTTTGCGGCAGGCGCCCGGAGAGGGTTACCCACATGTTGGCTCCTCGAGCGACCGAGCGGGTGTCCCATTCAGCACACAGAGCGTCAATTGTGTGAGATACCGACGAAGCGACCGATCCTACGCGACGGTTCGAGGCCGGATCGGCACCACCTGCCATCGCATGTAGGCGACGAACGTGGCCATGAGAAGCAGCACCAGCGTGACGATCGCCGAGCTCACTTCACCGCGTTGAACATGAAAGATGGTGGCGCTGATCATGACGATCATGATTCCCGCGGCCGCCCACGTTACCAGCTGGGGCTGAATGCGCGTGATGCCCGGAATCGTCAGCCCGACGGCTGCCAGCACTTCGGCCACGCCGAGAAACAGCTGAAACCAACGCGGGAGCGACGCGTTCATCTGCTCCACCACTGAGGCCGGTGGAAACAGGAAGAGCACTCCGTGTGCGAGGAACGCCAGCGCGAGAAGCACCTGGAGCACCCATAAGAGTCTGTTCATTGCGTCGCCTCCGTTCTTGTCTCGGTCACCCGTCTGATCATGACGTGCCTCGATCGTTCAAGTTCGCAGCCAACTCTCATTTTCGTCCAAGACGTCGCCGGCCGGAAGACTTGCGTATGCTACGCTCACGGGTCGTGAGAAAAGACTGGAACGCTCGATCGACAGCGCAGGTTCCCGCCGAGATTGAGGAGTATCGCGACGAGCGCTGGCGGCGCGAAGCGATCGGTCAGATCGAGACCGTCTTCGCGGCAGAGCAGTTCGTCGAACACGTCGGCTTCGCCGCCTGCATGACCGACTGCCGCAAGCCGGGGCCGTCGCTTTACGTCGCGGTCTGCGGCCGCCGCGACGCGATCATGCCGCGCAACGTGCAGAAGGACCCCGAGGCGTCGCTCGCCTGGACGCTGAAAGATGAAATCGTCGCGCGAGGCCACGTGTACTACGGGAAGCTTGCCCGCGGCCGGACGATGTTCATCGCGCCGCGGATGATTCCGTACTTTCACGCGGTCTGGGGCATGCGGCGTGCCGAAGAGCCGCGCCGGCTGAGCAAACGGGCGCAGGCGCTCCTTCGAGTACTGCGCCGTGAATGGGAAATCGGCACCGCGGACTTGCGCGCCGACTCGGGCGTGAAGAACCCCACTGCATTCGCTTGCGCGCTCGACGAACTGCAGGCCGCGATGATCGTGATCCCCAGCCAGGTGATCTACCAGCCGAAGTTCACCTACCTCTGGACGCTGGCCGTCGGACGCTTTCCCGACGCACTCAGGCGCCGCGTGAAGCGCGAGGACGCCGTCCGCGAAATCGCCCGCTGCTTCCTGGCTGGAGCCGGGATGACCGTTCCTGGCGAGCTGGCGAAAGTCATCGGCTTGTCGCGTCCCGAAGCGGGACGGGGAAATCGAGCGCTCGTGGCGGAAGGCTGCGCGACCATGATCTCGCCGGGCACCTATCGACTTCGAACATTCGGCAAGAGCGCCGGAATGATCGCCGCCTCCGCGCTACAATCGGGCTCGTCAGCGCCCGCATGAACCGATTCGCACCGTTCCTGTTACTGCTCCTGGCCGGACCGCAGGGGTTCGGCGAGTCTCATCCCACCCTGCGAGTGCTCTCGTACAACATCCACCACGCCGAGGGCAACGATCGCCGTCTCGATGTCGCGCGTGTCGCGGCTGTCATCGACCGGCTGGAGCCGGACCTCGTCGCCCTTCAGGAGGTGGACATCGGCACCGAGCGCGCGGGCGGCGTCGATCAGTTGAGGGAGCTCGCGCGCCTGACGTCGATGCACGCGGAATTCGGCAAGACGATGTACTACGACGGCGGAAGCTACGGCGTCGCCGTGCTCTCGCGATGGCGGATTGCCGACGTGCACAACCAGCCGCTGCCCGGTACACCGGATCGTGAACCGCGCACCGCACTGAGCATCAACCTGAAAGCTGGCGAGCGCGGCCCGTCGCTGCAGTTCACGAGCACGCATTTCGATCAGGGACGCGAGTCGGACAATCGGATGGCTCAGGCCGGCGCACTCAATGACCTGCTCGCAAGCGGTGACGGCCCGTCGATTCTCGCCGGCGACATGAACGCGAGGCGCGACACCGATGTGATGCAGGCGATCGAGGGAATGTGGACCAACACGGCGATGGCCGATCCCATTCCGCCCGACGCGCTGGGCAGGCCGCGATCGCGCGGCGATCACGTGCTCGTGCGGCCCGCGTCGAGCTGGCGCGTGCTCGAGTGGAGGGTCATCGACGAGACGCTGACCTCAGATCACCGCCCGATCCTCGTCATCCTCGAATACCTCGGCAATCATTGAGATTTGCGAACGGGTGCATCGTCATGACCATCAGCCGCTCTCCCCTGTTGATTCCTGTGATGCTGCTGAGCGCCCTCGCAGTCGGTCGCGCGCAGCAACCAGCCATGGGGCTGCCCGTGCCGCCGCTTGGCGCTGGCCCCTACGTGTTCGACACGGCCGAACAGCAGAAGATTCGCGTGAGCGTCGTCACAAGAGGTCTCGCTCACCCGTGGGCGATCGCGTGGCTGCCGGATGGATCCATGCTGATCACCGAGCGGCCCGGCAGGCTTCGCGTCGTTCGCAACGGCGTCCTCGATCCGACGCCGATCACCGGAGTGCCGACGGTCAGGACCGACGGCAACGGCGGTCTCATGGACGTCGCGCTGCATCCGCGCTTCGCCGAGAACCATCTCGTCTACCTCACCTACACGAAGCCCGTCGAGAACGGCAAAGGCACGCCAACGCTCGCGCGTGGAAAGCTCGAAGGCAGCACGCTCACCGAGGTCCGCGATCTGATCGTGCCCGAGGCGTACGAAGGCAACTCCGGTCTGAACGGCCGCGTCGTCTTCGGACGCGACGGCATGGTGTACATGTCCACGGGCGGAAACGTCGGAAAGATCTCGCAGGACCCAATGAGCCTGCGCGGCAAGATCCTGCGGCTTCGCGACGACGGCTCAGTGCCTCCCGACAATCCGTTCGCGCGCCGCGCCGGCTATCGCCCTGAAATTTTCACGCTCGGGCATCGCAACACGCTCGGGCTCATCGTTCATCCGGAGACGGGCGCCATCTGGAACCACGAGAACGGTCCCAACGGGGGCGACGAAATCAACATCATCGTCGCGGGACGCAACTACGGCTGGCCGCTCGTGAGCTTCGGGCGCGACTACCCCGGGCCGCGGATTTCCGAGAATCCGACGCGCGAAGGGATGGAATCGCCGCTGCTGGTGTGGATTCCCTCGATCGCCGTCGCAGGCATGGCCGTGTACACAGGCGACCGGTTCCCGAGATGGAAGGGCAACGTCTTCGTCGGCGGGATGCGCACCGGCGAAATCCCAGGCACGGGCCACCTGGAACGGATCGTCTTCAATGCAAAAACGGAAGAAATGCGCCGCGAGTCGATGCTCATCGATCTCCGTCAGCGCATTCGAGAAGTTCGCCAGGGTCCGGACGGATTGATCTATCTGCTCACCGACGAAGACGACGGTGCGCTGCTGCGCATCGAGCCCGCTTCGTGATTGAAGCGGCGATCCGGTCGATCTATTTCGTCAACTTGCGCTTCTCTGCCGTCGCCCACGCGAGGTTGTTGCGAGCCAGCGGAAAGTCCGGCCTCAATCGCAATGCCTCCGTGGCCGCCTGAATCGCTTCGTCCCACTTCTGCATCGACGCGTACGCCGCCGCCACGTTGTTGTACGCCTCGGGAAAGTCCGGCTTGAGCGCAATCGCACGCGTCGCCGCTTCAAGGCTGCCCTGAAAATCGCCGGCTTGGTAGAGGCGAAGCGAAACGTTGACGAGGTCGTCGGGAGTGTCTTTGACAGTCATCCCGGACGGCAGCACCGGAAGGACCGCCTCGGCCTGCTGATTCAGATACCGGTCGACCTGTGGATCTCCAGGCAGCATGACGAGCGTCTCGGCGGCCAGCGCTTTCAGCTCCGCGGTCCGGCCCGCTTTTGCATAGGTCTCGAGGAGCAGATATCTCGCGGCGGCATCTCCGGGACTGAGCGCGATGGCTCGCTGAAGGTGCGGAATTGCTTCGGCCGATCGTCCGCGCTCGACGAGCCAGCGGCCGTAGAAGAAGTGTGGTGTCGGTTCATCCGGGCCGAGTTGCAGGGCCCGCGCAAAGTACGACTCGGCCACCGCGGGCTGACCAAGACGGTCGGTCACGATACCCAGGTTGATGTGGAGCGCAGCGTAGTTCGGGTTGTACACGAGCGCGCGCTCGAAAAGCCCTTTGGCTTCTGCGAACTTCGCCTGAGCCATCAGCGTCACGCCGTAGTTCATCAGGCCGCGGCCGTTTGCCGGACTCTTCTCCGAGACGTCGCGCCAGAGGCTTTCCTCGGTGAGCCACACCTTGTTGCGTTCGTAGGTCCCCACGGCGTTGCCGCTGATCGCCACGAGCGCCAGCACGACCGCAGCAGACGTGGCGACCGGGATCATCCGCGGGCGACGTTCCGACCAGCGCCCGACGAGCTGCGCGAAACCCCAGACGACGGCAAGCGTGAGCCCGATGTACGGAAAGAAGACCCGATGCTCGTTCGAGACTTCAGCGAGCGGCACGATGCTGGACGTCGGCAGGAGCGCGAGTGCAAACCAGGCAAGGCCGAAGCACACAGGCCGCAGCGAAGGACGTTTCGACGTGAACCAGAGCACCCACAACAGGCTCACGATGAACGAGAGCCCGGCGATGACGCGGGTATCGTACCAATTCCCGATCAGCGTCCAGTCTGTGTCGGCTGTCAGTCCCGCAGGCAGAAAGAACAGCCGCCCGTAATGCAGCCAGACGAAGAACTGGGTCTGGAGGTAGTGAACGCGGTCGCCGCCGCCGTAATTCACCGTCGGCGCATCCATCGCCCCGATGCCAACGAACACGATCAGGCCCACGATGAACGCCGGCACGCTCTTCAGGATTGCGGCACGAAGGGCTGCCCAGGATCGGGAGGCGAGCACATCGGGAAGTGAAAGGCGCTGCTCGAACAGCATGACGTACACGAAGAACAGCGGCGCGAACATCACGGCAGGAGACTTCGCGAGGGCGCCGACGATCATCGGCAGGAGATAAAGATAGCTGCGGCGGCTTCTGGGCAGATAGAAGTACACGAGGAACGATCCGACCACGCCCAGTCCCGACAGCAGCTCGGAACGCGCGTGCATCAGGTTCAGCGTTTCCGTGTTGGTGGTGTGCACCGCGTAGAGCGTCGCCGCAGGCAGCGCAACCCAGCGGGTCCACCAGTGCTCCTCCGCCAGGTTCATCAACCTGAGATACAGAAAGAAAACCGCCACTCCCAGGAGCACGAACATCGTGATCTGCGACACATGGAACTGGCGCAGCTTCAAGCCGCCCGCCAGCCAGTAGTCCAGCGCCAGGCTCGTCGTCACGAGCGGTCGATAGACCGCGTTCGCCGGCAGACTGTTTCCCGTTGACGCATCGTGGAAAAACAGCGGGATGTTCAGGCTGCGAATGTAGAGATTCCCTTCGACCACGTACTTGTCGTCGAAGTGGAGCGCATTTTCAAGCGAGTTGGAGTAGGCCGAGACGAGGATGACGACAGCGACGACGCAGGCGCCGGAGAATGCCCACGCGTAGCGCCCCTTCCCCGCCATCAGCGGTACCGTTTCGGCTCGTTGCCGATGTCGAGGACGATGGCCTGCAGGAGCAACTGGAAGCCCAGCACGATCGGCAGCATTCCGACGATCACCGTACCCTTACTTGCCACCATCTGCAGGCGGGCCGACTGAATCCAATGGTACGCCGACCAGACGATCCCAAACGCCAGAGACGGCACTCCGGCCAGCAGCAGGACCGACACGACGTTGAAGTCCCGCATGAAATAGCTGAGGAGCACGCGCTTCACCGAGCGTCCGACCAGACGCGGCGCGAAATCGCCCAGCGCGGCCATCGGGCTGAGCGAGCTCGTTTCGCCGGCGTAGACCGGTTTCATCGGAATGTCCTGCAGCACCGCCCTCGCGAAGTATGCCTCGCAGAGCAGGCTGATCTCGAAGAAGTACCGGTCGGCCAGCCGGCCGGGATTCACGCGTTCGAGCATCTGGGATCGAAGCGCGACGTAGCCGTTTGTCGGATCGAACGCGTGCCAGTACCCCGATGCCGCCTTGACCAGGAACGACAGCGTGAGGTTGCCGACACGGCGCACGAACGGCATCTGGCGAATCACGGAAAGATCATCGAACCGGTTGCCCTTTGTGAAGTCGGCGTGACCGAGCGCGATCGGCTCCACGAACTGCGGGATCAGCGCCGGATCCATCTGGCCGTCGCCGTCGACCTTGACGATGATCTCGGCGCCGAGCTCCAACGCCCGTTGAAGACCGGTCTTCACGGCGCCGCCGACACCACGGTTCACGTCGTGGCGAAGGACGATCAGACGCGGCTCTGATATTTTTGCCAGCACGTCCTGGAGCGAATCCGGCGAGGCGTCGTCGACCACGATGATGTGTCTCACCTCGGGCGGGACGCGAGCGATCACACCGGCGACGTGCGGGGCGACACGATACGCGGGAATCACGACAGCGATCGTGGGTCCGGGCTGTGCGCTCATGCGGCGGAGGACATCG
>Ga0137452_1000654_pt1 | contig 10425 bp, 15 predicted proteins | sample EasRivERMGT513_2_FD_102312 | JGI IMG/M metagenome (GOLD analysis project Ga0137452, IMG submission 102312) | Soil microbial communities from meander-bound floodplain in the East River, Colorado, USA - East River MetaG ERMGT513_2 | ecosystem: Environmental > Terrestrial > Soil > Floodplain ...
GCCGCCGTACAGTTTGCCGGCCGCGCCCGTCGTCGTGGTTTTGGCAGAGTTCCCGCCCGCACCATACCCGAGGCCGCTCGATCCGCCGCGCCCGCCGGCCGCTTGCGCCGCCGCCACCGCCAAGCCGTGCTCACCCGGTTCGCCGGCCACCGTTAGATCGCCCGTGCCGCCCGTCCCGCCGATACCCCCGAGCCCGCCGATTTCTGCCGCGCCAGACACGGTATCCGACCCACCGCCAGATCCGCCGACGGCCACAACAGTCGTGCTATCGAAGGTTGTGTTATTGCCGACACTGCCATCGTTCGCGCCGGCGGATCCACCGTTGCCGCCGGCCCCGACGACACACGCGTAACTCGCGGCCGGCGACACAATCATCTTCTCGGCGTACTCACCGCCGCCGCCGCCGCCGCCGCCCGCACCGTTGGTCGCCGCGTCGAGTGTGGCGCCGCCGCCAGCGCCAGCGCCGAGGGCCTTCACGATGATCATCCGCACGCCGACGGGCGTGTTGTACGTCGTCGTCCCTTGCTGAATGACCGTCTTCGAGACGAGCTGATAGCCTGGGCCTGAGCCGGTGACGATCAAGCCGGTCGCGTCGTACTCCGTGATCACAGCGTCACCTCATCTCCACTGATAATCACGTTCACTTTCGACGCGGTGCCCGCGACGCCCGCGATCGTTTCCCCCGCGCCCATCGAAAACACCGTGTCGTCGATCCGCATCTTGCCCGCGCCGATCGACCCGCTCGGGGGCGTCATCAGAAACGGCGCCGTGGTGCCGTTGCGATAGAGCGCGTACGTGTAGGCGTTACTGGCGTCGGAGTTGACGATCCGCACTTCACGAATGATCCACGACTTACCACTCGGCACCGTGCCGCCGGTGAGCGTGGCCGCCGCGTTCGGCAATTGCACCTGAATGAGTGTTTTGTAGACGTTGGTTTCCGGCATGGCTTACCGCGTCCCTCCGTACTGCGCGATCCAGGACCGCTTCCAGGCGGCGCGCCCAATATGCTTCCCCGGGCCGCGGAGTGCGCCAATCGCGCCGATGTAAGCGATCCAGCCCGTCAAGGCATCCGTGGAGGTCAGGCTGTACGTCGAGGCGCTCGTCACAATCTGCGTGCACAGATCGATCCGTTCGTTGTTCCCGACGCCCGCTTCACTCGTCCATCCCGCGCCCAACGTTGGGACCGCGCCCCCGACGTTGCTGATGTAGCCGACGAGCAATGCATCCGGATACCCAGTGGTAATCGACCCGCTATCCGCCGTTGTCCCTGTGCCCGATCCTTTATTGCCCGCCGGCCCCGGCGTGAGTTTCTGTAGGGACGCGATCAGCCAGGCCGGGATTTCTGCGATGACCACCGTGTTCGCGGTCTTCCCAAGCGTCACCGTCGGTGTGCCGGCTAGCGATCGTTCGAGCACCCAGAGATCGGTGTGCTCGCTATTGCCCCCAGTCGTCGGCGTGCTAATGCGTGTCCAGGCCCCATTCACCCCATCGGACATGCCGGTCGAATCGGTGCCCCCATTACAACAGCACGCCAACACACTGCCGGCGAGCACGGCGCTGTTAAAGGCCAGCGTCGTCCCGCTCGTCGCCGTGCGTGTCTGTCGCGAGACCGACGGCATGGTGTCTTACGTGATCGTCATGACGGTGGCGCCAAAATCGACCGTAAACGTCTCCGACGCCAGCACGCTGATCGAGCTGCCGTAATCCCAGTACTGAATCAGTGGATCGGCCGGCGATGATGGCGTCGTGTTGTAGAGCACCACGTACCGAAACGGCCCGAAGCCGCCGCCGGATCCGGTGAACACCACATCCACGCCCGTCACCGAGACTGTGCCGCCAGATCGCGTGCCGTCGTTTTGTGTGTCCTCGCCGCCGGTCGTGTAGCCGCCGCCGTTGGCCACCTGCGTCACATCCGCCAGCACTTCATGTGTGGCGACGTTCGGTGCGGAGTTCGTGAGGACGACCCGGAGTTCGTGCGTCGTCCCGAACAGGTCGTGAATTTGATTGGCGAGGTCTTCGACGAAATTCTCGTACTTGACGGCCGACGCCATGAGATCCCCCAGACGCCCTGAGGGGATGGCGGGCGCTTCGTCGTGAAGTTAGATCCTGGGGGATGAAGTCAGGACGCTGAAGTCTAACACGGGCGCCCGATCTTGCCCGGCACGGCGCTGAAATCCGCCGGTTCGGCCATCAGCCGATAGTTCGCCTTCACCGTCGATTCTTGCGCTAAGAGTCTCGCGCGTGGCCCGAACACTTTCGGGATGAATACGCCGCCGATCTCCATGCGGACTTGCTCTTGGATGTACGGCTCATCGGCGTCCTTGCCGTCCGTCCGCATCGTGATTTCACAGAGCGTCGTCGCGCCAGGACGCAGGATCGTCTTGATGTGCGCCGCGCCCTTGCGTTCATGGAAGATGCGCGGGAACTCCCGTTCCACGTAGGGGGCGATCTGCTGCCAGGTCAGTTGGAACAGCGGGTCCATCTCGATGATGAACTTCCAGTGCGAGATGAAGGTTTTCATGCGGTCCGCCTGATACCCGTGGCCCTCGCCGCGAACGCCGCGTCCTCCACCAGCGACGGATCCACCCGCTGCCCCGTGTTGATGAACTGCGCCATCGACGCCGGCGCCGGTACCCACAAATGCCGGCAGTTCGGCCCGCCACGTCGCAGGAACGTGTTGGGTGTGATGCCGTTGTCCATCGTGTCAATGCGGTCCTTCGTCCAGACCGTGCCCACGAGCTTGAGGCAGAACGGCCGGATGCGTTCGTCAATCGGCCCGAGGTAGACGTAGGCCGAGGTCGGGGACGTGTCCGTCGTCACGAGCGCCTGCGTGAAGCTCATCAGCGCCGTGTCGTAGGTCGAGCGCGAGTAGGTCAGATACGTGTTCAGTGCTTCGTCCATCTCGGCGAGCACTTCGGCCGCAGACTGCGCCATCGCTTGCCCGCGCTGCGCGATGCCGTAGACGTCTTGGATCACGCGGTCGAGCTTGTCGGCTAAGTCCTGCTCAAGCAGCCGCGCGACGGCGCGCACGCGATCCGCATTCCGCTGGCCGCCGGTGCCGGTGACTTGCAGGATCGTGGCGGCGCGGTCGGACATCTGCGCGAAGGACGCGATGGCGCGGGCATTGATGGCAAGGAAGGCATCGAGCGCACGGGCGGTGCCGGTCGCCGTGAACGACGGCCGACGCAGGAGTTGCCCCTTGTCGCCCGTGCGTGCATCGATGAGCGTGTTGAGCTTGCGACGTGCGTCACTCGCCCCGCGTGTGAGCTGGCCGCGGAAGGCTTCGCCCGCCGCGTCGACTTGGCGATCGAGGCCGCGCAGAAGTTGCTGTAGCTTGGCGAGTTGGAAGTCAGGCATTGTAGGGGAGATTGCCGCCTATTTTACCGGGCTTCATTTGCTCGATTAAGTGTTGCGGCAGTTGGATTGAATGGCACATGACGCCGTTCCACTTCGGCTCGTCCTTCGTCATCTGCCACACAGCGCCGTCATGAAATCCGCGCACGTACTCGTCCCGTTTGGCGCGTAGGCCGTGCTTACGTCCAAGCCTGTAGATCAACAGCGCCGAGAGTCCAAGCGCCAATCCGACAACAAAGGGGATGATTGTCATGGTCTCCTAGTCCGCACTCGGCGGGATCGGCGTCGTGCTCCCGCCGCCTCCCTCAATCCCGGCTTCCGCGCCCTGCTTCGTCAGTTCCGCCATCACGAGCGCCTCGTCCTGCGACCGCGTCACTTCCGCGTCGATTTCCTTCCCAATGACGGCCATCTGCGTGTCATCGGCGCCAGGAATGATTAACGGCACGGCTTGCTTCCGGTGCATCGCTTCGAACGTCGTCCCGAAGCCGAGGCCCTTCGTCTGCCGGATTTCTTCGAGCTTGTCCAAGGCGGAATCGACGAAGTAGTCATCGGGATACGCACAGCGCAATCCGGATTTTTCGAACTCGGCGATCCCGCGCTCCCGGCCGAACTGCGACATGAGCCACAGCCGCGCCAGCCCGTACTCAAACGCTTCGGCTTCGTCGCCCAGCCCGGCCAACACGCGATTCAGGTCCATCGCCTTGATGCGCCGTGAGGCCGCCGCTTCTGCTTCGTGCGAGTCGCCCTCCCAGCCGAGGCCCACCGCCTTGAACATCTTGCGTTCGATGCGATCGGCCACTTGGATGTACTGCGCGATAGGGCCGTCCGGGGGCGCGATGAACTCGGCGCCAGACCGGTGGAATACGAGTTTGTCCGTGCCTGAATGCTCCCCGAGGATCGAGCGCGCATCTGTGACAGGCTGGGTCTCACCCAGTCCAATCGCCAGCATGGAGAACGTCTGCGAGCGCATCAACTCACGCATCTCCGACCCAATGTTCGCGTGGTCGGCGTAGATCCGCGGGTCACCGAGCAGGGACCGGCCAATCAGCGGAATCCGCGCGCGCCGGCGCGAGTAGAACACGAGCACCGGCGGCTCCCCGATCTGCGTGGGCACGCGACTGATCGGCTCGCCGCTGCGGTTGTAGACCGTCAGGCCCTCCGCGCTCCACCGTCGGATCTCGTAGTCCTCTGGGGCATCGGCGTTGTCGGCTGCCGCGCTCAGGCTGATCTCCGACACGTTCGCCTCACGCGCCGGCTGCAACAGCGACTCGCGCGGGACCGATTCGAGCAGTTTGATTTCCTTCAGCCGGCCGGACGCGTCGAGGATCCAGTCCGGGGCATCAAGGGGCGTGTAGCGCCGGAGCACCAACGGGCCGAGGTCGGCCGCCGTCTGCGCCTCCGCGTTCGACGCGCCGCGCTCCAGCGTGACAAAGACATGGCCATACACGCCCGCGATACGCCCGGTCTGCTTCATCCACGTATCGAGGTCGGTGCCGTTGCCGTCCACATCGTCTGAGGACCAGTCGAGGTACTGCTTGACGGCCGTGGAGATGCCCGCGCTTTCGGGCGGTTCACGATCCGGTATCTGCTGGTACTGGTGATCGACGATGCAGTTGAGCAGTTCCGCGGCGATGTTGTCGTACGAGAACAGTTCTTTTCGGCGCAGGAACTTCTCGGTGAAGCCTTGCCGTTGCGGGCGGCCGTCGGCGCCAAGGATGAACTCGTTGGTCTTGGGGTCTTTCGCGTAGTTAACTTCGCGCGGGTAGGGGACGAGGACCGAGCCGTCGAGGAATGGCCCGTCGCCTTCATACACGTAGCCGAGGAGCCGCCAGGTGTTGAGCCAGGCGGTGTAGCGGGGATGGGTGGACTTGGCGATGTTCGCCGTGCTCGTCGTCGCCGTCGCCGCGCGTGGCATTCGTGGACTCCCGTGACGTGAATCAGCGTGAGTGTAGCACGCTAGGCTTTCACGACCTGGCTCCACGTGAAAATTACGATTCGTCGATTTTGCTCAGTGTTTTGATGCGAGCATCCGCCTAAAAGGCGATGCTCCAACTACCCGAAGAATTGGGCCGAGAACGGAATCCGCTGATCGGCTTGCCGCAGATGTTCGACCGCCAGCGCCAGCGCGCACACGCAATCGTCGTGTAACCCTTCCGGCGCCGAGTACGAGACGTACGTTGGCTTCACCACGTATTCGAAGCTCTCCAGCTCAGCTTTGATCGGCCCGGCATGGAAGCGCACCAATTGCCGGTGAATGGCGACCGCCAACCCTTCCATGAGCTGTTGCTTGGACGTCGATGAGAACTTGTAGCCCTCGACACGCCCGTTGGGCCGTGACCGGACCTGCAGCCCTTCGAGAATTGGATCACCGACCCCCGTCGAGTCCACCAGCGTGGGCACATCGCCAATCACCCGGACAATCGCGTCCATCGTTGCTTCCCACGGCTTCTGGAAGCGCTCGTAGTAGCAGACACGGCCATCGGCGTCGAGCCCGATGATCACCGTCCAGTCGACGGACTTCGCGAGGTCGATCCCGAACACGACGGGCGGCTTCAGGCTCAGGCCGTCGACCACGCATCGCGCAATCGCCTCAATGCCGAACGGGTTCCCGCCGTCGTCGGACGGTTCGGCGAGATACAACTCACGGAAGACACGCTCCGGGAGTAGCGCCTTCGCGTTCTCGATTTCATCGAGCGCCAACACGCCGGCCGCGACGGCGTCGTACGCCGTGAGCTTCGCGTAGTGCATGTCCTTCGCGCCGGCTTCAGCTTTCCGGGCCAACTGATACATCCAGTTGTGCCGGCCTTTGACGTTGCCGATGATGCGAATCGGGCCGCGGGTGGCCGTGAGCGTCGACCGGACGGCGTGCCAGGCGTCCTGCTTCACGCGGGTGGCTTCGTCAATCACGGCCGCGAATACGTCGTCGCCGTAGAGGGAATCCGGCTTATCAGCACCCTTGAACCAGATAGTGACTTCGTTTCCCAACTGCAGCGTGGAACTCGTTTCGTTGGCGTGGTAGAAGTCACGCGGGATCGCCATCTTGAGACGTCGGAACATGATCCGAGACGTGTCCAGAATAGGCGCCACCCACCACACGGATCGGCCGGGCTTCTGAAACAGTGCCTGTTCGAACAGCCAAGCCATGCACCCGGCACTCTTGCCAGACTTTGTCGAGGCTTCGCAAATCCCGAAGCGTTCGGCACAGAAAATCGCGTCGAACTGTTTCGTGTAAAGGTGCGGCCGCTCGTACTCGATCTCACGCATCGCTATTAGGCGAGTCGAGCTTCAGCGTGAAGCGCAACGGGCCAGCGTCCGGACCTTCAAGTACATGCGTTTCTTTCGGCTTCCCGTAGGCGTAGTGCCAGATCATCGTTTCGACCTGGGGCGGAATGTCCCCGGTGCGCCAGCGCTGCTTAAAGTTCTTCTTGTAGTCCTGATCGGCGATGAGTTTGCGCGCGAGTTCCCGGACTTCCGTCGTCGCCTTATTGGGCACACCGAGCCTGCGGCCTTTGCCGGCGTTGGGCGGGATGCGACGTGTCGGCGCGGGGTCAGCCACAGTAGAATCGCTCTTGAGTGCTATGAGCACGATACGCCGCTTAAGTGGAAAGCACCAAATCTTTCCCCCCGTGGCGGCAAGTCGTTGAGCCCATGCGCGTCCCTGATGGGCGCTGGCCCTCCTAAGGCGGGGGTCGACCGTTCGAATCGGTCCGGGCGCACCACGTTTTTCCGGCCAATCTCGCGGGTTGACGTGTGCGCACGTCCTGATATCGGCTAGTGTGTCACGTGGAACACCGTCGCAAAAAGGCTCAATGAATCTCAGGATCGCGGGTGGCGCTTCCCCCAAACGTTTCCACTACGGCTTTCGAATGGGCTGATCGCACGTCATCTTCCGCGGCGCCGGCGTAGATCGACGACGTGTCCCAGGAGGCGTGCTGCAGGAGTTGACTGACGGCGGCGCGCGATTTCGTCGCCCGGTAGATGAAGGCCCCGAAGGCATGCCGGCTGTCATACGGCCGGGCATGCACGATGCCCGCTTTCTTGGCCGCGCGCTGCCAGGCTTTTCTCAGGGAGTGCTGCGAGAACGGCCCGTAGAGTTGTTTCTGATGAAAGTCGGTGAACGCCGCGACGGCTTCCGGCACCAAGTCCACCCAGATGTCCTGCGCGCCGTGGCCCTTCGCTCGAGCGGGAAGGTGCAAGCGCTTGCCGGCGAGGTCCACATCGTCTGGCGTGAGCTGGCCGAGTTGTTTCGGCGTGATCTGACAGAAACTCAGGCACCGGATGCGAATCTTCGTGGGGGAGTAGGGCAGCCGCTTCGCGCCTTTCTTGGGGGCGGTGCCGCGATCAGACAAGGCCGCAATGATCTTCCTGAGGTCGTCATGCGTGAGGGTCCGTTGACGGCGTGCGGGTTCTCTGAGTTCGGGCACGTCTCTGACCGGATTGTGCGCTTGCGACCCATCGAGCACGCGGTAGAGATTCGACAAGGCCCGGAGACGCTTGTTGATGGTGGCCGGCGAGACCGGGACCGGCTTCGTCCGCTTCTGTGTCGGGTGCGTGGCGCGTGGCGTCGTCATCCACTGGTCCCGCTGGGCGCGAATGTCCGCACTCGTGATGCTGTCGCGTGCCCGTGTCTTGAACACCTGGACCCACAGGCCAATCTCGCGCTGGCGACTCGCGTAGTCCGCTAGGCCCACCACGGCGGCCAGATACCGCTTGGCGTCGCCTTCGAACGTGCCCCGTGAGGCTCGAGGTTTGCGCGCTACGCGGGAGGCGGCTTTCGTGTCCTCCCGCCAGCGCTGCATGACCGCCGGCGACGTGCCCTTCGGGTAGTAGTTGCAGACGCGGCCTTGCGTGCCGCGCGAGACGACCGCCCGGTAGCCTGAGCCGTGTTTCTCAATCCCGCGCCACTTCGGATCCCGTGTCATTGATCTGGAGGGCGATAGAGACACGCGCCGAGCAGCCCGCCGACCGCGACCGAGAACATGATCGACATGAACGCCTCAGACGAGGCGTCGATCACTTCCGCGCCGCGGCGTTGGTCCGCCGTCATCGTGGCAAGTTCGCGCGAGGTGGACGTCGGCATGATGCCGCAGCCGGCGCCGAGCACCAAGCCGCCAATCGCCACGGCGAGGTACGCGCCACGAAACCCGATCCGTCGGAACGCCATGACGGGCAGGCCGACCAGCGCGCCGAGCGCGATCACCATCACGACGAGTGCACCCATGCCGACATCACCTCAACAAGTTATCGACGACCTTTTCCAGAAACGCGGCCGTGTGGGGCTGGTCCCGTATCAGCGTCTCGATTTTGACTAAGAGCGCCACCGAGCTTGATGATGTCGCTGGCGTGGGCGGCAATCGCGCCGAGCACCTGTGCATTCTCGGCTTGGACGGATTCACGTACGCGAGCTTCAATCGCGGGAACGTCAATGGCGACCTCCTCAGCAGGCTGCGCCGTTTTTAGACGCCGCGTCTGACGCATGAGGTCATCGTATTTACCGTGAATCCCCCTGACCAGTTCCTCGAGCGACACCCCCAACGCCACCGCTAAGGCGAGCGCTTTGTCAAGGCGAATGCTCTTGTACCGGTTGTTTTCCAGGTCCGCCGCGTAAGTCGAGCCCTCGAACCGTCCCAGTCGCTTGTTGATCTCGCGCCGCGACAGGCCCGCCCGTTCCCGTAGCCGCGTGATGTTCGTGCCTAACGTGACCGCCACGGCCGGAGAATAGCGCGCTAAGCCCTGACGGCTCAACTCTTTACGGGAATGCACGTTAGCGCTATGAGAATCAGTTGACACGTTACGTGTTCCGATCTATCGTGTGTTCACGTTATCGTATGCATACAGCGATAGCGCACACACGCTTATGACCCTGAGAGCAGTTCGCGAAACGCTCGGTCTCACACAGTCCGAACTCGACCGCCGCGCCGGCCAGCCACGGGGCACCGTGTTCGCGCTCGAGACCGGCCGTAACCAGAACCCATCACTGGCCATCGCCGTGGCCGTCACCCAAGCCTTGCAGCGGGCGGGCGCGAAAGGCATCACGGCAGAAGCCTTGTTCGTCCCGGACGGTCAGGTCGCCCCATGAACGCCCGCCTGATGGAGCAGTTGACGCAAGCGGCGGCGCCGCCGGCGCATCGCGGCCATCGACCGCTCCAGCGAGCGCATCGCCTTCCTGATCTCGATCGTCGGGGACTCTGCGTCCAATGCGGCCGGCCCGTGGACCGTCACTTCCAGCGTGGGTCCAATGGTTCGGATCGTTTTCGGGACTGCGGGGAATTGGCGCGGACGATGGGAGCGCTCTGACATGGGACGGCATGTTGACGCGCGGCTGCAGCACATCCAAGGAAAACCGCTTGCGATGCACGGCGAAACCGTCCGCAAGGAATTTGCGGGCGACGCCGAGCGTTTCGTCGCGGCCTTGTTCGATGACGCGCTCCGACACGCCAAGTTGACGCCGCAGCAAGTCATCAGCCGCCTCGGCTACGCCCATCAGAGTGCGGTGACGCGCTGGACGACGGGCACCGATATTCCACCGTTCCTCGTGAAGTTCCTGACGGACAAGCGGCTACGCCGAGCCTTCATGGTGGCACTTGCCGACGTGCCCGGCGACACCATCCGCGCCAGAACCGTCATCGACGTGCCGCATGACGACTGCGACGAGGCTGCGTCATGAGCGAGGCCGGCCTGATGAATGCCCGCGAAGTCTGGGAACGCCTGGGGATCTCACGCGCGACGTTTTTTCGTCGGCGGAAGCAGTTCGGGCACCTGCTGGTCACGCGGCCCGTGGGGCATCGGTGCTATTCGCGGGCCAAGGTGGAGCAGTTCGTCGCTGGCGAGAGCACGGTACTTCTCGGACGGCGGCGGGCGTGATGGCCCTACTCGTGGTGGCGAGCGTCGTGGCGAGTGTCCTCGCGGGGTTCTTCGTGGCGTGCCTGATGCGAGAAGCACCGTCCGCCAGTCGCCCGCCGCTCAGACCGTACCGCGAGGCGGCGGAGATCGACGCGCTGGAAGCGCTCTACGCCCTACCGTCGCGCGACGCGGTGCGCAAGTGATCACGGTGGCCGGGGTGTTGGCGAA
>Ga0137452_1000655_pt1 | contig 10420 bp, 10 predicted proteins | sample EasRivERMGT513_2_FD_102312 | JGI IMG/M metagenome (GOLD analysis project Ga0137452, IMG submission 102312) | Soil microbial communities from meander-bound floodplain in the East River, Colorado, USA - East River MetaG ERMGT513_2 | ecosystem: Environmental > Terrestrial > Soil > Floodplain ...
CGATATGCGTGGGCCGCGAAGTGGTACACCTGGAATGCCGCCCGGCGGATCACCGGCAACGGTTTCAACGGTGAGGCCGGACTCACCACTTTGAACTACTGGTCTTTCTGGTTCGGCGGCGGCTACAGCCTAAAAGCGCAGGATGACCGGCTCACCCGCGGCGGCCCGGCGGCGGTCAATACCAGAGGCGGCTTCATCGGGACCGGCGTGAACAGCGACAGCCGGAAACGGGTCTCGATGAATTCGAACTTCAACTACAACTCGAACAGGGCCGGCGGATGGGGGGTCAATTACAACTTCGGCGTCAACTTCAAGCCGCTGTCATCGCTCACGGTATCCACGGGCCCGAGCATCAATCGTTCGCGCGGCATCGCTCAGTACGTGAGATCAGTTACCGACGCGACGGCCACCCAGACCTACGGCGGCCGGTACGTCTTCGCGGACATCGACCAGTTCCAGGTCTCGATGCAGACCCGCGTCAACTGGATCCTCAGTCCGAAAATGTCGTTGCAGGTGTACGCGCAGCCGCTGGTTTCCGTCGGCGACTACTGGGACTTCAAGGAACTCGCACAACCGAACACGTTTTCATTTCTTCGATACGGAAATGAAATAGGCGACATCTCCACCGATCTCGCCTCCACCTCGGCCCGGCAGTATCGCGTCGATCCCGACGGCGCCGGGCCGGCATCGCCATTCACGTTCGGCGATCCCGACTTCAACTTCAAATCTCTTCGCATCAACGCCATCTTCCGCTGGGAATGGCGGCTCGGCTCGACGCTCTACTTCGTCTGGACGGAAAACCGCCAGGACAACTCGAATTCCGGGCAGTTCTCGACGCGACGCGATGTCGGGAAACTCTTTACCGCAAAACCCAACGACATTTTTCTGGTCCGTCTCGCGTACTGGTTTTCGAGATAGAACCGCATCAGGGCAAGCCGACTTTCCGATAGATTTCCTTGAAAAACGCAGGATCAGACGGGTCTCTGAATACCGCGGAGAACCTCATATAGATCAGAAATCCGCTGCGTTCTTCAAAACTTGCCCGCATGCACTTCTTCCAGTTTTCAGGATCGTTCAGGCCCAGGTGCAAAACAGCGAGTGAAAACGACGAGACGTACGTCGTTTTGGCAATCTCCAGCAACTCGTCGAGGATTCGGACCGCTTCGGGCCGGCGGCCTGTGCGCGCCAGCAACGATCCGCGCAACGCCAGATAGTGAGGGTAGCGAACGAGCGAGATCGCTTTTTCGATCGCAGCCAGAGCCTCGTCAAGCTGGTCCATTGCGTCATGGATCAACGAAAGATAGAAATGCGCGGGATGATAGTGCCGATCGAGTTCGAAAGCTTTTTCGATCGCGGCCCTGGCTTCGTCGTATCTGCCCGCGAAAAACAAGCTGAAGCCCAGATGAGCGGCAGCGTTCACGGAAAGCGGATCCGATTCCGTTGCACGCCGCATTTCCACAACTCCTTCCTCCGTTCGCCCGAGAATGCTGAGAAGGATGGAATGCAAATAATGCCCATTCGCGATGTCTGGCGCCAACTGAAAGGCCCGCTGGAATGCGCGTTCAGAAGCCGTCCAGTCCCAGTCGTAGAAGAGGTGGCAAGTCGCCAGTGAGACGTACGCCTCAGCGAGAGAGTCATCCAGAGACAATGCTTTTTGGGCGGCCGTCTTCGCGCGTGGAAACGCATCCGACGGCTTCATGACTCCGTATGGGCCGATCGCGAGGAACTCATACGCGTCGGCGATGCCCGCATAGGCGAGCGCGTAACCCGGATCCTGCTCGATAGCCTGCTGATAAAACTCGATCGCCTTCCTGAGATTGTCCGGCGTGCGTTTGGCCCAGTAGAAACGGCCTTTCAGATAGAGGCGGTACGCTTCGGTATTTTGCGTCTGCCTGGCCGCGCGCTTCTTCGGTTCGCCGGCGAGTTTCAGTTTCAAAGCCTGCAGCACTTCATCGGCGATCTCGTCCTGAAGCGCCAGGATATCGGCGGCCTTCTTTGAGTACTGTTGCGCCCACACCTGCGCATCTTTCTCGACGTCCACGAGGCCCATCTTGACCACGAGCGTGTCGCCTCGCAGCAGAACCTTTCCGGTCAGAACCGCCTGCACATTGAGTTCACGCGCGACCTGTTGAGGATCGACATCCGCGCCGCGATATCGGAACGACTTCTGCTGCTGTGCCAGCCGCAGCTTTGGAAGCTGTGAGAAGCTGCCGATCAGGCTCTCCGCAATACCTTCGCTGAGATATTCCGCATCGGCATCGCCGCTCAGATTCACGAGAGGCAGCACCGCCAGCGATTCGATTCCTTTTCGCGCTCGGGCCGGTTTTTGCGCCGGAGCAGCCGCGACGCGTCCGGTGTCGCTGTCGCGCTTCATGCGTTTGAGGTCGCCGAGCAGGTCCGCCGCGCTTTGATACCTCAGCGACCGGTCCTTTTCGAGCGCCTTGCGAATGATCCGCGTCAGTTCCGGATGGACACGATCGAGCGAAGCGGGAGAACGGTTCAGAATCGCGTCGAAGATGATTGCGGTCGTGTTGCCGGGAAACGCCAGTGCGCCCGTCGCCATTTCGTGCATGACGATGCCGAGCGCAAACAGATCCGTTCGCGCATCCACGTTCTCTCCACGCGCCTGCTCCGGCGACATATACGCGGCGGTGCCGAGAGCGGTGCCTGGACTCGTCAGATGGTCCGGATCCACTGTCTGCAGCGCTGACTCGGCCTCCGTCGCCGCATCTTCGCGCATCTTTGCGAGCCCGAAATCCAGAATCTTCGCCGTACCGCGATTGGTGATGAAGATATTTGCCGGCTTGATATCCCGATGAATGATGCCGGTTCCGTGCGCGGCGGCAAGCGCGTCCGCGACGCCGATTCCGATGTCGAGCAGTGTTTCAAGATCGAGGGGTTTGCCGTGAATGCGCGTTTTCAGCGTTTCGCCTTCGAGCAATTCCATCGCAATGAACGGAAGGCCTTCGTGCTCGCCGATATCATGGATCGTGCAAATGTGCGGATGATTGAGGGCGGAGGCCGATCGCGCTTCGCGCTGGAATCGTTCGAGCGCCTGGGGGTCTTTGACGAGTTCGTCCGGAAGAAACTTCAGCGCAACGAATCGGCCAAGGCGTGTGTCTTCGGCCTTGTAAACGACGCCCATGCCGCCGACGCCAAGTTTTTCCAGAACACGATAATGAGAGACAGTCTGGCCGATCAAAACCCGTGTATCTTACCGTCAGTTTACGAACGGGAGAATGTCGAAAATGCCTTTTGCAACGCTGCTACTTTTTATTGCAAGCATGGCAACACTGGGTTTCGCCGACTTTGCCACCAAACAGGCATCGGGGCGCATCAGCCCCGCACTCGGAACGTTGATTTATGCTTCATCCGCTATGACGGTTGCTTTGGTCTGGACGGTCTGGACACGCGCTCATGCGCCTCTTGTTGTCAGTCGCGCGGGAGTCGGCTGGGCCGTAGCAACGGGTCTGGCGTTTGGAACTTTCGCGGGACTTCTCTTCTTTCTGTTCTCCCACGGTGTGAACCTTTCGCTGGGTGCGCCGATCATCCGTTTGGGCGGCATTGCGTTCGCAGCTGTGCTGGGCATCATCGTCCTGAAGGAGCCGTTCAATCTGCAATCCCTCAGCGGCTTTGTGCTCGCAGCGCTGGGGATTGTCCTAATCGCGACGCGTTAACGCAATAGTGATCGCAACTGCTCCAGCACCAGCGGCCAGGTGGAGGACTTCGGCGCGCATGACTTTGAGCAACGGAACACCGATCAACGTCATCATGAACTGGCCGAGCAGCATCAAGCGCTGAAGTCACTCGACATCGGACCAGACGGCAAGCTCGTTCCCGCTCGGATCCGTGAAGTGAAATCGCCTGCCGCCGGGGAATGAGAAGACCGGCTTCACGATCTTTCCTCCCGCTGCCTCGATCTTCTTCTGAAGCGCAGCCAGGTCGGCCGTGTAAATGACCAGCAGCAGACCTTTGATTGGCGGGTTCCCTTCAGTCGTGAAACCGCCGCCGAGACGTCCATCGTGGAAGCTGGTGTAGCCGGGACCGTAGTCGACGAACTCCCAGCCAAACACGGTTCCGTAGAATTCCTTCGTTCTTGCGATGTCCTTGACAGGCATCTCAATGTAGTCGACTTGTTTTTCGGGTTTCGTTTCGCTCATGAAAGTGATTCTAGAGAGGACGCGGCAACAGGGATTGTAAATATCGGCCAGGAGTGAGGCCGGTGAATTCCTGGAACTCCCGAATGAAGTGGGCCTGGTCGAAGTAGCCACAGGCCGCAGCCAGTTCCGCCCAGTTGGGCCGGACCGATCTCGCAGCCGCTGCGCCGATCTGTTGCACAACGCGCCGAAATCGCACGATGCGACCCAGGTACTTCGGCGAAACGCCCGCATGCCCCAGGCACATCCGGCGCAGTTGGCGAGAGCTAATACCGGCTTCCGATGCCAGGCGGTCGACGGACATCTCGGGATCGGCAAGTTGATCGAGCACTCTCCGCGTCGGGTCGAGCGGTTCGAGCGGCCGCAAAAAGGTATCCATCACCCGTACCATTTCCTCGATATGCCTTGCGGTCGCGATCCCGTCGAAGAGGCGTCGACCGGCGGCACCGAGAACGTTTTCGAGCGGTTCCACTTTGTCGAGAAGCTGCGCGGCATCCGGAATAAACGCCGATGCCATACCCGGCCGAAACCGGACGCCGAAAAACGACTGACCTGCGGGAACATCGAAACGCTGCGGAATGGTCATCAGCCCCACGAGCTCCAGGGCGGCCGGTTCGCCATCGCGTGACGTGAAGAGAATGTCGACACAGCCATCGGGCAGGACCGCGTGCCCGCGCGTACCACGCTCGTCCTCGCGCGACCAGTAGCATTCGACGTATCGCGCGAGCCTAGGACTGACAGGTAATTCCCGGTACTCCGACATGCGACGATTTTATCTCTTCGACTTTTCGACGGCTTCCCGAATTGTACGGACGACCAGAGCAGGGTCCTCGAAGATGATCGTACCGTGGCTGCTGTTTTCAGGAATGACGATGAGCCGTCCTCCAGGAATCTTCTCTATCCATTCCGTGTGAGCTTTCAGCACGGCCGGCGCCGCCCGGAGTTGCGCTTTCCGGATGGCGTCAAGTTCCCGGGATTGGAACGGAATAAGGACGGCCATTCGGAGTGAAACAGAAACGCAGCAATACCATCCGGAACCGGACTCTCATGAGCCTGAGCAAGCGTCTCGGCGTGACAATCGATCTCGCCATCTGAGGTACACGCACCTCGATCCAAAGCTGGCCGATAGCCGCCCACGCTGTCCCAGTCGCGCTGTACTTTCTCTTGAGACGGATCGATGAGCACCATGCCGGTCACTTCATCGGAATACATTCCCGCAAATATTCGAACCAATGGCCCGCCGAATCCCGCGCCGACGAGTATGTAAGGCGGTGGCGCCTGGGCATTGCGCAAGGCCGTATGCAGCTCAACCGCGATATGGTGCCCATCGCGCGGGGGTATCGCTTTGTCCGACCGGCCGTGTCCCGTCATACGTCACCGCTCTGGCGAAGCGCCCCACCCAATATGGAAGCCCACCCCAGACATCCAACGAGCCGGTGAGACCTGTTTCAAATACGACGGTGGGGCCGGCGTTTCCAACGATCAGCATGCGCAGTCTCGTACCACCGGCATTGATACGTTGAAAACTCTGGCCTTCGGCAGCCAGCAGGAGAGCGAGCAGAGTGACAACCGAGGCGAAAACGGCAACAAGTCTGTTCATCGTCCGTGCCTGTTCTTTGCGAGTGATGAAGAAGCCCGCCCGATTCGGGCCAGAGGAATCGCCAGCAACGCACCGAGAACCATGATGCTGCGCAGACGGTAAATGTCGGTGGCTGGAAACAAACCGCGGCGTAACGCTTCCCACAGCAGCAACGCCACAGCAACAAGGCAGGCAGTGCTCACGAACCAGACGACCAGGTATTGTCCACAGCGTGCTGTTCGCGTCACTCCGTTTTAGCCACGTTATCGGAACGATAGCCAGACTCAGCATTCCTGTCACAAGAAGCGGCAATACCCATCCGAAGCGTCGCCATTCGAACCAGAACTGCGCTGCCGCAGGAGATCTGAAGCTTCTCCCGTTCCTTGACCCGGGATACGAAAGCAGTTCGATTGGAGGCTTTAACGAGGGGACATGTGAACCGCCTCCCGACCTCTGACGCGCCACATACGCCCACGAAATCACGAAGGCCATGACAGCAGCACTCGTGACCGCGAACATCAGCCCACTCTCCGAAAACGATCGCTGCCAGTTGAGATTCGGAACAAACATGACAACGATCCCGACGAGTCCCTGGACGAGCATTCGCATGGCACCGGTATTCGCAAAAGTCCACTGGATCGTCTGATAGAGGATCATGTACGTGGGGAACAGGATTGCAAACCACCAGGTCAGGTTTCCCGGCTCCCAGAACACCGCCTTCACCCATACCAGATAGATCAGTTCGACGGAAACGACGCCCAACACAACGGGAACAGCAACCAGCCGAAACGTGGACACGGGAAGGGTGAAGAGACGACGGGGAAAGCCGGTGCTGCCTGTGCCTGGATTCTCTTCCGTGTAATTGAAGATCGCGAGCAGGAAGATGAATACGGCGGCGCCCAGATTCATGTTCAGCATCGTGAGTCCTTCTCGGGCGCCGAACTTGAAGCGATTCCCCTGCATTGAGCGAAGACTATCAGGCAACGCGAGGTTAAAGATGCAGGTTGCCAGCGTGATTCCGATGACGGCAAGAATCGCATTGCGGTTCCTTACCCAGATGCCCCAGATCATGGCGTGCATTGGCGAAGTCACAGGATTCAGTCGCATGGCACTGTTTGCTCTATTAGTACACTATACATACACCAAACCCCGCCTCCGAGTTATATAATCCGGACCACTGTGGAGGCATGACATGAAGAGAATCGTCGTTCTGGGAGTTCTGGTCGCTCTCTGCGCGCTGTCGGTCGTGATCAAGGCGCAGCAACCTGCGGGCGGCGCCGCGCCGCAAACGGCGGCGAAAGTTATCGAAGTCGAAAAACTCAAAGACAACCTGTTCGTACTTCGGAGCGCTCCGGGTGGTCCGAATGGCGGCGGGAATACAGCCGTGTTCGTCACCAGCACCGGTGTCGTCGTGGTCGACACGAAAAACCCAGGATGGGGCCAGCCGATCCTCGACAAGATCAAGGAACTGACGACAAAACCGATCACGACGATCATCAACACGCACACCCACGGCGACCACGTCAGCGGAAACGTCGAATTCCCCGCGACGGTCGAAGTCATCGTGCACGAAAACACGAAGACCAACATGGGCAAGATGATCCCGAACAGCACCGCGGCGGATCAGACCGTCCCGAAACAAACCATATTCCAGCTCAACAACGGACGCGGCCTGCCGAAGCGGACGTTCAAAGACAAGATGACGATCTTCAAGGGACCGGATGAGATCGACCTCTTCTATTTCGGTCGCGGCCATACGAACGGCGACGCTTTCGTCGTCTTCCCTGCCCTGCGGATTGCGCATTTCGGCGACATCTTCTCCGGCAAAAACCTTCCGCTTCTCGACGCGAACAACGGAGGCAGCGCGTTGCTGATTGCAACGACACTGCAGAAGGCGCATGACTCGCTGCAGAACGTGGACACGATCATCAGCGGCCACAGCACCCAGATGACGAAGGCCGACCTTCGGGAATACATCGCCTTCAACCGCGAGTTTTTCATTGAAATGGACACTGCAAGGAAAGCCGGCAAGACGATCGACGATGTCGCAGCAAGCTGGAAAATCCCCGCGAAATACAAGGGCTATGCGGAGCCCGTGGCGGAGCGGCTGAAAAACAACGTCCGCCTGGCCTACACGGAATCGGAAAAAGGCGCGAGCAAGTAACGCTTAAGAACCGAGCAACTGTTGCAGCCGGCCGAGAAACGCGAGTTCCATTTCCTTGGCAGACATGCGGGGATCGTCCGCCCCGCGCTGATCGCGTTCGTCGCCGTGCATCATTCGAACTGTCTCATGAAAAAACGGCTTGCCTCCCCCAGTGGTCTCCACCTGCTGCCGCAGCGCTTCCTTCCAGACCGGAATCCTTGCGGCCAGATCTTCCAGGTTGGATGGCTTGCGTCCTTCCACCAGATCCAACAGGGCGAGCGTCTCGTTCAGGCTGTAGGTTCCCTGCCGGCACACCGTTTCGAGATAACGCACGAGAATCTCGTGCACTCCCGCATTCTCCCAGGCCGCGCGACGCGCGATCGCGTAAAGCATCGCACGGTCGTTCGTTGACGGAACGGAATCGATGACCTTCAGAAGCGGGTCCGGAATCGCACCTTCCAGACGAAGCCGATGCACGAATCTCTCGATGGTCACTTCACGAAGCTCCACCGTATGAGCCTGGCCGTCCGGGGTGATGAGCCGCGCGCGTGTTGGGCGGGCGACAAGTTCGCGAATCAACGCAGGCCATGCGTCACGCGGAACGGCTTCGCTCCCAAGAACGGCCGCAACAACGGCCTGGTCTGACAGCCTGGGCGTGAAGGCCGGCGAGAGGATCAGGTCGATCTCGTAGTCTTCGAGCAGCGGCAACTGCTCCAGCAGGAAGGCGCCGATCGCATCATGATCGACGGAATACGTGCCGCCGATGTAGTTGAGGACGCGCGACGACAACTCGCGCGGCCGTTCGAGTTCGGCGACTAAAGTTTCAACGAGTTTTGACACGAGAAGTAGTTTATCAGCGAACGGCCATGCGATCCGTGGTCTGGGCGGACGTGGCTTTCTTCTTCATGCTGTCGTTCACGTATGCGCCGATGAGCCACAAGGCGCATGCGCTGATCGCGATGATCGTGAACCAGCTTCCGTAGATACCGGTTGGAGACAGTGGCTCCGTCGCTTCATGCAGGAATTCGCTGTTCGGCAAAACACCGGCTTCAGAGAATTCGTGGAAGGAATAGATCGCAATCTGCACCATAAACATCAGAAGGAAGATCGACGTGACCTGGAAGAATCGCTTCACATTGATGAGGTGACCGAAATAGACCCACATCAGTGAGATCGCGGCCGCGCCAACTACACCCAGCACGACACCGGCGATCAGATTCGACTGCCCCTGGAGTTGGAGCAGCATCAGAACGGTCTCCATGCCTTCTCTGGTGATCATCACAACCGTGAACAAAAACACGCCCGCAAACGCCAGCCCCGAGGAGCGCTGGGAAATGCGGCTGAGCCTGCTCTCCATTTCCCGTTTCACCTGGGCTCCGGCTTTCCACATGTGGGCAACCAGCGAACCGACCATGATGATGGTGACCACGCCGAAGATCCCTTCCCACAACGCGCCGTTAACGCCTTTGTTCAGCATGTAGCCCATGCCGGCGCTCGCCAGCAGTGACGCGGCGATCCCCCAGTACGTGGCGGGGATCAGTTGCTGCTGTCCGATGCGGCGCAGGTAAGTAAGGATGACGGCGACCAGCAGGAAGGACTCGAATCCTTCCCGAAACACGACAACGAATGCCTGTAACATGGCTACAGACTAGTTGAAAACGATTCTCATTTTCAACAGGTTTGTGTTTATAGCGGGTTGTCCGGCATCGCGATCGCGCGCCACATGTGGGCGACCGGGCTGTTGTCGTTGCCGAGGCCTTCCTTGGGCTGCTTGAAATGCCTTCCGATGATCTCCATGAAGGGCTCGATATTCACCACGACGCCCGGCTCGAACGCATACAGATCGTTCACCGTCACCATGCGCGGCTCGTTATACCACTTGTGATTCTTCAGCATCTTGTAGTCGGCCTGGATGTGCGGCAACGGCAGATAGTCTTCTCCGAACAGGTTTCGATACAGGTCGGGATACTCGTAGCCGGCTTCCTTGTCATCGTAGAAACGCAGCGCCTGATGGTAACGGATCGCGAAGCTGACCTTTTCCGGAACATACGGCGCGTAAAGTTGAGCTCCCCAATATCCGTGATCGGTCTTGATCAACGCATGGACAGTGTCGTGCAACAGGCAAGCCAGAATGACTTCTTCGCTCATGCCCGTCTTTTTCGCGCGATTGGCGCTCTGAAGCACGTGATTGCCGGTGCGGTCCATCCGCAGTTTGAAGAAATCCAGAAACGTAGGCCTGGCAGGCATCGGCTGAAGCTGGGCCACTTTCCCGTCTGCTGCCGTGTTCAGGAAGAGGTTACCGACGCCTCTCCGGTAACTACGCGTCGCGATCTGTGCTTCGATGTCGGCGGCTTTCGGGAATTTCCTGGCCTGAGCCGTGGGAGCAGTCGAGCTGTTCAACTGCTGCATCATGTAGGATTCGAGTGCTTCGGCTTTCGCTTCCGAACTCATCATCTTTACGGCTGCCGCGCCGCCGAGGCTTGCAATGAAGTGACGCCTGTCGATCTGGATCATAAAACCTCCATGGAGTTGGGTTTCACG
>Ga0137452_1000657_pt1 | contig 10415 bp, 14 predicted proteins | sample EasRivERMGT513_2_FD_102312 | JGI IMG/M metagenome (GOLD analysis project Ga0137452, IMG submission 102312) | Soil microbial communities from meander-bound floodplain in the East River, Colorado, USA - East River MetaG ERMGT513_2 | ecosystem: Environmental > Terrestrial > Soil > Floodplain ...
GCGAAGGGCACGGCACACAGGGAGAACACGATGAAGCGGCTCACCGAAGCGCAGAAGACTGCCATCAAGGCGGCTGTGGACGCCAACGACCCCGAGAAGCTGCAGGCCGTACTGGCCGAATGCGGGTGCATGGCAACCCCGGCCAAGGAAGCCAAGGGGACCAAGGCCAAGCCCACCAAGGCGGCCCCCCCGGCGGCGGTGGCCGACGAGGAGGACGAGGCCGACGAGGCGGAGGCCGACGACGCGGCGTTGGATGACGCCGTCGAGGAAGCCAAGCGGAAGGCCGAGACCGACGCCGAGCCTGCGGAGGAGGTCGCCGAAGCCGACGACACCGACGAGGTGGACGACGACGAGGACGACGAGGACGACGACGCCGAGGAGACCGACGAGGTCGAGGAGGCCATGGGGCATCTGCCCGGCGGCGCGGGGAAATTCATCAAGGGCTCGACCCCGAGCGGGCCGGGCAAGGCCACCACGCCTGCCAAGCAGCGCGGCAAGGGCAAGCGGAAGCGTGAAGCTGACGCGCCCGCGCCCCTCACCGCCCGGGAGCACAAGCTCTTGGAGCAGAATGCACGACTGTCAGCCCAGCTTCGCGTCCGCACGACGGCTGACCGGGCCCGTAATCTCCTTCGCGAATCCTCGATTCCCGAAAAGATGCGGCCTGAGATCCTCCCCCTGATGATCGGGAAGAGCGAGGACGAGATGCGGAAGGTGATCCGCTATCACGAGCGGTTCATTCAGACCGCCATTGCCGAGGCAAGCGGTTACTCGACCGAAGTCGAGGGCGCGGGTTCCCGGTTCCGCGAGAGCGCAGGGGGCGGAGACGCCAGTGCGGTCGATGCGGCGCTGAACGGCCTGCCGCTGAAGAGCTAGGTTCGTCAACCCCATGTTTGGCTGGGTGCCTGCCGTCCTGCGGGACGGGAGACCAGCGAGGTGACCCATGGCTGTTCGAGAAGCACGCAACGCGATTCTCATCGAGGACAAGTCGGGCCGGGTATCGCAGGTCGCGATTGACCCGACCGAAACCGTCTATCAGGGCGACCTGATGAAGTGGGACGCGGCCAACCACCGCGCCACCAAGATGACGGCGGCCGCCGACGCGGCGACCTTCCTCGGGGTGAGTGACCACACCAACCCGCAGTACACCGCCGGAACGCTGACGGCGAACTACACGAAGGCGTACACCAACATCGTCCAGTCGGCGCTCGTGCGGATGATCGCGGGCAAGGCGGAGACGCTGCACGGCTTCGGGCTGCTGGAGATGGTGACCGACGCGCAGCACGTGCAGGGCACGGCGACGGCGGCCAACGTCATCGGGGTGGTGGATCCGGGCTGGGCGACGGTGGCCGGAAAGACCGTGGCCATCGGCGATGAGATCAAGCTCTGGCTGAAGGTGCCGAAGAATCTCGCGGCCTTCGGCGGCACGCAGTAGCGCGTTCACCGTTTCTTCTCGGGCGCACTTTCCACAGGTAGGGAGAACCACCCATGTTGTCCAAGCGGGTCGAGATGGTGCTGCGTGAGGCAGCCAACCGGATCGACTTCCTGTCGCCGGACCTGTCGTTCCGTCGGCTGCGTGAAGCGGCCGAGCGGATCGCGGACCTGCACGAGACCAACTCGGTGACCACCTTTGGGTGGTTGCTGCGCTCGGCCGTGCAGGAGTTCGCCAACGACATCTACCAGAACATCGCCGTCATCTACCCGAACTTCGTCACCGAGATCCGCAGCAACCGCCGCAGCGAGATTTACGGCGGGCTCTACCGGGGCGAGATGCCCCGGCTGACGGACGCCGGTGAGAAGTTTCAGGACAGCACGTTCAAGGGCTTCGAGCGCGAACTGACCAACTACAAGTTCGGCCGCTTGGAGAGCTTCGAGCGCGAGCTGTTTGACGACGACCAGACCGGGCAGGTGCGTGCCCGGGCCGGGAACATGGGCGAGAACTTCCGCTTGATGGAGGAAATCTACGTCATCAAGCGCCTGTTCGGCGCGGCCAGCTCCGAAGAGGGCGTGGACGTTCCGGCTTCGACCTATCCGGGTGGCCCTTTCACTATCGCCATCGGCAACCGTCCGGCCACCTACGTGCGGGTGGACGCGACCGCGCTGGAGGCGGCGCACGTCGCCGCGCGCAGCATCGTGGACCCCATCGGCCGCAAGTTCCTCTACGTGCCGACCACCCTGCTGGTCAGTCCCATTGACGAGTTCACGGTGATGCGGATCATCAACTCGCCGATCATGCCCAACACGGCCGCCAGCGCGACCGCGATGTTGGTCAACCCGCTGCAGGGCCGCTACGCCGTCTTCTCGACGCCGTATGTGCGGAGCAAGGCGTGGATGCTCGGCGACTTCAAGAAGGGCTTCGTCTTCCAGCGGCGCGACCCGCTGGAGATCATTCAGGAAGCCCCGAACACCGGCATGGGGTTCGAGCAGGAAATCTATGCGTTCCGGGGCCGCGAGCGTTTCGAGGCCGACTGGATCGAGCCGCGCTTCGCCTATCTGGGCAACGACGGCAGCGTCTAGCGGCTGTCCACGAGCTGGGTGCAGTCAACAGGCGGCGGGTACCCCACCTGCCGCCTGTTGCTGCGTACCGGCTACCAGCGAATGCGGGCCTTTACGCCCACCACACCGGGGGCGAGCTGCGGGCTGATCTTCACCTTCTGCAGGCCGATGAACATGAGGAGCGCCCCGGCTCCCATCGCCGCATAGGTATAGGGCCGGACTTCCGGCATGGCGGCGAGGTCACCGCATTCCCCGCGCGTGATGTCGAGCGAGCTGCCGTACTGGAGGTCGTTGTCGATGCAGTAGGCCCGGCCGTTGTAAAGGTAGTTGTCGCCGTCCTGCTGGGCGAACGAGTCGGCCCAGATGAGCGCGCCACCGCCCAACAGCAAGATACCGGTGAGGGCGAGGATCGGGCTCCGGCGCTTGTGTGTCGGCGGCGGCTCGTCCAGCATCTGCCGGGCGAGTGCGCCGGTTTCCTCAGCGGTCTGGCCATAGGTGACGGTCTGGGCGAACACCGGCAGCGGAGACAGGGTCAACAGGAGTAGAATCGCAGTCAGTTTCTTCATGGACCTATGATACCACAGGTCGCCTCAACCAAGGAGCCACGATGACACCTGAATCGACCCCGACCCCGCCGACCACGCCTCCGCCGACCACGCCGCCGACTGAGCCGCCGCCGGGGGGCACGACGCCCCCGGTCAATCCGCAGCCCGATCAGGACTTGCCGGGCCGCAAGGACGACCGGCAGGAGCGCCGGGAAGAGCGCCGCGACGAGCCCAAGCCGTCGCCGCAGCCCACGCCGAAGAAGTAGTCCTGTTCCACGGCTGAGTGTTCCACGTGGAAACACTCAGCCGTGGAATCGTTTGTGTCCCGTTCTAGGCAGGATGCTGCTGCCCGGCTTGTTCGTGATCGTCGGGCTGATTCTGCTGGTGTGCTGGGGCTGGCGGGGGATGCGGAAGTAAGACAGACGGCGCGGTCGAGTTAGAGTAAGATGCCCGCCGTGAGGAGGTCGGACATGCGAACAAGCCTTGGAGCAGTGGTCGTTGCCGTCGTGCTGCTGGGGGCGTCTCCGGTACGGGCGGCCCCAATTTCGATCTTTACGGTCGCCGGGGCCAACACCTACGAGAACACCGAGAACAACCCCTGCGTTTTCTTCGGACCGGGTCAGAGCGGCTGCAACAAGAATCCTGACGGCTGGTCCACCGTGGGCGACACGGGCGGCGGCGACCCGTTCAACCCCAATCCGCTGGTCAACACGTACGGTGATGCCCCCGGTGAGCTGGCGCTGTTTCGCGACAACGTGGGAGCGAACTTCCTGCTCGGCCTCGACATCAACGACACCTCGACGGCGCAGATTCTGAGCGACACCACCATCAACTTCTTCAACTTTGCTGGCGTGAACATCGGCAGCTACACGTTCGCGGGCCCGCTCGCCGTGCCGAACAGCAATAACGGCGAAGGCTTCGCGGATTACGTCCTGTCGGCGGGCTGTGGGCCGCCCGGCGCAGTGGGCAGCGGCAACACCGCGACCTGCACGAACTACACCCCGTTCAGCGCGCCCTCGGGGACGCGCTCGATTACCTTCACCTTTGGCATCACGGGCTTCAACGATGGGCCGGACCGGCTCTTCCTGATCGGGTTGGGCGGGTCGTTCCCGCCAGATGACGATCCGCCGGATGACGATCCGCCCGATGACGACCCGCCGCCGACACCGGTGCCGGAACCCGCGTCGATGCTGCTGCTGGGCACCGGCCTGCTGGCCGTGGCGCGCGCCGCGCGCCGCCGAAACGCGCCCTAGTTCGGAAGGGTAGGGCGTGTGTGGGTGGCCGCTACGTCCCGGCGGCCACCCGCCGTCCTTTCGGCGGCCAGTCCGGTAGGCTGGGATGGTCGAGCACCGTCGGCGGCCGTCCGGTCTCACCCCCCTTGAAGGCATCCCCGGTCACGTGATCCCAGACACTGGCGTTGAAGGCTTGCCACGCCCGGCGGAGATACACCAGATCCTCGTGGCGCACGTCATCGTAGGCGCTCGACCGTTCCATGACGTTCGCCATGGCGTCGTCCAGCGTGATGAAGGCAGCGCGGGCCCGTTTGACCTGATCGCGGGTCATGCGGTCTCCGCCGGAATCTTGCCGAGCCGCTTCCACTCCGCGACACACACCGGGTGGCAGATGGTGATGTCGGCGGGCGGGTCGTGTTCGCGAGCGTAGGCGACAAACTCCGCCACTTCCTTCACCGTCAGGGACCGGAAGAGCCAGTCGGTCGAGACGTAGGCGGTCTCATCGTTGAAGAACGTGTCGTTGAAGAACGTGTCGGCGCTGTCGTCAGGTCGGTTGGCCATGGTCACGCCGCCTTTCGCAGCTTGCTGAGCGGGGTCGGGAGGAACCAGCGGTCGCGCTCGATGCCGAGGCCGCGCACCTTGAGCGAGGCCAGCTCGCGCAGCGAGAAGTAGCCCAGCTCGGTCTCGTGGCCGATGACCAGCCCGAAGAAGCGGTCCACCGAATCGAACTCGACACCGTACCAAGTCCACGAACTCGCAGGGTGGAAGAACTTCACCACCGCTATGGGGTCCGCGACGTTCTCAGTGGCCCCAAGGGGCGGCAGCTTTGCTCGCAGGGCTTTCGTTAACAGTTTCGTTGCCATCCGGCTTACCTCCACCACCATGATGCCACAGGTGGGCCCAGAAGTCAAGATTTTGTGAACCTGCCGTGCAGGCGCGGCTGGTTCCGGTGCGCCCCGATATACCGGCCCTGCGCCTTCCGTTTCGCAGTGTGCAGGCGCATGTGGGGGCCGCGTTCCATCGGCTCAAGGTTGTCTGGGGAGTCGTCATCACGCACGTCGTTTTTGTGGTGAGCAATCTCGTCGGGTTGCAGGAGCCGCCCGAGCGTGGCTTCGAGCACGAGGTCGGCCCGCTTGGTGTAGCCCTGCTTGTTTGCTCGATGGTGGCCCGGCTGCAGCACGTAGACGTAGCCCTGCGAGCGCATCGTCCCGCCGGTCCAGAACCTGCTGTTCGGGCCGCGCATCCATTCCCACGACTCGGCGGCGCGCGTGCGCGCGATCAGCCGGTTCCGACAGGGGGCCGGGAGATTACAGGTTGTGCGCTCCAGCGGGCTACGGAAGCGGTCGCGAGTGACGACCGCGCCGCAGACACAGCAGGTTCGGGTCACGCCGCAGCGAGCCCGGTGTGCAGCGCCGTGGCCAAGTCCGCCGGGGTCGTGCCGGTTCGGATGTGGGAGTCCTTCCAGAGGCTGAAGCCCCAGCCGTTGGTGCCGTTCCCCAGCAGGTAGCCCGTGTCACCGATGGGCATCAGCGCGCTGCTTCGCATCCCGAGCGCGCGAGCACTGACTTCGCGCTCGTGGGCGGCCAGCTCGCTGGCGGCGGCATCGAGCACCGGCGCGTAGCGCGCCTTGATGGCCTCCTCGGCCTCGACCGAGTAGCCGACGCTGACGTAGCGGTTGCAGCCGCTGAGAATCTCGCCGCTCGCGTGGCAGCGGTCGATGCGTTCGTGGGCGCTGGCGATGTCCTTGGCCCAGCCGAAGGGCACGTCCGGGTTCTTGAGGCTCACCCGGATGGCTGAGCCCATCGAGAAGGACTCGGAGCGGACCGAGATGTCTCGGCTGGTCCAGCCCTTGGCTTTGTAGGCCGCGCGAATCGCGGCGGCGCGTGCTGTCGTGGTCATCCTTTCCTCCACTATCATAATGCCACAGGTGGGCCCATGCTGTCAAGTCCGGTGTGTGATTTACCGGTAGCGCGTGGAGTACATGCCGCCCAATCAGCCGCCCAAGGCCCGCCTGACCGGGCAGACCCCCGTGCAGTTCCCCAACCCCATCCGGGTCGATGGGTCGAAGTCGCGCGACCCGGGCGACGGGACCATCGCGCGCTGGGAGGTCTACTGGCCCGACGGGCATATCACCTCGGGGACCGGGCATCCCGGCGTGGTCGAGCGCCTCACCCCGGCAGGCACCTACGACATCACGCTCGTCGTCTACGACAACCAGCAGCTCACCGGCACCGACACCTGCACCATCGTCGTGCTAGCGGACGAGACCGCGCCCGAGCCGCCGCAGGACTGCGTGCTCTCGGACTGGCTCCTGACCGCCGTGGGGCCGTGGAGCCCCTGCGTGGACGGCCAGCAGACGCGCGACGAGATCTGGGCCCGCACCATCCTCGTGCCGCCCGCGCACGGGGGCGCGGCCTGTGGCCCCCTGCAGGAGACCCGGACGGTCACTCAGCCCTGCGAGGTGCCGGTCCCGAGTCCGCCCGGGACATGGCCGTCGTTTGCGGCGACCTACGTGCTGGAGCCCATCAAGAAGGACGGTGCGCCGAACAACGTCGAGAACACCGACCCATGGTGGATTCACATGCACCTGCCGGACGACTCGGTCACGCTGCGTCTGCTGGCGTGGTCCGAGCACGTCAACATCCCGAACCGGCTCGATATTCCGCTGACCTCGCTCCCGCCCGGGTACTCGCTGCGCTACGTGCTGCGCGGGATCCCGGTCACGGACTGGCTGCTGATTCCTGACGCGCTCGACGTGACCCTGACCTACGCCCAGATCGCGGCCACCGGGCTGACCACCGGCATTCACGACCTCAGTCTGGAGGTCGAGCCCGCCGACACCCTGTTCCAGCCGAACCCGACCCTGCTGCACCTGCACGTGCACCACTCGACGCCCAATCCCACGGTGCCGTCGCTGGCCCGCGATGACGACGGCACCGAAGCTGTCGGCGGCCGCAACCGCTCCAGCGCGGTCAACATGGCGCGGATGGGGCCGGGCGCGATCTACCTCAACGTCAAGGACCGGAAGTTTGTGGGCTACCCGATCAGTCCGGTGAGCGGGGCATGGACGCCGAACGTCCCGCCCTACGAGCAGGTCGGGCTCTACAACGACGAGATGGGCCCGCACTCGAACCTGTTCATGCCGCACCCGATGTGGTGGCAGGAACCGGACGGCTCCCCGTCCGAGAAGATGAAGTTCGTGCGCTGCCTGCCACCCAAATTCGGCGGCGAAGATGCGCGCGGCTTGTATGACAACACCGGCAACGGCGCGAGCCCGGGCACCGCCTTCGGCTACGGCGGCCACCGCACGTTCCCCTTCAAGGACGGCCCGCGCGGGGTGGGCTGGTGCAGCGCGTATGTCACCGGGCAGATCGACAGCCACGGCGGCTTCGCCTTCGTGGAAGCGGGCGGCCCGCTGCGCTACATGGCGGCCGACGGCACGCTGATTACCGTCGCCGGGTGGCGGGTGCATCCCGACAAGGATCCCGTCTGGATTCTCAAGCCGTGGACCACCATCACGCAGAACATGGTGCTGGAAGGGAAGTGGCTCTCCGGCCAGTACGCGAACCAGAGCGGCTTCCGCCTGCCGCTCGACGTGGCAATCGACCCCAAGAACGAGAACATCTGGTACGTCGTCGGCTTCCATGACCACTGTGTCTGGAAGGTGGTCATCACGGACCGGATCCTCTGGGACGCGACCGTCTCGGTCTTCGCCGGAGACCCCGGCCACACGTGGGGCCACGCCGACGGCTTCGGCACCGCCGCCCGCTTCAAGGGGCCCAGCTCGCTGGTCTTCGACCCGCTGAGTGACGCGCTCTACGTCGCTGATCAGGACAACGACAGCATCCGCAAGATCACCCGCGCCGGAGAGGTCACCACCATCCTCGGGGCCCCGGGCATGGCCGCGCGCTTGGCCGCCGCCGGGGCCACCGACATGCGCGCCGAGTACATGTACGACGACCAGCACCACTCCTACGACCGGATGCAGAACCGGCAGTTGAGTCAGTTTGTCACGCCGCCGGGCGGCCAGCCCGACCTCTACATGCCCTACGCCCTGCGGGTCGATTCCAAGGGGCACCTGATCCTGATGGAGGCGGGGTACGGCGCGATCCGCCGTCTGCACATGCAGGACGGCGTGCCCACGGGGCAGGCGGACCTGCTGACCTCGTTTGTCAACTGGGCCGGGGGGCAGGGCATCATCTGCACGAAGTTCGCCCCGAACAACCGCTCGTGGATGTGGATGGACTGCGACCGCTGGGGCAAGACCGGGCCGAAGGACGGCATCTTCTGGTGCAATGTCACCGGCTCCTTCGTGGACGGCGAGCTGGGGGAGATTCGCTTCAACGAGCAGATCGCATGGTGTCCCGGCGAGGGCGGCCCGATGCGCTGGGTGTTCGGGCACGACGACGCCCGGCATCCGGACGGCTGGGGCCCGCGCGAGCACACCGACGGCCCGCACTACCCGTGGATGGTGACGGTCGATCCCAACGGGGGGCTGTGGACCAGCGGGGCGGGCGAGCACGGGCTCTGCCGTCTGCGGCCCGGGCGGCCGGACGACCCGATTCCGACCAACGAGGATCTGTACTACTACGGGAAGTATCTGTGGTGGCGGCTGCAGGACTGGGCCACCCTGCAGGACTTCTCGGCGGGCACCCCGGCTCCGGCGCTCAAGTACGGCTGGGGCGCGCACAACTATCTGGGGATGCCGGATATGTGGGGGTTCCGGGACGCGACCGATCAGGAGATCATCGACCAGTTCATCCCGGCCTCGGTGCAGGCGTCACCGACGCATCTGGCCTACCTGTTGAATTTCCTGCGTTGGAACGCCGGGGTCGGTCCCTAGACGGTGAAGCCGCCCGCGCGGGTCCAGACGGTCACGTCCCACGCGCTGACCCATGGCTCGTAGTTGTCGTGCGTGTAGAGGTCATCGAAGGTGTCCGCCCCGTCGAAGCCGCCCGCGACGTAGATTTTGTCCACCTCGGGGTGCGTGGCCAGCACCGTGGTCACCAGCTCACGAATCTCGGCGACCCGGCCGTTCCAATACAGCGCCTCGGCCTCCGGGCGGGGCCCGCATTGGCCGGTCGGACCGGCGGTGCAGAGCCACGTGCCGCGCGAGCGGATCCACGAGTTGCTGGCTTTGGCCTCGGCGCGCGCTGCGCCGCGTGCCTCCTTCACCTTCGCCAATAGGGCTGCTGCGGTCACCATCATGCTGTTCCTTTCAGGACCGCGAGGACCGCTGCGGCCATCGGCGGCTCCAGATTCCGTAGGTTGATGTCCACCTTGCAGTCGAAGATCCTGACCGACGAGACCCCTATCGGCAGGCGGGTGTCCGGGCCGTCTTCGGGCTCCGGCCCGCCGAGCAGCTCGTGCTCAATGGTCGAGTCGTAGGCCGCTCGGGCCCGGTCGAGGCGATTGGTCTCCCGCGCCGCGACGACCTTGCCGTACTCGGTCACCAGCCGGGCGCGCAGGGTGGCGGCGTTGATGTCGCCGTCAGCCGTGACCCGGTAGCGTCCCGCGTGCCGCGACCGGCGGCCGTAGCCTATCGACGGTGAGAACGTCACCGTGCCGAAGATGTTGGCGGGGTTCGGGGTGACCACGGTGTAGATGCTGGCGAAGTCGAAGCTCCCGACGACCAGCCCGTCCTTGGCGACTTCGAGTGCCCGGCCGTCCCACTTCTCGCGCGTCAGGAACCCGGCTTTATGGACGGCCGCTATCACCTTCGCCTTGACCGCTGCCATCGCTTCGTTTCGTGTCATCACTTGGCCTCCAGTGCCGTCTTCGCCGTCTCCGCCGTCCATTCGGTCACGTCCGTCACGACGCCCACCGCCGTGCCGAAGTGCCCGACGCCCCAGTTGCCGCCCGCCGCCTTGTGGTCGAGCCACAGCTTCCAGCGCTCGGCGTTCAGCCGGTAGAGCAGACCGTAGTCCGTGACGTAGCGCACGCCGCGCTTGGGCTTCACTGCTTCGCTGGCCGGGACCATCCGCTTCCGTCGAACCGTTGCCATCGCTTCCTCCACCGCTATTGTGCCACAGGTGGGCTTAACTGTCAAGGCTTCGCCCATCCCCGTGCGACCCAATCGGCGTACATGGCGGCGGCCTCGGCCTCCTTGGCGGTCAGCGGGACCAGCCCGGCCATCTTCAGCAGC